>Ga0105104_10000802_pt1 | contig 24442 bp, 20 predicted proteins | sample PPLLaktember2015_3_FD_87034 | JGI IMG/M metagenome (GOLD analysis project Ga0105104, IMG submission 87034) | Freshwater sediment microbial communities from Prairie Pothole Lake near Jamestown, North Dakota, USA - PPLs Lake P7 Core (6) Depth... | ecosystem: Environmental > Aquatic > Freshwater >...
ATGGACGAGTTCTTGAGCAGGTTCATCGTCTCGCTGGTCAGCGGCGGGATGATGATGCGGAAGGCCATCGGCAGCAGGACGTAGCGGTAGACCTGCACTTGCGTCAGGCCGACCGCGAGGCCGGCATTGCGCTGTCCGCGCGACAGCGACTGGATGCCCGCGCGCACCTGCTCGGCGATCCGCGCCGACGTGAACAGGCCGAGGCACAGGACCGCGGCGAGGAACTGCGCGTGGACGGGTTCAGCCTCGATCATCCAGCGCTTGAGCGGCGGGATGAACTCGGGGATCACGAAGTACCAGAGGAACATCTGCACCAGCAGCGGGATGTTCCGGAAGAGCTCGACCCAGGCGTTGCCCAGCCGGACCATCCATGGCCGGTCGGTGGTGCGGATCGTGCCGACCAGCGCCCCGACCAGCATCGCGATGACCCAGGCGACCGCCGAGACGGCCAGCGTCCACACCAGGCCGGACGCGATCCATTGCCAGTAGAACGCGTCGCCATCGGGCGTCTGCTGGAAGAAGACGCCCCAGTTCCAGTTGTAGTTCATCGGTCGGCGCGCCCCCGCGCTACAGGATTCCGACTTCCGCGTACGGCTCGCCACGGATGATACGTTCGTAGCCCAGGCGCGACAGGTCGAGCGTCTGGAACGAGCCCCTGGCGATCAACTCGGCGATCGCCCGGCCGGCGGCCGGGGCGTGCATCATCCCGTGGCCGGAGAAGCCGCTGACGACGTAGAAGTTCTCGAGTTCGCCCGGCCAGTTGCCGATGATCGGGTTGCCGTCGAGTTCGCACTGCTCGTACAGGCCGGACCAGGTCCTGTGGCACCTGGCCGCCTCGAACGCGGGGAAGCGGTGCGCCACCGCAGGCCAGACCACCCGCTCGAAATAGCCGTGGTCGACCTCGAAGTTGAATCCTCGCGGCTCGTCGCTGTCCACGAGCCCGCCCGAGAATCCGACGCCTTCGGACCTGAACGCGAGGCGGTCGACGTCCTTCACGTACGGCAGGCGTTCGATCGGGGAGCCCGCCGTGAAGTAGTGCTCGAAGCGACGCAGCGGCACGATGGGCAGCGGCATGCCCGCCATCGCGCAGACTTCTCCGGCCCAGGCGCCGGTCGCGTTGACGAAGACATCGGCCCGCACCGTGTCGCCGGACGCCAGTTGCGCCTCGACGACGCGCTTGCCCGACCGCGTCAGCCCGGCCACGCGGTCCTGGACATACTCGGCGCCCAGCGCGATCGCCCTGCGGCGGAACCCCTGCAGCAGTCCGTTCGGATCGCACCAGCCGTCGCCGGGCGAATGAACCCCACCGCCGAGGTCGTCGACGAACATCGACGGAAACCGCTCCTTCAACTGACGCGGATCGAGCATCTCGACGTCACAGCCATGCGCCCGCTGCCTTTCGTAGTTCGCCTCGAGCAGCCGCATGGCCCGGGGCGGGACGATGAACAGGTAGCCGCCCTGCACCCAGTCGACCGGCGCCTCGCGTCCGCCGACCGCCATGCGCTGCGGAAAACCGCGGATGAAGTCGCGGCCGAACTTCGACATCTCGATGTTCTCGGGGCACGAGAACAGCACCCGCACCCCGCCCGAGGCGCGCAGGCTCGAGCACCACTCGTACGTCGGGTCCGGCTCGATCACGCAGACGGACACCGAGGGGTCGAGCTCACCCAGGAAACTGGCGACGCTCGAACCCATGAGGGCACCGCCGACGATGGCCACGTCGCAGCGCTTCAATCGGGCGTCCTCGTGAAAACGCCGGCTGGGTGCCGGCGTTTTCTGTCCATCGGCGGCGGGTTACTGCACGCCGCGATCGTTCGGGTTGGCGAAAGCGTCCTTGATCGCCGGCGTCATCGGGAAGTTCAGGTTGACGTTGCGCGGCGGGATCGGGCTCATGAACCACTTGGCGTAGATCCTGTCGATCTCGCCCGACTTGAACACGGCCGCGATGGAACGGTCGACGAGCGCCTTGAACTGCGGATCGTCCCGGCGCAGCATCACTCCATACGGTTCGGTGCGCAGCGACTCGGCGAGGATCATGAAGTCGCCCGGGTTCGGCTGGTTGGCGATCTGGCCGGCCAGCAGGATGTCGTCCATGATGAACGCCTGCGCGCGGTCCGTCGCCAGCAGCTGCATCGATTCGGCGTGGTCCTTCGCCTGCAGTTCCTTGAAGTCGATGCCCTTGGCCTTCTCGAAGCCGCGCAGCAGCGGGATGGAGGTCGTGCCGGAGGTCGAGGCGACCGCCTTGCCGTTCAGGTCGGCGAACGACTTGATGCCCGAGTTCTTCTTCACCGCCGCGGAGACGTTGATCACGAAGTAGGTCGGGCCGAAGGCCACCTGCTTCTGGCGCTCCACGGAGTTGGTCGTCGAGCCGCACTCCAGGTCGATCGTGCCGTTCTGCAGCAGCGGGATGCGGTTGGCGGACGTCACCGGCTGGTACGCCACCTTCAGGTTGGGCAGCTTCAGCTCGGCCTTGACCGCGTCGACGACCTTCGCGCACAGGTCCATCGCGTAGCCGACGGGCTGCTGCTTGTCGTCCAGGTACGAGAACGGGACCGAGGACTCGCGGTGGCCGACCGTGATCGTCCCCGTGTCCTTGACCTTCTTCAGCGTGCCGGTGAGTTCCTGGGCGCTCGCGCCCGTTGCCACCAGGCCCGCGCCAACCATAGCCAGCAACAGGCGGGAAAGTTTCATGCGACGTCTCCTCGAAATGGCCGAAGAGTCTACTAACAAAACGCCGTTTGGTGGCGCCGGACGGCCGTGTCCGAGGAAACCCGGACCCCGGGATGCACGCGCCGTCCAGTGCAATGCACCGGCGCCATGCGTCAGGCGGCGAGGACGGCTTCCGCCTTGGCCTGCTCGCGGCTCTGGATCTCCCACATCGCCGCATAGGCACCGCGGTGGGCGAGCAGCTCCGCGTGCGTCCCGCGCTCGACGATCCGGCCGTGGTCCATCACGAGGATCTGGTCCGCGTGCACCACCGTGGACAACCGGTGGGCGATCACGAGCGTCGTGCGGCTGCGCGAGATGCCCTCGAGTTCCTGCTGGATCACCCGTTCGGTGCGCGAGTCCAGCGCCGACGTCGCTTCGTCGAACACGAGGATGGCCGGTTGCTTCAGCAGCGTCCGGGCGATCGCGACCCGCTGCTTCTCGCCGCCCGACAGCTTGAGGCCGCGCTCTCCCACCATCGTGCGGTATCCATCCGGCAGCGACTCGATGAAGTCGTGGATGTGCGCCGCGCGCGCCGCCGCCACGACGCCCTCGTGCGACGCGCCGGGGCGGCCGTAGGCGATGTTGTACTCGATGGTGTCGTTGAAGAGCACCGTGTCCTGCGGCACGATGCCGATCGCGGCGCGCAGGCTCGCCTGCGTCACCGACCGCACGTCCTGGCCGTCGATGGCCACGCGGCCGGCGCCGACGTCGTAGAAACGGAACAGCAGCCGCGCGAGGGTCGACTTGCCCGATCCCGTGGCGCCGACCACCGCGGTCGTGGTGCCTGCGGGCACCACGAAGCTGACCCCGTGCAGGACCTGGCGGCGCGCGTCGTACGCGAAGTCGACGCCCTCGAAGCGGATCTCCGCGCCACCGACGGCAAGCGGCACGGCGCCTGGCGCATCGGCGATCTCGCGGTGCTGCTCGAGCAGCGAGAACATGCGGTCCATGTCGATCAGGCTCTGCTTGATCTCGCGGTAGATCACGCCGAGGAAGTTGAGCGGGATGTACAGCTGGATCATGAAGGCGTTGACCAGGACCAGGTCGCCGATCGTCATCCGCCCCTCGACCACGCCGAGCGCCGCACGCCAGAGGATCAGCGTCAGCGCGACGGCGATGATGGTCTGCTGGCCGGCGTTCAGGACGTTCAGCGACTGCTGCGACAGCACCGCCGTGCGCTGGCTGTCGGCCAGCGTCTCGTCGTAGCGCCGCGCCTCGTAGTCCTCGTTGCCGAAGTACTTCACGGTCTCGAAGTTGAGCAGCGAGTCCACCGCGCGCGACTGCGCCTTGCTCTCCAGCTCGTTCCAGCGCCGCCGCACCAGCGTGCGCCAGTTCGTGACCGCCACGGTGAAGGCGATGTAGATGAAGAGGCTGACGCCGACGATCCCGGCGAACCAGATCTCGTAGTGCCAGACGAGGTAGCCGACCACCAGCGTGATCTCGATCAGCGTCGGCAGGATCGAGTACAGGGTGAAGCTGATCAGCGACGAGATGCCGCGGATGCCCTGGTCGATCTCGCGCGTCACGGCGCCGGTCCGTCGTTCGAGGTGGTAGCGCAGCGACAGGGAGTGCAGGTGCCGGAACGTCTTCAGCGCCAGCGTCCGCATCGCGGCCTGCGTCACGTTCACGAAGAAGAACTCGCGCAGTTCCGTGAAGAGCGACGTCGACAGCCGCAGCAGGCCGTAGGCGACGACGAGCGCAACCGGCACCAGCAGCACGCCGGTCGCCGCCTGCTGCGCGGGCGACAAGCCGTCCACGAGTTCCTTCAGGAGGATCGGCACCGAGACGGTGGCGAGCTTGGCCGCGACCAGGCACGCCAGCGCGAAGATCACGCGTCCCTTGTGGGCCCACAGGTAGGGCAGCAGCGCGCGCAGCGCCTGCCAGTCGTTGCGGCGTCCGCTCGGCGCCAGGGCTTCCCGGGGCGGCGACCAGCGCATCAGCGCCCCGTCCCCGGCGCGCCCGCGCTCTTCGCACCATGTACGCTCTGCATCGGCCCATTATCCCAGCAGAACCTCGACCTCATGGCATTCGAGAACAGGGTCATCGTGATCACCGGAGCGAGCGACGGCATCGGCGCCGAGCTGGCGCGCCAGCTGGCCCGGGAGCGGCCGCGGCTGGTCCTGGCCGCGCGCGGCGCCGGAGGCCTTGCCCGCATCCGGCACGAGTGCGCGAGCGCAGGCGCCGAAGCGCTCGACGTCGCCACCGACGTCAGCGTCGAGGACGATTGCCGCCGGCTGATGGAGCGCGCCGTCGCAGCCTTCGGCGACATCGACATACTCGTCGCCAACGCCGGCGTGTCGATGCACGCGCGCTTCGACGAGATCGAGGACTTCTCGACTTTCGAACGGCTGTTCCGCATCAACGCGATGGGCACCGTCTGGTGCGTGCGCCACGCTTACCCGAGCCTGCAACGCACGCGCGGCCTCGTCGTCGGCGTCTCGTCGCTCGCGGGCAAGACCGGGGTGCCCGGACGGACCACCTACTGCACCAGCAAGTTCGCCCAGAGCGGCTTCCTCGAGGCTTTCCGCATCGAGGCCGAAGAGCACGGCGTGGCCGTGATGGCCGCGTTTCCCGGCGTCGTGAACACGGAGTTCAGGCGCCGCGGCTGGAACGGCCTGGGCTTGCCGGCCGGCGTGTCCGGCCTCGCGGAGGAAGGTGCGATGCCGGTCGAGGAGTGCGCGCGCCTGATCGCCGACGGCATGCGCCGCCGCCGGCGCGAGGTCGTGATGACCGCGCGGGCGCGCGCCGGGCTGTGGCTCAAGCTGATCGCACCGTCGAAGGTCGACGCAATGGCGCGGGCCGCGCTCGCGCGCAACCGGCAACGACAATCGCACTGAGGCCCCGATGACGTCCGACTTCCAGCTCCCCGTCGACCGCGTCGCCGTCCTTCGCATGATGCCGATGCCCGCGGACGCCAACATCCACGGCGACGTCTTCGGCGGCTGGATCATGGCGCACGTCGACATCGCCGGCGCCGTGCCCGCGGCGCGACGTGCCGGCGGCCGCGTGGCGACGGTCGCCGTCACGTCGTTCGTGTTCAGGCAGCCGGTGTTCGTCGGCGACCTGGTGAGCTTCTACGCCGACATCGTGAAGACGGGCACGACATCGATCACCGTCGAGGTCGAGGTCTACGTTGAACGCAACCGCCTGCAGAAGGAAGTGGTGAAGGTGACCGAGGCCACCCTCGTCTACGTCGCCACCGACGACCAGCGCAAGCCGCGTCCGTTGCCGCCGGTCTGAAGCTGGGCTGCCGCGCCGCCGGCCGCGCGGCTACAGCGACTCGAACTGCTGTTCGACCCAGCGCGCGGCGGCCAGCGCCCGGACGTCGTCGCCGGGTCGCGCGACCACCTGCAGGCCGAGCGGGAGTCCCGACTCGCCGTGCGCGAGCGAACGCGGCACCGGCACGTTGACCTGTGGCGCACCCAGCAGGTGCCACGGCCGATTGAACAGCGGGTCGCCGGTGCTGCCGAGACCGTGCGGCGCTTCCCCGGGCGCGCTCGGCGCCAGCAGCACGTCGGCGCCGCCGAACAGCGTGTCGATGGATGCCGCGCAGTCGCGCCCCGCCCTGATCGACGCCACGTAGGCGTCCGCGCTGATCGAACGCCCCTCTTCGATCAGGGCCGCGAGCTTCGCCGACAGCAGGTCGCTGCGGTACTGCAGCTCGGCGCCCAGCGCCCGGGCCGTCTCGAACAGCTGCACGGCGCGCTGCGCGTCGGCGAGGCCTGCGAACGCCGTGCCGTCCGCGTTCGCCTCGTAGGGCCAGGGGATCTCGCGCACCCGCCCGCCCCGCGCCGACAGCAGCCGCGCGACCCGCTCCAGCGCGGCCAGCATCGACGGCGCCAGTTGCGACGCCCACGGGGTGGCGGTCCAGCCGATCGCGACCGGGCCGGCCTTGGCCGGCGCGTGCTGGAACTCCGGCTTGAGCGCAACCGCGGCCGCGATCAGGGCGGCGTCCTCGACGCTGCGCGCGAACACGCCAATCACGTCGAGCGTGTCCGAGACCGCCTTGACCCCGGCGCGCGGCACCAGGCCACGCGTCGGCACGAAGCCGACGACGCCGCAGAACGATGCCGGCCGGATCACCGAGCCCGCCGTCTGCGTCCCAAGTGCGAACGGGACCATGTGCGCCGCCACGGCGGCGGCCGACCCGCTCGACGAGCCGCCCGGCGTGTGCTCGAGTCCGTGCGGGTTGCGCGTCGGCCCCGGCGTGAAGTTGGCGAGCTCGGCGCTGACCGTCTTGCCGAGCACGTAGGCGCCGGCGCTGCGCAAGGCGGCCACCGACGCCCCATCGGCGTGCGGCACGTGCCCGGCGTAGATCGCCGAGCCGTACTCGCTCGGTATGTCGGCGGTGTCGATGTTGTCCTTCACCGCGACCGGCAGGCCATGCAGCGGCCCGCGCCAGTCGACGATGTCGTGCTCGCGCGCCGTCGCCAGCGCGCGCGCCGGGTCGAACCACGCGAACGCGCGCACCGCGGGCTCGTGCTCCTTGATCGCGTCGATGAACGAGTGGGTCACGCCCTCGCACGTGACCTCGTGCCCGGCGATCATGCGGGACAGGCGGGTGGCAGACAGTCTGTTGAGCGGTGTTCTCATCGGGGTTCCCGTCGCGGGCCGGCGGCCCGCTCCGGAGTCGAATCTAGCGGAACCCGCCTCGCCTCCGCCCAGCCGAGGTCAACAAACCGGGGGTCGCCGGTGCGGTGAGTGTGACCTGGGTCCTTGCTTGCGCCTGGTCGGCCGGTTCCTCGCTTGCGCCTGGTCGGTGGGGTCCTCGCCTGCGGCTGGTCGGTGGGGTCCTCTCCTGCGCCTGGTCGGCCGTCGGCGTGCCTCGACTTCGCGGCCGTCGCGGCGGGCGTCATTCGGCTGAGGTTGTTTCCTGCGGGCGCGCAGCTTTCGGGCTGGTAGCGACAGGGACTCGTGGGTCGTGCCTTGCGGCCGATGGCGTGCCCGGCCCGCCACCCTAGCGCGCCTGGCACGCCCGCCGCCGGACGTCCACTGCGCGAGGCACGCCGCCGCCCGCCCAGACGCCTCGCGGTGACGGGGCGCCGGAAATCGAGCACGCGGGTTGATCGGCTGGACGGCATCCACATCGGGCGGCGCGCCGGCCGCGCTGCGGGGTACCGCGCGGAGCGCGGCTCAGGCGGCGGGCGTTGCCAGTCAGCCTTCCGGCGGGCCGAGCACGCCTCCCGCCGGAAGGCACCCCGCACGCGCACGCGCCGGCCTCACTCCGAAAGCTGCGCGCCCGCAGGAAGTGCCATGGGCCGTGGTCGACCGCCGCCGAGTCGCGCGGAGTCGCGGTGCCCCGTAGCGCGGTCGGCGCGCAAGGGACTCCGCTGCAACCCTCATTGCGCCGAAGCTCCTTGAGAGCGGTCGTTACCGCCGCCGAAGCTCTCGGAACACGAACAACGCGCAGGCGAGGCGAGCGCAGCCGTCGACCCGGACCGCTTTCCTAGAGGAAAAGGTCCGGCATCAGCTGCCGGCTGCCCGGCACGACCGAGTAGCCGGAGAGGTCCGTCACTCCCGTCTTCGCCAGGACCTCTTCGTCGATGAAGAAGTTGCCGGTCGTCGCCGCCGCGTCCGCGGTCAGGATGGCGTAGGCGGCGTCGGCCATGATGTCCGGCTTCCGGCAGTGCTCGGGTTGCACGCCCGGGATCATCTGCAGCGCCGCGGTCTGGATCACCGTGCGCGGCCACAGCGCATTGACCGCGATGCCGTACGGCCGGAACTCCTCCGCATGCCCGAGCACGCACATGCTCATGCCGTACTTGGCGATCGTGTACGCGACATGCGGCGCGAACCAACGGGGGTCCATGTTCAGCGGCGGCGACAGCGTCAGGATGTGCGGGTTGCGCCCGCGCTCCGCGGACTGCTTAAGGTACGGCAGGCAGGCCTGCGTGCACAGGTAGGTGCCGCGGACATTCACGCCGAACATCAGGTCGAAGCGCTTCATCGGAGTGGCGTGCGTCGGCGTCAGGTTGATGGCACTGGCGTTGTTGACCAGGATGTCGATGCCGCCGAACGTCTCGGCCGTCTTCCGTGCGGCCGCGACCACCTGCTCCTCGTCGCGTATGTCGCACTGGAGCGGCAGCGCCCTGCCCCCCGCCTGCTCGATCTCGGCCGCCGCCGTGAAGATCGTGCCCGGCAGCTTCGGATTGGGATCGGTCGTCTTGGCCGCGATCGCGACGTTCGCACCGTCGGCCGCCGCCTTCTTCACGATCGCCAGCCCGATGCCGCGCGAGGCGCCGGAGACGAAGATCGTCTTTCCCTTGAGGTTCATTTCGCTCCTTGACTGTTCTCGAGGCGCGGGAGCACCTCGTGCTTGATGTGGTGGGCCAGCCGCTTCGCGACCTTCGCGTACAGCGCCGGCGCGGGATGGAAGCCGTCGTCCGCCATCAGTGCAGGGTCCAGCACGCCGTCCATCGTCACGTGGCTTGCGCCTTGTTCCCCAGCGAGCCAGGCTGCCTGCGCGTTGTTGTTGCGGCGGGCCTGGCGGCCCGCGTACCACGCCAGCGGCTGCGGCAGCGCCGGAAACCTCTCGATCTCGGGCAACGCGGGAAACAGGACGTGGCGAATCCCGCACCGCTGGCGCATCAGCGCGACGATCTGGCCGCGCTTGCGCAGCGCCTGCTGCAGCGGCACTTCCTTCGTGATGTCGTTGACGCCGACGATGACGACGCCGACATCGGCCCGGCGCAACCGCCCGCGCATCAGCAGGCGAAGCACATCTTCCGAGCGCGCGCCGCTCACCGCAACGAGTTGCCACCGCACCCGGCCCTTGAGGCGACGCGCCAGTTCCTTCGCGAGGAGCCCGGCCAGCGCGCGGTCCTGGGTCGCGGCCCCGACCCCCACGGCGCTCGAGTCGCCGGCGATGAGCAGCCGGAGCGCGAGCTCGCCGGACCCGGCGGTACCCTCGCGCCGGCCGGCCGGCTCGGGCAGTTCCAGCGCCGTGCGGCGCAACCGGACCGCCTGCGCATACAGCAGCGGCCCGAGCACGGCCTTCGCGGCGACGTGGATCACCGGTGCTTCGGCCAGAGGATCATCTGCGTGCACCGGAAGAGCGCGATGGTCCGGCCGCTCTCCACGTGGGTGACGACGGCGTCCCACACCTGCGTCGTCCTTCCCTGGTGCGCGGCGCGCGCTTCGGCCCGCAGCGAGCCTTCGGTCGCCGTGCCGATGAAGTTCGACTTCAGTTCGATCGTCGTGAAGTTCGTCGCACCCTCCGGCATGTGCGCGATCGTCGCGTAGCCGGACGCGGTGTCGGCGAGCGCAATCACCGAAGCGGCATGCAGGAATCCGTTCGGCGCGAGGAACTGCGGCCGGATCGCGCATTCCATCGCGACCAGCCCTTCGGCAACATCCACGACCCTCATGCTGAACCAGCCCGGCAGGTTGTCGCCGGACCGATGGTTCAGTTTCTCGGGCGTCATGCCCGGGCGCAGTGGCATGGCAGCCCCGCCGTCAGCTGAACTTCGAGAAGTCCGGCGCGCGGCGCTCGTAGAACGCGGTGAACGCCTCCTTCGCCTCCGGCTGCCGCAGCATCGCGCTGAACGACTTGGCCTCCTCGACGATGATCTTCTCGACCATCGGCCTCCAGCTCGCCTTCATGAGCCGCTTGGTTTCGCGCACCGACGCCGGCGGCAGCTTGTTGAAGCGCTCCGCCTGCCTGACCGCGTAGTCGAGCACCTCGGCGGGCGGCACGATGCGGTTGACGATCTTCATCTCCAGCGCCTCCTCGGCGCTGATCGGATCGGCCAGCAGCAGCTTCTCGACCGCCTTGTGGTAGCCGGCGTTCATCGAGACCAGGACGCTCGACGCGAACTCGGCGCACAGGCCGAGCGACACGAACGGCATCGAGAACATCGCGTTGTCGGCGCAGTAGACGAGGTCGCTGTGCATCAGCATCGTGGTGCCGATGCCGACCGCAGCGCCGTTGACCGCGACGACGACCGGCTTCTCGCAATAGCCGAGCGCCTGCATGAACTGGAACACCGGCGCATCCAGCCCCGCCGGCGGGTTCTTCATGAAGTCCTCGAGGTCGTTGCCCGCGGTGAAGATGTCCCTCTGGCCGTGGATCAGCAGCGAACGGACCTGGCCGTCGTCGTTCGCCGCGGCGATGGCGTCGGCCATCGCCTGGTACATCGCGACGGTCAGCGCGTTCTTCTTCTCGGGCCGCGCGATCTCGATGCGGGCGACGCCGTTGATGGTCTCGGTGCGTATGGTCATCGTGTCTCCTGGTTTGAATCCCCGGGCGAGGCCTTGCGGGCGTACTCCCGCAGCGAATGCGCGGCCTGCGCCCTGATCTTGTTGCGCACCAACGGCGTCCAGCCGAGCAGCCATCCCCTGGCGCCGAGCGCCTGGCCCGACCAGCGCCACAGGCTGAAGCCGTCCACCTGGCGGACGATGCGGCCGTTCGAGAGCGCCATGTCGGTATGCACCCGGTTGACGACCGGGCGGCCGGTCGCGCCGAACGTGTAGTGCGCGACCCAGTCGACGCTCGCGCGCGTGGGGCTGTCGTCGAGGATGTTCACCTCGATGCCGAGATCCTCGGCGCGCGTCAGCAGCATGTTCCACATCATGCGGGCGCCACGCGCGTTGAGCAGCGGGAACACCGGATCGCTGAAGGTCGCGTTCTCCGCGTACAGCAGACCCATGGTGTAGTGATCCCGCACCATGAAGGCCTCGTAGAACCGCTCAGCCACGCCCATCGTTCCGCTCCTTCACTGGATGTTCCGCTCCGACGGGTACTTGTCGTCGGTGAACGATAGCGAAAGAAGCGGCAGCTTCAAGCGATGCGCCGGGCGATCGCTCGGCGCGCCTTTGCGTTGCCCCGGTGTTGCGGGCCGCCGCCCGGCCGCCCGAAGGCGGCCCGCCTGTTCAAACCGCTTTGCGTGCACGTGCGAGCCCGCAGGGCTCGCGTACACGCAAAGCGCCGCCTACACCCGCTCGAAGATCCCCGCCGCGCCCATGCCGGTGCCGACGCACATCGACACCATGCCGTACTTGATGTTCCTGCGGCGCATCGCGTGGACCAGCGTGGCCGCGCGGATCGCGCCGGTCGCGCCGAGCGGATGGCCGCGCGCGATGGCGCCGCCGATCGGGTTGACGACGTCCGGGTTCAGTCCGAGTTCCTGCGCGACCGCCAGCGCCTGCGCAGCGAACGCCTCGTTCAGTTCGATCCAGCCGAGGTCGTCCTGCTTGAGGCCCGCGAGACCCAGCGCGGCCGGAATCGCTTCCTTCGGGCCGATGCCCATGATCTCCGGCGGCACGCCCTTGATCGCGAAACTGACGAAGCGCGCCAGCGGGGTCAGGTTGAACTGCTTCAGCGCCCGCTCCGATACGACGATCAGCGCGCCCGCGCCGTCCGACGTCTGTGAACTGTTGCCGGCCGTGACGCTGCCCTTCGCCGCGAACACCGGCCTCAGCTTCGCCAGCGCCTCGAGCGTCGTGTCGGCGCGCGGACCCTCGTCCTGCTTCACGGTGCGCGTGCGGATGTCGAGCTCGCCGGTCGCCAGGTTCGGGAACTTCTCGACCACCTCGATCGGCGTGATCTCGTCGTTGAACTCGCCCGACTCGATGCCGGCGATGGACTTCCTGTGGGACTGCAGCGCGAACTCGTCCTGCATCTCGCGCGTGATCTTCCACTGCGCGGCGACCTTCTCCGCGGTCAGGCCCATGCCGTAGGCGATTCCGACGTTCTCGTCTTTCGCGAAGATCGCCGGGTTGAACGCCGGCTTGTTGCCGGTCATCGGCACCATGCTCATCGACTCGGCGCCTCCGGCGATCATCACGTCGGCCTCGCCGACGCGGATCCGGTCGGCCGCGATCGCGACCGCGTTCAGCCCCGACGAGCAGAAGCGGTTGATCGTCATGCCGCCCGTGGTGTTGGGCAGGCCGGCGAGCAGCACCGCGATGCGCGCCATGTTGAGGCCCTGCTCGGCCTCGGGCATCGCGCAGCCGATGATCGCGTCTTCCACCGCCTTCGGATCGAGGGTCGGCACCTGCGACATCGCATTGCGGATTGCGGCGACCAGCAGGTCGTCCGGCCGCACGTTGCGGAACACGCCCTTGGGCGCCTTGCCGATCGGCGTGCGCGTCGCGGCGACGATGTATGCATCCTGTACTTGTCGAGTCATTTCAGTTGGCTCCACTTCTCATTCTTTTGCCGGGGGGTTCCAAGGGGGGCTGGCAGGCCCCCCTTGCGTCCACATGGAAAGATGTCAGAGGGCAAGCCGGTCAGTTTCTGACCGGTTTGCCCGTCGACATCATTCCCATCATTCGCTCCTGCGACTTCGGGTGGTTCACGAGCTGCATGAAGAACTTGCGCTCGAGGTCGAGCAGCCACTGCTCGTCCACCTGCGCCGTCGCCTCGACGTCGCCGCCGCACATCACGTCGGCGATGCCGCTCGCGATGAAGAAGTCGTGCTGGCTGATGAAGCCGCCGTCGCGCATGTTCACCAGCTGCGCCTTGATCGTCGCCACCCCGGTGCGGCCAGCGACCGGGAAGGCCTTCGGCTTCAGCGGCGGGCGATAGCCGGTGGCATGCATCGCGAACGCCTCGCCGATCGCCGTCCACAGCAGTTCGTGGCTGTTGAAGACCACGAGATCGGTCGGGCGCAGGTAGCCCATCGCCTTGGCTTCGAGCGCCGACTTCGAGACGTTGGCCATCGCCGCGTTCAGGAACCAGTTCTTCATGAACGGGAAGACGTCCGTCATGCCGGCCGCCTGCGCGGCCTGCGCCGCGCGCAGCGCGCCTTCCTTCAGGCCGCCCGCGCCGGGGATCAGGCCGACGCCGACCTCGACCAGGCCGATGTAGCTCTCGAGCGAAGCGACCGCCTTCGAGCAGTGCAGGATCAGTTCGCAGCCGCCGCCGAGCGCCATGCCGCTCACCGCGGCGATGGTCGGCACCTGCGCGTACTTCAGGCGCATGAACGCATCCTGCATCTTCTTCTCTTCGGCGCCGATCGCCTTCGCGCCGCCGCTCATGAACACCGGCATCATCGCCTGCAGGTCGGCGCCGACGGAGAACGGATCGTCCGGCGACCAGATGACCAGCCCGCGGTACTGCGACTCCGCGAGGTCGACCGCCTTCAGCAGGCCCGCGACCACGCCCGGGCCGATCGCGTGGACCTTGGTCCTGATCGACAGGACCAGGACTTCCGCCATCGGGCCGCCCTCGAGCGTCCACAGGCGCACCGCCTCGTCCTCGAACACCGTCTTGCCGCCGTTGTGACCGCTGACTGAAGTCTCTCCGGCGAGCGGCGCGCGGAACAACTGCTTGCCGTACACCGGCAGCGCGGAGCGCGCGACGAACTTCTTCTGCGCCGGCGACCAGGAGCCGTCCGGCGTATGCACGCCGCCGGCCTTCGCGACCGGGCCTTCGAACACCCACTTCGGCAGCGGCACGCCGGCCAGCGCCTCGCCGGCGTCGATGTCCGCCTTCACCCACTCGGCGATCTGCTTCCATCCGGCCGCCTGCCAGGTCTCGAACGGGCCGGTCGACCAGCCGAAGCCCCAGCGCAGCGCGAAGTCGACGTCGCGCGCGGTGTCGGCGATCGATTCGGCGTGGACGGCGATGTAGTGGAAGGCGTCGCGGAAGATCGCCCACAGGAACTTCGCCTGCGGGTGGTCGGTCTCGCGCAGCAGCTTCAGGCGCTCGGCCGGGTCCTTCTTCTTCAGGATGCGCGCGACGAGTTCGTCGGCCTTGCCGGTCGAGTCGACGTACTCGGCCTTCTTCGGATCGAGCACCTTGATCGCCTTGCCGTCCTTGCGATAGAAGCCTGCGCCGGCCTTCTGCCCGAGCGCGCCCTTCTCCACCAGCGCCTTCAGCACCGGCGGCGTCGCGAAGTGCTCGGCGAACGGGTCGATCGACGCCGGCAGCGTGTCCTGCATCGTCTTGATCACGTGAGCCATGGTGTCGAGGCCGACGACGTCCGCCGTTCGGAAGGTCGCGCTCTTGGCGCGGCCGAGCTTGGTGCCCGTCAGGTCGTCGACGACGTCGTAGGGAATGCCGTACTTCCCGGCTTCCTTGATGGTAGCCAGCATGCCGAAGATGCCGACGCGGTTGGCGATGAAGTTCGGCGTGTCCTTCGCGCGCACCACCCCCTTGCCCAGCGTGCTGGTCAGGAAGGTCTCCAGGTCGTCCATGATCTGCGCGCGCGTGGCCGGCGTGGCGATCAGTTCCACCAGGTGCATGTAGCGCGGCGGGTTGAAGAAGTGCACGCCGCAGAAGCGCGCCTTCAGCCCGGCGTCCATCGCCTCGGCCAGCTTGGCGATCGGCAGGCCCGAGGTGTTCGACGCCAGGATCGCGTCCGGCGCGACGAACGGACCGATCTTCCGGTACAGGTCGTGTTTCCAGTCGAGCCGCTCGGCGATCGCCTCGATGATGACGTCGCAGCCCTTCAGCAGTTCGAGGCCGTCGTCGTAGTTGGCCGCCTCGATGAACTGCGCGTCGTCCTTCACGCCCAGCGGCGCGGGGTTCAGCTTCTTGAGGTTCTCGATCGCCTTCAGGACGATGCCGTTCTTCGGACCGTCCTTCGCGGGCAGGTCGAACAGCACGACCGGTACCCGCGCGTTCACGCAGTGCGCCGCGATCTGCGCGCCCATCACGCCGGCGCCGAGGACGGCGACCTTGCGTACGACGAAGTTGCTCATTGTGTTCTCCGTTTCAATTCGGTCACTGCTTCCCGATCATTCGTTTCCCGGCGGGCCGCCGCCAGTCCAGGCGTGCGCTCAGAAGGCCTCGGCGGGCATCTCCATCAGCGTCGCCGACCCCGAGCGCGCGAGGCGGATCAGCGTCGCGGTCTCCGGCAGCAGCTTCTGGAAGTAGAAGCGCGCGACCATCAGCTTGTAGCGGTAGAAGGGATCGACCTGGTCGCCGTGGGCCTTCACGCGGGCGAGCGCGATCTTCGCCATGCGCGCCCAGAAGTACGAGTAGACGAGGTGGCCGACCACCCGCAGGTACGGCACCGCGGCCGCCCCGACCTCGTCGCGGTTCGCCATCGCCTTCATGCCGAGTTCCATCGTCAGCTTCTGCACCTTGTCGCCGATGTCGGCGAGCGGCGTGACGAACTCGTTCATGTCCGGGTCCGTGCCGTTGTCCTCGATGAACTCGGTCACCATCTTGCCGAACGTGCGCAGCCGGGCGCCGTTGTCCATCAGGACCTTGCGGCCCATGAGGTCGAGCGACTGGATCGCGTTCGTGCCCTCGTAGATCATGTTGATGCGCGCATCGCGCACGAACTGCTCCATGCCGTTGGCGCGGATGTAGCCGTGGCCGCCGAACACCTGCATGCAGTCCGAAGCGCACTGGAAGCCGTTGTCGGTCATGAACGCCTTCACGATCGGCGTCATCAGCGCCATCATGTCCGCGCCGAACTTGCGATGCTCGTGGTCCGCGGCCGACAACTGCGTGTCGGCCATGAGGGCCACCCAGTACGCGAACGCGCGACCCGCCTCGGCGTACGCGCGCGCGGTCAGCAGCGCGCGGCGCACGTCGGCGTGCACGATGATCGGGTCGGCCTGCCTGTCGTGCGCCTTCGGGCCCGTCAGCGAGCGGCCCTGGATCCGGTCGCGCGCGTAGGCCACCGCGTTCTGGTACGCGACCTCGGTGATGCCGAGGCCCTGCACGCCCACGCCGAGCCGCGCGCCGTTCATCATCACGAACATCGCGTTGAGGCCCTTGTTCGGCTCGCCGACCAGCCAGCCGCTCGCGCCGTCGAGGATCATCTGGCACGTCGAGTTGCCGTTGATTCCCATCTTGTGCTCGAGGCCGCCGCAATGGATGCCGTTGCGGGCGCCGACCGTGGCGTCGGGTCCCGAACCGACCGGCACGAACTTCGGCACGATGAACAGCGAGATGCCCTTCGTGCCCTGCGGCGCGTCCGGCAGGCGCGCCAGCACCAGGTGCACGATGTTCTCGGCCATGTCGTGCTCGCCGGAGGAGATGAAGATCTTCTCGCCGGTCAGCTTGTAGCTGCCGTCGGCCTGCGGTTCGGCCTTGGTGCGCAGCATGCCGAGGTCGGTGCCGCAATGCGGCTCCGTCAGGCACATCGTCCCGGTCCACTGGCCCGTCGTCATCTTGGGCAGGTACAGGTCCTTCTGCGCCTGTGACCCGTGGTGCACAAGGCACTCGTGGGCGCCGATCGTCAGGCCCGGATACATCGCCCACGCCTGGTTGGTCGAATACTGCATCTCGTAGAACGCGATCTGGAGCAGGTGCGGCAGCCCCTGGCCGCCGTATTCGGTGTCGGCCGCCAGCCCCTGCCAGCCGGCTTCGCGGAACGCGTCGTACGCCTCCTTGAAGCCGGTCGGCGTCTTCACCGACTTCGTCTCGGGATCGTAGGTGCAGCCTTCCTCGTCGCCGACGCGGTTGGTCGGCAGCAGGATGTCCTCGCAGAACCTGGCCGCCTCCTCCACGACGTGGTTGACGGTGTCGACATCCAGGTCGGCGTAGCGCGGCATCTGCTTCAGTACGTCGACGGCACCGAGCAACTCGTGCAGAACGAATTGCTGGTCGCGTAACGGAGCCTTGTAGGTCGGCATTGCGGGATCTCCTTGATTCCTTGCTCTGTTGCTCACTTCCTGCTGCGGGATGCCGCCCCACGCTTCGCGGGACGGCGCATCGAAACGGAGGCGGGGGCGGTGCGGGGGCGGGCGTCGTCGAGCAGCCTGCGCAGCCCGGCGCGGGCGCGCTTGGCGCTGTCGGCGGAGCGCAGCAGGCGCGCATCCTGGTGCATCGCCAGCATCAGGCCGTAGATCTCGAACACCATCTGCTGCGCGTCGGTGCCGCGCGCGAGGTGGCCTTCCCGCACCGCCTGGCGGATCGCCCTCAGCAGTTCGGCCTTCCAGCCGGTGATGATCGCGACCATCTCGTCGCGCTGCGGCCCGGGGCGGTCGTCGTACTCGACGGCGCCGGCGATCATGATGCAGCCGCGCGAGATCTCGCGCGCCAGGAAGGCCACCCAGCGCTCGAGGAGCGCTTCCAGCCGGGGCAGGCCGCGCGGCTTCTTCACGGCGGGGCGCAGCACGTCGTCGACGAAGCGCTGCACGTACTCCTTCAGCACGGCCAGCTGCAGGTCCTCGCGCGAGCCGAAGTGCGCGAACACCCCGCTCTTGCTCATCTGCATCTGGTCGGCGAGCGTGCCGATCGTCAGCCCTTCGAGCCCGTCGCGCGCGGCGATGCCCATCGCCGCCTCGACGATCGCCGCGCGCGTCATCTCGCCCTTGCGCGGACTGAGCGCGGTGGCGAGGTTCGACAGGGCGGAGGCGATCGGCGGCATCGGATTGAAAAACGCGCCGGTGAACGGCGCGTGGACGGTCGTCTAAAAAACGAACGTTCGTACTATTTCCCAGCGCGCCGCGAGCGTCAATCGGGGCTTTAGAGGGCCGGAACTAATGCTGCGCCGCGGCACCGGCGGGCGCGCCGGCGAAGACCGCGGCGATATGGTCCACGAACAGGCGGACCTTCAGCGAGAGGTGACGCCGGCTCGGGTAAACCGCCCAGATCTCCCCGCCGCCGCCGGTGTATCCGGGCAGCAGGCGCACCAGCCGCCCGGCCCGCAGCGCCGGGTCGAGCAGGAAGTCGGGCTCGTTGATGATCCCCATGCCCGCGAGCGCCGCGGCGCGCAGCGCGTCGCCGCTGTTCGCGTGCAGGTTGCCCGCCACCCGCACCTCGTGGACTTCGCCCGCGTGGCCAGTGAAGCGCCACAGCCGCGGCGACGCCGAGTACGCATAGGTCAGTGCGTTGTGTCCCGCGAGCTCGGCCGGATGCCGCGGTTCCGGGTGGCGCTCGAGGTACGAAGGCGCGGCGCACAGCACCAGTTGCATCGACCCGAGGCGGCGGGCCACCAGCCGATCGCTGCCCGGGGCGCCGACGCGGATCGCCAGGTCGAACCCCTCTTCGACGAGATCGACGACGCGGTCGGACACCACCAGTTCGAACTTGACGGCCGGATGCCGCTCGACGAACGACGCGATTGCCGGCGCGACCTTCTGCTCCGCCATGCTGTAGGAACAGGTCAGGCGGACCGTGCCACGCGCCTGCGCCGCGGACTGTCCCGCCACGGCCTCCGCTTCGGCCAGGTCGGCCAGCAGCGTCACGCACCGCTCGTAGAACGCCTGTCCGCTTTCGCTCAGCGACAGGCGACGGGTGGTCCGGTTCAGGAGCCGGGCCCCGAGGTGCTGCTCGAGACCGGCCACCAGGCGCGACAGCGACGACGTGGAGATTCCGAGGCGGTCGGCGGCGGCGACGAAACTGCCGGCCTCGACCACGCGGACGAAGGCTTCCATCGATGAGAGGCGATCCATGCGCCGATTATTCTCTTTTTCAGGATAATCATTTGCAGAATTGTCTGTTTATCCCTGTAATCGCCATCTGTACTGTTCGGTCATCGGCTGCACACCGCAGCCTCGCCAACCACCGGAGAGCCGAAATGACCGATGCACGCCCCGAATACGCCGCGCTGCTGTTGCGCCTGTCCCTGGGAACGATGTTCATCGCCCATGCGCTTCTGAAGGTGCTCGTCTTCACCGTGCCGGGCACTGTCCAGTTCTTCCAGTCGCTCGGGCTGCCCGCCCTGCTCGCTTATGTCACCATCGCCGCCGAACTGGTCGGTGGCGCGCTGCTCATCCTCGGCGTGCGCACGCGCTGGGTCGCCCTGGCGCTGGTGCCGATCATGCTCGGCGCGACGTGGGCGCACGTCGGCAACGGCTGGCTCTTCTCGGCGCCGAAGGGCGGCTGGGAGTACCCCGCGTTCTGGACGATCACCCTCTTCGTGCAGTCCCTGCTCGGCGATGGCGCATATGCGCCGCGCTTCGGCACGGCCGCCCGCCGCACCCGGCTGCAGACCGCCTGATCGCGTCCGCCCCTCCGACCAAAAGTGGCCTTCATGAACGCCGCCCTGCCCACCGTCTTCATCTCGCACGGCTCGCCGATGCACGCCGTCCAGGCAGGGCGCGCCGGCGAGGCGTGGCGCGCGCTCGGCCTGCGGCTGCCACGGCCGAAGGCGGTGCTCGTCGCCTCGGCGCACTGGGAAACGGAACTGCCGATGGTCGGCACGGCGCAGCAGCCCGAGACCATGCACGACTTCGGCGGCTTTCCGGAGGAGCTGTACCGCATCCGCTATGCGGCGCCCGGCGCGCCGGCGGCGGCCGCTCGCGCGATCGAACTGCTGAAGGACGCGGGCCTGCCGGCCGCGGCCAACGGCTGCCGCGGCCTCGACCACGGCGCCTGGGTCCCGCTGCTGAAACTGCTCCCCGCAGCCGACGTGCCCGTGGCGCAGATCTCGATCCAGCCCTCGCTCGACGCAGGCCACCACTTTCGGGTCGGCGAAGCCCTCGCTCCGCTGGTCGCCGAAGGCGTGCTGGTTCTCGCCTCGGGGCACATGACGCACAACCTGCGCGAGTGGATCGCCGATGCGCGGCGGCGCGGGTCCATGTCGGTCGATGAACGCGAGCCGGCAGCCTATGTCCGCGAGTTCACGGCTTGGGTCGACGATGCGCTGCGGCGCGACGATCGGTTGGCGCTCGCGCACTGGGCCGAAGCGGCGCCCCATGCGCCGCGCGCGCATCCGACCCCGGAGCACTTCCTGCCGCTGATGGTCGCGGTCGGTGCCGCCGGCCGGAATCCGCGCGTCGAGCGCATCGAGGCCGGCGTCGACAGCGGCGTGCTGGCGATGGACGCTTACCTGTTCTGGCCGCGGCCGTGAGTCAGGCGGCGTCGCGCAGCGCAGGAATCTCGTAGAGCCTGCCTTCCGCCATTGCGACGACGCGGTCACCCGGTTCGCGATCGAAACGCGCTCCGCCGGTGAAACTGCCGAAGGCCGGCAGCACGGTCAACCCGTCGCGCAGCCAGAAGCACGGCAGCCGGACGCTGTCGCCGGCGCGACCGCTGATGCGCACGGCAGGATGCAGGTGGCCAGCGAGCGCGTGGGCACCGGGAACGAACCGAGGGTGGTGGCAAAGCGCCAGGCCATCGACACACCACGGCTCCGGACGGACTTCGATGCCGAGGTCCGGCGGCGGGGCGCCGGCCTTCAGGTCGTGATTGCCCTCGACGAGCACGACGTCGAGGCAAGCGCGGGCGGTTCGCCAGGCGCGCAGGGCGGCCAGCGTGGCTGGCGCGTGCGCTTCCGCGGCGTGAAAGAGATCGCCGAGGAAGACGAGAGAAGCGGGCTGCGTCTGGTCGAGCGCCGCATCGAGGCGCGCCAGCGTCTCGCGCGTCGTGCCCCGGGGCACGGGAACCCCGCGCGCGCGGAAGGTCGCCGCCTTGCCGAAGTGCGCATCCGCGACGATGAGGCAGCGGCGCGCTCGCCAGTGGAGTGCGCCGGACGCGAGCAGTTCGAGCGACGCGCCGCCGAACTCGACCTGCAACCGCGACTTCACAGTTCGTTCACCGTGAACCCGCGCGCGCGCAGCATCTCGACCAGTCCGCGCGGACCGACCAGGTGCAATGATCCCACCGCGAACAGGTAGTTCCGGCCGTCGGCCATCAGCGCTTCGATCCGGCGCACCATCGCGGGGTGGCGCCCGAACACGATGGTGTCGACGGTGAAGCGCGCGCCGGGCGTCGGCTGCGCCTGCATTTCCGCGAGCAGGCGCTCGAGTTCCGGACGGTCCGCCGTCTCCCACGCCCGCACGATCCGGTCGATCTCGCGCCGCGCGGCTTTCGACTCCACGGCCTTCAGCGCCTCGTCGAGAAACGCCACCTGGGTCGACCACGGCGCGGTCTCGAACAGCGAGAACTGCTGCTCGATCCCTTCGAACTCGAGGATCGGCCGGTTCCCGGCCTTCGCCAGTCCGGCCAGGTACGACTCCGCAGCCATTCCCTGGACGTAACCCGCCTGCGCCGCCTCGAACAGCGCAAGCACCGAGCCGAGCATCCACGGCTTCAGCCGCATCATCGGCCTCGGATCGATCCCGTGGCTGGCGAGCACGGCCTCCGCCCGCTTCAGCGTGTCGGCCGGCAGCCGCTTGTCCAGGCCGTCCTCGCCCGGACCGTACATCGCGTGCTGCCGGGTCGCGGTCGCGGCACGCGCCATGTCCGTGATGTCCGCCTCGAGCACGAGCGCGTCGATCCGCGACAGGCGCGACAGGCGCGAAGGAGGCAGCGGATAGAAGTCGGGACGGCCGACGTGGATCGTGCCGAACAGCAGGGACGCCTGGCTGCCCTTGCGGATCTCGAACAGGAATCCCCGGCGCTCGCCCTGCGCTTGCGCGGCGCCCGCCGCGACGAGCGCGAGCCACGCGACCAGCAGCGCGCCAGTCGCGCGCACCAGCGCTTCGCGAGAGATGAACGACCGGGTCACGGGAAGGCGGGGCAGCAGCTGGAAGCGGACGATTGTACGGATGGCCGCGGCGCGGATGGCCGCAGCGCGGCCGTCCGGGGGCTCGGTTCCGGGAGCGACCGGCGCTTCAGGCAGCCGTCGGCTCGGGCAGCGAGGACGGGGGCGTGTCGAGCAGCGGCTTGACGTAGCGCATCACGCCCGGGTCTTCCTCGTCCCGGTGCGGACCATAGCCGCGACGCTGCATCAGCAGGCCCATCTCGTCGTTCTCGCGCAGGACGAGCCCGATGAGTTGCGCGAGACCGCGCGCACGCGCCGTGTCCTCCAGTGCCTGCATCAGCACGTGCCCGAGGCCGCGGCCCTGCCACGCATCCTCGACGATGACGCCGAACTCGGCCGACGTGCCGTCCGGGTTGCGCGTGTAGCGCGAGATTCCGCGGATCTCCTCGTGCCCCCCGCTGGCGTCGATCGCAACGAATGCCATCTCGCGGTCGTAGTCGATCTGCGTGTAGCGCACCAGGCGTTCGACCGTCAGCTCGCGCACCGGCGCGTGGAAGCGCAGGTACGACGTGCGCGGGGACAGCCGGCTGATCAGGCGCCTCTCCGCCTCGGCGTCTTCCGGACGGATCGCGCGCAGGATCACTTTCTCGCCGCCCTTCAGCTCGACCTGCCGAGTGAGCGCGCGCGGATACGGGTGGATGGCGAGATGCGAGAACGTGGCATCGGCCACCAGCGGGCCGTTGGTCACCACCACGCGCGCGTCGAGCGCGATGACGCCGTGCTCGTCCGCGAGCAGCGGATTGATGTCGAGCTCCGCGACTGCCGGGATTTCGCAGGCAAGCTCGGACACACGCAGCAGGACCTCGATCACCTTGTCGATGTCGACGGCAGGCGCGCCGCGGAACGCTTCGAGCATTCGCGACACGCGCGTGCGCGAGATCAGGTCGCGCGCCAGGAACGCATTGAGCGGCGGCACGGCGACGGCCGAGTCGCGGAACACCTCGACCGCAATGCCTCCCATCCCGAAGTTGATCACGGGGCCGAACGTCGGATCGCGCGCCAGGCCGACGATCAGTTCGCGACCCTGCGGCCGCATGACCATCTTCTGCACGAGTACGCCGAGGAACCGCGCCTGTGGAGCACGCTCGACCAGGCGGGCGGCGATCGCCTCGAAACCGCGCTCGACCTCGTCGACATTGGCGAGCCCGAGCAGGACGCCGCCCACGTCGCTCTTGTGCGTGATCCCGTCCGCGCGGACCTTGAGCACGACGGGGAAGCCGAGCTGCAGCGCCGCCTGCCGCGCCTCCATCGCGCTGCGCGCGAACAGGCCGATCGCCGTCTCGATCCCGAACGAAGCCAGCAGCGCCTTGCTGTCCTGCTCGTCGAGCGTGTGCCGGCCGCCGGCCCGCGCGCCGTCGATGATCCGGCGGGCGGCGTTGATGTCGAACTTCAGCTCGTCGATTCGCGGCGGCGGCACCTGCAGGCGAAGTTCGCGGTTGCGGACGAACTGGGCAAGGTGACCGAAGACCTCGACGCCGCGCTCCGGGGTCGACATCGCCGGCAGCGACGCGGCCTTGAAGACGGCCCGCCCCCGGCCGGCATCCTTCTCGCCGAGCCAGGCCGAAACCACCGGCTTCTCCGACGCGGCGGCAATCGGCAGGAGAGCCTCGGCGGCGCGCTCGGCGCTCGTGCGCGGTGTGGGCGAGAACAGCACCAGGACAGCATCGTTGGCACGGTCCTCGATCAGCAGCTTCAACGCGGTCGCCATGCGGGCGCCGTCCGCGTCGGCCAGTACATCGACCGGGTTGGTGCGCGACCAGCCGGGCGGCAAGGCAGCGGCGAGGGCCGCGTGGGTCGCCTCCGACAGGCGGGCGAGCGCGACATGGTTGCCCTCGACCTCGTCCGCCGCCAGCGCTCCGGGCCCGCCGCCGTTGGACAGGATCGCCAGCCGGTTGCCGCGCGGCAGGCGACCGTTGGCCAGCGTATCGGCCGCGGCGAACAGGTGCCCGATCTTCGGCACACGGACGGCACCGGCCCGGCGCAAGGCGGCATCGAACACCGCATCGTTGCCGACCAGCGCGCCGGTGTGGCTCAGCGCGGTCCGTCCGCCGGCGGCGTACCTGCCCGACTTCAGCACGATGACGGGCTTCACGCTCGAGGCCGCGCGCACGCTCGACATGAATCCGCGCGCGTCGTGGATGCCCTCGACGTACAGCAGGATCGAGCGGGTCAGGGTGTCGCCTGCCAGGAAATCGAGGATCTCGGCGATGCCGACGTCCGACTCGGTGCCGGTGGCCAGGACCGTCGAAAAGCCAAAGCCCGCCGTCCAGGCGTGGTCGAGCAGCGCCGTCGTCACCGCACCCGACTGCGAAACGAGCGCGATGTTGCCGGGGCGCGCGACCGTGCGCGCCCAGCTGGCGTTCAGGCCGATGTCCGGCCGCATCAGCCCGAGGCAG
>Ga0105104_10000803_pt1 | contig 24427 bp, 23 predicted proteins | sample PPLLaktember2015_3_FD_87034 | JGI IMG/M metagenome (GOLD analysis project Ga0105104, IMG submission 87034) | Freshwater sediment microbial communities from Prairie Pothole Lake near Jamestown, North Dakota, USA - PPLs Lake P7 Core (6) Depth... | ecosystem: Environmental > Aquatic > Freshwater >...
AACTGCTTTAGTGACGAAAGGAAGCATGAACCACACTAGCAAACGGTTTGAACGTTCGGCATGACTACTCAAACAATAATATGAGAAATGGAAAGCCATCTCTAATTAGATAAATTAGCGATTCAATAGCCTTGACACATTATGAGAGCATCAAAAGAAATATCATAATATGTGAAAAGAGAGATTTCTCAAATTTACTTTATCTCGACCTACCGTTTGATCTTTATAATAACGGTATTCTGTAATGTGCATTGTCTGTTCTGTATTTCACAAAGTGTCTCAATTTGCATTTCTGAAACTTTCAAGCCTTATGAACAAAATTTACGACCACGCTGCGTTAGTTTATAAGAGGTTGTTTACTGACTAATTTCAGGTTATTATTATTGAAACGAAGAAATAATTTTTCGATGGGCAGTAAATGTGAATGCATGTGTCATACCAAGGGCAATATTCAAGATTTTTGTGGTTATTGTGCATCATCCCATACACTTAGGACTTCCAAAAGATCAGCTGCAACGACCGTGACTAAGACGTAGTTTCTGCTCTTTTCAATTCAATCTCATCTAACCTTCCTTATCCTTTTTCTACTAAAATATAGTAAAGAGACCAAATTGAAATGATCTCCTTTTTGTAATACACTACGATTGAATCTACAATACAATAAGTTTGGAAGATTATCCACACCTTTAAACCTGTGACGACCAGTCAAATAACTCTCTGAATTAAACTATTATATACTTTTTTGAGCAACTTTTGCTATGTTAGATCATAAGGACATTGCTTTTAACGCTCATGATTGCAAGGGTCAAGGGCAAAATATCAAGAATGCCTTTGATTCTAGTTATTATGCCTCTCATCGGATTCCAGTTATACTAGAATCGAGAGAAATTGGCAAAGTGTTTGCCGATGTTAATGATAATCTAGTTGTGATTGCAGGTGAAAACAAAAAGGAACACGAATATTTAATCCCCAAGTCCAAAGTGAGTCACTACGATGAGAAACAGGTTTGTGTTAGTATTACAGATAACTCTGAAGGAATTTGAGATTTAGATGGGAATTATACTAGTGAACATGCGCAAAATTATCTGAAGGGCAACCAATGGGCCTACATTGGCTGGCCTTACCACAGATTCAAAAATTAGACATTATCCTCTTCTTACATCAGTATACTCAACGAGATTCTTCCTATCGCCTACATGCTAAATCTTGCTCAACATAGTATATAAATTGAGGCAAACAATGGTATTTGCCCCCATTCAAAACCAGTCAGCGAAAGCCGCTGAATAATTCACCGCGATATACAGCAGCTTGCAACGTTATCAAGACAAAAAAATATTCACCATGCATGATCAATCCTTATGTGGAGGGTTCGCAAAGCTCTGTACTAGTTTAAGAAACTTCTCCATTATTACCTCGTCATTTCTCATGTATTCAACAAATACGGGAGCGGATTAGATAGTTTTACAGCAATGGGATTGCCTGGACATAAGAGACTATCACTAAAGTTAATTTCAATTGGTATTAAAATAAGAGTTGAAAAAGGAACTTTAGTAAGGATATTATAATAATAATAGCAATTATAATCAGTATTACGTAAATGAAGGATCCCAGCAATTCTATCTTCAACTTAATTGCTAGGAACCTATTTCACCATTATACGAAGCCAAAGATAAAATCATTAGGCTAACTAGACACTAGGAAAACCAAAGGGTGCAGTAGGAAATTGTATACTGCAATACACTTATTTCCTTATCACGGCTGAGCGTCTCATACATGCTGAATATAATTATATAGTTTGCTACATATAATAAATTATATGAGTGATAGATCAGACGAGGGTCAGAATACTGAAGAGAGCAACACTAACTTAGATGCATACTACTCTTGTGAAGATTGTGGTCAGGAATTTAAGTCGAGTCAAGAATTAAAAGAACACGAGAGTAACCAACATTGATTTTGATGTTTGGAGAATGTTGGATAACCTTACAATAGGTAGCGCAGTTCGCAAGTGTGATTCTATCGGTTGGACTCACAAATTCAGATAGCTATACCATCTTCTGCCCATCAATGAAGTGTGAATTGCATGGTATTACTTATGACCGTAATTTTATGTAGTTGATAAGACAATTTAATCAAGTCGGTCTTTATACGATAATTCAAAAATTGAAATTTAACGTAATAAAACCCATTAGCTCTGGATCATTTGGTACAATATATGAAGTATTGGTAGAGCATGAGGAAGATGGCGTTACTACTAGCACTACTAAATGTGTACTGAAAGAACTCACCCGAATTGACAACCTTAGTAGGGAGCGTTTTGAGAGAGAGATTAAGATATTGCCAGAGCTTAACCATCCTAATATAGTAAATATTCTTTACTGGAATATAGGCGGCGATCCTCCCAAATTTCTACCATACTACATTATGGAATATTTGAAAGGAGGATCACTACGAAAATATATGGATGAGAAATTCAACGCAAACAAGAATTTTGTCTTCGAACCAACTTGGGCAATAAGCAAGATTATACTCCCCATCAGTAGTGCATTGGCACAGGCACATAGCTTTAATGTATACCATAGGGACCTCAAGCCTGACAACATTATTTTTACTGACGATACCAAGTCAAGTATAAAAGTAGCAGACTGGGGTCTTGTAAAAGGCGATTCAATTGACAAAGAATCCTTACAACTTACCACCGTTACATCAGAAGGACAGATTGGCGGGACACCCGGTTACTGTTCGCCTGAACAGTGGTTTGCATATAATAAAGATGAGATAGATGGGCGAACTGACGTCTATTCTTTAGGAATACTATTTTACGAAGTTTTAACTAGAAAGCGGCCGTCTCCGTATGATTCAAATGACCCCTCTACCTTAGAAAAGAACCAGAGGCAGTCACCACTTCCCACGTCTAGGCGTCTTATATCAAAACGAACAAGAGTTGATCCACCATCCAACTTCAATTCGAATGTAACAGCGCAGTTGGATGCTTGCATTCTTAAGATGATTGAAGTAGATCCTGAAAAGAGACAAAATTCAGTATGGGACTTAATAACAGACCTCGACCTATTGAGATAATCATCATACATCAACTCTTCACTGATAATTAATTGGTTCCGATGGACCAACAAGCAAAATAAAAGAGAAAATCAATCCCAACAAGATTACTGCATCAATAAGGATCAAAGCTCTAAGGATGACAATTAGTCCAACTTGAAAGAACTTTGTACCTGTCTTTACACAATGGAGCTTATAAGATAGTTTATTTCCTGAGTCTATAGAAGATGTAAACAGACGCAAACGGCACCACCGAAAGAATGTATGCCCAGTATTCAATTGCTGGAGAATCAAATGCTAAATGTAGTCCAAACTTGAGTCCTAACAGTAATCCTAAGTATAATGTAATAAAGAGCGGTGCGGTTCCAAAAACAATGAATCTGTGGCTTCTGAGTTTGAATTTTACAATGTTACGATAGGGATATTGGAGATGATGGTAAAAAACTGGCATAGATAGAAAAGAAATGGCAAATGTAATCGTAAACAGAGCAATCATAAGAATTATACCATCTTCGAACGAGAAATCACTTGGCCTATTTATCGAAATATTAAGCAGGAATGCGAACAAAAACCCGGACACAGTTGTAAGAAGTGCGCTTTCTTTTAAGATAGTATCATAGTCTTTGGAAATGTCTCCATTGACTCCATATTTTTCTTGAGGATCTGAATTGTTTTTTCCCTCGCTATTGCTATTAGTACTATGATCACCCATGTGATTAATTAGGTGCTCGAACAGTATAAGAAGGTTATATCTTCGTGCGTATTCGTATTTAGATAAAAATATTGCCTAATTATCAGGAATGACGCATCAAATATTTCAGTTAGATTGATCTTGAAAATGCTTGGCAAATTTATTTTGTGCTACACTAAGAAATATCGCAAAATACTACCCGTAGTATACCTGTCCTACTCTCACAACAGATTATCATGAATTTCAAATTAGGATCAAAGTCCATTAGTAAGGTCCTGGGAACCCGTACTTTATTGAACTCGTCCAAAGTTATTTGCATACCCAAGAATATGAAATACTTAAAGGTAGTTTCAAACCAAACCAAATCCACAAAAACAATGGATGAAAAATGTAAGAGCAAAATCATAAGAGTCATTTCACAATTTATCAACTCGGAAGTGAGTACAAGAAAATCAAAAGGTGTCGTAATCGGTTTGAGTGGAGGGGTTGATTCGTCAGTAGCTGCTCGCTTGGCAGTCAACGCTCTTGGAGCGAAGAAAGTATTCGGCCTTATTCTCCCGGATTCCTCAGTAAAGCCTCAGAATGATATCACAGACGCGGAGAAGCTTGCAAAGAAACTAGGAATCAAATATAAAATTATAGAAGTTGGAAAGACAAAGAATCAGTTTCTTAGAAACTTTCCAAGAAATAAGTTAGCAAGGGCTAATTTTTTAGTTAGACTAAGAATGTCTATTTTGTACTATTACGCAGCTGTAATGAATAGGCTTGTTCTAGGTACTGGCGATAAGAGTGAGCTTAGACTAGGTTATTTTACTAAGTATGGTGACGCCGCTGTCGATCTAATGCCGATTGGTGACCTTTATAAGACTGAAGTGCGAGAGCTCGCAGAATTCTTGCAAATTCCTTTAACGATTGCAACGAAGAAGAGTAGCGCAAGGCTGTGGAGAGGCCAGACGACAGAAGGTGAAATTGGATTGGCATATGAGAAAATTGATTCTATACTTAAGCAGCTCGACAATTCTGGTCGAGGAAAAAAAAATACAAGTAATCAGATCTTTTCAGATGTTCATTCCATTACTAATATAAAATACAAACTAGGGAACAGGCAGAGAGATGTACGACGAGTATTAAATCTAATTGACAAAAGTGAGCATAAACTTACCCTTCCTCCCATTTGTCGAATCAGGTGAACAACCAGTTAATATATATCAAATCCATACTAAGCGTACCCTAAATGCGTATATTGATAGCTGAAGATGATCTTGATATTGCAAAGCTGTACAAGAAAGCCTTAGAGAAAAATAAACATGAAGTAGTCCTTACATCAAATGGTTCAGATTGTTTTAAGAACTATCTTACTACTCTGAAAAATATGGCATCAGAATCAAAACACCAAAGTAAGGCAGATGCAGCTGAAACAAATATTGACTCGCTTCGAAATTCAAAAACCAAATTTAGAGAAGTTGCCAATTCGAATACTTCTCCTTATGACGTCGTTATCTTAGACTATAGAATGCCAGGCATGAATGGTATGGAAGTAGCCAAAGAAATACTGAATGCAGATCCTAACCAACGAATAATCTTTGCGTCTGCGTACGTAAAGGAAACACTAGAAAACTCTGTAAAAGACCTTAAGCAGGTGGTCGAGTTGTTGCAAAAGCCCTTCGCATTGAAACAACTCACCGACACAGTAGAGGATACTCTAGCTTTTGAAGAATTAAAAGAACTTAATGTGGATGTTGACAGAATCAAGGGGGCGGATTTAACACACACGCAGATTTTCGACCTCCTGTCTAAGTTAAGGAGAATACAGAAGAATAGAACATTTTAATTCTCTAACTACGTGGGAAAAAAAGTACACTTGATGTAAGGCAATTTTCATAAGGGGCGGTTAGATCTGGGATTAAGGATTTCAGAAACAAATCATAGAATGGCAAGGGAGCGCTTCAGTCTTAGGGAATCGTCAGTGTGCTGCATTCAACGAGTTTGTTAATTTCCCCTGATGGCGCACGATCAAAAGAAGCACTATTATAACGACACTCAATCCGTTTTTTATTGGATATGTTGCTGAACCTAAATTTTTAAACAAAGAATGCCGACCGACTTGCAAATAAGATGTAATTCTCTGTCCGGTTACCTATATTTTTGTTGTAAATCGACTAAAACCTAAAATACTCTTAATGCACAAAATTAACACCGTGATAATTTGGATGGCATTCAATACCAGATTTGTGAGCTGTTCACCCAGGATCGATTGTCGAAGTGGAATAGTGACTGTATAACTATGAAATACAATTCTCTGTCCTGTAATCTGTCTGCAATTTTGCCATATCGAGATCCATATTCATATCGATTTCCCCTCACAAATGATGACTTCAAGAAGAACATTAGTGCGCAGGCTACCCCCAATGGTAGAGCTTATACTCCATCCACGCCGATCATCCCGACTTCTACTATTAATAATAAAAGAATTCTAATCGTAGACGATGATCACGACATCGCCACGTTCTTTAAGTTGGCTTTGGATCGTGTCGGATTTATTACCGAGATTTCCAATAATCCGCTATCAGCTTTGACCAACTTCAAGAAAGGGGCCTACGATTTGTTATTATTGGATATTAATATGCCACAGATGACCGGTTTTGAACTGTATAAAAAGATAAGCCAAATAGATAGTGAAGTCAAGGTATGTTTCATTACCGCATTTGAAGAATATTATAGTGAATTCAAAAGCGAATTTCCCAATCTAGACGAATTGAAATGCTACATTAAGAAGCCGGTAGGTATGGACCATTTGATTAACGCTGTAAAATCACGACTAGATTGCAACTAAATTAAAAGTGAGTTTTCTTCTTTTGGATAGTTGGGACAATTTCGTGATAACAGTACATGTACTGTTCAGCAATTTGTTTCCAAGTCGGAAAGGTTCTTCCAAAACGTAACGCCTCCTGTTCTTGCAGATAACGTTCATGAGGATTTACGAGTAATCTGATTACATTATTTGCAAAATCAGATACCTTGTCACAAATACATAATGCTTGGTTATTGAGATTGAGACCCTGTGCCCCAATCGAAGTGCTAACTATAGCTTTTCCAGCTTTTAACGCTTCCAAAATCTTCACTTTAATTCCTCCTCCTATTCTAAGGGGACACACCACAACTTCAGCGGCATTATAGAACGGAGTAAGTGATTCTACGTAACCGGTAACTTTGATATGTGGGGATATATTCTTATTACTATTCATTAAGGCGAAGACTTCGGGTGGTGGGGAATTGCCAACTAGAAATAGTACTGAATTAGGAACCCTGTTGAGAATCAGAGGGAAGATGGAATTGGAAAAGTATAGTGCGGCGTCAACGTTTGGTTCGTACGCAAAATTGCATACAAAGAGAACAGATGGATATTTGCCATCTCGGGTATCCAAGTATTTTCCACTTACAGGTGTATCCCATCTTCCGGCCGAATGCAGCTTAAATATATTTGGTTCATGGTCGATCCCGTTTGGGATCATCTGGACGTCAACTTTGGGTTCTACGCGCATTATCGTTGTTTTGTCTTCGGCGCTAAGAGTAACTACTTTTGTAGCTCGTCTCCAATAAGTACGCTCCCACAGGAAAGTAGAATAATATTCGCGCCAGCTAGAAAGAAACTCCTCAGAAGATCTCGACAAAAACATTCTTTGCAAATCAAGTGAGTATTCAATATTATGTTCGACAAGCACAATGGGGAGAGCAATATCCATTGGCAGTAGCTGCATAACATAATAACCTTCAAGGTGCACTACATCAAAGCGTCGATCCCTGAGGAGTTGAGAGATTCTGTGCACACCCTCCTCTGAATAGTATCTATTCATCAACCATGGACGTCCTCGAGTATGCCCATTTAGCCGCGTCGAGTTAGATATCCTAAATAGGCTAATGCTCGCACAATACGGCTCTAAATACCTTGAGTTTAACTTTTCTATTTCTGGTTCAAAAGTCAAAGAGCATAAATGTATTCTGAAATATTTTCCAAGCCTCGAAATTAACTCAAATTCTCTTCTACGACCCCCACTGGCAGGTGGATACGGCAAATGAGCAGTTAGAAATAGAACTTCCATTTGGGGCAAGCCCATTTTATTGGCTATATAAAATTAGAAAACATATCTATTAATACTTTCAAAATGACTTCTAATCGAGCAAACACGAAGGGCCTAGACAGATGCCACAATTGTCAACATGAGCTGAGATATTCCCGGAGGAAGGGCTATTTTTAATTATCAATTTAACATCAGAGTTTGGCAATCACGTACGGTCCCCTTCGTCCATCCAACTATCCATCCATTTATGTTTCGCATATCTTTGAAATCTTTTTTTATACTGATACCAGCTAAACTCTTCAGATAAGTAATACCGACAGAAAAAAGGATACTATCGGTACTTACAATGAATATAAGGAATTGAGGAAATGGAAATATGGGCTTGTATGTAGTTTATATCGCTAGCGATACTAGCTACGCCTAGTCCAATTTATACTTGGGAGCTCGTTTCTCGGACTAGTAACATACTACCTACTAATAAGGCTAATACCTAAAATCCGTGCATAATGCATACATTTGATTACTTGCCAATAAGTATCATCTGAATGCTGACAACTACCATTGGTTAGCCCACATTGGTTGGGAGATTTACTTTGAACTGCTGTCAAAATAATAAGTTAATCAATAACGTACCTAGGATTTTTGGTTGAAGAAATGAAATCATCATAAGCATTTGTGAAGCAAAATTAGAAAAGATTTAAGTTCTGCCATGTCCTTAAAGAGATGGTATAGCGGCACGTGAGTAAGCTTATACAAAATAAACGAAACGACCTTAATACTACCAGAATCACTGAAAAGTGTATATGTATGCCAAATAATATTACGATCACTCCAGTGTATCGTATCCGTGATAGCATGTCTTATCATGTAGTTAGGTGTAATTATTGTGGAGAGGAGTGGGCAGAATATTGGATTAGTTATAGATATACGCTCTTTTCTCTTATAGATCAAAGCCAAAACCAAAAATGGGTAGGGTCATGATCCTGTCGAGTCCACTCTCATAGCTTTGCGGTCATGATTAGGTCTGAGCTGCTTTATATTCTTGGATATCGAACGTGATTCCAACTAACCGTAATTTCACAATGTCCCATCCTCCATGCTGTCTATATCGCCTTCCCAAATCAGTGCATCTAATTTCCAAATGGGACCATAAATCCTAACGTCACCAAGCGCTATATTCAAAGGTCTGTAACAACATGTCCTAAAATAAAAGTCGCAGTTCAGAAACATATAAAATTCTAGTCTTACATCAATTTTTTCATGATCGGAAGATGTGGATAGCTATCCATAGCTTCCAGCGTTAAATGAAAATGTCTAGATTCTCTTGACTACGTATATAGCACTATATTAAATAAAACCGTTTATTGGCCTACAAGTCTTATTAATCATAAAGAGCAATATTGCACATTATGTCCAGCTATCCAGTCAATGAAATGAAAAATAACTATTATGCTTTTAATTATGCGTCTACTTTGAACCTTCGGTATAAGAGCCGCTCAAAAAATGGTACGATGATTGGTAATGAAGATCATGGATCGGAATATCTGGGAATACCCATGACAATCATAATCCCTCCTGAAAATATTAGTCAATTGCAGTTTGAATCTGAAATTAAACAAGTCAGCCTAAACACAAAAATCAACCAAATAATCAAAGATCACCTGGATTGGCATGCAGATGCCCATGAAGCAAAGATGTATTATGTTCCCAGATCATTGATAACTAATACAGTAAATCACCTTACAGAACAACAACTTTCTGTGGTAGCACAATCTGTAGTAAATGATTTCCGAGATATGAGTTTGCTTTTACGTGGGGAGTATACCTTTTCATCATTTTTTGATATTCTTAATATTTGGTTGAAGATTACAGAAACACCTAATCGATTCGAAGAAAGCGAACACGAATACAAAGTTGTAATCAGACATGGCATGGGATACAAATATTCGTACTTTATCAAGGAAGTGTATAGACAAGTCATAGAACTAAGATACCACAAATCAATTCACTACAATATTACTGACAACTCTGTAGTGATTGGAGGCGCGAAATAACTATTCCAGTACATACTACATCTTCACCACCCATAAAAGTCTGATTTTAGAATTTGAAATGTCAGGGCAACATATTGTAATTTAGTAAGGTACAGGATTCGGTGCAATCAAGGTTATAATAAATGCTTTATAATTAGCTTATTCCAGAATACGATTTAAAGGTTGTATCTATGGTATTTTAGACTGTAGGTCTTAATGTTAGTAGGTAGTTTCAGTCTGTCAAACTGTATTAGAGATCGAATATCATGTTGCGAGAATGGGACTAATCCGAGTAATTATTTTTATTCGATTTATTGTAAAATATCATACATGATAGAAAATAAACCGGCTATATCATGTTCAAACAAAACAATCATTAACACCACCAAAGTAAGAGGTTTGCATTTTCCCCAGCAAAGATACTAATAGTATGCACGCGTTAATTGTACTAGAAAATGAGTGATCCTGAGAAATTGAAAAATAATAATGAAGAACACCATAATTTTGATTCTACTGATACTGATACTAGTAAGAAATCTGAGTCATCAAGCATTACGGGTTTCAAGCAAAAAATTGTAGGTAAAATAACTGGAACATCGGATAGTAAAATGGATGAAAATGATGTCTCTCTTTCTGAGTCTATTAGGATCTCTAACAATATTAGGATGATACTTCTGGGCTTATTTGCATTAATAGGATTTATTATTCTAGTTTTCGCTATTTTCACAGCTAGCGTTAGTGTTGAATTAGCCCAGATCGCCACCAGTGTATTTATGGCAGCCTTTATTGCGGCTATCGTTGGAGCATTTACGTTATTTGGGGTTGTAGTGTATCAAATCCGTGGTGAGTATAGAACGAGGCAATAATCATAATCACCTCTAAATTGAGAGCCTAGGTAATGCTACGAATGCAGGACGCATGATTTTAGTAGTAAACTTGGGAGCCGCGCACACACATATTTGTAACATTTAGATCTATCTACTTTAGGTGATTAGTCGATGCAAGAAGATGGGAGCAGTGCCCCTTGACAAAACTCGACGCTGATGCAAAGCAATTTCCAATTATTATATTATTAATGTCAGCAATTTCAAATAGATGCTCAATGGGTTTCTCTGCAAACCAATAATTGTACGTTTGCTTTTTACTACAGAGAGTTAGAATCGAAGAACCTCAATTCCATCGATCAGATTTTGGAATAAGATAAAAATTGATTTGTTCTGGAATCTGGTCAACAAAGAATCTTATTTATGATTTTTGTCGTAATGCATGATAAATTCCGTATCACTCTCGAATACGACGTTGCATTTGCTACACATTACAGGTTCCTCGTTATTTTCTCTATCTCTATTATCCAACATGACTCGAATCCCTCTTCTACAAAATAGAAAAAATCGTTTATAAATATTTCACTGCTTGAAACAAAATAGGGTGAAACCCATAGTTGATGTACGCATAAATCATTCAATGAAGGACATAGTTAAAACACTTCCGCTCATTGTAGTCATCGGGGCGATTCTAATTCGGGCCAGTATTTTATTACCTCTCATATAGCATTGTAAAAGATTATTACCCCAGCTCAATAACATTGTTGTCTTGACTGACAACGTTGACAATCCTGACACACGCCATCTAGGGAAACATTTTGTAAATGCATTATACCACTTCATCTGTTCAGAATCAGTCAAATGCTGAGCGTGAATTTGCAAAAGTGTTCAAAATATATTGTTAACATTTACAAATTATGTAAACATTTTTTCGCCGTGTTAACAAAATCTGTTAACGGCTGTAAACGGGCTTATTTTGTCAAAAGAGGTTCAAATTGGCGTTTTTTATTACAGTAGACTAATGTCGTAGAAATTGCTGCCAATAACTAACGATCGCTAAACTATTAAGATCGACTATGAGATTTTGCTTGAAATAGCGAAAATACCCTTCATCTATCAGTGGGGTCTGAAGTCTTATCTCCTGCATGTAAGAGGCCCTTTTTGGCCAGCCCCGTATTTGGCCTTTCCTCTATACCTCAATTGTGCTTCGGGGAACGGGACCGAAACCCGCTGCACCATTTATGCAGGAGACTAAAATTATAAGCAAACTTTGTTTAATAATGCTTCCTGTCTGGATTTATCCTATAATAATACGATACCTTTGTGTCAGAAAATATATGAAAATGTTCTAATCCATTTTTTCTCGACATACTCTGAACTGTATGTACGAACAAATCTCAGACGAATTTGTTAAGCATATATAGCATAAATTCATAACTAACTACAGGAATTCCTATGGTATTTCTTGGCAAAAGACATCTTCATCTCCCTGAAAGCGATCACATTGTAGACGGATTAATTGGGCTATTGAGCTCAGCAAATTCAGGGTCTATAAAACTGGATTTTGCCAGCAAACCAGCTGCAGAAATCGGCATCTATGGTAACGATAATCACGACAATAGCAGCAAGAAGTGGATCAAAGTAGATCTGTTGGAACCAGGTCTTTTTAAGCTCCAAGATGACGATCTCAGTTTATTCGACAAATTGAGAACTGCTACAGAATTCGCTCAAAAATTGTCTGATAATATGCTAACCTTATCGTTATTAAGAAAGGGTAAAGAAGCAATCACATTGGGGGAAGGGGCTCATCCATCGTTTTCGAGACTAATCACGAGAAGTGATGATATTCAGGTAAATAGTTTGAAGGAATCAACCAAATTAAGGGAGGATTTCAAAGACGAAGGTTAGAGGATTCGATCCCCTCTTGTTAGAAATTTAGAAATTTAGTGAAGTTTTGAATCCCACTACTATCGAATATGCTACTTTCTCTTTGATGAATACTTTATCGATAGAATGTTAAACAGACAATGCATATTCGGAGGTTGTGTGATGAAGTTTAATCCTTCATTGAAAAAAAATTAGATAGGTCATTTCTTGAACCTATGGCTAAGAGCTTTAGTTAATGAAATTATATCGATAATATTAAATGACTCATTTGCAATAATAATAGTGAGATCGATAAATAGCCCGCTAAGGTTTCTCGTTGTTACCGATTGCTGACCAATAACCATTGCAAGAAGTTAGAGTCCCAGCTGATTGTGATATTAGTTATACCAATTGAATATCCCATGGTCATACTCTCTCATCTAGTGCAACATCAATAATTTGTAACTACTTGCGATCGATTACTTGAATTGTATTGTAGAATAGTAAATGTCTCATGCTGGCCTTTGATCGATAACATCGTTGATATTGATCAGATAACGCAAAATTACTGCATTTAAAGACGCAAATGGATCAAATAGAATAGTTTTGTCAGATAGTGATGGTTGTCCATTATAGTTGCATTAATGTTCAACTTCTAAAGTTAGAAAGGAGCCCAACATGGAGATTTATTTGTTCTTCACCAATATTAATTTCCGCCGCCAAACATGTTTGCTATTGCTTGACCTAATTGTTCAAATGGATTTTGCGACTGCGGCTGTTCTGTTAGGTTGTTGCTAGACTTTACTGGTGCTGGCGCTGCTATTTCTCCTGTTTGATTTTGTTGCGACTGCGGCTGTTCTGTTAGGTTGTTGGTATTGTTCGACTGTACTGGTGTTGGACCTGATGTTGCTGCAGTTTGATTTTGTTGCGACTGCGGCTGTTCAGTTAGGTTGTTGCTAGACTGCACTGGTGCTGGTGCAGCTATTGCTGTTTCATTGGTTTGCTCTGACACAACTACAGTGCCCCTTGCAATACCATTTCTAGTACGATCAACAGGAGGAGGCGTCTCTGATTTCTGATCAGGCTGAGACTGAAGGCCTGTAATGGTTAAAACTAATTGGTACGTACCAGGGGCTGGGAACTTAATTGTCTGCGTATCCTCAGAATTCTTTGCAGTCAAGCCCTTCTTTTCAAAGACTTGTGTGCCATTACTATCAAGTTCTGAGAGGTCGTACAATACGTCTGCATTAAGAGGTCCTCCGGAAAACGCGTCAGTAAAATTGAACTTGGCAATTGATTCTGTATTTGCCCGAATAGGAGTTGGTGACCATAAGACATTGGCATGAATTCCACCCGTGTCAGAGAGGAGATCGGTAGAGGTTGCACTCGCGGAGGAAGTAGGGGGCGCAGCTGCTGCCTGGCCCTGGGAGCTTGTGCCATTGGTCATACCGCTCGCAACAGTCGTCGGGGCTCCTGGCTGAGTGGTCTTAAGTGTAAATTCCATTATGCCACTTACGTTCTGTTTGTTGGAAGCATCTCCCCCTCCAAGTGATACCGGCTGCATATTTGCGGTAGTGGTAGTAGAATTACTCTGACCCGTTGCAGTCGCATTCCCGCCTCGTTGCTCCTGTTGCTGCCATTCGTTAGCAATTTTGATGACGTCGTTCTTATTGATTAGATAATGCAAAATTACAGCATCTGGAGATGTAAATGGATCAATTGCAAGAGTTCTGCCAGATATTGGTTGTCCATTTACAGTTGCGTTAAATATGCTACTCCCAAACAGAGCCTTTGGCAACTTGATCTCTTCGTGGACAAAAATTGGATTCTTCTCCAGTCTTTGAACATCATAATAGAATGGCATAGACCAAGAGAACTCACCAGTGGTCGAATTAAAGTTGAAATCATCTATCTTGTCGTAATAAGATATAAGGGTTGTATTAAATGGCTTTTCTTCGTAGGTCAAATTGTCAAAATTGAAGACATCACCTACGCTCAGGAAGGTTTCAAATTTGGGAGCCTTGTCTGGAACAAAGATGTTTCTATCATTGTCAACTCCGAATATTTGAACATCAATTCTATACAATCCGCCCTCCTGCAAAATAGGTCCTCTCAAGTTTATGGTCCCACCTGGATCCGCTACATATGCGGCTTGAAATGGGTCCCTATCCCCGAAAATGGTTAAGGAACCATTTGATGGCTCAACTTTGAGAGTCAATAATCCATTATGTGCGTGGAAAAAATCACGTACGAGTGGTTTCTCACCTTCAACTGGGTTAGCACCTTTGCTAACGCTAATATCATATGTTACATGCTGGACTGTTTCATTAGTTTTGGCATCGAACAACCTAAATTGCAGATATGCATCTCCCCCTGTTGCGGTTGTATAAATTGGGGGACTAATCTTTACGAACAGACTTCCTTCTCTATTTCCAAGACTTGCTGGGGGAAGGTTTTCTTGCGTCAGGCCATCACCATGAGCTTGCTGCGTAATTATATTTTCAAAGGCGAAAAGGATAATAGCAAATGTTAGAATATAGACGATTCCGAATTGCAAATTAGAAACTTTCATTCTGGGTAAATTCAATTGTGCTGCATAAACCTTCCCAAATTCCCTATTTAATTATTACATTTTGGAGATTATTCCTCCAATTTTTTGCCACTAATTTGTGAACATTGTGTTCATGCTCGCGCTATGTATCAATTTACGACTTTAAAATATTCAAGAATGTTACCTTACTTAGTGACCTGTCGTTGCTTTTTAGAACTCCTACCGAATAAGATGCTATTTTCGTCATATAATAATCAAGTAAGAAAAAAGCAATTATCGTATCGCTCAATTAATAAAATAATCGTTGATTATGGAACAAAATTATTAAGGATATCCTATATCATAATCTCCTAGTAATTGCATTTGCTCGTTACTTAATTTGACTACAATTACGCAGAAGTATGTCCTTGATCTCCTCGTCATCCCCGAGCAGGGCATTGACATATCTGTTTCTGTCATCAAATGGTATTCCCTCCTCGATAAAGGCAGATTCTAAAGAATCGAGCGCCAAAAGTTTCCATCTATTCTGAATTGCAATATCTATTGTATTGAATTTCATAAAAGTATTCTTCTAAGCGAGAAGAGAATAAATCTTGCATTTCCTATAAATGAGGCCTGATGAGCGTAAACGAGTGATACGGCTGTAATATTGGCACGGTGTTTGATTTATTTTTGACATAAGAATCAGATTCTCATCAATAGATATGTCTCTTTTTAGATGGAATTTGGAGAAGTGGCCAGGTTAGTTAAAAGACAGGGACTTCTCGTCTGAAATGGCACAAAGAATCTTCGCAACTGATAGACAATCTGACCCCGATTGATGGCATTCTTCATCGATGTTACTTTTCTCAGATTTCAGATAAGGTGTTTGTTATTCTCTTACTTTCATGAGTCATATAGCTTTGCCTATACGGGTAACCATCCACATGTAAGATAACTATGGCATACATATACTCTATGAGACAGTTGGAGAAATTCGTTCATTAAGGCGGATTGACACCAAATATTTCAGTCATTCTACTTAACAAGGCGATTTATATGTTAAAGCCTCAAAATAACCTGTCCTAGTTCAATCCAATACCGTACCTTGTTTCGGGATTGGGTTCATCTGAAGTCTGAGACATCACTTTCATAATTGTTGCTGGACTTACTAATTGCAATTAACCCTTTCAGGTCCAAGGTTGTATTGCGAACAGCCATTCACCATGAATATGGTATCCCCCCATTCCCGTCAGCGGACTTCAGTTCTTAAATCATTTGGTTATGAAATACCCTTGTCATGAATACTTGGTACTCCAATATGGCACCAAAGCTCGAGACTAAGAGTTCAAAGTCATTAATTCATCCGTTTATAGTTAAGGAGCATAAGGGTCTGACAATAAACCCATATCAAGGATGCCAGCATCGATGCGGATATTGTTACGCAACTTATGAATGGTCACCTGATTTTTATGACAAAATATATGCAAAAAGCAATGCCCCTGAAATTCTAGAACGCCAGCTCAAGTCATCTAAATTCAAGAGTATTGAACCTATCATGGTATCGTCCGCAACTGACCCATATCAGCCGGCAGAAGTAAGGTACGGACTTACGCGTAGATGTATCCAAGTGCTGCAGAAATACAAAGCACCATACTATGTGTTCACTAAATCAACTAACATACTTAGGGATTTGGATCTGCACAAGGGATACAGAGACAAATGTTTTTTGGTGTGGTCCATTACTACTTGTGACGAGAAAATAAGACGCCTAATTGAACCTGGAACGCCTCCATCAGATGCCATTTTTAGCGCAATTAGAAAATTCATTGAAGCTGGGGTATGCTGCGTAGTAAATATCGATCCAATACTGCCTCTAATCACCGATTCTGAAGTTCATTTAGATGAGATACTAGACGCGTGTAGTGACAATAGAGTTAGACACGTTTTTGGAGCAGTACTGAGACTCAGAGCGGATATTTGGGAAAGGATGAAGACAGTATTATTATCACTAGATATCCCTGAGGGAATTCGCAATTACCAGAAATCCATTTTTCAATTTTTAGAGCCTATTCGACCCGGAGTTAATATTGGATCATCTAAATCATATGAGAATAGGATAATTGATATACTAAAATATAGAATCAAGTGCAAAGGCATGATAGCCGAATTTCCCACATTCCTTTGGAATATGCATAATACAGCTGATCAACGTCCAAGTATGACAAATAGTGGGCACCAACTTACATTAATGAAATATGTATAATGTCAATTCGGCAAGTATTGGAACTACTATACATTAATAAAACATATAGTAGATCTCAGTTCAAGCTAACAACAATCAACAGGCAGTTCGATTAGAACCAGTTCTAGTTTACCGTAGTATACTATTTTATGCAATAGTAGAAGAGGATCATGGATAGCTAGATACTACGCTTAGCAAAACAATTTGGGCCATTAACTCAAATTATAGTTCGGTTACCAAAAGAATGTGAATTCAGTTATTGGTTGCATATCCTTGATAGTATAACCATTATATAATATAGTGCTCTATGCGGTTATGATGAAGAGTGAGTATTTTGCAGCAGTAACCGTTGCAGTAATTGCAACAATTTTGACAATGGGATTTACGTCAACTATCTATGGCCAAGCAAACATGACAGGAGGAAGCATGGCAGGAGGGAACATGACAGGAGGAAACATGACGGCTGGTAACGCAACCACTGCCAGTGGAGGAGACGGTGGAGACAACGGAGATGATGATAATGGAGACGATGACGGAGATGACGGTGAAGGCGGAGGATCCAACTAGCCTATCTGAACAGTTTTTTGTCCTCAGATTTTGAGGAATATAATTTCAGACTCAGAAAACCATATTATTTATTTATTGTTTTACACTTATTTCAATCATGCATGGTTTTTTCTCGTCAGATAAAGACTAATGAAAGTATGCTTAATTCTCCTTGACTTTAATTACGATACAAAATAACAACCACCAATCCTTGTGAAAAAAGGCAGTTCTTGAATGTGGATCTTGAATATAGTAAATGATCATCCATCCCTAGAAATCTTCCGGGCAGCCTTCTGCCTAGAATTTTCCATTTCCCTAATTGAATCAGGTATGTCGTCGGCTCTTGGTTCTTCTCCCAATTGACCACTCGTTGCATCGTTTAATGCTTGATCTCGTTTGAATGGGTTCTTTTTTTCGGTACTCATTTCTCTAAAAGCATTATAGATAGCATGACTAATAGGTATTTGCAAGCTAGTGCAGGAATGTAACTAAACCATAATAAAATCCTTAGATGACCTTGGATTTCCAAAGAGTAAAATATTCCTAATAAGGCTATACGGGATTGTCAATCTATCTATTAGCACTATCTACTTTTAGCACTCCTATTTTTTTCCTTCGATCTTCAATGAGGTGTGTATAGTAATGATGGTGAAGTCAGAATAGCATATCGCAAACAGCAAATATGGCACAATAGCAATTCAAATGTATAAGCGCACATCCTATGTACCTATACACAATGAGGTGAGATCTGGTTGGCTACAGATAGAATAGAAAGAACTTATGAGGCTACAACTATCTTATTGGTGTTACTCGTTACCTGTACCATAGGTTGTATGATAGAGTACTTTAGATACCTACCAATTCCAATATATCTTGCGCTTTTTGTGATTGCCAGTTTTACCCTCATAAGCTGGCACTATAAATGGTAGAGTCCAAGAGCAGGTAAAGTGGATATCAGTATTTGACGGCCTATCTCATTCATGATTTAACTCTCTTAATTCGTAAAACTGTTGGAGTTAGGCTAAATATTAGTGAGTCAAGTTAAACATTGGTGTTATCATGTATTATGAGACACATGCAGATTTCCTTCATTGTCAAATCCTTGTTGTCATACATGGTAAGCATAATTATCACTAGTAGCTTGAGAATTTAAGAAAGTCTTTTAAGAGTGAGTTACTTATCCTCAAATATGATAACCGATTATGGACACATACACAATCAAATAATGAAGCTTGATCCCAGTATCCGATTAGTTACCATATGCACCAACGATGGACAGATAATGTATTCTGATCATCGTGAAGGCGTAAAGAACTTACTGACTCAGGACGAAAGCAAGAGATCCCTAGAGTTAGCGGTAAATGCTTGGAAGGTACGTAGTGAACTGGGTCATAAAATCGGAAAAGGAAAGTACGTACTGGCAGAGTACGAACGAATAAAACGGATTACAATGCCGTTGAATGATGACAAACATTTAGTGTACATTACAACTGAGATACCCTCTGAGCATGAAAAAATCATCGAAGGTGTCAGACAATTAAAATTGTAAAAGACTAACGTCTATTACGTGGATCGGAGAAATTTCAATGTTTTGCATAATGTAGCACGAAAGATGATTATTATTAGAGTATTATAATGATCAAAAATGCACTGTGCAGTTGAAATGATCAGACAATTTAAGATGCCTCTTTTAGCCCACAATAGATTTGTCTTATATGCTAAATTTTTGTACTAGCCGGTGATTATAGAACCCAATTTATACTATACTACTGAAACAAAATTAACCTTCAAACTTTTTATTCCACGATTTTCAGAAATATGCTTTGCTAAATCCCTTATTCTCTTGATACTTCCCTTAACCATGATCGTCTCAAGACAGTTATCATTTGCAAGATGAAGGTGAATTGACGCACTTATGATATCAGCATACTTGTGTTGGATGTGTACTGATTTCTTATCCTGATTGTATATATGATTATTGTATAACATTACAATAGCCCCCGCACCTTCTGCCTTATCATCGCTTTTCCATGTGTATTCGTCCACCAAATAGTGCATGGCTGCTTGCAATGCCTTTGATCTATCGGTATAACCTGTCTTAACCATACTCTCGTCAAATTTTGATAGTAGGTCTGACGGTAACGATATACTAACTCTACTTAATGATGCATTTTTCCTTCGGTAAGGATTGGTAGAAGAACGGTGTTCCGTATGATGACGAAGACTACTAGGAGTCAAATAATGATGAAATATGGATTATCTATCTTAATAATATTTCTTCAAAGACCTGCCCGTTATATCTTTGAGTGAGGTCTATTTTGAATAATAAATCCACCAGAAATGAATCGCTTTGGAGAGCTTTGCTAGTCCTTAGCAGGCTCTCATAGAATTCATTGGACGGGTTAGAATTGTTGAAAACTGCATTCGTTAATTCTCATTTGTTGGCCTGTTGATGTAGTACCCATATTTACTTTATTCTTCCAAAGTAGAGGATGAGAAGATTCATTTTTCATTTCTTTCTTTTTATTGTAACAAGAATCATTCCTTACACTCTGTAAGATTGGTAATAGCAATATTGTATCAATCCAATTTCAATAAGTCTATCAGTCCTAAGGCAGGTTTTCAAACTTGACTAATTACTTCAATTTTTTACTAGTGCTGCATTCAAACTATAAGATTAGTGCATTACATTAAAATTCCAAATTAAAGAGGTGGACTATTTTGAGATTGTACTATTATATAATGAGTCTATGCGATACCTTGTCTAAACTGTTCATTTATGATAACTTTGCTTATGTCTTACTTTCATCCAAGAAAGACGGTCATCAGTAGAAGTTATATAATTGGGTATTGTTCCTCAAATAGGAAAGTGAATGGTATGTTTGAGGCTTTATCACTCAGGGGGAGGAACGCCTAATCACCTGATGGCCTTTCACGAATGGAGTACGCTCTCTTTGCTAGGATCATAAGTTACTTTGCTCTGCTCCGCTTCGACAGGTATCAGTTATTGACGATATTGTCTAAATCATAATATGCTGTCAAATATTGAATGCCCTTTTCAGTAACCATATATTTTTTTGTACCCACATCATGTTCTACCATCCGACCCTGAAGTAATTCTATCAAATAGTGCCGGGCTTGGTCGTATGAAAGATACACCTCATACATTACATTCAAAGTGGTAGCACCACCTCTTGCACCCAGCGTTTCATAGGCTCGAATTGCTTCTAGTATCAATGCCTTGTTTTCAATGTGTTTTCTCGCTATCTTCGGGCTCCGGTTAAACAACACCAAACAAATGGGACAATGGTATTTATGAGGACCTTCAGTTATTGTAGAAACTTAATTGAATCGCTATTTGTGATTAGTAAATGACCCAAATAAGGATCAGAGTATTTAGTTTAAACAATCTGCTGAGAATCAGTTACGTGAGGTTAGACTAGGAGATTTTGTATAGCTTGATGCTAGTAAAATTCTCATAAAACGAAAGTATAATTGCACACATTCACTGAGCTAAGCCAGTGGACCAGTGTCTACTTATCACTCATGATATTGGAGAGACTCAAATACTCTTGCACCTAAATTACAAAAATTGCTTAAAGTCAATTTTGCCCAGGTGAAATATACACCTCAATCGCAGAATCGTATCCTTTTATGATAATGTGAGTAATGAATGAGAGTCTCAGGTCCAGTCAGTTCAATTAAGTTGATTAATATTTTGTTGAATGATCTATTACGCAAGGTAAAAAATCTTACACTAATTACTTTTAGAGAAATGTTCTATAATTCCAATAGCTTATGCCAAAAAGTATTCAGATCAAGCGCTCCAGTGTAAATTCTGAAATAAGTGCGTGGCACATACTAACGCTTGATGATTTCGCCAGATATAACCAGAGTGTAAAAAACGCCAACCGAGAGCTTATTAAATCTGTCTACTCAGTCATCGAGAAGCAAAGCGGACAAGTTACCACTAGGCATATTGAAAAAGAAGTAGGGCTAGATATAGGAACTGTGCGTTATGCTATTAAATACCTTACAAAGGAAGGGAAGATCCAGCGAGTTAAGGGATTAGGAACTCATAGGGTAGAATTCTATTACAAAGTCTGCTAGTCTGTAGGTCGCTAAGAATGCGGAACATCTTCAGAACAACTAATTGAGAAGCAAAAATATCTTTGGGAGTTCGTAGGTTTTGCTCTGACATAGCGAGCTTTGGCAGTAGAGATGATGCCAATAAAAAGCGGAGCGGTGATTTCGCTGCCTATCCCAGTACAAATCGTTCTACAAAAATTCTTGACATTAATAATTTAGCAATACTGCCCGGAAAATTCATTTTTCAAAACCTCAAACAGATTGCATATATTGATATCCTGAGGCTAGTCCTAGCAAATTATCTTTGTTTTCAGTCTTTTAGATCAACCAGTATTAAACCATACTGAATTGCTGCCCCTTCATCGTTCCATTGGTCACCTATTTGAATTGTAGAATGATCCGTAGAATATGATGCAATAATGATCATCAGGCAAAAAAGTATTCCAAGCGCTAACACTATCATTGCTTCCTTGTCTTGACTCATTCAAATCAATTTCCCTGTTTGTGAAGTGTAATATCTAGGAGGTTAATATAAAACGATCCTTCAATTATGCACAAATCATTTCCAATTTACCATTAAATGTATCTTAGAACGCTTTTATCTTAGAAAAGTAATTCTCTTGTATGATCGAGGATTCAAAGAATATTGAAACTGAAGATGATGAGGAAGGAGCGAGAGAAGAGATCAAGGAAGAAGTTCATGAACTACAAGACTCTGAAAGTGAGGAAATCGAAGAAGATGACCTTGATCCAGAAGAAGAATAGCGTTGTTATTCATTTAGAATGCAAGTATTTTGACTAAAGTAATTGATAGAATGATTGAAAGGTCAAATTCTTAGGCCGCCTGTCTAGGCTTCATCGTACCAAAGGTCCCCTTAACCCTATCGATTTTGAAAGATTTAGCAACTATGGAGTAAATTGTACATCTGCTGGTCAGCGGCGAGGACAGTCCAATAGTCTGACCTTTTCTTTGGATTTTCCTTATAAGAGAAAAGGTAAAAGGTGGCCTGTCCTAGTGAAGTCCTAATGTCAAAGAAGAAGGCTGGGAAGATTATAACGCTGGAAGGAATAGAAAATTCGGGCAAGACTACCCAGGCACAGATGCTAAGTCATTATTTGAGCAAAGAGAAGCATCTGAACACGGCTCATTTTGATCTCCCCGACTATCAGACGGATCTAGGTAAGATAATAGACAAATACCTTAATTATGCAGAGATGCCTTCTAATCCGGAAGTATTGCATCTTCTTTACGCTGCAAATAGATATGAAATTAGAGATGTGATCAATTTCCATCTTAATGATGGATATTTAGTGATAATGAATCGTTACTACCAAAGTAACATAGTATACGGGTATGTTAATGGCTTAGAAACTGGATGGCTTTCTACGTTAGATGAAAATATGCCCCGTTCTGACTTGACATTGATCCTTGATGTGCCAGTACAAATCACCGAAAAACGAGGTACTCTCATGAAAAAGAATCGATTTGTATATGACAAGGAATTCATTGAAAGGGTGAGAGAAGCCTTTTTGACCTTGGCGGAAAAAGAGAAGTGGGAAGTTATTGATGCGGCTCGAAGTAAAGAAGATATCCACAAAGATATCATAAAGATTGTCGAGAGCCATTTTGGAAGTTAGTTAAAGGACGCCTTGACTTGGGCATCATGTATTCACGAAACATTGAACCGTATCGGATCAAGCCTAAAGAGGGAAGGCGACTCAGATTTAGTACATTCCGCATTAAATTGGCTCGAAAATGAAAGACAAAATTCCTGCAATCATTCTGGATAATGTTGAGAGGTCATAATGCTGTCGCCCATTGTCTGCATAGACTCTTCTCCCGAAACCCAGAATTACATTCCCTCTGATTCATGAGTTTGGGTTTGAATTTGAATTAGAATTTGAATTAGAATTGAATTAAGGTCGAAATCCAAAGATTCTAGAACATCTTTTTCAGACAACAACATATTGCTGAATGGCTAACCTTACACTCTTAGATATTTTTCCACTTCGTCGCCGATAAGAGTAGGAGTAACGGTATTGTAGTTGTTCGTATTCGCTCCGTCTTCGTTAGTGGATGTCGAACTCGTCTCCTGACTTATTTCCTCATTGTATTCCGAGCGTTCCCCCCCTTCGCTAATGAGTTCCTTTAGGAGTTGAACTTGACCTAGTATTTTTCCCTTTCCCAGATCTGAAAATCCATTGTTCTGTAAGAAGGACAGATATCTAATGAGAACATTTAGCTCGTTTAATTTTGTTTTAGCTAGTTCTAACGTTATCATGAGCGTTTGACGATAGTAGTGATAGTGCTTACTTTGCCTTAATTACATGAAGGTTGAATATATTAGATAACATTCTGCAGAATTATTAAGCCACCACTAGTATATCGACCCAAACATTCTGGATTCAGTTGTAAAGATATTTGAACTGGCGCAAGTAAATACCTTCTGGGCATACAGATGCA
>Ga0105104_10000804_pt1 | contig 24367 bp, 20 predicted proteins | sample PPLLaktember2015_3_FD_87034 | JGI IMG/M metagenome (GOLD analysis project Ga0105104, IMG submission 87034) | Freshwater sediment microbial communities from Prairie Pothole Lake near Jamestown, North Dakota, USA - PPLs Lake P7 Core (6) Depth... | ecosystem: Environmental > Aquatic > Freshwater >...
CAATGACAACCAACAATTGGCCATCGTTAGCGAACAAGATAATATTATAGGATCAGCGGTACCCGAAAAAATATACTATCAAGGTCTACTACATCGATTTGCATCAATTTTTATTCTGGATAATCAATCTAGACTTCTGTTACAAAAGAGAGCATTCAACAAAAACAGACATGCAGGCCTTTTTTCTGAATCAGTCAGTGCTCAAGTAGCATATAATGAAAAGTACATTGATGCTGCTCTGAGGAGGGTTAATGAGGAACTTGGACTCACTCTTGAGGAGCATGAGCATGCTGCTTCTAGCGGTACTCGATTAACACAGGTGTGCAAAATGAATATAGATGCAAAGGATGAAGGCTATAACTACGGATTCTCTGGCGGCATTGTTAGCAATTCCTGGAGGAAAAATGCATTTGTCACAATATATGAATGCATATTAGACCAGGATCGGATTGATCGTCTGTCAATAAATCCATATGAGATATCAAATGTCTATTTCTTGTCTCTAGATAAGGTGCTAGAGTTTTTTAATTCAAGTCCCAGCCTCTTCGTACCTGGCTTCGGATTTACATTAAAAGTATACCTTACGCACTTCTATAGTATAAGGTGATCTTGAAAAGATACTTAGTTACTTGGTTTCATTCCCAATTGCAGAATCTATGAGCATCAATATGTATTCTTTTGGAGGAATTTCTACACCTTGCTTAGCTTTGTAATTGTTGCAAATTTCCAATATCACCTGAAATCTATCGTCCCATATCTAACTGATCTTGGTACTCATCTTTTTAGTTATCCAATCTTGATGCTCTTTAGAATTTATATTGTTTCATCTTAAATTTCATCATATTCCAGTAGCCCACTTGTAATCAGAAGAATATGTGCACAAAAGTGTTGTAGCTTAACTATAGGAATACTTCTTAATTGACACCAATCAATGGCTTTAGTGACGGAAGGAAGCATGAGCCATAGCTATCAAACGGTTTGATCATTCAGCATGACTACTCAAACAATAATATGGGAAATGGAAAGCCATCTCTAATTAGATAAACTTCTCTTCCAGAAGTTAATTCGTTAATAAATGATAGTGGCAATAATAACAAATGACAATTATTATCACTCATGAAAAATGCACATTTGCTTTTGTACATTACGCTTACTCTTTTTCTGTTCCTCAATCATTCGTTGAGGGAAATATGTAATTCCGTGATCTAATTTCAAATGACTGAGAAACGCTACTCCATTATTTATAATGTCCTTAATTATTAATCCTCGATTACAAATACTACATTTGATAATATGTTCATCTCTTGATGCCATAGACAAGATGACATATAATTAATTAATCAATTATATCAACCTATATATTTATTATTGCCCGTTTATGGCTCTTATGTGAGTCACTTCCCAGTAATTCTTTAGAGTTTTTATACTAGACATCTTAGATGTGGTAAATGACAAAGCTAATATGAAATTAAATAAATATAATGAAACGGCCGAAATTATTGGAGTACACGATGTTAGCCAGTCAAAAAAGATTGTGCAGAAGTTCGTACAATAGTATATGTATTCACTGATACAGTATCAATATAATTCAATACATCGGAGAATATTTAAATCAATAGATAATCATAGCGAGAATCATGCTGATGAAGCCGTCGTTATAGAGCTTGACCTGTATGTATAGTTAGATGCTTCCTAATGGTATTAAGAGTTTATTGAAGTACCAGAGACTATTACGCGAGCAAGTTGAACAGAAGAAGACAAAAAGCGAATAAGCATCTAAAGATACTTATATTGTTCATGGTTATATCCTATCCAATTATGTTTCTGCCAGGGGGGAAGGCGATAGTAATGACGATATTGATAGTGCTATCATCTCTAATATCACCAATAATTATGAAAAGCGAAGCATTGGCGCAGAATCAATCCCGTTCCGATATACTAGATTTAGATATACAAGGTGTCTCCGCCTTCGTTCCAGAAAATAGAAATATCTATACAATAACAGGAGAAGTTTTTAACAACAACACATTCCCCTTCAACAGTGTTCAAGTGTCAGCAACATTATACGATAATAATGGCCAAGTAGTGGGTGTAGGTTCAGGATTCACGTCGCCATCAGGTATTCAATCAGGTTTAAAAGCTCCATTTAAAATTGATATCTTTGGCACCGAAATAATGGGAGGGGTCGAAGCAATTAATAATTTTACATTGCAAGTTGCAGGAGATCTTCAAGTACAATTATTTCAGTGATCTGTATACGTTAGATATTTCATATTCAATATTCTAATCAGTATTTCATTTTTCCTCTGGTCACGTAACCGGTGCATTCTTCTAAAATTGTTTTGGATGCGTATTACTGGTTAACTTATTAGTGATGAGAGATACATCGATCAAAATATTAGAGGGTATTTTTGATAATGTCACCCAAGTATTAGATTGTTTACTTGTGGCTAGCAGGATAAAGCTGTAGATTTATTGTTGGCCTTACACTTATCCTCTCGGACGTGTCCGCTCATAAGTAATAAATTATAGTTCAAGCAGTTCGACTAAATTTAATCAGTCATAGGTCAATCTTGAATTCTCAGTTAATAACTTCCGTGGTATAGTTAATAACAAGTAAGTTGAGTTTAATGTGAATGCACTCAACTGTCCTGACATTTGGTTGAGATTTACTTATGTGTATTTTCGTGAATAGGCGTATCTTTTTCGAAATTTTGAGATGGCGTTTCTTCAAGTGGGATATATATCCCATCGTCCTTAACTATTAATTCTAGTTTATGGCCTTTTCCCAAATTGAATCCGTCTACAACGGGTTTTGGCAGTACGATAACCGAACTGGTACCCAAGGCTGTGACGGTAACAGTGTATTTCGTGGGCATTATAATTAGAATATATGGATTGTTTTATATTTAATGCTTATGTATAATATTTATGGACAAATATATTCTACTTAAGATAACCATAATAATGGGCATACATATAGTAGGATATGGTTATAGAATTGGAATCACGGCCTTTATCTATTCTGCTTGTCTCTCCAGAATTCCCACCTATGTCAGGGGGTATAGGACGTTATACCTACAATCTGAAGAAGAATCTGACCGAGATGGGACTTACTGTTCAGGTTGTCTGTGATGAGCGAGGGAGTGGAGAGTTTTCTGGGATAGCTCAACACAACGAAAGAAACTCAGAGATATTATTAGATTTGGTTGATAAGATAAATCCTGATGTCGTGCATGTTCAGTACGAACCAGGATTGTACGGTTTGAAACTTGACATGCTTAACCCAGCAAAGACCAGCACTAATATTGACTCCTTTTACAAATTTTGTAAGGTCCCGATAATAACTACCTTTCATTCTGCCTATCCATTCAGGCAATGGATGAGCCTTCCTATTCCAATTTACGAGCTACCACAAAATCATCAACTGATAAAAAGAGCAAAACGTATGATCAGTTATTGGACAAGACTAATTAATTACCGTTCGTTTCACAGACTAAATACACAAAAGCTAGCACAAAGCGCTGCTGGAATTGTATTTTCAGAGTTCATGTCAAAGACGTTGGGAGATGAAGGATGTCACCTAATATTTCATGGTGGTGAGCGGCAACATTTTGGATCAGGTCAAATCAAAAGCGAGATAAAAAAATCATATTCTATACCAGAACAAGGTCGTATTGCCTTAGCACTAGGATATGCGACGGCGACCAAGGGATGGGATATGATAGAAAAAATGGATATTCCAGATCATTGGACAATTGTGATTAATGCTTCGAAGAATGGATCTAGCAATGAGGAATACCATATTGGGACAAAAAAGAGGAATTTGATCAATTTGCATAGGGATTTTCTCAGCGAAGAGCAGTTGTCTGCATTATTTTCTTGCGCCGATGCAGTCATTTTGCCATATAAAGTTAGCTCAGGTTCCGGGATCATGTTTGATGGGTTATCATATGGTCTTCCTTTTGTCGCTACTCAACTAGCATTCTTTAAAGAGTTCGCGTTTAGAGGCTTAGGCATAGCGGTTAAGCGTAAAGCTGAGGCCTTTTCAAAGGCATTGCTAGATCTTGATATTAGCTACGATAAATATGTCAAAAAAGTCAGTGATTTTAAGAAAGAAATTGCTTGGCAGGAAGTAGCCAAGAAACATGCTGAACTATATCGTCAAATCGCGAAAAGAAAGGAACAAGTAGTTGCTTACCCTTTGAGAGTGGGAAGCAAAAGAGTTATCTAAACATGCAAAGCTCCCCGTGCAGCTAAATTTTAACATTCGTACTAATGGTTACGTGAAGCAATATGTGGGAAAGGATAGCTGTTGCTACCCCATTCACCATACGTTTCTGTAAAACTATAACATATAGTAATGTATTTGATTCAAAATCATCGATAAGCAATGACCAAAGACTTTACCTCATATTAGAAAAGTACTTGAATCGTTTTTCAGTTATTAAATATATTTCAACATATAGACCTAGATCACATGAATTACTACTGATTTTTTGCAGCTTGCATTCTTTGGGTTAGTTGATACATACTATCGTGACACTGACAATCGCAAATTCTAGTTAATTCTGAATCATCAAAAATTTCCCCATTGCATAAGCTATGTTCATTTTGTATACACATCTCCGATTTATATCCAATCAACTATAACTCTACGCATCTATTCTATATATAGATGAAGGGATATTGTAGAAAGACCGTCCATAAGTGAGTTGGCTGCTTAAGTGTAAGGTATCAGGGTATAACTTCCATGATTAAGTCTATACTAATTGTTTATATACGCGGTATGTTACTATATTATTGTATTATGGCGTTTATAGATATACATGTGGATTATAGTAATTATGATCTCAAAGATTCAACTGAGGACTATGTCTATTTGACCAAGAAAGGACTTTCTAAATACAATCAGTTCATAGAAGGAGAACAATATTGATAATACTACAAACTAATCGTCGAGAGGATTTTGATATAGTTGGTTATGGAGAATGCCCAGGTTGTAAAACAGAGAATAATTTAGTACAAAATAGAACAATAGAATGCTCTATGTGTGGAGAGCCATATTTAAAGAATAAATGGAAAGGTGTATCTTGGTGTGAATGAGAAAGGGATGACACCTCTGAAGTTAGTTTAGTCGTTAAAAGTGCCACGGGCTGCAGTACCTTCAAGCTATAGTGGCAGGGCCTAGTTTTCTCCAATTCCTAAGTAATTTATTTAGAGATCAAGTATCTGGCGAGGACATTATACAGTTTGAGCATGGGAATCACAATAAATATTATATCCTTTCTGCAACGATAATATGGGGACAAAATAATGAAACTAGGTTAGTAACTAGGACTGGAGTACAAATATTCTTGAATATCTGATACGTAAATTATTTTGCTGCTTTAATTGATATCCCTTTTCGGATTTTTGATTCAATGAATTAAACTTAAGGTTGTAGGTATGTTAGGATTCAAATGTCACGGCCTGACTAATGTATGAGCAAGACAGGTGTTCGAATATTACTGATTATTTTTCTGGTTTCACTAAATATAGAATGTAGCCAAGAATCAAGATGTGTCGTTGCCATGATAATTAAATCATAATCAGTCTCCTGACATGTCTTTACTATCTCATGAACAACGTGTCCTGTTCTAATTCCATATGATATCTTATTCTTGCTACCTGCTTCTGTACATTGTTTTATTTTTGCTTCCATTATATTTACCAATTCTCCTTTAATGTCAAGTTCAAAACTATTTTGATTGTTAGTTGTTTTATTTTGTGATATATCGACCGAAGTCCCTTCAAACTTTTCTACGTCTTGTATTACACACAGAATGACAATTTCTGCACCAGAGAGGTTTGATAAATATATTGCGTGACTAAGTGCTTTATCTGAGGCTTCTTTTCCATCATGAGGTACCAAAATTTTAGTATACGAAGGAATACTTAATTTCGAGGCAGCAGAAGGACTACTGGATTCTGCCGAAAAACCTTCTGTTGAACTTGCATTCGATGACGAATCTGCAACTTTAGCATCATCATGTAGGCTCATGATTTGACTGTATTAAATAAAGTATTTATGCTTAATTGTAACAATAGAAAGAAAATGGGGCATAGAATCTCCAATCCATTCCGTTACTCAAATTACGTTAATTCCCTTTCTTCGTAACACCGAAGTTTTGCCTGGCAAGGCAGTACAACTTAATAATATATTGCATATATGTTAAATATATATAAACATTCTAGAGCTATCCTTTGAAGAGAGCAATTAAGTGACCTTATGATGAAAAACTGAAATTGTTTTTCTTCCTCCCTTCATTGGCACGGTAGTCGACCACTAAGGTAAGCAATTTACACTACTTACTCGTCATCAGGGCTATCAATACATAATTATATTCAGCCTTGCCTTTTGTAAAGTTCTATTCGGCTAGCCCGACAATCCCTACATCTAGCAAGTTCTTCTTCATGAAATAGCTCTTGCGAGATTACTCAATCTCTTACGGCAATTATGTCAGTATATTGAGTCCTTCAATTCGTTTCCCTACCCTTTTGACAAAGGTACTGTATGTCTCACTTTAATGTTCCAATCATAGGCTGAATATCATCATCTTCACCGCAATTTTTACATTCCATTTGTAATCTTCACACAGTTAGCCACTCCCCTCAAAAACGATTTAAGCAGTACAGATTGATTTTTATTTCACACTTTCTTCACTATTTGACACGTCTTTAGTTTGGCATCAAGCTTGAATCGATATTTTGTGCTTCTTGCGAATCTGGGCCACAACACTAAACAAAGAGGCCACATTTTGCGTGGAGATAACTAGGCAGAAGTTTCCAAAAAAGGAACCACGTCAGATTGAACATACTTTGCATTAAGAATATACAAAATTACAATTAATGATTCTTCAATTCCTAATTTTAGGATCTATTTTTGATTAATCCTTGTGTTTAAACCTGCTAGTTTGATTTCAGATTCATATTGAAATTGAAATTGATTGATATTTTCACTAGGCACTATGAGGACAGTGATTTACCGAAGAAGGCAAAACAACTTTGAGTTTAGCTGTTGATGAATGACTCTCCTATTTTATTGTTCTAACAGCATTGTCCCTCTATCCTAACCTGTATCGTATCTACTGTTGTCGACCCTCGTAAACTGCAGGCCTCTACCACCCTCGTATATTGCCTCTGACGCGGGCTCTACTTAATGCCGTAGCTAGGCCCTCTACTTCTGTAACTAGAATAGTTTTTGGAATAATCATTATTTCTGTAGTTGTTATTGTAGCCGTTACTGTGGCCGGTATTATTATATCTTCTATAATTGCTACCACCATGTCTTTGACGATTATGCGCATACTGTTGAACCACAGGGAGTTCAATTCCCATCTCTTCATTTAGTTTACGAATAGGTTTTTCTGTCGTCCTAAGGATTCTTCCAAAGTCATCAACTCTATCTTGAGAAACCAAAGAGATAGCCTTTCCAGCTCCGCCGGCTCTTGCTGTCCTTCCAATCCGGTGGAAATAGATTAGTGGGTCTGCTGGTATGTCATAGTTTATCACATGACCTACAGCCGGCACATCGATTCCTCTTGCAGCAATATCAGTGGCCACAAGGATGTCTTCAAATCCTTTTCTGAATTTGTACATTGCGCTATCTCTTTGTCCTTGAGATAAATCGCCGTGCATTGTAATTGCTTTGAATCCCTCTTGCTTTAACTCAGAAGCAAGTCTATGTGTTCTTTGCTTTGTAGCGGCAAAAACTATAGTCTGTCTCTCATTCTTGCTTCTGATAAAATTGCACAGATGCTTGAATTTTTCATTTTCGTGAACGACTAGGTAAGTTTGGTCAATAGTATCAAGACTCAATTCTTTTTTGTTGAGTCGTATTTCTTTTGGATCAGCCATATATTCTTGTGCAAGTCTCAAAACCTCTCGGGGCATAGTAGCTGAAAATAAACATGTATGCCTGTCTTCTCTCAAATAAGATAAAATATACTTGATATCGTCGACAAAACCCATGTCAAGCATTCTATCCGCTTCGTCAAGTACCGCAAACTTTACTTCCTTGAGACTAATTGATCTACGCTTGATATGGTCAATCAATCTGCCGGGTGTCGCTACCACTATTTGAACGCCTTTCCTTAGCTGATTATACTGGATACCAATACTTTGGCCCCCGTAAATGGATACAGTTCTGATGCCTGTATATCTTGCGAACTTTTCAAATTCAGTAGTAACCTGTACTGCTAGCTCCCTTGTAGGGACGAGTATCACTGCTTGTACTGGACCTCTACGCTTTATTTTAGTTAAAATGGGCAGCGCAAATGCCGCCGTCTTTCCAGTACCAGTATGCGCCTGTCCTATAACATCTATACCTTTCAAAATAAACGGTATTGCTTCCTGCTGGATAGGAAAAGGAGCTTCAAACCCATTTTCTCTGAGTGCTTTAGTAATTTCAGCATTCAATCCTAACTCTTCAAATTTTGTTCTCAATTTTTTATTTTTCACTTTTTCATATACAAAAGGATCGGAAAATACGTAAAGTAATTTTATCTACTTGTCGATTGCCGTGATTCTTTTGCTTCAATTAATACAAGATTTACGAAGATATAATCTTTTTTATATTATTATCAAGTGGACTACCTATATTCAAATCCGGTTGACGATACAACAAATTGATTGGAAATGCATTAAACACAGGAAATATCATTCGATTGACAAGGCCGGATAGTTAGCTAATATCATTTTTGGATAATATAGTTTTCACGTACTCTACTGCTAAGCATCATTGAGACTGAAAGGTATAAGGCTATTTAGATAATTCTAGCCATTAGATCAATGGATAACAGATTACAAGATCATTAATGTGCTAGATTCTAAATTGGCTAATGTTATCGATTGATAGGTAAAACCATGTACGACCCGATATCGAAAACAATTAAATATTTTTCATATAAAGATGGGAGCCATTGAAAATACACAGTATGATTCAGAACAGAACAAAGAATTTCGCTCAAAAGTGAAGATATCTGCGGTTTTCGTCGTGGCTTGCATATTACTGGTTGGTACTGTATTACATTGACAGTAGCTGACGACGATCCTGACAATTAGATTGACAATCCTGACAGATATTGACAATACCCTCTAGGGAAGCGTCTGTACACTCTTTTGTCAGTCAAGAACAAGCAATAGTAAACAGTGGTTGGTGAGCGTAGAGCAGTAGCAAGTAAGCGTTGATTTGATAAAAGTATTTAATACACTTTGTTAATGTTGACAGATTAGACTTAAACAATGTTTACGAAAATGCGTATCTCAGTTAACGGTGTAAGCAGACATAGAACAACCAGTTAGGGTAAGAATGATTAGTTTTGATCGATAACCAAGAGAAGATGGAATCAGTACTGCTAAATCTAAGAATGCAGAATGATTCGTTAGTCTTATAATACTCAGTTGCGATGCAAGTCAACAAGTACTTAGCGTATTTCAAGCTGATGACCATCACATCCTTTTTGAAAGTTCTGGCCTTCGACATTCCTACCGTTAAGTTCCAATCTAAAACTAGATTTTTTTCAGAAGTTTACAATATATCCAGATGCATGCTTCAAGAAAAGATAACTAAATCTGTTTCATCAATCTGACTTTGTAAGAACCTCATAACCTACAAGACTTAACCTTTTTACAATATCAAGCAATACCTTGTACTCTCTTTCTTCATCTAAGTTCATTCCAGTATGTATCAAAAATCCTCTTCCGAACTTGATTGCAGCAACAGGATAAACTCTATCTCCCCATAATAATTCAGGACAATGAACTAGAGGTCGAACATTATCAGACAATTGTCTTATGGGTCTGTAGACTTTAGCTCTGGTTTTTGGTTTGTCGTTGCCTAATATTTCATCAAACTCGATTTCGACTTCTATTGGACCTACTATCTCCCTCTCAGGATGATCCCATTCGGTTTCTGTATCAAAGTATCTTTTTAGAACCAAAGCTTCTTGAGGAATGGTTAAACTCTCATTCCTAGATAATACAGGCATTGCTTCATCGTAATTACTTTCTACGTAACTTTGAATTGGAATAAAACTAATCACCAAGTTGTAACTTCCAGTATTTACATCCCAGCTGTAAACAAAAGGCTGACCTCCTGAATTAACAAAAATTCCACCATCTTGCATATAGGATAAGATTGTCTTCAGGCCTACTCCCTCTGCACTACCTAGTTCGGGATAAGCTTCACCAAATGGATTTATTATAATTGAAAAAGCATCATTACTCAGGTTCGAGATAGATGTTAATGAAACCTGAAATAGATTGGATCCATTATCATTTTTGACATCTTTTAAGTCCAACATCCACTGAACAGATTTTCGATGATTTGAATGAGGATAATATGAACATGGTTTTTCATTTCTGGCTTGAACATATCCCGAAAGAATTCCTATTTTAATTGGACGATCAAATGTCTGATAATAATGAATTTCTCTAAGCTTGTTTATCAACCAACTTACTTTATGTAGATCAGCTTCAGTATTTTCTCGATCTAGGTTAAATGCAGCCTCAAGAGAAGTTGTCGCATTAGTTCCTTTTTCATAATAACCATATCTTACAAGCTCTCGCTTAATGTTTGGAAATGCGCTTAAAATATTATATGCTCTTATCTTTTCATCATCGGATAGAAGATCACTGGATATCTTTGCAATATCTGCTTCTGATGCTTCATGTTTTAGGTCAAAATAATTATTCGATAGGACAGTCAATGATTTCCAAAAGAACTCCGAGGAATGAAATAGCCATGCATAGCATGAAGGGTAATGATATAGATTGAAACTATATTCTGCACTGCTAAATCCTGAAAAACATTCCTTAGCTAGAAAAATGTAATACTCCTGCTGATCTTTTCTTAGGTTATTTAACAGCTTCTTCGGATTCATAATTTGAGAGACGTTTAATTATAGACAAGCAGCCAAACCTATAACGATTTCTCGAAGTCATACCAGATAATCTCTAGCTCCTCTACACTATTACATAATCTGAACTGTCATCGACAGCTGAAAAGGAAATTTATTAAGTATATTGTTACAAAATCACAAAATGTCAAAATTTGTGACCCTTGAAGACTTGTTCAATTCACAAGTGGAAGAATTCAATAAATGGTAGTAGTAACAACTAGTCCTTGTCTGTTGAGCCTGTAGAATTATCTACGGTCTTAGCCTGATATCGTCAAAGTTATATCAGGCGGATCTATAACTGGAAGAGGAATACTGATCACTGATAGAATCGATACTTGTTTTATTTGTAACTTTGGAAGCTTCACTTCAATCTTCGAAAGATTGTAACCGAACTATTTGCTGTATTGCCAACTTGAGCCAAGAAACTGAACATCTTTTCAATCAATATTCCAACAAAATCAAGAAACCGGTCTGCGAGATCTATAAGTGCATCCTTTATTTTACCAGGCAACTGCTTGATATCCTCAACGCCTTTACTAATCAACTCCTCTAAGTTGGATAATGATTTAACTATAACAATAGGTTATTCCTTCAGAGATATAATTATAAGGACAATGTTTGAAAAAGCTCTATTGGCGGATAATAGGCGTAAACTTTTGCTAGTTCACCCGAAGGCCACGAACGAAATTAAACCTCTGTTCGAAGCAGAGGTGCAATCCCAAATAGTATGTTTGGCCAAATATTTTGCTAAGGAGGAAAATTACGTACAAGTTAATGTCGAAATAGCAGAAGCATTAGTATCACTGCAACCAACCAATGAAATATGGCAGTAATATTCTCTTGCATATAAGATAGGAATAGTAGTTACCAATCTGACACCATAAAACAAGCCTTGAACCTACACCTTTTCTTTATATACTTCTGTCATCTATTAACCGCATATTATAGCAGTTAATTCAGCTCAGATTAGTTTCCTTCACAATAATAGAATGGAAGCATAAGTTTCCTGATGACGCTGTATGAAAAAGTTGCATGTTTTGCTTCTGAACCAGGACAAGTTGTTGTTGATCTGGATGGTATACGCCGGACTCTACAAGGTTTTGTTGATATGGGCGCTAAATTAGAAGCCAGAGTAAATAGAGTAATTCAGGCAAGCGATCTTGCACTTCTAATCACAGAATGGTCGATCAATGGAAATGAACCTGATGATAAACGAATTAATCTTACTGGCAGAGGTACAGTGGTTCTACGTCGGCAGTCAAATGGAACCTTACTCATGGTTATAGAAAATCCTTGGTGAACAGATTAATACATGATAAAGATATGCCTTTCATAAAATCGGGTAACGAAATATTGCCGTAGAACAAATAGATCTGCAGAATTTCCTTCCAAGTTCTATAAAAAAGATGAATACAACTAATTTTTAAATATAATAGTGTGCCATTAACGTTAATGAGCGGATCTGTATTTAGGTATAGTAAAGCATTTAGTGGATTTTCAGTGAATGACTTGCAAAAAGCCAAAGAATTTTACAGTAAAACCCTTTCATTCGATGTTTCGGAAATGAATGGTTTTTTAAATCTACATATTGGGAATGATGCAAAAGTACTAATTTATCCCAAATCTAATCACATTCCGGCTGCTTTTACTGTCCTTAATATACCTGTAGACAATATTGAACAAGCTGTGGTTGAACTAACTAAGCGGGGTGTGCATTTTGAAATGTATGATGAACCTGAACTTAAGACGGATGAAAAGGGCATTTTCCGCGATGGAGGGCCGAATATCGCATGGTTTAAGGATCCTGCGGGTAATATTTTATCTGTTCTTGAGGAGTAGTAACTGCCTTTTCTAAAGGCGATATAATCCCTAATGCTGATTACTCCATACATAATCTCTAAACGTTGCAGAATTGTTCAATTTATCCCATAGTCATTAATACCATTTGATTTGATATATAAGGCCCGATGAACTCGCCAAAAGCGGTCGCCACTAACTATCCACATGGATGCTATTTATAGAGAATTCAATTAAAATCTTTATGTAAGGAGTATTAAAAGGTAGAACAATTACTGAAGAAAGAATCCGTGTATATAACTCTGAACACCATTTCTATTTATAAGATAGGAAATCGGAAATAAGAGGGAAATATCACATGACAACCGTCGAACAAAGAAAAAGCATACTTAATTTATATAATTCTGGCATAACCCCAGATATTATAGCACTTGAAATGGATTTAAGTCAAGATGATATTATGAATATAATAAAAGAATCAGCAGTAAATCAAGAATTAGGAACAACAGCAACATCGGCAAAATTAAAATCAGGCAAGCGACCAAATGTGCCACTTATAAGTAGTCTCTACCTAGACACGGTAGTAAATATAGATCTTGCTATCAAACAGGCACAACGTCGTGTATGGGAAGTCTTAAAAATAAAATCAGATTTTGATATATCTATGGAAGAAACCCAAAATATTCTGCAAAGTTTTGCCGGCTCAAAAGGCACATTTGTGATTCTGCATATCGATCTTGTAGAATCTACAAATCTATCAATGATACTTCCAGTTGATAGTCTTACTACAATAATTCGAGCATTTAGTCAAGAAATGTCTATGATGATAGCAGCATATGGAGGATATGTATTAAAATACGTAGGAGATGCCATTTTGGCATTTTTTGTAGTTACTGAGTATGATAAAGAGAAGAAGCAGGAAAATAATGTGTATCTGCCATGTATAAATGCTGTAAATGCTGCCTGTTCAATGATTAGAGTTGTATGTAATGGCATCAACCCAATATTGAATCAATATGATTACCCTGAACTACGGGTCAGAATTGGCGTCGATGTTGGAGAAAGTGCAGTGGTACAGTATGGTTGGGATACACATTCTAAAAATGGAAAGGTCATGATGAAAGAAGCTCATTTTGATGTATTGGGATACACTGTTAATATCGCAACAAAAATGACTTCAATGGCAAAACCAGACCACATTGTTATAGGACAGATGGTCTATGACCTATTAGATGAAAAACTAAAGCGAGAATTTAGAATATTACCTATTAGCACAGAAATGTGGAATTATGTAAGCAATTATACTGATGGAAAAATCTATAATCTTTATGAAAGTATAACCTAGGAATAAAGTCTCCCCTTTATTGCGTTATTTGAGTCAGATGCTCTCATATTGTATCAATTAACGGAAAAGGCTTGAGATGTTAATCAGAGATCCTCTAGTAGTGTTGAGACGACAATAACCGGACCCTCAATCAAGAACCACTCAAGTAGGATTGCACCCTAATTATTTTGCACGATCATATAACAGTGTCTTTCCAAGAATGGATCTATATTCCTTATGTTAACCAACTAATTAATAGTAAAAAATTATGATAACCAGTGTAAATTAAGATTAAGGAGCTATTTCAGCAACATTAGCTCATAAGCAAATTCTTATTGTCGTAAATGGATGGTTCATTGACTAGCATAGCGCAAACAGCTCTCTGCTTCTGTATTTCACAAAATCAATCAAGAAGTAGAATGCTGATCGGTATGCAAGCTCATTGCACTGCACGATCAGCACATATTCCGTCTTGCAAAGAAAAGATAGGGACCAGTATTATCAAAAGTATTGAGCAAACTGCGAAAGGTTTCCATAAATACGTCTATAATCCTATCCATGAACCCGTATTGACCTAACATCTTTATCGTTGACATCGTCAAAAAATATTACACGTTAGCAAGTCCATTGCTATTAAGGTTAACACATTTTGATTCGTACTCTTTCTTATACTGTTCTCTCGCTATCGCTCGCACCTGAAGGATAGATTTAATCATATTGGTTTGCTTGACCTCTTCCTTTATTGCCATCCTTCAGCAAGGATTCCTAGCACATCGCATTAATCCATATATTGGCCGGCATAAAGAAAATTATGTATTTGAAATGCCTTTACTATTTGCATGGCCAGTTAGAAAGTGGCTAAGGCTAAACAAATTGCTCTAACTCTTTTTGCTTGATTCAAACCTAAGTTTGAAAGTTGATCTACCACGGTATTATTGTCCAAAAAGGAAAAGTGACAGTATGCTCAGTCAATATATATGAAAATTGAACCTCTAGTGGGGCCCAATGGTAACCTGCCGATTCTCATCCGTGATGATGATACAAACTTTTTCACGAAGGATAGTATGTTTCAATCAATATATACTGAAGCTTGGAATAAAGGGTTCAAAGTAAGCCTGTCTGTAATTCCTTCACAATGGGGCTTTGATGATGTATGTGTGCCCCCAGAATTAAGGAAAACAGAAGTATTCTATCCTATTACAAATAACGAAAGACTAATTGAGTTCCTTAGAGAAAAACTTCGAAGTGATGCAATAGAAGTTCTTCAACATGGCTTTTCTCATTCCGTGATTGAAGGTTATAGAGGGGAATTTGGAATTAATACTTCAGAACAGGAATCTAATCTAAATAGAGCTATATCGATTATGAAAGAAGCATTTAGAATTCGTCCCAATTTCTTTGTTCCTCCCTATGATGATATTTCTTACAAGAACTTGCAGTTGGTAAAAAAGCACGGATTGATACCAATCTATGGCAAAGATAATATTCATAAATTCTTCAGATCGCCATATATACCAACTTTTCTAAAAAAAAGGGTAGCCAAAAAAATATACCGCAAATTCGGAAAGTCTGCCTACATAGTGCCAGTCATGGTCAATATTGTCAGGACCAGCCAAATAATAACACTAGCAGGAACATGAACAATAGTAGCATTGATAGGTATGATGATGATGATGATTACACTGTCCAACCAGCTAAAGCACAAGTGATAAATACTCTACCTCCTGTTGGATTGCCGTTTGAAAAACTAATATCACTTGATTCTTTTCTGGATTCGATATCTAAGTTTATTATATTAGCTAGATCAAACCGGAGTAAGATTTCGAGCTTATGCTTAATTAATCATTATCACCAATATTTCTATGATTGGGATCAGTCTATTACTAGAACGGAGATGTTTAATACATGGCAAAAATTAATTAGCTATCTTGCTGGTGATATTATGTATGATGATGAGCATTATCTTGATTTTGGATGGAAAACAACATTTTTAGAGATACATAATAGGACCTTGAAGATTATGAGGACCATAGATGCTTCAAAGACAGGTTCCAAGATAGTAATACAATCCATAAGCGAGAGTGAAAAAATTGATAACCTTTCATTTTATATCAGTCATGGAAGTCTGGAGAATTCACCTGTCGACAGCAATGTAACATTTGAAAAAGAACCCAATATTATTACAATTAAGGAGGTATTACCAAAATCTAAGCTTATTGTTTACGTGAACGATTAATACGGAGTGAATTATGTTCTAGTAAAGGAAATAGGATACGGATGATGCAGCACAGGTCTTAATCAGAATTTCTGCAGACTCTCAAATCATTAGCCTACAAGTCGTAAACCTGTTATCCTTGAATGTAGGCTAATCATAAACATAAAAAAGATTCATCTAATCACGAACATGAATTAAGCCAAATTCAGTCTGCCGGTAAGAAATCCTCTCTTACAGGTTGAGAAAATTAATAGTAGTAAATAAAGAGAATTATTGTGGTACAAGATCCAAATGAGAATTTGATCTTGAAGCTCCATCCTCTCCTATTATATCTGCAACAAGATGTGGTTTATCGTTACCATCTCCTATACTCTGAATTCGCACATAACCGAAGTTAAAGATACCACCCTCCTTGTATAATATCTGAGGTTCGAAAGTAGTATCTAATTGAGGAATAGGAACGCCACCCGGAGTACCAAACCGAAATGCACTAAGTGGACCAGAGATAATTTCATAGAATGTTAATTTATCTCCATCATTATTGGCATCCACCTCGTATCTTATATTAGCTGGAAAATGAACATCAGTTGTTACAAAGACTATATTTTTGACATTATTATTATCGAGATACTTCAATAATTCCTGAAGTTCTCTCTCAAAACCAGTCATATTTGAGAAGCTTGCTGTATCATTGCCATTGGCCCAGCCATCCCTGCCCAAGATTGAAGCATTGGCACCGGTAGGAACCGAGATAGGAACGTCGCTACTTACAACCTTCCATGTAGCTGAAGAATTTGACAGTCTCTGTTCTAACCATTTTAACTGTTCATTGCCAAGCATGGTCTTATTATTTTCGACCGTATCAGCCAAATTGTTAGGACTTCGATATGATCTTGCGTCCAATATCATCAAATCAAGATTAGGTCCCCAGCTAAATGATTTATAGATTCGATTTGTGTCATCAAGATTCCTATCTATAGGCGAGTAATTGAAGAACGCGTCCCTGCCCTCCTTTACAATGTTAGAGTACCCCTCTCTATCTTTATTAAAAGAGTTCCAATATGGCCACAAGGCTCCAAAGTCATTTATTACTTCATGATCATCCCATTGAGAATACATCGAAGTGTTTTGAAGAAAGCTTTGGACATACGGATCAGCCTTATTGTACTGCCAATGCTTCAAGTAAACATCTCGTACTTGAACTGGGTTAGTCCAATTGATGCTTGGATCAGCTATCCCGGAGAAATTCCCCTGTATATTATGCCAGTCGTTAGTAGGGCCTTCTGCAGGGCATTGGTCATCAGCATATATCATATCACCATTTGCAATAAAGAAATCAGGCGATCTTTCTCTCATCTTTTCAAAAATTGAATAACCTCCTTTATCGACTTGGCGACAATGTTTCTGTCCTCCAAGATCGGCAGCAAATATGAATCTAATAGGTCTATCACTCTCTGATTCTGATTCTGATGGATCTGGAGCGGTTCTAAATGAGCCGGCCGAAGTATCTGAAACTTGAGATTCTGTTTTGTTCCCATGTGTTGAAACAAACCATACACGATAATAGTAAATAGTATCTGGACTTAAATCCTCAAGCTTTACATGTCCAGTATAATCCGTTGTTTGATTAGCCAGCACAATGTTTTGTGTTGATCTGGGATGTGAAAAATTAGCGGTGGTATCATACTCTACATGCATTTCTGCTTCCCCATTAGCACGAGACCATATTACTGCACTATTATTTGTAACATCCCCACTTGTAACACTGTGCGTTATGGCTAGATTATCGATATTCTTGTATTGTTGGACTCCGTTGGCTGCTGAATAGTAATGTAATTTTATTGAAGGGCTACTAATGTTGAGAGCAAGTAAAGCAAAACTGACTAGACAAATCATAATCGCTGCTTTTCTTGTATAGAAAAACATGCTGCATGAATGTATTACGCATTCTATATAAGGTTTCCATTAGATGCTCTTAAATGGGAGCATATTTAAACGTTTAAACATTTAAATATTGTCTTAACTATATAGCTAGTATAATGGGTTCGCCTTGGAAAGCTTTATCAGATGACAATAGAAGAGAAATTCTTCTTCTACTTAAGAAGAAAGATATGATTCCCACTGAAGTAGCCGAACACTTTGATTTTACGCTACCAGCGGTCTCAGCCCATCTTCGCGTACTGAAAGAGGCAGATCTAATCACTGAAAAAAAGCGAGGAAAAAATAGATTTTATTCGTTGAATGAAGGCAAATCCTTAGAGGTGATTAAATTCCTTGAGGAAATGTATGACTATAATTTGAGTCCGCTCAAAGAATATATAGAGAACAAGGAGAAGAAGAGGAAGAAGAAAAGTAGTTCCTGACCATTCATTGGTATAGGTGATGGTGGGTGTTTTAAACTTGCTAAAATACAAACATGTGCAGTAATTGTTTACGCAATATACGATAATGCTTTAAGCATATTCTTCTAACTATCTGTATATCACATGGGAAAACTCCTTATAGGCTGCTCGGGTTGGAATTATGGTAGTCTGCCAGAAGAGAATGGAGGATGGATAGGAGTATTTTATCCAGACAAAGAGACCAAGAGATTGCGGCATTATTCTGAATTCTTTGATACTGCAGAGATGGATGCTTCCTTCTATGAGCGATTCTATAACAGTATGACAAAGGGTACATTTATTGGTATGAGCAAAGCAACGCCGACTGAATTTCAGTTTTCAGTCAAAGTTCCCGAAACTATTACACACAAAAAAAGATTGGACGTTACAAAGAATGCTCTAAAAGATTTAGAAGCTTTTCTGGAAAAGATTTCACCACTGAGAAGTGCTAACAAACTAGGGGCGATATTAATACAACTACCACCAAGTTTCACGGTTAGTGAATTTAAGAATGTCGAAACATTTCTGAATAAGTTATCTACCTTTCCTAAGATAGACAGTGAGGGGTTTCATGAGTCTGAAAGTGGTTATAACGACGATTATCAATACGCAATAGAGTTTCGAAATCCTTCATGGAAAACAGAAGGTCCATGGGAATTACTAAAACATTACAATATTGCATCAGTAATAACTGATTCACCGAAAAAAGAAAATCTTGAATTTCTATCCGAAACCGTTGTGACTACAGCTGATCACTCTTTTGTCAGATTTCATGGTAGAAATGTTAAAGGTCATTATTGGTATGACTATTTGTATAATAAGGAAGAACTCGAACCGTGGGTTGAAAAAATAGACAAGATCAGGGAAGAGACCAAAGTTCTTAGGATTTATTTTAATAACCATTATGGAGGCAAAGCGGTTATTAACGCATTAGAATTCAAAGAAATGTTGGGGATCAAGCTATCAGAAAAGGAAGTAAGCAAATTAGAAAATGCTAAATCGTATTTAAGAAAAATGGATTGAAGTGATTCCTTACTCAATTCAATTTCCAATATTTCACTTAACTTAACTAACCATAATTTTTTTCTATAAAGCCGAATTGGTCTTTTTTCTGATCGACCCTTTTGCCATCTAGTCTAGTCAAGTTCATACTACGAGACTAGATACTAATTGACTCAGTACAGCACGCAATATTATGACTATTGGATCAATCGCAATGGTAATCATTTGAATAATTGTCTTATTGGTTATAGCATTAAAGGCAAGTAGATTGCTAAACACAAATAGATTATAATGCATGGCGAATGGTGGCTAGAAAATCCGATACTATCAATATTCTTGTTTTGTATTTCATTTTACCTACTCTATAGAGCATTACGGACGAAAAAATAATACAGATATCATCAACTGAGCGACCATTACGATGTACAAAGAGTAATTCTTGGACGAAAAGTAATCGACAAATTTACTCATGGACTGTCTGGAATGGCCATAACTGCATTAATCTTGAACTTTTATTTGACAAGAAAAAGACAACTTTACTATTTCGTTGCGATAGGTACGTCATGGGTAGCATTTGTTCTATGGGAAGTGTACGAACTGGCAGTAGTGGCAACTGGTTTTGGAGGTGGGCATATCCAGACTGAACCGATGGATCTTGCAATTGATCTGTGGGTAGATTCATTGGGTGCATTAGCAGTTTGTTTTCTATATGATGAGTTCAGCCATGAATGAATGAGTGATTTGATGAGATGTGATGAATAGTAGCTGTACTATACTAGTTCCCCAAAAACCTGGTACAGCAAGTCAGAGCCTTGAAACGGAAGCACCTAACCAACAAGATCAAAACGCGGCACTATGTGAGTTAGATCTGAAAATTGAATGTCCAAGATGTAATGGTCTCATGGAACTTGTTTTCAATTTGACGCTTTAGAGTACTTTTGTATTAACTCTAGTTTCTTGATAAAAACTACGTAGTCTCTAGAATCTAAACTGTAAGTTGCTTAAGGGGAGGTTGAAGAATATCAGGTAAAGGTTCCATGACCGGTCTTACTAATCAATTAATCATAAATAAAGAATAATAAAAATGAGGGTGAGGTTTTGGACTTCAGAACCCTGAACTAGCTATCCCAGAGGCAGATAATGCTTCATTGACTTTATTCATTATGGATTCTACCAATGCGTTTGACTCGTCGGAATCTGAATCTGTATCAGTCTCTTGTTCTTCTGTGCTTATTGCATCATCATCATCTTGTTCGGTAGTAATCTGTTCATTGTTACCGTCGTCCGAACTTGAAATGTCATCAGAGGCTTCTTCTTCTTCTGTAGCTTCATCATCTTGTTCATCACTTGACGAAGTACTTTGCGAGTCACCATTATCGCTACTATCACCATTATCACTACTATCACCATTATCACTACTATCACCATCATTATCGCTAGAACCAGATGATGAACCAGTGGATCCGTCATTGTCACCGTTGTTGGCATTATCATCATCAGCATTTGGCGAGGTATTAGATGATGATTCATCATTACTGCCGAACTTTTCTGGGGCTGGCGTAATCTGTGCAAGAGCTGTTCTTTGGCCATCTTCAGCTGCGGTTATCAAGGTCGTACCTAATAACAGCAAAAGCCCCAATACTAATCCGCATTTAGGATATTTGACATGAATCATATTGTTCTCACGGTATGCTATGTTAACAAGTTTATTTTCTGTTGATTCAGATTTATCTTATAGCTATTCTATAACTTTTCTATTTTATTTTGAATTTGTGCGCTGATTTCAGATTCCATGTCTTGGACATTACAAGGTTCTTCTCTCAAACGCTTTGCGTGGTGGTAATTATTACTGGCTATTGCTATCTCTATAGCTCGCGCTTTACCGCTATGTTTCAGATCAGAAAGACAACCTAATACGCTCTCAAGTGTATCTATCTCGTTAACTAGGATGTCTGACTCTCGAAGATTACTCGATTCTTTCAGTTTAGAAGTTAGCTCATTAGTTCTGTCTTTAAGAATATTTTCAAACTCGATAGTATCGGCTAACTCTAATCTTTTTTTGGTACCACCAACTTGCTCGTGTAGTCTTCCATTATCTCGATTTAAAATTGATCTGACAATCCTTGTGGTCCATTCAAGAAATTCAATTTCGTTTCGACGATCCACTATATATAATGGATTGAGTTTTACGTTAGTAGCTATTTCAACTTCCTCTCTAAGTGATGAAATTCTTTCTTCTGTAATCTTTTGTAGTTCAATGAGTTTGTGTTTGTGCATAAACCAATGACTGGCCAGTTTGCGACATAATCAGTGTAATACGAAGAGATTGGGGAGAGAGTGTAATAGTCATAATGATTTTGATACTGTAATACTCCGACGTAATTGAGACAATATTAACTGTCACATTTCGATCCTTTGAAAACAAATCCAACAAGCATTTCTCATGCAGCAAAGACTAATTGAACTGAACCATCCTGATCATACGTTAATGACATATCCAGATCTAGGCCACCATTTCTATCCTTCATCTCGGAGGACAACAGAAAGTGGACCTATACCCGAGTATGTTTTGGCGGATCTTTATTCATGGCTTGAAGCTCATTCTGGGTTCACGTCCCCCCCATGACAGTGCACCTGTAACAAACACAACTTCTAGTACGAATGTGACTTCTTATTCCAGTGATAAATGACCAATAAATTAGGTGATAAAGAAGATAATGATGATGATACGAATATCTTAACAGGATAGATATGTCTTAGCTGTGTTAACCATCATCAACCTCTAGTTGTTGTTGTCGAAAGAAATGTTTGTAATACTTTATTGAAATCATCTGGATATGGAGAGATCAATGCGTGCCCAGCTCCCCTGATCTGAACAAGCCATGCTCCAGGGATTTTTCTTGCAGTAATTGTGGAATTAACAGATGGTATAATGACATCATTAGTTTCGGTTATGACCAAAGTAGATATAGATATATTTGAAAGCTGACTGCAAATACCACACCGGTTGGTTGCAAGCCAGTTTTGTGCAATGTTATTTTGCTGCTTTAAATTATCAGGAGGAATGCCGGAATTAGCTGCCTGTCTATGAAAATAATTTGACTATGTCGGGGAGTATTTGATTCATTCACAAAACCGAAGCCCAGTGAGTTTCTCTCTCCCAGTCCGCTATCCAGAGCAAATGTCTGGACAGATTCGTCTAAGTCATACGAGAATCCGAATTCCCAAAGAGAGCCTACAACAGTCACATCAGTATTATTCGTTAATTATTCGCTTCCAACAGAAAGATTGAGACGTAGTTCATTCCTATAATTACATTAATACCTGAACAGAGATATAATAATCAATGATACATGCAGGCTGATTGGCGAAAGACACTATGATACCAAAAAACATAGTGGGAAAGGTAACCAATCAGCCCGGGATCTAGGCGTGGCACAAACGCCTTACCCACAAATTAGCGCGGGCATGTAATAAATGGCCTGCCTTGTCTAAGCGCGGGGGAGAGGGGTACTGATTAGTTAGAATAAATTAAATCAAGAGTCAATCACCAATTTTATTGATAACTCAGATGCTCAACCATAAGAACAACAGCAGTATTATCAGTCTAACTTTCATAAATGTATGTTATTGGGGTATCTTTGATGTATGGGTTTGAATAATACAAAAAATTATTGCAGAATGATATCTGTGGTTTAGCATGTTTGATCTAATATTCATTCCGATATGAATCCAAATTGACGGATTAAATAATCAAAATATTTAATCAATGGCTCGCATAAACTATCAATCAATGAGTAACGGTCGAATCAATGGAGTAAACCCCCAGCAACTAGGTGGGTTATTAAGTGCTTTAAAGGACCATCCCGATGCTTCAGAAGCAAGATTTTTTGTCAAGACAGAATGGAAGTGTCAAGATGAAGACGACAGTGGAGGTTTTTATGTTAGATCGTCATGCAAAGATTTTCAGCTTGGGGGCCAATCAATCAAAAGAAATGGTAGTTTTACCATGGTCTTTGACTTTCCTCCAGAATTTTCAGGAGAAGGTAAAGGTCCCACTGTATGTGAGGGATGCATGTCTAGTTTAGGCGCATGTATAACACAAACAATCGTGGCACACGCAACGGCCAGAAGAATCAATATAGATAGTGTAACAATAGACATAGAAGGGAATATCGATCTTCAAGGCTTTACTGGTTTGTCGACAGACACAAGACCAGGTGCACAAGGATTTAGATTGAATGTAAATATCAAGAATTCTACTGCATCTAAAGAACAAATAAGTCAGCTATATGAAATTGGAAAAAAATTCTCTCCAGCATTTGACACATTGACAAATGGTACATCTGTAATCGCCGTGAATTCTTCCTAATAGTTTTCAGTCTCGATCTTTTTTTTGTTTATTCAATCAAATATACTACCTAAAGCCTTGGATGACATAAAGGTGCTGCCATCCATCCGACTATGAAACTAAATCATAAACGTTGTACAAACAGGAGGTTGAATTTCCTATGGGCACGTTAGAGGTTTATCTCTATCTCTGACCACGGGAAACCTTATTTTTTATGCCGTACATTATTGGCGTTATTGATAGATGATCTATTCGCATGAATCCAGAATCCAGTGCTGAGAAATTGGATCAAAAAAAAGTATGGATAATGGATGGACCAGAAAACATCCTGAATTTTTACATTTCACGCTGTAA
>Ga0105104_10000805_pt1 | contig 24336 bp, 12 predicted proteins | sample PPLLaktember2015_3_FD_87034 | JGI IMG/M metagenome (GOLD analysis project Ga0105104, IMG submission 87034) | Freshwater sediment microbial communities from Prairie Pothole Lake near Jamestown, North Dakota, USA - PPLs Lake P7 Core (6) Depth... | ecosystem: Environmental > Aquatic > Freshwater >...
ATGCGGCGCGCCACAGGCAGAGACAAACAGGATTTCCGGCTGGGGCAGATTCTTTCGACGCAAATGTCGCGTAAGTTCAAAAGCGACCAAAGCTCCGAGGCTGTGACCCAAAAACGCAAAAGGATTATCCAGAAGTAGTCGGATCGCATTATATAGCCTTTCGGCTAAGGTGATAACTTGTGGGATGGAAGGTTCATTATGCCGTGAACCTCTTCCCGGATAGTGGGCAACCCATGTTTCTGTATTACCGGGAAACCCCGAAGCCCATTTGTTGAACACCGCTGGTCCACCGCCCGCGTATGGAAATAGGAACAGACGAGTCTCTGCTTCCGGATTCGCTTGCGGGCAGGCGAACCAAGGGTTCGAGTTGGAGTTCACAGGCACTCACACTGACTTTGGCCGGGGCTTCTCGAGGAAACCACGCGGGATGAAATATTTCAGGTATGTAGAAAACAATTCGTCGTTTACCGGATGACACTGAACACCACTGCCGTTCAGTCTTGTCAGTGTGTTGCTGAGGTCAAACTCCGGCATAAAGACCTGTTTCTCTTCTACTTCTTCGATCAGGGGCAGGTAAGGTTCCCAGCCGTCGGATGGCATGTGAGGGATCTGCCTGAAGAGTTCTGCGCGCCAATCGTCAAAGGAAACTTTACGTGCACGGAGTCCCTGAGCCGCAAGCCAGTCAGCTAGTTTGCTAAAATGGATCGGCTCGGGATTATCCAGGTGATAGATCCTGCCAAAGTTTTCAGGGTTTTGGGAAAGATCAATGATTGCGGCACTGACGAAGTCCACCGGCACAATATTTACCAGTACATCGAGGTCCGGGACACTGCCCAGAAGCACACAAGCCCGCGTCATGCTGGAGATCAAATTATCGGTGTTCCACGCTCCGGTCACGCTGTGACCCGAAACCAGGCCCGGGCGGTAAATGGCATAAGGGATGCCGCGCGCACCGGCCTGCATGACCAGCTTCTCTGCCACCCATTTGCTCTGGGCATACCCTCCGAACGGCGCGCCGACCTGGTCCAAATCCACATCCTCGCGGAACACGCGACCGTCGTTGATGCCGCCCGAATACAGAATCGATAATGTGGAAACGAAATGAACAGGCTTCAACTTTATCTGACTTGCAAGCCGCAGCACCTCCTGCGTTCCCAGCACATTGGAGGCTTTGTGTGCAAGATATGGATAAACAAAGTTGACCATTGCGCCGTTGTGATAGATCACATCGATTTCATTGGCGAGGCGTTCAAAAACTTCCTCCGTGACACCCAGTTGTGGTTCACCCAAATCACCCAATACCGGCTTGATGCGTTCCGCGAACGAATCATCCCACAATAAATAAGAGTTCAGGTTGCGTTTCAGACGAAGAACACCCTTCTCGAAATCCTCTGCGCGCAGGAGACAGTGTACGTCGGCAGATGTCATCCTAAGCAAATCATGTAGCAGGAATGCGCCCACGAAACCTGTCGCGCCGGTTAATAAAATATGCTTTGGTTCTTTGAAATGCTCATAAACCAAATTTCCGACAGTGATGCTCGGGTCAAGTTGCGCCTCGGCATTCAGCTCATCCAGGCTCAACTGACCGCGCCGGATGAAGTCGCTGCGACCCATCTGAACGGAGACGCGTTCTCCCCTGTGTACCCTCTCGATGGCTTGCGCCAGATTGGCAACAGTGGGCTGTTCGAATAATGTTCGCAAGGGCAGATCTGCGGCTTCCAGCCCATACTTCTCACGCAATAGAAAAATCAAACGCGTCCCTAATAATGAATGGCCGCCCAGGTCAAAGAAGCTATCGTAGACGCCCACTGCGGAATGTCTGTTTTGATTTTCCAGTCCCAGGACCTGCGCGCAAATTTCAGCCAGTTCCAGTTCCAGCGATGTGCGCGGCGCGACGTACGGCGCTCTGAGATCAGGACGCGCCTGCGATGGTTGCGGTAACGCCTTGCGGTCCACTTTTCCATTGGGAGTTGATGGCAGCGATTCCAGATTGACGAAAATAGACGGCACCATATATTCGGGAAGTTTCCCTCGCAGGAATTCGCGCAGTTGACCAGCATCCGCTTCTTTTTCCCCTTGAGTTGGTACAACGTAAGCCACGAGCGCGGCATCTGACGAGCGTTCCTTCCACGCCACTACGACAGCCTGCTGAACAGCAGGATGCCCTGCCAGCGCAACTTCCACTTCTCCCGCCTCGATGCGGAAGCCGCGCACTTTGAGCTGCTGATCGCTGCGACCAAAGAATTCGATAGTTCCATCCGGCAGATACCGGGCAATGTCTCCCGTTTTGTAGATCACGGAGGACGCGTCGAATGGATTGACGCTGAACCGCTCAGCCGTCAATTCAGGGCGGTTGAGGTAGCCGCGACTGACGCCATCCCCGCCAATATAAAGATCCCCGATCACGCCAATCGGGACTGGCTGCAGGCTGGCGTCCAAAATGTAGATTTGTGTATTGGCAATTGGTCGTCCGATTGGAACGGTATTCGAAGTACCCTGACCCTGATTTGATGTGAGCTGATAAATCGTGGACCAGATCGTGGTCTCAGTGGGACCATATAAGTTCCATACTTCAGCGCCGCGTTCCAGCAATCGCTCTGCCAGGTCGTTTGTCAGCGCTTCGCCGCCGCATAAAATCTTGAGATCATCTTTCCCTTTCCATCCCGCTTCAAGCAGTGACCTCCAACTGGCCGGCGTGGCTTGCATGAATGTGGCTCCCGAGTCGTTCAATGATTCTGCAAGCAAGGCACCATCGGCGGCGATCTCGGAACCTGCAATCACAACGCGTGCGCCCACGGTCAGCGGCAGGATCAGCTCCAGAACTGCGATATCGAATGAAAGGGTGGTGACGGCGAGCAGCGTATCGCCCGCGCTGATCCCCAGGCTCTTGCGCATGGAATACAGAAAATTGACCACCGCCTGATGATGGATCTGGACGCCTTTCGGTTTCCCAGTGGAGCCGGAGGTGTAGATGATGTAGGTGAGATTGTCAGGTTTGGTGAAAGGAGACTTCTTTTTCGTTCCTGTTGAGGGTGACTGCCCAAGATCATCCAGACAAATGATCTGTGCTTTGTGCTCAGGCAATTTTGATATCAGGCTTGACTGTGTGAGAAGAATGGAAGCATCCGAGTCCGCCAGCATGAAAGCCAGGCGCTCGGACGGGAAGGATGGGTCAAGGGGCAGATACGCGCCGCCAGCTTTGAGAATGCCAAGCAAGCCGACCAGCATTTCGAGTGAACGATTTACAAAGAGTCCGACCAAAGTCCCTGGTTTAACGCCTTGAGCAACAAGAATCTTTGCCACCGTATTGGCGCGTTGATTCAACTCTTTGTATGTCAACCTCTTGGTTTCAAATTGAACAGCGATTGCATCCGGCGTGCGCTTGACCTGTTCCTGGATCAAATCGTGGATGCAAAGATCGCGCGGATAGTCTTCCTGCGTTTGGTTCCAGTCAACCAATAATTGTTGTCGCTCCGGCTCACCCAGCAAAGAGTAGGTTGATGCTGGCTTGAACGGATCGGACACAATGTTTTTCAGCAGGACATGAAAGTGCTCCAGCATCCTCCGAATGGTGGATGCATCAAACAGATCTATATTGTATTGAAGCGCAGCGGCTAATCCTTGTTCCGTCTCCGCCATCATCATTGTCAGGTCGAACTGCGCGGGCTCCCCTCCCAGTGCAATGGATTCGAGGGTCAGTCCGTTCACTTTCATACGCGCCCCGTCAATTCCCAAAGCAAATGGGCTGAGTGCCTGCACTTCTGCCGCATGCGCCTTTTGGAAGATGAACATCGTTTCGAACAGCGGCGGGCGGCTTGCATCGCGCTGTATTCCCAGTCGCTTGGCGAGCAGGGCAGGCGGATAATCCTGATGCTCAAAGGCGTCCAGGGTCCTCCGGCGAACGCGTTGAAGCACTTCATTGAAGGTGGGGTTGCCGGAGAAGTCAGCGCGCAAGGCGATGGGATTAATAAAATAACCGACCAGGCCAGCCAGTTCAGAATGGCTTCGACCGGCTGTTACAGAACCGACTAGGAATTGTTCCTGATTCGAATAGCTGTGCAATAACGTTTGGAACGCGGCTAACAACGTCATAAACAATGTCGTGCCCTGTTCATGAGCGAGGCTTTTCAATCGTCTGTAGAGGTCGCTGTCCATGAAGAGGTGTTGTGAGTCGCCGCGATAGGTTTGGAACGACATGCGCGGTCGATCTGTAGGCAGGTTCAATGCAGGGAGTTCACCGGAAAGTTCGTCCCGCCAGTATTCCCAGAGCTTTTTACCTTGTACACCTGCCAGCATTTCTGTTTGCCAGTGAACATAATCTGAATAACGGGCCGGAAGTGCCGGGAATGAAATAGTTTTGCCTGTTTTATTGGACTCATATGAGGCAAACAACTCGCGCGCCAACACGGTCATCGACCAGAAGTCCGTGACAATGTGATCCATGGAAAGCAGGAGGGTGTGCTCTGAGTTTTCATTCATCCTGAACAATAACGCTCGCATTGCCGGACCGGTCTCCAGGTCGAAGGGATGATGAGCTTCGGCGACTAACCGTCCGCGCAGCTCTGACTCACTCCAATGCGAGGCATCTTCAACCTGGAAAGTTCCATCCATTGATTCATGGACACGCTGGATGGGTTCTCCTGCCACGACGTGGAATGTACTGCGCAGTGATTCATGACGTTCCACCAATTGTTTGAAAGCATGTTCGAGAGCAGGTACATCCAATTCTCCAGGGATGCGGAGCGCGCCCGCTACATTGAATGAAATTTCTTCGGGCAAAAGCTGATGCAGGAACCAGAGTGCCTGTTGTCCATAGGAGAGCGGATGTTCATCAGAATGTTCTTGTGCTATGACAAGAGGAGTTTCATTTGGCGCCTCAGGCGAATCCAAATTCTCAAGCGCTTCGGTGGCAAGACGGGAGATCGTTGGTCCCTGCAAAAGACTTGCGACGGACAGTCTTATTCCCAATTGGGATTCCAATGAGTTCTTGAGTTCAATCGCCATCAACGAATCGAGACCCAGTGTATCCAAAGGTTGATTGAGACCCAAACGGACAGGGTCCATCCCCAGAACACGGGCAGCTTGCCTTTGTAGAAAATCTTCTACTGCCTTTTGACGCCTGGCAGGTTCAGTATTCAATAGAGATTGATGATCCAAATCATTGATGACATCCTGCTTTTCACTTTTTACTTTCCCCTGATTTTCGCCATTAACCTTTTCTTCAGGTCTGGATTTCCCATTCGAGCGCGAGGAAGGCTGTTGTAGGAGCGACCTGTCCACAGAGGGAGAAGCCTCTCGACGAGCATGAAGGGTCACCCTGGCTGTGGAATGTTCGAGCCAATATCTTTGACGTTCGAATGGATAATTCGGCAGGGGTACTTTGTGACGTGCATGCCCCTGATCGAAGCCAGTCCAATCTACATCAGTACCGTGGACGTAAAGTTTGCCAAGACTCTCCAGTATGATTTGCCAGTCATCCTGTCCCTGCCTCAAGGAAGGCAACCATGCGGCTTTGGAGTCAGGCAGGCAACGTTTACCCATTCCGAGTAGAACCGGGCTGGGACCCATCTCAATAAAAGCATCAATTCCCAGGTTGGCAAGAGCCTGCATGCCTTCGGAGAATTTCACTTCGGCACGGATGTGCTGCCGCCAGTACGCCGCGTCGGGAGTTTGATCAGGCGTCAGAATACCGCCGGTCAGGTTCGAGCTTAGGAAGAGGCGAGGAGTGGAGAAAGATATGTGACGCGCGGCGGATTCGAAGTCATCCAGAATGGGATCCATTAACGGTGAATGGAAGGCATGCGAAACGGTTAACGGCCTGGATGCGATTCCAAGTTTGGTCAACGCATCCAACACAATCTGCACCGCAGAACTTTCGCCGGAGATCACAGTGTTCTCGGGACCATTCGTCGCCGCAATGGAAACTTGATCCTGATAAGGTTTTAGTGCCTCCGTCACGCGCACTGCATCTGCGAAGACCGCAGCCATCTTGCCATTCCGGAGCAAGGAACCCATCAACCGCCCACGTTCGGCAATGAGACGCAAGCTGTCTTCCAGACTGAAAACACCCGCGATGCATGCAGCGACATACTCACCCACGCTGTGACCCAAAACAGCATAGGGTTCAATGCCCCATGACCGCCACATTTGCGCCAGCGCATACTCGAAGGCGAAAAGGGTGGGCTGCGTATAGCCAGTTTGATGGATCGAATCGCTTTCAAAAAGGATTTCCAATAATGAGCAATCCAATCCCGATGCGAGAATCTCTGCACACTGATCCACCGCCGCGCGGAAGACAGGCTGGGTTTCGTATAACTGTTTTCCCATGCCGGGATATTGCGAACCTTGTCCGGTGAACAGGAAGGCAATCTTGGGTTTTGCACCTGACTTTGCCTGACCCGTGGAGATGGCAGATACATTTGTATGGGCAACGAAAGCGTTCAATCCATTTTTTAGTTCTTCAGAAGAATCGGCCTGGATTGCCAGGCGGTGTTCAAAGTGCGAACGACCCGTGTTAGCAGTGAAGCAAACATCCGCAAGAGAATATTGAGTTTTGTTCAGGGAATCACTTGTGCGTTGTATCAAGTCCTGCAGAGCGGTTTCTGTTTTCGCTGACAAAACAAGAATATGGCGCGGACGCTCCAGGACATTTGCTGTAATTGGAATCATCGGTGGAGACTCGGAAAGAATGATGTGAGCATTTGTGCCGCCAAAGCCAAACGAACTGACGCCTGCAAAACGCGGCTGGTCGCGGCGTTTCCACGGTCGCAGATACGTTCCAATCTCGAGCCGCGAGTCTTCCAATGAAAGATAGGGATTGATCTCTTTTAAATGCAAGTGAGGAGGCAGGGCTTCGTTTTGCAGTGCCAGCACGGACTTGATCAATCCTGCGATCCCGGCGGCAGACTCCAGATGACCAATGTTCGTCTTTGCAGAACCCACGAAAACCCTGTTATTTGATCCCCCATCCTCCAGCACGGCGCGCAGCGATGCGATTTCGATAGGGTCGCCAAGCGGTGTGCCTGTCCCATGTGCTTCTACATAACCGATTTGATGTGGCGCAATCTGAGCATTTGCCAGGGCCTGCCGAATGACATCCTGTTGTGCCAGGCCGTTCGGAGCTGTCAGCCCATTACTGCGACCATCCTGGTTCACGGCCGAGCCACGGATCAATGCGAGGATGTTATCTCCATCCCGCAACGCATCGGACAGGCGTTTGAGCACGACTACACCGCAGCCTTCGCCGCGCACATATCCATCTGCACTTGCATCAAATGTTTTGCAGCGTCCATGGGGAGAAAGCATGCGCGCTTGCGAGAAGGTGATCGTCAACTCGGGAGTCAAGATCAGGTTCACGCCAGCTGCCAATGCCAGGTCTGATTCGCCAGTTCGCAGACTCTGACAAGCCAAGTGCGCCGCCACCAGCGATGAGGAACAAGCCGTATCCACCGCCATGCTTGGACCGCGCAAGTCGAAGAGATAGGATAAACGATTCGCTGCGATACTGTGCGCGTTACCTGTCCCTGCATAGGCATCGATCCTTTCGAGGTCATCGAACTGCAAACGAGAGTAGTCGTAACTACTGATACCAACAAAGACGCCTGTTCTACTGCCAGCTAACGATGGAGGCGGGATAAATGCATTTTCCAACGCTTCCCAACTTACTTCCAGAAGGAGGCGCTGTTGGGGGTCCATGCGCGCGGCTTCGCGCGGTGAAATCCCAAAGAAGTGTGGATCGAACAAATCAACATCACTGAGAAAACCACCCCACCGTGATGTGGCTTTGCCCGGAGTTGTTCCATCGCTCGCGTAGAATTCATCCACATCCCAACGATCAGGTGGCACTTCGCGGATGGCATCCACACCATTCCGCAAAAGTTCCCAGAAGGCTGCGGGATTCGGCGCGCCGGGGAAACGACAGCTCAACCCGATGATCGCGATCGGCTCGTTGATGTTTTTTGAAAAGCTTTGAATCGGTGCAGATGATTTTTTTGTTTTGGTTTGCTGGTTATCATTCGTCAGATAATTCGCCAGCAGTTCAATGTTCGGGTAATCCCAGGCAAGCGTGGGGGAGAGCTTACGATCCAGAAAGACTTCCAGGTCGCCGGTGAGGCTGACTGCTTGTACCGAGCCCAATCCATAGTAGGTGAAGGGCTGACGTGGATCGATGGCAGCGGAGTCCATCTCAAGGATTGCGGCAATGCGCGTCACCAGCCAGGATCGGATGGCTTCGGCTTTTGGTAGCGGGGAGATGGGCTTACTATCCTTCGAGGGGAGAGGGGAGATGGGAGAGGAAGATGGTTTGGCTCGCCACTCAGCAATGACTTCCAATGTTCTTTCAAGGAATGCGCTCTTGCAGGCGCGGCGCTGGATCTTTCCACTGGAGGTCTTGGAGATGCTCATTGGCTTGACCAGGACGATGGCGAAGACTTGCAAGTCATGTTTTTCCGCCACTGCCTGGCGAATCGCAGAAGCCACTGCATTGACATCCGGCTGGCGGTGCTGGCGCGTGACCTCCTGAACAATAACAAGTTGTTCTTTGCCAGCCTCTGTGACTGAGAACGCGGCGCCTGCTCCAGGCTGTAAAGCGATATGGGAAGACTCCACTGTCAGTTCGATGTCTTGCGGGTAATGATTGCTGCCATGAATGATGATCAAATCTTTCAGACGACCTGTGACATAGAGTTGATGATCATGTGAAAAACCCAGGTCACCCGTTCGCAGGAAAGGACCTTCACTTGTAGCGAGGTGTGCTCCAAATGTTTTTCGCGTCTCCTCCGGCATTCTCCAATAGCCCTGCGCGACGCTGGGTCCTGAAACCCAGATTTCTCCCACTTGATCTGACTCACATTGCTCCAGAGTCACCGGATTGACGATCACAATTTTCTGGTCAACGACGGATTGACCGCAACTTACCATCGTCTGGGCATTGCTCTCGATCGGCGAGACAGGGACAACGCGGTCCCATTCCAGTGCCTTTCTGTCGATGGCGAGCGTGCGCGGTTCGGATGGTCCCTGACCGCCGGAGACAAGCAAGCTACTTTCTGCCATGCCAAAACAAGGGTAGAAAGCGGCTCGACGAAAGCCGCACCGCTCAAAGGTCCGCGCGAAGCGTTCCAACGTTTCAGGGCGGATTGGCTCGGCGCCGCAAAAAGCCAGGGTCCATGAGCTCAAGTCCAACGTGTCGATCTGTTCAGGTGTGATCTTGTCCACGCAGAGGTCGTAGGCGAAGTTCGGCGCGCCGCTGGTTGTCCCCCTGTAGCGGCTGATAGCCTCCAGCCAGCGGACAGGACGCTGCAGGAAGGAGACTGGTGACATCAACGTGGATGATCCGCCCAGGTACATTGGTTCGAGGATGCCGCCGATGAGTCCCATGTCGTGATAACTGGGCAACCAGAAGACGCCCACAGCACTGGAGTCGATCTGGAAACCGTGACGGATGGCTTTCAGGTTGTGCATTAGGTTGCCATGACTCAGCATCACGCCTTTGGGCTGGCTGGTGGAACCGGATGTATATTGCAGGAAAGCTAATGTGTCAGATGAGATCGCAGGATCACGCCAGTCCGTTTCCAACCCGGCCGGGACCTGCTCGGTGTTCAACCAGTGCAACGCCTGCAGTTCGGGCGCGTGCTCGAAGCGCTGTTCGATGTTATGGAGGATTGTTGAAGTGGTTAACGCAAATGATGCCTGCGAATCAGTCACAATGGACTGAATGCGCGGCACCGGGCGGTTGAGACGCGGAGGGTACGCAGGTACAGCAGTTACGCCAGCATATAGACAACCCATGAAGGAAACAAAATAATCCAAACCGGGAGGATATAAAAGTAACGCTCGCTCGCCTCTTGCGCCGAAGCTTTCCAACCATGTCCCAATGGCGCGTGCCCGACGGTCCAATTCCCCATAGGTGATGGAAACGATTTCCGTCTCGTTATCCTGAATAAACCTGTAAGCCAGTCTATCAGGGTGCTGATCTGCCCTTGAGCGTAGAAGCTCAACGAGTGTATTTGAGGTGATATGCAAATTGGAGTCCAGACGAGGTGGCTGCTTCATGAAGATTACCTATAAATTCTTAACTATAAAATTGAAATTGTTCGATTTATAACACAGAAGTTTGGCCAGCGTTCCCGTTCTGTGCCCATATAGAACTTATATACTACGAGAAATTAAGCAGGTAATTCATCAACTTCCTTGACATGCCTTCCTGCAAAGGTATAATTTGACATTATTCATCTTATTTTACAGGTATGGAATTCTTCGGTCAAAGGGACAGGTGTACTACGCGTATCGACAGATGCCAAGAGACCGAAGACTGCATTTGGGTACATTTTCGTTCCAAAAAGCATGATCTTTAACGGTAAAGGAACAGGTCTGTGATCGAATCAAGCACTTATAAATATAAACTTATTCTCAGCAGTGATTCCCCAAAAGAGTTCGAACTGACGCGGTCAGAGGTCATCATTGGCCGCGATCCGAATGTGGATCTGGCAATTGCCTCGCCAGCCATCTCCCGCCGTCATGCCAGATTGATGCGTGAAGGGGATGGCTATGTGCTGGAGGACCTGGGGAGCAGTAATGGAACCTATGTCAATGATCAGAAGTTGACCGAACGTCACCTGCTTAAGGTGGGCGATCAGATCCGGTTGGGGCGCGCCGTCAGCCTGGTCTATGAAGCGCCCAGGCCGGCAACCTCTCCAAAGGCGGTTTTGCATTCTGTCTCAGCCGTTGCACCTGGTACTATGCAAACCATGATCGGGGAAGAACCTGCGGGTTCAGAGATCGATGCTGGTCCTCCTCAACTCATCATTGCGATCGCGGGGGAAAATCCGCGAACCCATACTCTCACTCGGCAAAGCATGACGATCGGTCGGGTGGAAGGGAACGATATCGTCGTTCCCTCGCCGATCGTTTCGCGGCAGCATGTGCGCCTGGAGAAACTGGACGGAGGTTATCAGGCCGTGATCTCGCCGGAAGCCAAGAACCCGCTCCTGTTCGAAGGCCGCCCACTGGATGGTCCGCGTCTATTGCATCACGGAGATATCCTCAGGATCGGGAGTCTGGACCCGGGCGTGATGGTCACGATAACCTACAATGTTCCCGGTGAGGTCGCCCAGGGGGGCGAGCAGGATATTATTTTTGGCGAGAAGACCCTCCTTCAGATCGGGCGTGACCCGGGGAATGATGTCATGCTTGCCTCTCCCAGTGTGTCGCGCTTCCACGCGCAGGTGGAACGAGTCGGTCAGCGTTATCGCGTAGAGGATCTGCGCAGTTCCAACGGGACCTTCGTCAATGGGGAGCGCATCGATGGGTCAGTATGGCTCAAGCCGGAGGATGCGATCCGTATCGGGCAATATCGCTTCGTGATGGGGAAAGATCAACTTGCCAAATACGACGATAGCAACGGGTTGAGGGTCGACGCCATCGGGTTGAACAAATGGGTGCGCAAAGACCTGAACATCCTGCAGAACATTTCCGTCTCTTTCCAGCCGCGCGAGTTCATCGTCGTCGTCGGGCAGAGCGGCGGTGGGAAGTCAACCTTCGTCGACGCGGTCGCGGGGTATCGACCGGCGACGCCTCCTTCGCGCGTGCTGGTCAACGACATCGATATTTACGCTCATTTCGACTCCATCCGCAACGACATTGGTTTCGTTCCCCAAAAAGATATCATCCATATGGAATTGACCGTTTACCAGGCATTGGACTACGCCGCTCAATTGCGCATGCCGGCGGATACCTCGCCGGAAGAACGACATAAGCGGGTGATCGAAGTCCTCGAAGACCTGGACCTGAAACACCGGCAGGAGGTGCAGATCAGTGGGTTGAGCGGCGGGCAGCAGAAACGCGTCTCCATCGGCGTGGAATTGTTAACAAAACCCGGGCTGTTCTTCCTCGATGAGCCCACCTCCGGTCTGGACCCCGGGACAGAGACCGCGTTGATGCAGTTGATGCGGCGCCTGGCGGACCAGGGCCGCACGATCGTCCTGATCACGCATGCGACGAAAAACGTCATGCTGGCGGACAAGGTCATCTTCCTGGCGCGCGGCGGATACCTGGCATGGTTCGGCCCGCCCGAGGAGGCGCTGGAATATTTCGATCGATATCGTTCGGAGCGTGAACGCCGCGCCAGCAAGATCGAGTTCGACGAGATCTATGCTATCCTCGACGATCCCGCTCATGGGAAGGCGGAGGACTGGGCCAGGCGTTACCGCGAGAGCCAGGCTCACCAAAAATATGTTGCCAAACCATTGGAGGGAAAGCTCACTCCGGAGAAAGCGATCACGATCCCAACACCCGAGCAGATGGCTCGCAAGACCGGTGGTTCAGCCTCCCGGCAGGTCTCTGCGCTCAGGCAGTTCATGATCCTCTCGGCTCGCAACCTGAAGATATTGACGCGCGACCGTTTTGGATTGATCCTGATGCTGGCGACCGCGCCGCTGGTCAGCCTGCTGGACCTGGTCCTGGCGGCTGTGATGGGGCGCAACCCGTTCGACTTCAACACGGGCGATGCCGCGCAAGTCCTGATCACCACGTTCCTGTTGACGATCTATGGCGTCCTGGTCGGCGGCATCTCGCAAATGAGAGAGATCGTCAAGGAGCAGGATGTTTATAAACGGGAACGGCTGGTTAACCTCAAAATCCTGCCCTATGTGTTATCGAAAATCTGGGTAGCGGCACTGCTGGCGCTGTACCAGGCGCTGGCATACAGCATTGTTCGTTTCCTTGCATTTGATATGCCCGGGGGTGCCCTCGAGTTTGTTCAGGTCTACATTACCCTGACGCTGGCAACCCTGGCCGGCATGATGCTGGGGCTGTTCGCCTCGGCACTGGCGCCCAACGCCAGTGCTGCCCCGTTGCTGGTGATCATCCTGATGCTGCCGCAGATCGTTCTGGGCGGCGCATTGATCCCGGTGCCAGGCTTCATCAGCGCGCCCACCTCCACGCGCTGGGCATTCGAAGCGATGATGAGCATTACCGGTCCCGGCTCTGACCTCGCAGCAGATATTTGCTGGGCACTGCCTCCCGACGTTCGGGCTGCCATGACCCTCGAGGATAAGACGGCAAACAACTGCCGTTGTATGGGGTTGAACATGCTCCAGGAAGAGTCCTGCAATTTCCCGGGCCTGGGAAATTTCTATGACCCCGCGGTCGACCAGCCTCCGCCTGTGGAACCTGAGCCGCTCGGCTCTCCTCCGCCGGAACCGGTACTGCCTGAACGCCCGGTCCAGCCCCTCGATCAATCTGACAACGTTGCCATGGCTGAGTTTTTCCAGCAACTTCAGGCATGGGAGACGGAAGCCAACGCGATCCAGGAAGATTATAAACGGCAGATCGAAGCCTATCAGTCGCGGTCTGAGGTATTCAAGAGTGAAGCGATCGCCTACCAGGAAGCATTGGCACAGTGGCAGGTCGGTCAGGGATCAGCAGTCTCCCCGGCCGAATTCGCGGTCAATAAATACTATACCGATTTTGGTTGGACGGCTGTTGACAAGCAGAATCCCGCAGCCTACTGGGGCAAGGTCGTCAAAACCTGGCTGGCCCAATCGTTCATTATCCTGCTTTTATTCGGGGCGATCCTGTTCCTGCAAAAACGAAAAGATGTGATCTGAGATGCAGAGCAAAGTTTGGCGAATCACTTTGATTTTATTTGTCTTTGGCAACATAGTGAGTGCCTGTGGCGCGACCACGAGCGATGTGGCAAAGCAGAGCACGCTGGACGCGATCAGCGCCTCGGTCCGGCAGACATCGACAGTTGCGGCGGCGCAGGAACAGAATCTGGACGCGCCCGTCGAGACCGCTCAGGCGGAAGCAACGAATCAAGCGCAATTGGTTTCTGCAACCGAAGGGGCGCTGGGAGCATTGAGTTCAGAAGCCCAGACCGCGACAGCCCAGGCGATCGCGCCCATCCTGGCGGAGTTACCGCAATATGGGGTCGACCCTTCCGCGGGACGCGTAGGCTGGATCCACCCGCCGGTCAGCCTGGAAGTGGAAGGTTTCATGCAGTATGACTATGTCAACTATTTCATCAGCACACTTGCCAGCGACTTTGTCGTCTCGGCCGACATCACCTGGGATGCCATCGGCAGCGCGACCGGCTGCGGTTTCGTCCTGCGGTCTGATGGGAACGAAAAAGCACTGGACCAGTATCTGGCAATCATGACCCGCGTAGGAAGCGGTCATATTTTATTTGGCACGATGGCAAAGGGGGAAGTCGTCACCGGTCAGGACATCTACGCCTATAACGTTGATCCGGCGTTTGACTGGCAGAACCAGGCAACGAATCGCTTTACGGTCGTCGGTCGCGGGAACCTGTTTTCGATCTACACCAATGGCACCCTAATCGGAGAGATCGATCCCACGGCTCCCCCCCAGTCGCCGGTTCTCCCACAGGAACCGGAAAAACCGGCCGATACCTCGAATGTCGAAGCCATGGCGGCCTTTGCCCTAAAGAAGGCTGAGCATGAGGCTGTCGTGCAGCAGATCCAGGCAGATTTCCGCGCCAGACAAAAAGCTTTTAAGACTGCGGATAAAGTCTTCGAACGCGGCTTTATTGCCATGGTGGCGTTGAGTCAGTCCGGGCGCAAGGCTACTTGTCAGTTCGATAACGCCTGGCTGTGGCTCATTGAGTGATTGGGACGCCGATCCGATAAAACTTGTGTGTTTTCAGGAGAAAGAAATGCCTAAATCTGAGTGGACTGGAAAGAAACTGGGGAACCGGTATTTGATCGATGAAATGGTGGGACAGGGGGGCATGTCGGCGGTATATAAGGCTTCCGATCCCAATCTGAAGCGGGTGGTGGCGATCAAGATGATCCATTCGCATCTGTCCAATGACGCCGATTTCGTGCAGCGGTTCGAGGAGGAAGCGGCGGCCGTGGCACAACTGCGCCATCATGGCATTATCCAGGTATATGACTTTAATCGAGATGACGATGTGTATTACATGGTATTGGAGTTTGTGCCAGGCGAAACCCTCCAGGATCATCTCCGGCGGCTGAATGCAGACGGCCGACGATTGTCCATATCGAAGGCCGTCGAATATATGGCAGAGGTCTGTGATGCAGTGGATTATGCCCACCGGCGTGGGATGATCCACCGTGACATCAAACCAGCCAACATCATGTTGAACCTGCTGGGCCAAGCCATTCTGATGGATTTCGGCATAGCCAAGATGGTAGGAAGCCAGCGGCACACGGCGACGGGCGCGGTCGTGGGAACAGCCATGTACATGTCACCGGAACAGATCAAGGGGGAGCATCCGGATCGGCGTACGGATGTTTATTCCCTCGGCGTGACGCTGTTCGAGATGGTATCCGGTCGCCCGCCCTTCCGGGCTGATTCCGCCATGACGCTGATGATGATGCATGTCAATGATCCGGTACCCGATCCAAAAAAGTTGAACCCTGAAGTGCCGGATGATCTGGTCCTGATCATTAATAAAGCCCTCGCCAAAAACCCCAACGACAGATATCAGACGGCGGCCGAGCTGGCTTCCGCGTTGCGAAATGTTTTGGGTCGGATCCAGTCCGGTGCCCCTGCCGAAGTGTTCGGACCCGGAGCGACTATGCTGGAGGATGTCACCCATCTTTCGATGAAGTTGAAAGCCATTCCCTCGGAGCCTCCTGCTGCTGTGGAGGGGACCGTGGTGGAGAGTGCTCCCCATCCGAGTATGGGGACATCGGGAGGTGGCGAGAGCGTCCGCGGAACTGCAATTGAAAGCTCTGCAGTGCAAAGTTCTGCGGTGCGAAGCTCGTCGGTCAGTTCCATTCCAGCGCCGCAACCTCCGGCCGCGGAGGCACAGCCTAGAAAATCCATGCTATCCATGCCGGTGATCGCCGGAATCGCCGTTGTCCTGGCATGTGCAGTCCTGGGTGGGGTATTCCTGGTGAATGGGCTGATGAACCGACCAGCCAGCCCCGCGACAGAACCACCAGCTGCCTTGGCGCTCGAGAATACGCCAACTCTCGCTCCAACTTCAGAGCAGGTGGTCGTTCCGCTTGCCACTGAGACCCTATCCGTGACGGAGACCCCCACTGAAACCCCAACGCCTGAGGCGACACCCACTCCCGACAAGCCCTATGTCGTGATTACGGAAATACGGATCCTGGGCGATTTCTATGAAGTGGATTATGAGGTCCACAATTTTCCTGACGAGGCGAACCTGCATGTCCACATATTCTTCGATACCGTTCCACCGGAACAAGCGGGTTCTCCCGGATCAGGACCCTGGAAATTGACCTGGGGGTCCTATGGCAATCCGCCGTTTACGCAATACGGAGTCGCGAACCGTCCGGCGAATGCGACCCAGCTGTGTGCACTGGTGGCGAATCCCAATCATTCGATCCAGTTAAACAGCGGGAACTGCGTAAATCTGCCCTAAATCGTACGAGGGCTCTTCGTTCTCACAGAAACTGTTCGACCCGTCATGCAATCGAAACGAAGAATTTCTCCCCAAGGAGCTCCCCGGTCTTGGATGTGTCTTTACCCTCAACACTATTTACAACAGGTGAGTTTTGTTATACTCACTTTTGTCAAACACGGTTCTTCGGGCTGATTTGAACCACAAACCCGAAACCCATGTAAAAAACGAGTTTTTCACGAATTTCAGCGGTAACAGGATTGGGACTCATAACCCGAAGGTCGCACGCTGCGCGCAAGTCCTGCCCCCGCTATAAGAAAGTATACGCAAATAGGACTAGAGCCTACAACCCACGGGTCGTAGGCTCTAGTCCTATTACCGCTATAAAGACAAAATGCTATTCGTTGCTTTCTCTGCGGTCCCGACGGGATTAGAACTCGCGATCTCGGCCTTGATAGTTTTTTTCTGCCTAATCCCATGATCGATAATGTCATCAGCAGGGTGACCAACGACACCAAAAAGTTGGCGCTTGCCAGCTGTCCGAGTGCTGCGAAGGCCAGACCGAAGCCAATGATCGCGGCAGCCGAGCCGGTGACGATGGGCGGCAGGACCATATCGATCTTTTCTTTGCCCACTGCCCGGATGACCAGGCCGATCAGAGTATTGAAGAGACCGGTGACGACGATCCCTGCCTGTATGGTGCTGATGACATTGTCGGGAAGCGGGACACCAAATTGCGGCAGACTGCCGGTCATTGGCTGGGCAATCGCCAGATATGCGGCGATATAGCTGAAGGTGGATCCATAGAACAACGGGATAAACTTGCCGATCCTCCACTTGGCAAGCAATAGGGCGACAATTGTCCCAACGCCGGAAATGGTCGGAACTGTGCCTACATGGAAACCAGACAGCGCTGCCACCAGCACGGTGGCGGGGAACATGGTCCATATATGTTGAAAGCCCAAAAGAACAAGCTGGCCCGCAGGGGGCGTGTCATTCGGCACATACCCCATCAAACGATTCTTAGCCATGGCATAATCCTCTCACTTTTCCTCTAAAGATAGTCTTCACCGATTAAAAAGATTCACGGACAGGATTCAAACTTCAGTTTCACCTCCGGAAAGATCGTCATGCAATGGATTGTGAGGACAAAGGAAAGCAAATCCCGTGGCATGTGGAAGGAAGTAACGAGATTTGCAGCCGGTTGATTTATGATTGACACCCTGTTGTTTGGACACAGACATGCCGTTTTGTCTAAACAAGGACGTGCTTTCCTTGTTGAATGGCTAGCAAACAAAATCAACAAGCGTATTTGCTTAAGATATAATATCTTGAAAACAGACCAATCTTATCCAAATCAGAACCGTCATTCCATGATGGTGTTCTTATTGTTACCGGCGTAGCGTAGGACTTTAGAGGAGAGTTTAATGTTATTAAAAGGTGATGTCTTAATCCACGCACCGTGGAAGATCGTCGGGGGTTTCCTAACGGATCCCAACCAGATTGGTCAATATGGCCTGGGGGTCGAAAAATTTGAAAGATATCCATGAAGCCGGCATCATTTGAATATCATGCTCCCAATTCTCTCGAACAGGTCTTGAGCCTGATGAGTCAACACACTGAGGACGCGAAAATCCTGGCAGGCGGACAGAGCCTTGTGCCTGCGATGAATTTTCGCGTCGTCCAACCCAGTGTGCTGATTGATCTCAACCGTGTGCCGGAACTAAGCTATATCTGTGAAGATGGTAATGTGATTCGAATCGGTGCCATGGCGCGTGAGCGGCATTTGGAATTTGATGCCTCACTTGCGAAGCATACTCCGCTGCTCACGGAAGCGGTCCCTTTTATTGCGCACCCACAGATCCGTAATCGCGGCACGATCGGGGGCAGCCTCGTCAACGCCGATCCGGCCGCGGAACTTCCGGTTTTGATGATTGCATTATCCGCAAGGTTGAAAGTAAAAAGCGCTTCGGGCGAACGCTGGATCGACGCTCAGGATTTTTTTGCAGGGATGTTTACTACAGCATTGGCACCGGACGAAATCCTGGTCGAGATTGAGTTGCCGTTTATGGCACTCCGCACAGGCTGGTCGTTTATGGAAGTGGCACCGCGTGCTGGTGATTACGCCTTGATGGGTATCGCGGCGCTTGTTACGCTGGATGAGAAAGGGAAATGCAGGGAAGCAAAGTTGGTCTACCTGAACGCAGGGGATGGCCCGGTGGATGCCAAAGAAGCCGCGAGGATGCTGGCAGGTGAGTCCCTGAACGACGCGTTGCTCGAAGCCGCGGCTGCCATCGCGAGCGAGAAAGAGATCCAGCCCTTCGGCAATGTTCACACGTCGCCGGAATTTCAACGCCATCTGGCAAACGTGTTGACCAGGAAAGCGCTGAAACAAGCCAGACAACGTGCGGCGGAACCCTCATGACTCAATCCATCCCCATTACTGTTACGGTCAATGCAAGAGAATACAAGCGTACCGCAGAACCGCGGCTGCTGCTGAGTGATTTTTTACGTCACGAACTGGGGCTGACGGGTACGCACGTCGGTTGCGAGCATGGCGTGTGTGGAGCCTGTACGATCCTTTTTGATGGCGAGTCGATGAGATCGTGCCTGCTCTTTGCCGTGCAAGCTGATGGTCATCAAATTACAACTGTGGAAGGTTTAGCCAAAGACAAGGATCACCTGCACCCTCTGCAGGAGTCGTTTTGGGAGGCGCATGGTTTGCAGTGTGGGTACTGCACGCCTGGCATATTGATGACCCTCGTTCCATTTTTGAAACAGAATCCAAATCCCTCTGAAGATGACATCCGCCACGCGCTTTCCGGGAATCTCTGTCGCTGCACGGGGTATCAGCATATTGTGGATGCGGTAAAGCTTGCCGCGGAAAAGATGCGATCACAGACGCTGATCAAGAACACCTAGTAACTCGAGAATTCAAGATCATGATTTCACATTTATTGGTAAACAACTTACATGTAGACGTTCCGACAATTCATGAATTCATCGCACAAGCCAAAGCGTGCTTTGATGAGAAAGAGCCATCTATTCAGGCGTTCGTTCCCGAGCAGGATCGTTTTACACGTTTGTACGATGATGCCATAGCCCTGCATTTCCGCTATCCCGAGCCAGCCAAGCGACCGCCGTTATTCGGTGCCTTGGTCGGCATAAAAGATAATTTCCATGTGGATGGATTTACGACACAAGCGGCAAGCCATTTGCCGGTGGAAGCCCTTCAGGGCGAAGAGGCGGAAAGTGTGACGAGATTAAAAGAGGCAGGGGCGTTGATCTTCGGAAAAACAGTCACAACCGAATTAGCCTACTTTTCGCCGATCCCCACGCGTAATCCTCATAATCTGGAACATACCCCGGGCGGGTCAAGCAGTGGTTCGGCTGCGGCAGTTGCTGCAGGGCTGTGCCATCTGGCTTTAGGAACGCAAACGATCGGATCAGTGATCCGTCCCGCCTCCTTTTGTGGAGTGGTTGGATTTAAACCGACGTACGATCGCATCTCGCGCACCGGTATCATCCCACTTTCGCCTTCGCTTGACCATGTTGGAATTTTTGCTCCGGATGCTATCAGCGCGAAGCAAGTTGCAAGTGTGTTGATCGAGGACTGGCGCTTTGACACGACGCAGCGCAAGCCGACGCTTGGGATTCCCACCGGACTTTATCTCGCTTCCGCCTCCGATTATGCTTTGGCTCGCTTTGACATAATTTGTAAATTGCTTTCCGAAGCGGGATACAAACTACGCCGCGTCAAGGTCATGGATGATTTTCAGGATGTACAGGATCGTCACCACGTCATCCTGTCTGCAGAAGCTGCACGGGTTCATCGGGAGTGGTTTGAAAAATATGCAGACCTCTATTCTGCGAAATTCGTCGAATTGATCCAGCGTGGGCAGGCAATTGGCGATGACCAGCTACAAGCTGCCCTGACTGCCCGTGACGATTTTTGCGCGGAGATGAGAAGGACGTTCCTGGATCACGATATCGATTTCTGGATCTGTCCGTCTGCTGTCAATGTCGCGCCGAAAAGTCCGAATGGGACAGGTGATCCCGTAATGAACCTCCCGTGGACGCAAGCCGGACTCCCGGCGATCAATCTGCCCGCGGGTAAAAATCAGACGGGCCTGCCGCTGGGACTGCAAGTGGTTGGGAACTGGTACAAGGATGAATCGCTCCTGTTCGGGGCAAGGGATCTGGAAAGGATACTGGCAGGTCTATGACGATCGGCAAGTATAAAATCCGCCGGGGCGCATACTATGACTCCGTTGTGCTGATGCAGTTGCAGCGCGGGCTGACAGGTTTGCCCGGTGTGATCGATGCGGGTGTGGTTATGGCAACGCAAGCCAACTGTGACCTGCTTGCCGCCAGTCAACTCCTGCCTGATTCCATCTCGGCAAATCCGGATGATCTGCTCATTGTCGTGAAAGCGGAAGACGACACATTTGCAATGGATGCCCTTGGGAAAGTGGACGAGCTGCTTGCCCGGAGAAGATCATCCGGCATCGCCCAGGATTTCCGCCCGCATAGTTTAAGCGCGGCAGTGAAACAATTACCGGAGGCGAATTGGGTCTTGATCTCTGTTCCCGGTCGGTATGCGGCTGGGGTCGCGCGTGAAGCGCTTGCATTGGGGAAACATGTCTTTCTTTATAGTGACAATGTCTCGCTTGAGGACGAGATCTCGTTGAAGAAAACTGCGCGGGAAAAAGGACTCCTGGTCATGGGACCTGACTGCGGGACGGCGATCATCAACGGCGTGGGGCTGGGATTTGCCAACCGCGTCCGGCGCGGACCGATTGGGCTGGTCGGCGCTTCGGGGACGGGACTCCAGCTTGTGACCAGCGAGATTCACACTCTTGGTGAAGGGGTGTCCCACGCGGTTGGCACAGGCGGGCGCGACCTCAAATCTGAGGTGGGAGCAATTACTGCGCATCAGGCACTGGGACTGCTGCGGCGTGATCCGGAAACGAAGGTGATTGTCCTGATCTCGAAACCACCCTCCGCGGAGGTGGCGACAGAGTTGCTGGTAGCCGCGCAAGCCACTCGCAAGCCTGTCGTGGTGAACTTTATTGGCTACCCTGTGCCTTGCCCCGGTTTGGACAATCTGCATTTTGCAGGGAGCTTGACTGATGCTGCCAGACTGGCTACGACCCTGGCAGAGGACCCTTTTGTCGATGAAGAAGAGCTTGCTACTCCACTTGTGAATCGTTATGTGCGTGGTTTGTTCTCCGGTGGGACCCTGGCATACGCGGCAATCCTTGGGCTCCAAACTGTACTTTTTCCGCTGTATTCAAATACGCCGATCACGGAAGCCCAAAAGTTAGTCGATCCCTTCAGGAGCAGTGCAAATACGATTATCGATCTGGGAGATGACATATTTATGGTCGGTCGTCTGCATCCCATGATCGACAATGACATGCGTATTCGCCGGTTGAGGCAGGAAGCTGATGACCCGGGCGTTGGACTCATTTTTCTCGATCTGGTTTTGGGCGATGGGGCACATCCTGACCCTGCGAGTGAATTTGTCCCGGTCATTCAGGAAATCAAAAAGAAAAACCCACAGCTTAAGATCGTTATGATCGTCGTTGGCACGAATATCGATCCGCAGAAATTAGGGGCACAGTCCAATCGACTGCGCGAGGCAGGCGCAGTCATATTCCCAAATGTAGATTCGGCAGTCGATTTTATTGTGCGTCAGATGCGTCGAGCGCCTGTGAATGGCGCCGTTCCCATCTCGCTCGATGCCCTTCGACAACCACTGGCTGCCATCAACGTTGGGCTCGAATCATTCTATGAGAGCCTCACCTTACAGGAGGCACAAGCCATCCATGTGGACTGGCGTCCGCCTGCAGGTGGGAATGAAAAACTGGCCTCTCTTCTGGCGAGGATGAAAACATGAGCATGGATATTAATCAAGCCAATCAGACCGCGGTGGAGCGCATGATGTCGGCGCGGCCGATCCTGAAGGCTGTTGCCACGGCGCGCGATGTCATTCCAGGAATGAAAGATAACCTGTTCCTGCATGCTGGTCCTCCGATCGAGTGGGGGCAGATGTCGGGTCCGCTGCAGGGCGCGATGATCGGTGCCATGCTGTTCGAAGGATTGGCGGCGAATGAAGCAAAAGCAATCTCTATGGCAGAGCGCGGCGAGGTGGAGTTTGACTCATGTCACCACCATGGCGCAGTAGGTCCAATGGCGGGTGTCATCTCCGCTTCGATGAAAGTCTATGTGATTGAAAATGCCGAGCATGGAAACAAATCTTTCTCCAACTTGAATGAAGGCTATGGAAAAGTCTTACGCTACGGCGCGTATAGTCAAGATGTACTTGATAAATTGCATTGGATGAATGATGTGCTTGGTAACGTCTTGGCAGAGGCGCTCGCGCAGTCCAATGGCATCGACCTGCGTGCGCTGATCGCGGAAGCCCTGCACATGGGCGACGAGGGACATAACCGCAATAAGGCGGGATCCTTGATCTATCTGAAATTGCTCTCGCCTTTGATCGCGGAAGTTGTCAAGGATAATGTGGTGGAAGCGGAAGTATTGCAATTTATCGGTGACAACGCCTTGAGCGTTTTGAATCCAGTCATGGCAGCCTGCAAGGCCATGGCGGATGCCGCCCAGGGTGTGGAATGCAGCACCATCGTCACTGCCATGGCGCGTAACGGCACAAACTTCGGCATCCGCGTGAGCGGGCTCGGGGAAAAGGAATGGTTCACGGCGGCGGCAGAGATCCCTGTTGGTTTGTTCTTTTCCGGTTTTACGCAAGACGACGCGAATCCTGATATCGGCGACAGCGCGATCACGGAGACCGCCGGGATTGGCGGGTTTGCCATGGCGACCGCGCCGGCAATCGTCACGTTTGTCGGAGGCACGCCTAAAGACGCGTTGAATGCCACACTGGAGATGTATGAAATTACCTGTGCGGAAAGCAAGTTCTTTACCATGCCGGCCCTGGACTTTCGCGGCACGCCGACCGGGATCGATCTACGCAAAGTCGTTGAGCTGGGAGTCACGCCGCGGATCAACACGGGGATCGCGCACAAAAACGCGGGTGTTGGTCAGGTTGGCGCCGGGTTGGTCCGGCCGCCGCTAAAGATTTTTGAGGATGCATTGGTCGCGTTTGCTGAAAAATACGATTTGTAGCCAAAGGAGGCTGTGGTGAAAATCTACGACTTGTCTCAGGATCTGAATCAAGACTGTTCATTTTGGCCCTTCTACCCACCCTTCGAAGTGAAATATATCAAGCGCAAATCAGAGCACGGCGTCAACGCGCAATATATCCAGACTTCGAATCATATGGGTACACACCTCGATGCGCCGCGCCATTTTGTCACCAAAGGCAAGACGATCGATCAGATCCCAATTGAATGGTGCTACGGTCCCGGTGTGATCGTTGATTTGAGCGACATGCTCGATGACCTGTGCGTCTTCACGCCCGAAGACATAGAGAAGCGCGCCGAAGTCCATGAAGGCGACATTTTGTTCATCCACACGAGTTGGCATAAGTATTCCTTCTTTGGAGAGGAAGCGGACGAGGAACGATATATACAGCGCCATCCGGGTCCGCATTACAGTATTTGCGACTGGCTGTTGCAGAAGAAGATCCACATCTGGGGTGTGGACATGATCTCGACCGACCATCCAATGAACTTGCCGATCGGCCGCTTCCTTGGCAAAGGCGGGCTGGAACACTGGCAGAAGGTGCGCGCGAAGACGGAAGCCAATTACGGCGCGGACAAGATGGATGAGTTGTTTCCCGACTCCGCCTACCAGTTGACGCACAATGCTTTGTTCCCACACGATTGCATCCATGTGGAGAATCTCGGCGGCGACATCGGCTTAAAGGAATTGCATAACAAGCGCATCACGCTTGGCGTTTTTCCCTGGAAATTCAAAGGCGGCGAAGCGGCATTTTGCAGAGCCGTGGCGTGGGCGTGAGGACGCCGTTGGTCGAGTAGTGCGACACATGCACCTGC
>Ga0105104_10000806_pt1 | contig 24330 bp, 15 predicted proteins | sample PPLLaktember2015_3_FD_87034 | JGI IMG/M metagenome (GOLD analysis project Ga0105104, IMG submission 87034) | Freshwater sediment microbial communities from Prairie Pothole Lake near Jamestown, North Dakota, USA - PPLs Lake P7 Core (6) Depth... | ecosystem: Environmental > Aquatic > Freshwater >...
AGCCGGCGGGGAGCTGGCGCGCCGCCTGGGTCTGGCGGGCGGAGGGGTTTTTGATGTTCTGGGACTCGTCGAGCACTACCCCAAGCCAGGGGTTCGACAGAAAAGTCTCAGCATCCTGGCGGACCAGGGCGTAGCTGGTGAGGACCATATCCACCGATTGGGCAGCGCTCACCAGCGCCTCACCGCGCAGGCGGCCAGGGCCCTGGTGGATGAGGGTGGTCAACGATGGCGCAAAGCGGCGGACTTCCCGCTCCCAGTTGGTCACCACCGAAGTCGGGCAGACCAGCAGCGCCGGACCGGGCAGGCTTCCCTGGGCCTCTTTTTCCGCCAGAAGCATTGCCAGTGTCTGGATGGTTTTGCCCAGACCCATATCGTCTGCCAGGCAGGCGCCTAAACCCCAGCGCTTATGAAAATGCAGCCAGGAGAAGCCGTAGAGCTGGTAGGGGCGCAGCTTCCCTTGCAGACCGGCCGGCTGAGGGAGCTCAACCAATTTTTCAGACTGGCTGAGCTGTTCCAACCATGTGGAAAGCTCACCTTCCGGGATGACTTCATCAACCGGGAGCCCGTTTTTAGCGCCCTGGTCTCCCATCAAGATCTGTAAAGCCTCCAGGATATCCATCTGGCCTTCCAGGCGGCGCTTTTCCCAAAATTGGATGGCTGCCTCGATCTGGTCGGGATCCAGCTGGACCCACTGGCCGCGGATCTGCACCAGGGGCGATTTGAGGGCTGCCAGAGCGCGGAATTCTTCTTCGGTCAAAGCAGTCTCACCGATGGAGAGCTGCCATTCGTAGTTGACCAGGCGGTCCATGGTCAGAAGCCCCTTTGTGGTGGCGGCTTCGCCTTTTTTACCGGCAGGGCGCAGGCGCAGGCGCGCCCCCAATCGCGAGCCGGGTTTGTTCCACCAGGGGGGAACCAGCAGGCCAAAACCGGCCTGCTCCAACAGCGGGGCGGCCTCGCGCAAAAAGGTGTAAGCGGCCTGCGAATCCAGGTTCAGGTGCGTAGGGCTTTTTTCTTTGAGGCTGTCTGAGATGGGAGGGAAGAGACGCGCCGAATACCCCAGCCCGGTCAGGAGCTTTTCCTGAGGCTGGGCGAAGCGGCGGTTGACCCGCTTGAGGACACTCCCACGCGTCTTCCATACGGTCTCCGCCGGGACCAGCAGGCTGGGGTCGTCGCGGGCCTGGAGCAGGTAATGGAGCTGCCAGGCAGGCTGCGAGGCTTCTACTGCTTCAGAAGGGCTCTCCAGGCGGAAGGCGATCCGGTAGGTGGGGTCGCCGGCCATCTCGAGGCTGCGCATCCAGGCGCGGTGGCTGCCAGCCAGAGACTGAATTTGGCCTGGGGAAGCTTTCACAGCCGGGTCGTCCGCGAACAAAGCCGACAGCCAGCGGATGGCCGGACCAGGCTCGTAATCGGACAGGTGCGCGCCGGCCGATTTTCCCCAACGGCGCGCCAGGGCATCGCACACGGTATTCAAAAATGAATCCAACAGAGCGCGTGGAGAGACGGCCAGGGCGGATCCATTTCCACCGGCGCGGCAGACGGGCGGCATGGCCGCCGCGAGCCGGGTCAGCCGCTCGGAATCCCGGGGACCATCCAGGACCGGCAGCCAGCGGGCGTGGGTTTCCTGCCGCACCCCGCCCGTAGAAGCCAATACCGGCGCCAATTTTTGTGAAGCCAGGGTTTCGAACACCAGCGAGACAACATTCTGCCAGAAGCACGCATCGGCCGCCGGAACCAGGTGTTTGGCAGGATCCTCATCCACCTGGGCCAGAGATGGCATGCGGATCAATACGAGGGCAGCTTGGGCCGGCGAAAGCTCGATCCCGTTCACCGTCCAGGGAACCAGAGCCCGGGGTTTGTCGCGATCCGGGTCCCATTCATAAATCAGCTCCGGGGAAGGCAGCGGGCGGCTGCGAGTGGTGGGCAGGCGCAGCACAGCGCTGCCCGTGGCGCCATGCTGCCCGAAAACGGCTTGCAAGGCGGCCAGCGGCGCGCAGAATGGGTGCCCGCGAGGAGGGCTATTTTTTCTACGGCGCCTGTGGTATTTTTCCGGAGGGACAGCCGTGGAGGTTTCCGCCCAAAACAAGACCCTGCCCGGGTCGACCGGTTTGTGCGGCGGTATCCAATGAACGTGCAAAACCAGCATTGTATCCGAATCTTAGCCGGAAAGGAGGATTACCGCAAGACGGCAAAAAAAGATTGTATTTCGGAGATTGACAGGCAGGAGTTTAGTTCTCTATAATTGCACGGATAGAATATTTGTTCAAAATGATCCTATTGGGCAGGATTGAGAAAGCTGTATGAAAGGGGTGTTGAGGTGATTTCGCTAACCTGGGAACAGATCAACGCCTGGCGGATGAAGCGCCAGTATTTAGCCGGGCGAGCAGAGCGGAAGCAGCGGCTGGAGGTAGTTTCGCGCCTGACCGGTCTGCACGCCCAGCTCATGTCGGCGGCGGGGCTGGCGCTGCACGCGCGGGTAGAAGGGCTGCAGCCAGACGATGTAGAAGAAGATTTGTGGCAAAAGCGGAGCCTGGTAAAGACCTGGCTGATGCGCGGGACTCTCCACCTGGTGCGAGCTGACGAGCTGCCCCTGTTTTCCACGGCGCTCAATGCCAGTGTAGCGGACTTTTACCGCAGGCCGAGCTGGCTGAAATATCACCAGGTGAGCGCGGCCGAAGTAGAGGCCATCCTAGATGGGGTGCGGGAAACCCTGGGTGAGAAGGGCATGACCCGCGAGGAACTGGCCGAAAAGCTGGCCGCTCACGCCGGCAGCCCGCGGCTGCGCGAGCTGCTGCTCTCCGGTTGGGGCGCGCTGCTCAAACCGGCCGCGCTGGCAGGCGAGATTTGTTTCGGCCCCAACCAGGGGCAGAATGTGACCTTTGTGCACCCCGAGCGCTGGCTGGGCGGCTGGGAACCAGTGGATCCACAGCAAGCCGTGGTGGAGGTCTTACGGCGCTACCTCAACGCTTATGGCCCATCCAGTATGGATGAGTTTGGCCGCTGGTGGGGGGTCGATCCGGCGAAAGCCAAAAAACTCTTCAAGGCCCTGGGAGACGAGGTAGAAGCGGTCGAGGTTGAAGGCTGGCCGGCCTGGGCGCTGGCCTCCAGCCTGGAAGAGATGGCCGCCGCGCAGCCGGGAAAGTGCGTGCGGCTGCTGCCCTTCTTCGACCAGTACACCATCGCGGTGGCGCGCCACTCCCAGTACTTGCTGCCAGCGGCTTACAAAGAGCGGGTCTACCGCACCCAGGGCTGGATTGCGCCCGTGGTGCTTGTGAACGGGCGGATGGCCGGCGTCTGGGAACATGAAAAGCAGCGCACCCAGGTGCTGGTCAAAGTCGAGCTGTTCGAAGCCGTATCCAAAGCGGTCAAGACGGAGATCGAGGCCGAGGCGCAGCGGATCGGGGAGTTCCTGGGTGCGGAAGCGCAGGTGGCTGGCCTGTCATGAAGGGAGTTGCAAAAATGAGAGGGCCGTGGTATCGGGCCCTCTCACTGTTTGTGATCCGGTTGGCGCTTCGGTAAGTTTATTCTGGAGGCTGTCCAGGCTGCACCGGTCCGATACGGTACGGCCGCATCATCTCATTATCTTCGTGCTCGACAATATGGCAGTGCCAGACGAACTGACCTTGCCCCTCGAATTTGATCCTCAGCCGGGTGACTTCACCCGGATAAGCGATGACCGTGTCCTTGAGGCCGGTTTCCCAGGCTTCGGGGGGTCTTGGCTCTCCAACCAACCCGACCGAATGAATATGGCCCATTTCATTTACCTCGAAGCTGATCGCCTGGCGGTTGACAACCTGGAACTGCACCTCGTGGACATGCATCGGGTGGGCATCCTCTGTGAAGTTGTTGAACTCCCACACCTCGGTGTCGCCGGCTGCCGGGTTCTCGCTGATCGGATCGCTCCACATCTTATGTACTGCGCTGTCGCCTTCCACATTACCCAGCACCGCTTCCGAAGGCCCGTCGTGAACCGATGACATCAACTCTATCAGCGCAAGCTGCCGTGCTCTGATTTCTTCGGGTAATGGGGTAATCGCAGGGAACTGCAGGAATTGCGGGGGTGTGCTGGGGTCGGTCCCAGCTGCCGGTCCTACACGGAACTCCATCACCTGGCCGGTCGTATCCGGATCGGAAACTGTAAAATCGACGCCCGGGATACCACCACCGAAAGGCTCATCCGGACCGAGGTTGGCGAGGATATGGGAGCCCTGCGGGACGTGGGTGAAGTCCACGATCATATCGGCCCGCTCGGCCAGGCCTAAAAGCATGCGGTTATCATTCAGGGCTGTAATATTGAATGGCTCGGGCAGGAAGCCGCCCTCGGTACCAATCAGCCAGGCTTCCACCCCGGGGATGTTGTTGAAATCCAGGATCAGGAAGCGCGAATCGCAGCCGTTGAGGAAGCGGAAGCGGTAGCGGCGCTGCTCGACATCCAGGAACGGCCAGGTGCGCCCGTTGATTACCATCGTGTTGCCGAAGAACTCCGGGTTCCAGATCGGCGATACGTTGGAATCAGGGATAAACGGCCCTGCAAACTCGTCGAAGAAGGCGCGGGTATCCGGGTAGAACAGCGAACCATCGGCGTTGAACGAACGGTCCTGGACCGCAATGGGGATCTCATAAAAAGTACCGAAAGGATTGGAACCAACGGTCGGCGCAGGCCCCGGCAAGATCGCGGTGGTTCCATCACGGCTATCGAGCACCACATCATCCGGTCCACCACGGATCAGGTAGAAACCGGCCGGTCCGGCGTACACATTCAAACGGGTCATGCCCAGGGTGTGGTCGTGGTACCACAGGGTGGTGGCGCGCTGGTTGTTGGGGTATTGGAACGTGGCGGTGCCGGGCTCCCAGTCTGCCCCGAACTTTTGCAGTGCCTTGTCCTTGAAGAAGTCATACCAGATGCCTTCCGTGGCATAACCGGCGGGGATGTTCCTGGCCGGGGGAAGGAACCAGGCCTCAGCGTACCCGTCGCTCTCATCGCCTACGTGCTCAGAGCCGTGCAGGTGAGGAACGATGGGAACCGGTCCGGTGTACGGGCCGGGCGTCGCGGCGAAAGTTGGCCGCATGTCACGGCCCGCTACTCCACCCGGCGGATTGGCCCAGTGCAGGGTCTGGTCAACCGGCAGCAGGTGAGGTAGATATTTGCCTGTCGCCGGGTCGACGAGCTCGTTCATCCACTGGACGCGCACCGGCCGGTTATGAGTGGCCTCGATGGTGAAGGCTGGGTAATTGAATGTCTGTGGGAATTTTTTCGCGCCATAGCTCCATACGGTTGTCAGGGGCAATCCCAATTCTGGAGGAAGGATCTGCTGCCGGAACTGGCGCACTGCGATCTTATAGAAATCGAACTTTTTGGAATTGGACTGCTTTGGCATGGCCGGTGGAATGACCAGCGGAAGGGCGTATTTCGGGATGGAGGCTGTATCGATAGTCCCTCCCCGAATTGCAGCCCAGGCACCCATCAGCTTAAACCGTGCGGCCAACAATGCCCCCACGCTGGCAGCGCTCAATTTCAGGAAATTCCGTCTGGTAATCATTGAAAACCCCTCCATAACCAATCTACGGTAAAGGATCTCACCCTTAAGGGGGTGGCCTTATCGAAGATAGTAAAACCCTCCCGTCGACAGCTTATTTTCCCTCATGGTTTTAGGGTTCCCTTGCCAGAGACACAAGGAATGCCAGCTCAGCTAAAGAATGATGCGTGTTTTCAGATAAGCACCTGCCTTTCTAGATCTTCCCATGATCCGGATTATCGAAGAATATCATCGCGTAATACTGCTATAAAGGAAGAAACAAATACCTCTTTCGGCATAATTATTTTAATTATAATATCATAATTTTGTCTTAGGTATATCCGTATTAAACCACAGTCCACAACTGGCAATCTTTATCAAGATGTTATAAAACCACAGCATTCTTTACAAAGTTGACTCTGCGGAGTACGGGGGTTATGATTATCTCTGTGATAAACGACCTCCATCCTGGGGAAATCCCGAGTGACTGAGACCACCCGCAGACAGGCTGCCCTACCCGACCCTCTGATCGGCTCCAAACTGACCCCTCCCCGCTTGCGAGCCGGTCTGGTGCCGCGCACGAGCCTGTTAGAGCGCCTGGATGCCGGGCTGGAGAATAAAGTTATCCTGGTCAGCGCCCCAACCGGGTTTGGAAAAACCACCCTGGTGAGCCGCTGGCTTACGGAGCGCCAGCTGCCGTACGCCTGGGTCAGCCTGGATGAGGGGGATAACGACCCGGTGCGTTTCTGGAGCTACCTGGTCAGCGCCCTGCGCGGCCTGGACCCACGGGTCGGCAAGACCGCACTGGCTGTCCTGCGCAGTGCCCAGCGCATCTCCCTGACGAGCGTCCTGGCGCCATTTATCAACGAGCTGGCGCTGCTGCCCGATCCGAGCGTGCTGGTCCTGGAAGACTATCACGCCATCCACTCGCGCGAACTCAATGAAACGCTGGCTTTCCTGATCGCCCATCTGCCCATGCCGCTGCGGCTGGTAATGATCTCGCGCAGCGAACCCGATCTCCCGTTGGCGATCTTACGCGCGCGCAACGAGCTGACCGAGCTGACCGCGGACGACCTGCGCTTTACCCACCCGGAGACCGAAGAATTCATGCGCCAGGCAGTCCCAGCCGGGCTGTCACCCGGCGCGCTGGCTCAGCTCGAAGAACGCACTGAAGGCTGGGCCGCCGGGCTGCGGCTGGCGGCGCTGGCGCTGCAAGGGAAGACGCACTCTACTGAGGCAGAGCAGGCCGCCAGCGCATTTTCGGGGAGCCACCGTTATGTGGCCGAATACCTGGTGCAGGAGGCCTTCGCCAACCAGCCGGAGGGTGTCCAGACCTTCCTGATGCGGACCAGTTTTTTAAACCGGCTCAGCGGCCCACTGTGCGACGCGGTCACCGGCAGGAATGACGGGACGCAGATGCTCGACCGGCTTACCCGGGCCAACCTGTTTATCACCCAGTTGGACAGCCGCGGCGAGCCGGCCTGGTACCGCTACCACCCGCTGTTTGCCGAGACGCTGCGTTACACGGCCCGCCAGCGCCTGGGCGATGCGGCGGTGCGCGAAGTGCACGAAAAGGCCAGCGAGTGGTATGAGGGCCGCCGCATGCTCGCCGAGGCCATCGAAGCTGCCTTGCAGGCTGGGCTGTACGAGCGCGCCGCGCTCTTCATCAACCGGTACATTGACCTGCACAATTTCACAGAGTTCCATACCCTGCGACGCTGGGCCGCGCAGATCCCTGGGGAAATCCTCGCGCGCTACGCGGACCTGTGTTTCAATTACGCACTGGTCATCCTGTTCTCTGATGACCGCTATTCCCCGGCCACGGTCAGCCTGCTCGATCCGCTGCTGCGCACGGCCGAAGAGGCCTGGCAAAGGGAAGAGAATGAAGAGAAACTGGGCGAGGTACACTCCGTGCGCGGGATGATCGCCTGGTGGCAGGGGGATCTCAAAACCGCCTTTGACCGGGCGCGCCAGGCGTTGGACCTGCTCCCTGAAAATAACCTTACCTGGCGCGGGGTCGCCATGCTGACCAGCAGTTACCAGGAACTATACTCCGGCCGGCTGCAAACTGCCCAGGAGCAGATCCTGGAGGCGCGGGCGCTGCTTGGGGCTGCCCAGAACCAGCGCGGAACACTGGCAGCCACCCAAATTCTCTCAGAGGTTTATTTCTGGCAGGGGGATATGGAACAGGTGGTCGTGTTGAGCCAGCAGGTGAGCCAGGAAGCTACCGGGAGTGAGGATATGCTGGACGACCAGGGAAGCGCCGCATTGACCCTGGGGCAGGTTGCTTACGAGCACAACGATCTGGACGAGAGCGAAGCGCACGCCAGGCGGGCACTGGATGCCGCTTTGCAGCGCAAAAACGAATTCCTGGAAGTGGATGCTGCGATATTACTGGCCCAGGTGCTGGCGGCCCGCGGGATCCCGGGGCGCGCGCAAGACCTGCTGAGAGACCTCGCCGCGCGGATCCAGCATCCCAGCCATCTGCGCAAAATCCAGACAACCCAGGCCAGCATCTCCCTGCGGCTGGGTGATACCAATGCAGCCAAAGCCTGGCGGGCTGCGATCGCCATCCCAGATAGCAATATCCTGCCGCTTGAAATAGAAAGAGAGCGCCTGCTGCTTGCCCGGCTGCTCCGATTTGAAGGACGGGCAGATGAAACCCTGGACTTTCTAAAAGGTATGGGGGAGGAGGCAGCCCGCGAAGGCCGGGCGCGCAGCGAGGCGCAGATCCTGTGCGCTGAGGCGCTGTCGCAGGCCGCGGCCGGCAGCCCGGAGCGGGCTGCTCAGGCGCTCACCCGCGCGCTGTCCACCGGCCAGGCCAAAGGATTCCGCCGCCTGCTCCTGGACGAGGGAGACAACCTGGCGGCGCTGATCCAGGATCTGATCGCCAGGCCGTTGAACCGGCGCCCACTCCTGGTTTACGCCACCACGCTGTTACAGGCTTTTTCAAGGGAGCATACAGCGCAGCCGGCCTCCGCGGCAGCCGGGGCGGGCAGCCCGCCCGCTCCAATCGAACCGCTCAGCCCGCAGGAGCTCCGGGTGCTGCGCCTGCTGGCAGCCGGCCTGTCGAACCCGGATATCGCCCGCGAGCTGGTTGTTTCCACCAACACGATCAAGACCCAGGTGCGCAGTATTTACCGCAAGCTCAATATCAGCTCGCGTGAAGAAGCTCGCGAAGCAGCTTACGAGCTCAAACTACTGTAACCCGGCCTGCTGCCGCAAACTCTCCAGGATTTTCCCGGCGGTATGGCCGGCCAGATAATCCAGGTACCCGGCTCGCGAGATCAAACCCCAGGAAGTATCCACAACCGTATAGTGCCCCATCAGCGCAAAATCCGGGCGCCCAGCCGCGGAGCTGAAGTGGGCAATCTCATCCTCCCCGAAAGAGACATCCCCGCTGAAGGCATATGCCGCATCCACCTGGATCTCAGAACGCGCGTAAAACGGAGACCAGAACACCTGCTGCTGCTTGATCTCTACCTGCAAAAACGGGAGACCGTTCAGCTCTGGGGGAACCTGCAGCGCTTCTACCTGGCCCAGGTCTGGCTGGCTGGACCAGGCGCGCACGAGCGCCGCTTGCAGAAAGAGGTCCAGGCGGGTAGTTCCAGATACGACCAGGCCGGTGGTAGAGGGTGATAAATTTTCCCCACCAGACCATTCCTCCGTACGGGCTGAAGCGGCCTGCGAATTATCGGCAGTCTGGCTGCTCATGATCCGAAAATTGGCCAGGAGAAATAAAGCGGCAAACGCCGCGATGATAATGACCACTGCAATCCAAAATTTACGAGACATTTGAGCTCCTACCGAACTTTTGATCTGTTTTATTATACGGATTACCCCGAAGAAGGTTCCAGGGAATCGGGAATCACCCATCCGATCACCCACGGGATCACCCTGGTGTGAGGATGACGGCTCACTCTTCCAGCCGGTATCGTTTGGATTGTTGCAGGCCAAACGGCAGGTGCATGGCCTGATTTTACAGATAAGGAGTGAGACATGAATCCTCAAATGACGCCCGTGAAAGCGGGAAAAACCAAAAGCGCTGGTAAGGGAGCGCTGGCCTATATCTTTAGCGTGATCCTGCTGGACCTGGTCGGGATGACCATTTTGTTCCCGGTGACGGCTTTTATCATGCGCCAGTACAGCAGCGATGCCCTGATGGTCAGCCTGATGACGGCCAGCTACGCGGCGGCACAGTTCGTCGGCGCGCCGATCCTGGGCAAGCTCTCCGATCGTTTTGGCCGCCGGCCGGTGCTGTTGATCAGCATCCTGGGCTCGGCCATCGGTTACTTCTTGTTTGGGATAGGCGGCGCACTGTGGGTGCTGTTCCTTTCCCGGCTGATCGATGGGCTGACCGGGGGAAACATCTCCACGGCCAGCGCATATATCGCGGATATTACCCCACCCGAAAAGCGCGCCAAGAACTTTGCCCTGGTAGGGATCGCCTTTGGATTGGGTTTTGTCCTGGGTCCCGCCCTGGGGGGCGTGCTCAGCCAGATCAGCCTGGCTGCCCCGGCTTATGCTTCGGGCGGGCTGTCGCTGTTGAGCGCCGTCACCGGTTTCTTTATCCTGCCCGAATCGCTGCCGGTCGAAAAACGGTCGAAGGGCGCTTTCCGGTGGAGCGAATTAAATCCATTCAGCGCCATCCTGGAACTGCTGCGCCGCCCGGGTCTTGGCAGCCTGCTGATCGCCCAATCGATCTTCTTGTTCGTCTTCAACGGCAATAACAGCATCCTGCCGGTTTTGATGATCGACCGCTTTGGCGCGCTGCCGGGGAACATTGCCCTGCTGATCGCGGCCGGAGGGGTGGTGAATATCATCGTACAGGGCGGTCTGGTCGGCAGGCTGGCGCCGCGTTTTGGCGAGAAGAACCTGACGGCTGCCAGCCTGGCAATCCACGCGGCTGCCTCGATCGTCATCGTTTTCATCTCGCAGTTCTGGATGATGTTCCCCACCATCCTGTTCAGCAGCATCGGGAATGCTTTGTTCTGGCCGACGATCGGCGCCCTGCTGGCAAACAGCGTGTCGCCCGAAGAGCAGGGCAAGCTCAGCGGCGTATCCACCGCGCTGAGCGGGCTGACCAGCATGTTTGGCCCGTTGTGGGCGGGGTCCGTGTACGATACGGTATCGCCTGCCGCCCCTTATGCAATCGGGGCGGCCCTGGTAGCGCTGGCCTTCCTGGGTCTGGTACGTTCGAGGCCCGATAGAGTCCAGGCAAGCGAGACCGAGGCGGCAGTCCCAACCGTCTAAACATCGTGCAGGGGAGCTGCCCGGCCCAGAAGCCGGGCAGCTCCCCGATCATCCAAACCTTGATCGTTATGGTAAGATTTATCTAGCGGCCCGGGTGCAAGCCACTCTATAGAATAAGCGCCTTGCGCCCGGTCGAGTGACAAAAGGAGTACCAAAATGACACAGCGAACAATCCTGGCAGGCAGCGCCCCCGAGGTAGTCGTGCATGCCGGTATCAATGTAATCGTGCGTGGTTGGGAAGGCGAGCAGATCAGCGCTGAGACCCGCGACCGCTGGGGGCTAAAGATCGAGCACAAGGAGGACACGATCCAGGTCAACCTGGGTGGGAGCGGAGAAGTCCGAGTCCCGCTGGGGAGCAGCCTGAAGGTCTACGCCGGGAAGGATATCGAGGTCCACGACATCCATGGGGAAGTCACCGCTATTGCGGGGCTGCACGTCACACTGCGCGAGGTAACCCGGCTGGCACATGTCTCGGCCGGTGGGAAAATGGACATCGAGTGCCAGAGCGTAGTCGGAAACCAGGTCAAGTTTTCGACGGGGAGCGACATGCGCCTGTACATCCGCGAGCTGACCAGCGCGCTCCTCGAGGTCCACGACCTGGGAGGGCGTTGGGATGCCAGGATCGGGGGCGGGGGGACGGCAGTCAAGTTGAACGCCGGGGGAGATGTTACCCTGGTGACCGACCAGCCGGTCGAAGCCCTTCCACCGGACTACATCCTGGGGAAAATCGAGAAGCCGGGGGAGAAGAACAGTGGGTAGAGGGTGGTAGGCAGTGGATAAACTTTTGATCCTCTACATTGCCGGGGGGGTCGGGATGATCCTTCTATCCATTCCACTGCTCAATGGAAGAATTCCCCCCAACAGCTGGTACGGGTTTCGAGTCCCCAAAACGCTGAATAACCCGGAAATCTGGTATGCGGCTAACCGCTATGCCGCCAAACGACTGCTGGCGGCCGGAGTCAGTCTGATCCTGACGTCTGTCGGGCTGTATAACCTGCCAGGAATAACAATAGACACCTACGCCCTGGGCTGCCTGGCTGTTTTTGCAATCGTCTTTGGCGTCGGTCTGATACAAAGTTTCATGTATCTTCGGGGAATCGATCGAGGATAAGCCGGCGCTTCAAGGACTCCTGGGGATCCAGATGCGCATGCTGGTCAGACCGCGGTTGCCCCAGGCAAAATAAGGGATGGCAACCAGGCGGGTTTTCTGCGCGGATTGAGGCGGGTTGGATGGAAGGAACGGCTGGTAGAGACTCGCGGACCATCTGCCGGTCTCCGTCACCTGGCTGCCGGCTTCGATGACCATCAATCCCCCCAGAAGGTCAGCGCGCCAGCGAGGTTCGAGCGCCGCCAGCGGGTCTATGGCGACATCCAACAAATTGACCGAATTCACCTGGTCCTGGGTCTCCAGACAGTAAACCAGCGGACCGCGCTGGATGGCGAGGCACCCGCGGGTGGCATCCACGCGCGGGTTAGCCTGTATCAGCATGGGCTGCATGCCCAGTTCCAGCTGAACCACGTCACCCGCCTGCCAGGCGCGCTCCACGGCCAGGTAGCCTGCTTGAAGCGCGGGCGCCTCAAGCGCTGCCCCATTGATCGATAAACGCGCAGATTGGCTCCAACCCGGCACGCGCAGGCGCAGCTGCCAGGGATCCCCGTCACTCCGATCGATATCGAGCCGGATCGAGCCCTGCCAGGGGTATTCGGTCTGCATGCGCAGGGCGACCTGGCGGCCGGACCCAAAAACCAGGTCCAGGTTTGCCGCGGCATATTGGTGGATCTGGATCCCGCCTGGATCGGTGGTTGCCAGGTAATGAGCCAGGGAAGCGAAAAGCCGCATCACGTTGGGCGGGCAGCAGGCAACCTCATGCCATTGAGGGCGGCCGCTCAGTTCAGTCCCATCCGGTCCATTGGTGGACAGACGCAGAGAACCGCCCTGGCGCACCATCAGCGGGTTGACATAGAAGAAATGCCGTCCGTCCAGGGCGGGGCTGCTCAGGATCCCGTTATACAGCGCGCGCTCGATCAGGTCCGCGTAGCGGCCTTCTCCGCTCAGGAGCAGCAGGCGCCAGTTCCACATCAAATTGCCAATCGCCGCGCAGGTCTCGCAGTAGCACTGGTCGGGAGGCAGCTCGTAGGATTCGCCAAAAGCCTCCCCCTCGTAGCGCGAACCCACCCCGCCGGTGATGTACATTTTGGAGCCGGCCAGGTCCTGCCAGAGCCGGTCGATCGCCTCCTTGAGGGCCGGCTCACCCGTCTCCATAAAGAGATCGGTTACCCCGGTGGTGAGATACATCTGGCGGACCGCGTGACCCGCCAGCTCGCCAGCCTGACGTACGGGGACGTGGTCCTGGTGGTATTCCGGCCCATACGGTCCCCAACCCCTCATTTTCCGCTTGCCGCGCTGGTCGATAAAGAACTGCGCCAGGCTGAGATAGCGCGGATCGCCAGCGGCGCGGTAAAGCTCCACCAGCGCCATCTCGACTTCTGGATGCCCGCAGGCGCCTTCCTTTTTTCCGGGGCCGAAGATGGAGTCGATGTGGTCCGCCAGGCGGACGGCCACGTGCAGCAAGCGGTCATCGCCAACCGCGCGGTGGAATGCAACCGCGGCCTGGAAGAAGTGCCCCGCACAGTACAGCTCGTGACCGTGATCCAGGTCCATCCATTTGCACGCCGGTTCGACTACCTGGAAATAGCTGTTGAGATACCCGTCCGGCTGCTGCGCCGCGCAGATCAGGTTTGTGACCTCATCCGCCATGCGCTGCAGGGTTTCATCCGGGCCGCTGCCCAATTCCCAGGCCAGGGCTTCCAGCCATTTGTAGATATCTTCGTCGTAGAAATTGCGCCCGGAATAATTCCCGGTTTCCCATCCGGCGGCCATCCTCAAGTTGTGGAAATTACCGGCTTTTTCGAGCATCTCAAAACCGTGCTGGAGGGAAACCGTGCGGTTGAGCGCCTGCCGCTCCGCCCAGAAACCGGCCTGGATCCGGACGGCCGGATAGGGAACAGTCCTCAAAAGGCTGTGTGGGCTGCTTGAATTGTCTACCGGACCAAAGTCTTGAATGGATGGATTCGTCATAATACCATTTTTCTTTTTATTTGATGGCTCCCCGAGTGAGGCCGCTGACGATCGAACGCTGCGAGAAGAGGATCAGGAAGACGACCGGCACCACCATCGTCACCCCGATCGCCATGACCAGCTCCCATGGCTTTCCGTAGGGCGAATATCCGGCAAAAATTTCCGTGATCGACACGCTCAGCGTTTTCGCGGAGGTAGAAGTCGAAAAGGACAGCGGGTACAACAGGTTGTTCCAGGCATTGATAAAATTGATCAAACCCATGGTGACCAAACCCGGGGCCGTCACGGGGAGCAGGATGCGGGTGAAGATTTGCAGGAGCGAAGCCCCATCGATAATAGCCGCTTCCTCGATCTCGTAAGGCACCTGCTTGATAAACGAGACCAGCACCCAGACGGTAAATGGGGTTAATGTGCTGCTCAAAACCAGGGTCAACCCGGTGATCGTGTCGATGATCTTCAACTTATTAAGGACCAGGTACAGCGGGACGATGGTGCCCACATCGGGGAGCGCCATGGAGATCAGCAGAATCCACAATATGATACCACTGCCTGGGAATTGGATGCGTGCAAATGCGTAGGCTGCCAGGTAGCTGACCAGCAGAGAGGCCAGGGTGGTAGTCACCGCAAAGACCAGTGAATTGCGGATATAGTCAAAAAAAGGGACCTGCTCGATGATGGCCTGGAAATTCCTGAGGGTGGGAGTGGGGAAATACACCAGTGGGGTTTTGATCAGGTCAGCCGGCGCTGCGAAAGACGCGCGCAGCATCCAATAGATGGGCAGCAGCACGATCAAGGCAAACACAAGGAAGAAGGCGTAGTTTGTGAACCCCATCCGCTTAAGAAACATACCCGGTGATTTAACCATGGACGATCTCCCTATTAATAACTGACATCGGCTTTGCGGTGCAGGCCCAGGGCAATCAGGCCGAAGATGGCTACAAAGATGAGCAAAACCACGCTCATGGCTGAAGCGGAACCGTACTTGAAGAAAAGGATCCCCTCTCGGAATATCTGCAGGGCCAGCACAGAAGTGGCCACACCCGGCCCGCCGAAAGTCAGGCCGTACACCAGGTCGAAGCTTGCCAGGGACCAGACCAGCTGGAACAAGCCCATGGTGATGGTCAAAGGCATCATCAATGGGATGGTAATCTGCCAGAAGCGCTGCCAGCCGCTCGCGCCGTCCACCCGGGCGGCTTCATATACTTCCTGGGGCACCCCTTGCAAACCTGCCAGGAAGACAATCGCCATGAATGGGGCTGCTTTCCAGACCTGCACCAGGATCACCGCCAGCCTGGCGCTAAAGGCGGAGATAAAGATGACCAGGCGCTCCCCGGTAATTTCGTGGATCCAATAAGGGATCAGACCAAACTGGTCATCCAGGATCCAGCGAAAAGCATAACCGGCGACGATGGTGGGGATGGCCCAGGGGATCAGGTTGATCGTCCGCGCGAAGGTTCTCCCCCGAAAATTGGAATTGAGCAGCAGCGCGATGAGCATCCCCACAATGAGCTCGAGAGCAGTCGAAGCTACCACGAAAATAATCGTAAAAGACAGCGCACCGCGGATGCCGTAGTCGCTGGCCATGTTCACATAGTTCTGCACCCCAACGTATTCATTGGTGCCCTGTAAGACGCTCAGGTTGGTAAAGCTGAGAACGATGGTCTGGAATATGGGGTAGGCAGCCGTGGTAATGCGAAATAAGAAAGCCGGAGCAATCAAGAGGAGGAAGAGAAGATATTTGCGGCGGTTCGACCTGGATAAGGCAAACCGGGCGGCCAGCGCCTGAAAGAAATTCATTTTTAACCCTGTGTGGGTGGGGATATCGACCTTTTGCATAACTTTCTCCTCTTCCAGACCGGCGTTCAGGGATGGGTTATCCCGGGCGGCCGGTCGCCCCCCTTCCATCCAGGCGGAGGAACAATAAACCAGAGTGTTTGGAACCTCTCATGGATTTGGATCCGGATGGGCGGCCCGTGGATTTTCCCGGCGGCTTGACTGCCGGATTCTACGTGGGCCGCCACCGGTTGGGCAGCCATCCGGGTAGGAGCACGGGGTTTGATCCCCAGGTTCTAAGTCCGTTCATCGACCCCGTGCCCCTACATTTGTCGCCCATTATAAATCTCGTATTCACCAGTATTCGAGCGCTCTCGGATATTGTATAACTACTTGAGAGTCGCCATCCGGTCCTGGGCCTGTTTGAGCGATTCGTCCAGCGAGATCTGGTCGGTGAGGAAAGCTGCTGCGGTGTCTTCCATAACCGTCAGCGCTTCCACAAACTTGGGATGATAGGGGCGTACGCCAATGACACCGGCATCGGTGTACATCTTCATCATCTTTGCCAGACCCTGGTCTCCCACCGCATCCAGGACGGAAGTCCGCGCGCTCAAATACCAGACGTCGAGCTTGGCCGCTTCTACGGCAGCCTGGCTGCTGCTCATAAACTTGAGCAGCTCTTTGGCCTCTTCCAGGTTGGGGGACGTCTTGATGATCCCGAAACCCCAGCAGGCCGTATAGGTAGACCCACCTTTTCCGCCGGGTCCAACCGGGGGCAGGCCCACTGCCGCTTTATCCTCGCTAAACCAGGCCTTGTTGTCGTCGCCCCGGACAACCCCATAGAAATAGGGCCACTGGCGCATAAAGGCCACTTTGTCTGCCACATAGTCCGCATTGAGCTGCGGGTACTCTTTCTGGAAGGAGGCCGGATTGAGCACCTTGTCTTTGTGGGACAGGTCGTAGATATATTCCAGCGCAGTTTTATATTCATCGCCGACATCATACAGGTTGCCGCCAGCCTGCAGGGTAACCCAGGCCAGGTAGACGTTCAAAAAAGCGCCTTTGATCAGACCGTCCTCGGACGCCCAGACCCCTGCATTTTCATCGGTGAAGACCTGGCCCATTTCGCGGACCTCATCCCAGGTGGTGGGGATGGCCACACCCTTCTCGTCAAACCAATCCTTGCGGTACCACCAGTACGGCATTTCCCAGTTGTGGATCAAACGGAACAGCTCGCCGTTGCGGGTGCTCCATACGTCGCTATAAGCTTTCATGGCCGGAGAAAAATCATCCCAGACCTCTTGGGCAATCAGGTCGTTCAAGGGCAGCATGTAACCGGCCTGAGAGAATGAGGTGGTCAGCTCGTCTTCGAAGTCGATCAGGTCGTAGGGACTGGTGCCGGCCTGTACGGCGCCGGTAACGCGGGTAAGCTCGGTTTCCTTGGTATCCGAGCGGACGAACACTTCGACCTCGATCCCGGTCTGCTTGGTGAAATCCGTTTCCTGGAACAACTGGTTGGTGCTCGCCTCTGCCCAACCACCCACCGCGATCCTGACTTTACGCGGCTTGATCACCGTGGGCGCCGCGATGGCCTGGGTCGGAGCCGCGCCGGCGGCATCGGTTGGAGCGGCACTGCCTGGGGTCGGCGTGGAAACACCGCAAGCGGCCAGCGCAGTTCCTGTAGCAGCCAGCCCGGCCAGCCGGAGAAAATCACGGCGTGTAACATCCCGCTTAGTAGACATGGTTCTCTCTCCTTATCAATCTGAAATCTTCTATCTGAAGCGAATATGAGCTGTGTGAGGGTAACAATGCCGAACGAAAACAGAGGTCCATACTGGTTATCTTTTCCCTGGGCTTCCTCCCATCCTTTGAGACACCGATCAATCGGGGTGTTTGTTCAATATGATCCTTCTCGAAACGGTCGCAGTTACTTTATCCTCTTTTGTGCGCCGGTCTTCGGGGCTGCCGCAGGTTTCGCGGATGAAGATCTGCCCCTTGATCTTGATTTCCTCCTGCGCTTCGCCGCCTTCCGCGATCTGCTTCAAGATAATTTCTGCCGCCATCTGGCCCATCTCATAGGTTGGCATGCTCACCGTGGTGATCTTTGGCCGGACGATCCGGGTAAAGTCGCGGTTATCGTAGCCAACCAGGGCGACATCTTCAGGAACGCGCAGCCCCGCATCCTGCAGGGCCTGGATCGCGCCCAGGGCCATCAGGTCGTTGGCCGAAAAGACTGCCGTGGGGACCTGGCCCAGCTTGAGCATCCCCTGGCCGGCCTGGTAGCCGCCCTCGATCTCCCAGTCTCCCGGAAAGGCCAGGGCCGGGTCGAAGGGAATAGCGTGTGCTGCCAGCTCTGCCTGGTAGCCGGCAAAGCGCTTCTGGGAGGAATGCCAGTGTTCCGGGCCGTTGATATAGGCAATCCGGCGGTGACCGAGAGAAATCAGGTGCCTGACCGCCAGCCGGGCGCCATAGACATCATCCGGAACCACCGAGTTGCGGATGGGGGTGCCGAACAGGCGGTGGACAAAGACGTGTGGTTTTTTGGACTGCTCCAGGATGTTGCTGACCGCCAGGTGGGAATATTCGACAAAAATAAGACCGTCGACCGGGCGGCTCAACAGGGTCCGGATGGCATCCTGCTCCAGCTCGGGGTTCCAATCGGAATTGACGATCAGGCTCAAATAGTCCGCCTCGGTAAGATAATCCTGGATCCCGCGCACGATCGGAGGGGTGAAGGGGCTGAGGAGATCATCGACGATAATCCCGATGGTGTTTGACCGGTCGGTGCGCAGGCTGCGGGCGGACAGGTTGGGCTTATAGCCCATAGCCTGGGCAGCTTCGAGGATGACCTTGCGCGTATCGTCGTTGACGGGATAGCTGCTGCGGGTGAGGACGCGCGAAACGGTCGGGATCGAGAAACCGGTGGCTCTGGCGATATCTTCCAATTTGACGGACATATGCGACCTGTTTATCTGGGTTGGATGGCTCGGAAAGGGAAACAGAAAACGTTTTCTGTTAGAGACATTCTAGCAGAAAACGTTTTCTGAGTCAATATGCAATTTCCCCTACTCGTCCACGATCACCATGTTCCCCAGCACCCCCCAGGAGTTGAGAAAGACCTCGTTGGGCGCATCGAAAAAATTGCCGTTGTTCAGATAGCGGATGTGGGTTTCGGTGTACCCGGTGAGGATAACCACGTGCTCGTAAGCCGCGACGATCACCTTATTCCCCTGCGAGTCGGTGTATTCGTAGGGCACCCCGCCGACCATATTGCCGATCACCCAGGCGACGACCGGTTTGCCGGCGGCGATCTTTTCCTTCACCTGCTCCAGGGTATACCCTTTGTAGGCCCTGGCAGGAATGTCATACTGGTTGAGCAGATCGGCGACCGGCCCGGCGTGGACGCCGTAACCGTACGGCGGGACCTGCCCCCAGGGCGAGTTGACGTCGCCCACAAAACCCAGCTCCGGGTTATCGGATAGGGGCAGCTTGTATTGAAACTCGAACTCGTTGAAATCTTTGCCAAAATAATTGGCCCAGTCCTTGGCCGCGGCGGCTTCGCAGCCCAGCGGGAAATACTGGCGGTGGCCGCTGATGTTGGTAATGTAGGTTTCGGCGGGCAGGTCGGAGGTGGCGGTCGGCAGCGGATCTAAGGCCGACTGAACAGGGTTGGGTTTGGGCGCGGGGGTGGCCGTTTGGGTGGGGCTTGGGGAAGGGGAAGGAGAAGGAGAGAGGGTCTCCGTCGCGGTTGGAACGGGGTGCGCTGTAGAGCGGATGTCGCCCTGCTCCGGGGCCGGACTGCATCCGGCCGCGCCCAGAAGGATGATCCCCAAGAGGACCACCCGTAAAAGCAAACGCTTCAGAAAACCGTTCCTTTGCGCCATCCCGTTAAAAATTGTAGCATAAGCAGGGAATCTGGCTAGCGGATAAGGCGGGAGGTTATCCTCACGCAGAGCCGCGGAGGCGCGGAGGCAAAGAGACGCAAGCCGGATCAGCCTGCTCCAGGATGAAATGCACCCTTAAATACCAAACACTTGTGCTAAGGGGTTGATTTCTGATATACTTTTTTATCTCTGGAGAATGTCATTCCAATCTGATTGGCAAAACTAAATAAACATCGCGGGAGGGGTTCTTTATGGGGCGGATTTATCACGCTTTGGTCAGGAAAGTTAAGCCGGCGCTGGCTTCCCTGCTTCACATTGTTGTACTCATTGCGATAATTATTACCGCCACGATCCCCTTTGCCAGCGTATCGGCAGCTCCTACCAACCCTAATCCAACCTTGTCCGGATCACCGCGAACGGCTCAACCGGAGGAAGGCGGGTTAGAAGAATTAAATATTGACCAGCCCGAGCGAGTTCTACATCAGCTTATCGAAAATCGATTGGACATCGGCCCGGTTCTCTATACGATGTCCTACCAATTGGCGATTTCGAAACCCTATACAGCCAGAAGCTCTACCCCGGTTCGCTCAGAATCCGTTGCATTATCAACCCAAGATCTGGTTGGGATTGCCCTAAAAGGGCGCAAAGATAATATTGACCCCCCGGGTCAAAATCACTGGTGTGACTTTCACGGATTAGGCTGGGATCAGGATCCCTATCCAACCAGTCGAGTCTCTTTCGAATCCTCCATTCCCGGAATTTCAGAATTTGTCGCTGAGAATTTTCCCGATTTTCCGAATGGTGGAATTGATATTAATCTTCAACCTTTCTATACAGCCTGGGAAGGATTAGGGGATGGCTCGCACGATTGTGTTTATCAGATCTGGGGGATTTACTACGGTACGCCTCCCGCGCTAGCAGATCGATCTTCGCTCTCCTCCAACCAACCGAAGAACGGAACTGGGGATCCGCGCGAATGCTCCGTTAGTGCCTGCGGTGATGCCCAGGCCACTGCCGGCGACCCGATCGACACGCGCACCGGCAACTTTGACTACGGCCTGGTCGACCTGTCCTTACAAACCGCAGCGGGTCCACTGACCTTTCAACGCTCCTACGCATCCCGAGCTCTGGATACCAACCTGTACGCCACCAATTTGAGCCCGGGCTGGACCCACAACCACGATATCCGCCTGATCTTCGAAACGGGGAAGGTCTGGTTCAAGGCCCATACCCTAAACCAGTACCAGTTTATAGACAACGGCAACCATGTCTATACTCCCTACGCCGGGGTGATGGCCAATCTGAGCTATTCAAGCGCCACAACCACATATACCCTCACCAGTTCCGACCAATCCGTTTACACGTTTGATGTGGATGGCGTATTACAGACCTGGCGCAACGAACAGGGGTTTGGCTTCGATTACACCTACAACGATGGAAAATTACACCGTGTTACCGAACCGGTCAGCGGGCGCTACCTGCAACTCAACTACCAGAATGGGCGCCTGTCTTCGGTCAACGAACTGACAGGACACCAGGTTTCCTTCGATTACGTTGACGGAGAATTGACCTCGTTTACCGATGCGCGAGGAAAAAACTGGACCTACGGCTACGACACCTCGGGTCGGCTGGACACGCTCAAGGATCCAGGCGCCAAAATTTTCCTCACCACCGCCTATGATGGACAGGGGCGCGCCTACGAGCAGTTCAACGGAAAAAACGAGCGCATCGTCAAGATCGTCTACAACAGCGACGGGACTAGCACGCTCCTGGACGCACTCGACCGCCAATCCGTGGATGGGTACGATACGCGTGGTGTTAACATCTTTCACGAGGATTCCGCCGGATATTCCACGTACAAGGAGTACAACACCAGCTTCCGCCTGACCCGGGTTATCGACCAGGGCGGGAACGCGGCCATCTATACCTGGACCCCGGGCGGCGCCAACCTGACCGATATCGAAGATGCAGGTGGATATATTACTCACCTGGTCTATAACGCGCAGAATCACCTGATCCGCGCTACGGATCCACGCAGCCAGGTGATCGAATATGGCTATACTGGCCATCTGCTCACCAACCTGACCCGCCACACCGCCGAGTGGGGGGATATCGTCACGACCTACGAATACACCACTGCCGCGGATACGCCGCAGCCGGTGGGCCTGCTCAAGACCATCACCGACGACCTCGGCCATATCACCCGGCTGATCTACGATAACATAGGACAGCTAGTCACTATCCAGGACGCAGCCAGCACGGAGGCCGTCAAGAACGAGACCCACCTGGCCTACGATGCGTACGGGTGGGTCTCGGACGCGACCGATCCCATGGGCCGGGTGACCCATTACGAATACGACCCGGCCGGCCTCGGGTTGCGCAAGGTGATCCTAAACTATGCCCCTGGCCAGCCGCAGGATTCACAAAACCAGTACAACCTGACCACCGAATTCACCTATGATGACCTGGGGCGTATGACACAGGTCAAGGGCTCCTTGAGTGATACCCAGACCATTCCCACCACCGTGGTTTACGATGAAGCTGGGCGGATAACCCAGACCCTGGACGCGACCAATAAAGCCACCACCTACGCCTACTTCCCCACCGGCCAGGTGCAGACCATTACCGACCCGCTCAACCACGCCACCACCTACGTCTACGACGAGACCCAGAAGACAGGCCGCCTGCTCCAGGTCAAGGACGCCACGGGGCGGGTGACCCAGACTTACATTTACAACCCGGACGGCACGGTGGCCACGATCACGATGCCGACCGCGCACACGGCTACCGATACCCAAGATTACGTGGTCACTTACCAATACGACGCGCTGCGGCGGGTCAAGGGGGTCTCTGACAACAACAACCACGCCTCATTGGTCACCTACGATGGCTATGGCAACCCTTTGACTCAGACCGACGGCCTGGGGCGGGTGACGAAATACACCTACAACGAGCTGGGGCTGTTGGGATCCGTCATCCAAAACTACCAGCAGGGCATGATCTCGGACCCGGAGACCAACGTTCTCACTACCTATACCTACAATGCCCTCGGCTTGCTGACGGACGTCACGGACGCCAATTACCACACCACCCAATACGTGTACGATCCGTTGGGCCGGCTGCGCTTCGTCACCGACGCGCTAGCGAAGGTGACCGAATACGGGTACGACCCGAACGGGAATCGCACCTCCATCCTGGACGCGAACGGCAACACCACTACCCTGGGTTATGACCAGGCCAACCGGCTGCACAGCGTGGATTACCCGGGCGGCGCCAGCGAGGATGTATTGTTCTGGTACGACGCCCTGGGGCGCATGACCGGCATGGACGATAGCCTGGGCCACACCACCTGGGCCTACGACGAGCTGAGCCGAATCACATCGGTCACCGACCCTTTCGACAAAACCGTGGGCTATGGGTATAACGACGCTGGGAACCTCACGACCCTGACTTACCCGGGCGAGCGTTCCATCACTTACCAGTACAACGCAGTAAACCAGCTCGAGCACGTGCTGGAAGGGACGAACCACTGGGCGGATTACAGCTACGATGCCTATTCCGGGCGCCTCACCGGCTCCATCCTGGCCAACGGGCTCCAGTCCGCTTATGCTTTCGACTATTCTGGGCAACTGACCGGGCTGACCCACAAACGCGGCAGCACGGCCCTGGCCAGCTATGGCTACCAGTACAACGCCGTGGGGAACCGCGTCCAGGCCGTCGAGAACCTGGTCCTGGATGAATCCCCGCCGACGCCCACCCCCACAGCGACGTATACGCCAACTCAAACTAATACCTCCACCCGAACGCCGACTGCCACCTCCACGTATACGCCCACGGCAACCCATACGGCGACCGCTACGTTGACTCGCACGCCCACGGCGACCTTCACGTCAACTCCAACTCCAACCCCAACACCACATAAAAACTATCTTCCAGTGGTTTGTAATGAATGTACCTTTACGAACCCGGATACGGGAGGCGATCCTTACCCCGCGCCGCTCCAGGGAGAGGCAAGCCAGGGTGAATCGGAGTTACTGATAGACGGGAATGGGTACCCCGCACCCGGCGAGTTGTCTGGAGAGGACCCTCAGCTATCCGACCCGGCCTCTCCCGAAGATAGTGATGGAACGATGCCCGCAGAAAGCCCAACCCAGGAAGGGGAAGGCTATCCGACGCCGGAGCAAGAAACTACCCCGGAGGCTTTCCTCTCCTTATGGGACAGGGTTGTCAGCTTCTTCACAAACCTGTTCCACTCAGCACAGGCTTCGCTGTCGGCAGCCTCCCCCCCCTGTATCAAAAGCCAGCGGGAACAGCATGCTTGCCAGGCCCAAAACCGGGGCGCTTTCGCCCATGCTGGAAATAACTCGCTCGGTTCAGATCGACTTCCAGTACGACGCCCTGAACCGCCTGACCCAGGCGGATTATTCCGACGGCGGCGCATATCACTACAGCTACGACCCGGTGGGTAACCGAACCAGCCAGACGACAGGCGGGATTACCACCACCTACCAGTACGACGAGGCTGACCGCCTGACCTTCGTCGATGATATCGCATTCACCTGGGATGATAACGGCAACCTGCTCTCGGACGGCGGGTCGACCTACAGTTATGATACCGCCAACCGCCTGACCGGCGTCATCCAAGGCCAGGACAATTATGGGTTCCAATATGACGGCCTGGGGAACCGCTACCAGCAAACAGCCAACGGGCTGACCACCACCTACACGCTCGACCAGGCCGGCGGGCTGCCCCAAGTCCTTTCGGACAGCGCGTACACCTACTTCTACGGATTGGATCGCCTGGCCGGGCAAAGCGCCACCCAAACGG
>Ga0105104_10000808_pt1 | contig 24296 bp, 41 predicted proteins | sample PPLLaktember2015_3_FD_87034 | JGI IMG/M metagenome (GOLD analysis project Ga0105104, IMG submission 87034) | Freshwater sediment microbial communities from Prairie Pothole Lake near Jamestown, North Dakota, USA - PPLs Lake P7 Core (6) Depth... | ecosystem: Environmental > Aquatic > Freshwater >...
GAACGGCTACCAGTTGGCGGGCGGCGGCGAAACGGGTGACTTCGATGTCTGCGAACTGCTGATCTACGACCGCCCGCTGCCCGACGCCGAGCGTATCGGTATAGAGGAATACCTGCGCACCAAGTGGGGCATTGCACCGCCGACCTTGCGCGAGCGCAGGCCGTACCAGCCGCCCGACCCGATGCCGCCACCGCTGGTGATGCCCGATGCCATATGATTTTCCAGCCAGCCCCGTCGAGGATCAGGAGTACACGCCTCCCGGCAGTGGCTTCACCTACATCTACAAGAGCCCCCGCTGGATGGTGAAGGGCGTTCCGCCGGTCGGCGGCGACGCCATCCCCGGCCCCGAAGGACCGCCCGGCCCAACTGGCCCGGCGGGTGCGACAGGCCCGGCGGGGCCGACTGGCGCGGCTGGCCCGGCGGGTGCGACCGGCGCGACAGGACCAGCGGGCGCGGAGGGGCCGAAGGGCGACACGGGCACAGCAGGTGCCGACAGCACGGTGCCCGGCCCGGCGGGTCCAGCCGGAGCCCCCGGCGCGCAGGGACCGAAAGGCGACACGGGCACAGCAGGTGCCGACAGCACGGTGCCCGGCCCGGCGGGTCCGCAGGGCATTCAGGGACCGCAGGGCATTCCCGGTACGACCGGCGCGCAGGGACCGCAGGGCGTCAAGGGTGACACTGGCGCGACCGGAGCCCCCGGCGCACAGGGACCGACCGGCGCAACGGGCTCTCCCGGCGCACCGGGAGCGGATGGCGCGGTGGGACCGCAGGGTCCGACGACCTCGACGGTCGATGCGCCACCGGCCTCGCCGGTCGCCGGTCAACTGTGGTGGGAGAGCGACACCGGCAATCTGTTCATCTGGTACAACGACGGCGACAGCGCGCAGTGGGTGCAGATCAACGGCACGCCTGCTGGCTACCAGACGGCGGACAGCCGCAACCGGATCGTCAACGGCGCAATGCAGATCAGCCAGGAGAATGCCACCACGGCGGTAGGCAGCGGCCTATATCCTGTCGATCAGTTTCAGATGAGTTCACCAATCGCTACCGTGGTGGGGCAGAAAAGCGGCCTGTCAGCCAATTTAGGCGCTGCGTTGAACACCCGAATAACAACGGCGAAACCGTCTCTCGCCGCTGGAGACTACTGGCAGTTCATCACGAACGTGGAAGGCATTAACGTCAGTGATTTCCGCTGGGGTTTCCCTTCTGCGAAACAGGCGGTCCTGCGGTTCTGGGTGCTGTCGGGCGTGGCTGGCACATTTACATGCGCGTTGAAAAACAGCGATGTTTCGCGGGTGTTTGCCGCACCTTTCACAGTGGAAGCCAGTGTCTGGAAAGAGGTCGTGGTTATCGTGCCGGGGGACACCACCGGAACGTGGCTGACCGACACTGGAATTGGGCTTAAAATACACTGGGGTCTGGCAGCCGGATCGACTTATTCCATCGGGGTTCCGGGATGGTCTACGGCCAACGGGGTGCAGATTGCCGGTCAGACCAATCTGGCCGCGACAGCCGGTGCCAATTTCTGGATCGCCGATGTCGGTCTCTATCTCGACCCCGACAACACAGGCGTGGCCCCCAAATGGCAGATGCCCGACGAGGCCGAGGAACTCAGGGCGTGCCAGCGGTACTGGTGCACGACGGGAGTGGTAGGAAACAGCGCCAGTATGTACACCGGAGGGGCTGGCGCCACCATGATGGCCGGGGGCTATGTCTTCCCGGCAACGATGCGGACCACCCCGGCGTCGGCGCAGCTTACCACACCGATAATGGATAATTGCAGCGCCCCGCAGGTAACCAGCACGACGCCCAATGGCTCTACTCTGCGTGTAACCGCGACTGCCGCCGGGATTTACCGCGCCTATAATGGCTCGTGGTCTTTCAACGCGAGGATGTGAAGCATGTCGATGAACTTCCCATCGCCCGCAGTTCCTGGTCAGGTCTACACGCCGGTCGGCGGCTATTCCTACGTCTTCCTCGACGGCGTCTGGCGCATCGTGCAGGACGCCCAGTCGATCCTCACCGCCGACACGCGCAACCGGATCGTCAACGGGGCGATGCAGATTTCGCAGGAACTCCCCTTCAATACCAATGCCACGACGACGCTGTCCTATATAGCCGACCAGTGGTTCTACAACTTCGTAACCAGCGGTGCCCCGCTTGGCAGCGCCTCCTCTCTGGACCCCACAGGGAATTTCATCCGTTTCGGCAGCGGCAGCACGGTCGATGCCACCGTGGCGGCGGGCGATATAGGTACGATCCAGACCAAGCTGGAAGGCACTCGCATCAGCGATTTCCAGTGGGGTACGGCCAACGCCAAACCAATCGTGTTGCGCTTCACGGCGCGAACGCAGGGTTATGGCCCTTTGGTTGTCGGTGTGTCTATCCGGACGCCGACCGGCTCGCGTTCCTTTGTCAAGAACGTCACCCTGCCGGGTTCTTGGCAGGACTTCGTCATCCCGATCCCCGGCGATACGGGCGGAACGTGGGCGACAGACACCGGTCAGGCCCTTCTCGTAACCTTTGCCTGCATGGCCGGGTCGAACGTCGTCGGCGCGGCGGAAAGTACATGGCTAGCCACCAACAGTGTTGCCGCCGCCGGGGTCGGCAACATCATGACGACCGCTTCATGTTTCATGGACATCAAGAACGTCGGCCTCTATCTCGACCCGCTGGCGACCGGGGTTCCCCCTCGCTGGCAGATGCCCGACGAGGCCGAGGAACTCAGGGCGTGCCAGCGGTACTACGAGGAAAGCGGTCCCTACGGCTCATTGTGGAGCGGCGCTGCGGTGGCGGCGGGCATCTACTACGCGGCGTTTACCTATCTCGTTCCCAAGCGCACAACTCCGGCTGTCACGGGGGTAAGCACCGGCGCAAACGCCTTCCCGTCAACGCTCACTGCTTTGACCGTAAACAGCAAGAGCGTCACGGAAAACCGGGTAGCCAACGCCGGAACGACCACCGCTACTTTTGCCAATTATCGCGCTCAATTTACCGTCAACGCGAGGATGTAACCCAATGCCCTATGTCTCCTGCATGCTTGCCCCACCCAACCCCGACGACCTTGAGGTCAAGGCCGAAGGCCACCGGGCGATCACCTGCATCGACGAGCAAGGCAGGACGTGGTTCCTGACCGAGGACAGTCAGGTCGGTGATTATCTGGAGTATGTCGCCCAAGGCGGTACTGTGGAGCCCTACAGCGAAGACGACGAGCCCCCGGAAGGAGCCCCAGTATGAACGTGACCGCCCCGCAGGAACGCATCGAACAGAACGTCCGCATGGTCCTCGGTGACATGCACGTCCAGTTGATCGTCGCCCAAGCCCGCATCGCCGAACTGGAGGCCCACATCGCCGAACTGGAAGCGGCGGCGGAGCCGAAAGAAGGCCCGGCCAAGGCGAACGGCAAGGACAAGACAGCCGAAGCCCGGCAGTAAGGAATCGCACCATGGCCAAGGGCACACCGCTCGACATCGGCAATCCGATGGCCAAGACGGTGGCGACACCGAAGGAACCGGAGGTCTTCAAGCCACTGGTCGGCGAGGCAATGACCAAGGCCAAGGAGGCCAACAAGGGATTCTGGGGTGCGCCGACCGGCCAGCCGGCCGGCATCGCCTCGGTGTGGAACGCCCCGGTCGCAGAAACCCCCACCGTGACCCGCAATGACCTGGCCCTGTCGATGTCCGGCGGTGGCCTGACGGACGCAAACAACAATGCGCCATCGACATGGCGCCTGTACGGCACCGGCGGCGGCAGCAGCGACCGTGGCGGCTACACCACCAGCGGCAGTGGCTGGGGCGGCAACTCGTCGGCCGGCGCCGGCTACGGCATGGGAGGGAGAGACAGAGGATGACGCTTTCGACAATCCTGATCATCATCCTGATCATTCTGCTGATTGGTGGCTTTCCGGCGTGGCCGCACTCCGCCGGATGGGGCTACGGCCCGAGCGGCATCATCGGGATCCTGCTGGTCGTCGTGCTGATCCTGGCGCTGACGGGACGCCTGTAGGCGGTGGGTCTCGTGAAATGGTCGGCGAGCCGGAGCCACTGCCTCATCCGCCGCCAGAGGGGCGGGTCAGCGGGCTGCTGGCGGCAGTCAAGGGACTGACGCTGAGTAACGTCCTCGTGATTGCCCTGCTGGCGATTGTCGCAGTGCCTGTCTACATCGTCTACAGAGCGTTGAACGATGAGGAGATACTTGATCGGCTGATGAGCAGCTATGATGAGGTCAACGACCAGAAGTCTGGCTGCCTGGTACGCCATGTGCAGACGAAGGGAGGGCCGGACCAGTGGGGTGTCAGCTCCGGCTTCGCTTTCCAAGGTGTCGACCGCTGGTTTGTCAGCGTCATCATCAACCAGGAACCAACGCCCGACGACGTCGCGTCTTACTGCGAGAGTCTCAAGCTTATTGCTGACCGTATGCTTTCTCATGGTCCAGACGAGCGCAGCGGGGACGGTGAAGTTCTCACCGGACCAGTGCCGGGTGCTAAGGCAGACGGGGGTGGACGTGACCGGCTTGTGCCCACCAGCCCGCCCACCCCCACCGAGGCCAAAGAGTAGAAAGCGATGAGGGTGTTCGCGCTTACGCTTACGCTGCTCATCACTGGCTGCACCACTGCTAGTGTTAGCTTCGACGACGCGCAGTGCCGCCTGCTGCGTCAACGTGGCGTCAATACTCACCTACTATGCAAGCGCCCAACCGACGTCACGGTAGAGGCTGTGTCGGCTACTGCGCCGAGTCAGCCTAGCCAGCCTAGCCAGCCAGACACACCGTCCAACCCAGACCGTCCGACGACGCCAGGCGCACCGGACACGCCAGATCGCCCGACGCCAGGCACACCGAGCAAGCCGACAAACCCCGACCGTCCGACAACGCCCAACCCACCGGACCCGCCGACTCCCAGTCGCCCTGACCCGTCACCGCCAGGCACGCCAGACCGGCCGACACCGCAGCCACCAGATCCGACGACACCCAGCACGCCGGACGCCACCGACCCGCCATGGCCCGGTGGCATCGATCCGCCGCTGACGCCGAACCCTGACCCGGGTGACCCACCGGAAGTCCCGGGTCGGCCGGATCCACCGGACCAGGGCAACAACGAGCCGCCGCTGCCGACCAACCCCGATCCCGGTGACGTGCCACAGATTCCGGACGGTCCTTGACTTACCGTTACCCACGGTGCAGGTAACGGACATGCAGATTTTCTTCTTTGTAGCCGGCAAACCAATGGCCAAGGCGCGCGTCCGCTTCTCGAAAGCCGGTCACGCTTTCACGCCTGAGCGCACCGTCAACTACGAAGGCCAACTGGCCTACGCAGCGCAGGTGGCGATGAACGGCGCTGTCCCGATAGAGGGGCCGGTGTCGGCGTCGGTGCGGGTCTACATGCCGATTGCACCGTCATGGTCGAAGAAAAAGCGGGAAGCGGCGCTGACCGGTGCGATTCGACCGACCAGCAAGCCGGACGCCGACAACTATGCAAAAATGCTCGACGCGCTGAACCACATAGTCTGGGTCGATGATTCGCAGGTGGTCGATCTACGCGTCGTCAAGGAGTACTCGCTGAACCCGCGCATGGAAATTATCGTCGATACGCTTGACGAGACATCCGTTACAGAGTAGCGGTGGATTTCCTCTAGCTTTCGTGTCGCTCTCCTATGACTTACTTCTCGCTGTTACCGCACCAACGCGAAGGCGTTGAGTTCCTCAAATCCTCCCCCAAGCATGCGCTTCTGTACGACGAGCAGCGGGTCGGCAAGACCGGCCAAGCCATTGTCGCGTCCGGTGAACTGGGCCTGAAGCGGATCCTCGTGGTGACCACCGTCGCCGGCGTCGGCGTCTGGAAGCACCAGTGGCCCAAATGGGACACATGGGGCCGCACACCGGTCATCGTGCCGTGGAGCCAGATCTCCAAGCCAAAATACGCCAAGGTGCTGGCACAGCGTTACGACGCCATCTTCGTCGATGAATCGCACTACGCGAAAAATCCGAAAGCCAAACGAACCCAGCGCATGTTCGGTCGCCTCTATGGCGACAAGATCCTGCAGACCGGCACGATTGCTTGGCAGACAGACCGAATCTGGTGCCTCACCGGCACGCCGATGTCGCATGATCCGCGCGACCTGTTCGTCGCCCTGAAGGCGCTGTTTCCGCACGTCCTGCTCGGCAATGGCGTGCTGCCGGATGTCTCGACCTATTCCCGATTCCAGCAGCAGTACTGCGTCACCGTGCTGAGAAAGTACGGCCGGCAGATGGTGCCGGTGGTCATCCGCGGCCGCAACACCGGCGAACTGAATTCCCGCATCAAGGGGCTGTTCTTGCGCCGCAGGCAGTCAGATGTCGGCATCCAGCCGGCGTGGTGGGATCAGTTGTTCTTCACCCTGACGCCCAGCGAAAAGGCCTTTCTGGAACGCGAGATCTCCACCGCCGCCATCCGTTCGGCGATTGCCAAGGGCAACTGGGCGGCGGCGGAGCGCAATCTGGCGCAGACCCGCCGCGTCACCGGCTCGTTCAAGGCGCACCATGTCATCCCGGCGGCGATAGAGTTCTGCGAGACATACCCCGACGAAAAACTGGTCATCGCCTACTGGCACGAGGCGGTCGGCACGCTGCTCGAGGAAGGGCTTGCGAAGCTTAGGCCGGTGCGCGTCGATGGTTCGGTAACCGGCGACGAACGTTCGCGGCGCGTCTACCAGTTCACCGACGACAGCAAGGCGCGGATCTTCCTCGCCCAGATCGCTGCTTGTGGCGAAGCCATCGATCTCAGCGCCGCCAGTGAGATGTGGTTCGCGGAATCGGTCTTCACGCCGTCGCAGATGGCCCAGATGGGGTCGCGCATCACCAACCTGAATCAACCCAAGCAATGTCTCGTTCGAGTGGTCACGCTCGAGGACACCGTTGACGAGCTCATCCAGGACCGCCTCGTCGATCTTTCCCGGTCCATCGCCCACTCACTAGGAGAACAGTATGCCGAAAATTTCCGTCGTTATTGAAGCCGACAGTGCCCAGGAATACGTCGAACTGCTCGCCGCCCTCAGCGGTGCCGGCGCCTATCCGATCCTGGAGGCCAGGGAAAAGGCCGTTAGACCGGCCAAAAAGGCCGAAAAAGAGGTTCTAACGGCTTCTGTACAGGGGGCCGAAACTGCGCCTATCGATGCCGCGGTCCTGAAGCAGCTTGACCAGAAGATCGAAGAGGTCAGCCAGCAGATCGACCAAAACATGCTTGACGCTGGCGCCACCGGCCTACCTGAAAAGGCCGCAGCCGAGCCGAAAGCCACCGAAGAGCAGATGGCCGAGTACCATGCCGGGTCCGGCAAGCCGGAAATGCCCGAGAAGAAGGCCCGCGCACCGCGCAAGGCAAAGGAAGCCAAGCCGGCCGAAACCGAGCATGTCGGCACCGTAGCCATCATGCCGAACGGCAATGGCGAGGTGCCGACCCGTATGGATGTCGGCGATACCTTCGCCCGCTACGTCCAGAAGTACGGCGTCAACTTCGCCCAGACGGACATCAGCAAGATGCTGCAGGAGACGTTCGGGCCGGACGTGCGCAAGAAGTCCGACATTCCGGACGATGCCGACGCCTTCCGCAAGGCCATCGCGGTGGTCGAGAAGGCGACGCTGGAAAACCCGTACAACCGGAAAGTCGATCTCAATGGCTAAGGGACACAAGGACCGCGTTCACGCCCAGTGGTCGGCCTCGGCCACCGAGCGCAACTGGCTGTGCCCCGGCAGCATCACGCTGATCCAGAACCTGACGGTGAAACCGGAGGGTAAGGCAGCGGCGTGGGGCACCGCCTGCCACGAGGTCAGCGAGAAGCTGCTCAAGCGCCAGCCGATAGAGATCGGCACGGTGATCCACACCGAGCAGCACATGATCACCGTGGACCAGGAAATGATGGACGTCGCATGGGTTTACCGCGATTACATCGCCGACCGGGTCAAGAACGGCTTCGATCTCTATGCGGTGGAGCAGAAGTTCAACCTCGCCGACATGGGCCTGCCGATTGATATCGGCGGCACCGCCGACGCGGTGCTGTACCACCCGCATGACAAGATCCTCGAGATCGGCGACCTGAAGACCGGCAAGGGTGGCTTCGTCGAGGCCACCGGCAACCCGCAGGAACGCCTCTACGCACTGGGCGTGTTAGTTAGCATCAACCCGCCGCTCGACGTGAAGACGGTGATGACGACCATCGTCCAGCCGCGCTACGCCGACAAGGACGGCGACGTGGTGCGCTCGGAGACGTTCCACATCTCGGATTTACTCGACTGGACCATCGACCTGGTGCCGCGGGTCAATCTGGCGGCGCGGGCGCTGACCACCTACGAGCAGGCACGGCAGAGTGACGACACGCTTGGCGCGTGGTCGGACGAGTTTCTGGTGCCCGGTGAGATCCAGTGCCAGTGGTGCCCGGCGGCCGGCGGCTGTCCTGCACTACGGAAACGGGCGATGGCGGTGGCGCTGAAGAACGGCGCCATGAAGTCGAACGTCTTCGACGAGAACAGCGTCGAGATGGTCGAGGCCGACCTCGACAACATCGAACTGTTCGAAACCTGGATCCGCGAGCGCCGCGCCCTGGCGCACCAGATGGCGGTGCAGGGCTACAAGTTCGACCACCATTCACTGGTCGAGAAGCAGGGTCACAGGAAGTTCACCGGGGCCACCGAGCAGGCCATCGTCGATGCCATCAAGCGGCGCATCCCGGTGCTGGACGAGAACCTGTTCGACCGCAAGCTGAAGACGCCGGCCGGCCTCGAAAGGGCCATCGGCAAAATGGCCGTCGAGACATTTCTCGACGACATCATCGTCCGCCCGATGATCGGGACGGACCTCATCCGCAACAAGAACACGCAGAACCGCGAACTCGCCCTGTCGGTGCGCGATCTGCTTTTTGGGAGTGACTGACATGGCACAAGCCAACTCGGGCGAATTCCGCTCACCGGACTGCACGCTGGCCTTCAGCGACGGTCTGTTCGAACTGAAATCGGTGGACGGCAAGAAGTTCACCTACGGCGCGACGCTGATCTTTCCGAACAAGGACAAGGCCTTCTTCATGCCGATCATCAAGAAGGTCATCCTGCAGAAGTGGGGCGACCGCGGCATGACCATGTTCGAAAAAGGCATGATCAAGAATCCGTTGCTCGATGGCGACGGGCCGTCCGCTTACAACAAGACGTCCGGCGAGCGGTACAACGGCTTCGACGAAACCAAGTTCTTCATCCGCGCCAACGCGCAGGAGGACGCCAAGCCGCACGTTTACTGGCGCAGCAAGCACGTCCAGGCGGAGAAAGAGGACATCTATTCCGGCTGCGAAGGCTTCGCGATTCTCAATGCATACACGTGGGAAAACCAGTCTGGCGGTAATGGAGTCTCTTTCGGAATAAGAGCATTCCAGAAGCTGCGTGACGGCGACTCGCTCGGTGGCCGCGCACCGTTCAACCCGGATCGCTGGATCGTCGATCTCGAGCCGGAAGAGAACGACGTGCTGTCATGACAGGCGTCGATGGATTCCTGATGCGCATTGGCGTGCTGGAGCGTGAGGTCGATGACCTGAAGCGCCAGCTATCGTCCAAGGAGGCGCATATCCGCCTGCTCAACGAACTCGCCGATCAGCGCAATGCGCTGATCGACGACCTGATCAGGAAACTGCCGGTAGAGCAGCGGGAGATCGTCTGATGGTCGAGACAGACATCGATACGACGACACTAGCGACTGACCGGCAACTGCTGGAAATCGAAGCGAAGGCGCGAACCCGCAAGGTGATGCATTGGCCTGAACTGATCTACACCATCAACCGGATACGGAAATCCGAGGCCGAACTGGCCGAAGCGCGGGCGCAGATCGCGGCCAAGGATGCTGCTCTGAAAGCAGCCTCACATGCGCTGCGCAGCTACCAATACGGCAATAGCGCAACCGATCTGGCAGAAGATGTTGCCAATCGGTGTGACGCTGCACTCGCCGCGCCAGTACGGGGGACGGAGTGATGGCTCGCCGCACCGACGCAGAAGTTATGGCCGAGTTGAAATCGGATAGCCCACTCAACAAGGCACGCGCCAAGTTCTCAAATTGGTGCGGACGCATCGAACAAGAGGGGATGCAGCGTAAGCCTGCTGGCCCCGTCGAAATACGCCGCCTTGAGTTTGAGGCAGTAGAGGCCATCCGCGATGCTCTCGCACCCACATGGCAGGAGACACACTCTGATGGTTTTATCAGAAGGATCGACAGGCTTGAGGCCGAACTCGCCGAGGCGCGGGCGCAGATCAAGGAGCAGGCCAAGGACGCCTACTTCATCCAGCAGCGGTTGACAGAGGAACGAGACGAGGCGCGGGCGCGGATCGCGGCCAAGGATGCGGCGCTGCAAGACATCCTGCAACCGTTCGATGAACTGATTGTCCATGCTGGAAACATGGTTCGTTGGGCCGATATCGAAAATGCAATCGATGAGGCGCACCGTCGCTTCGCCGCGCCAGCACAGGAGGAACAATGAAAATCAGGAAACCGGTCAAGACACCATGGGCGTTCAACGAGAAGGTGGCCCAGGCGGTCGCCGAAAAACTTGCTGAGCATATGAAGGTCGCCGAAGACGCGGCGGACTTGTCACACAAGATCGGCGAACTGTGCAATGGCCAGAAGCTGATCGTCGCCGAGATGGCGCTCGGCGTGGTGCTGGCGCACATCATCTCGGAACACCCACCGGGACGCAGGCAGGAGGTGTTCGACCGCTTCTGCCAGCAGATCATCTCATTTGGAGACCCACAGGAGTAAGCATGTTGAAAGAACTTGAAAAAGCCATCCAGAACGACCTCGACAAGGACTTCCCCGAAGCCAAGCTGAAGGCGGATTTCGCCAAGTTCAAGGGTCCGCGCACCGGGCCGTCGGTTGCCGAGCAACTGCTCGCTGTGGCGGAATCGGTCAAGGCGGTGCAGGCCGACATCGACGCCATGCAGGACGAGTATATCGCCCGCATTTCCGACATCGTCGGCAACATGCACGACGCCATGGACGCCCTGCGCGACGACTTGACGGCGCGCTGCGATGCACTGCGCCAGAACATGGGTGTTCGCCAATGACCAAGCGGGCGGCGGGCAAGTTCGAACCGTCACGGAATGAATACTACCCGACGCCCGCCAAGGCGATTGACCCCCTGATCCCGCACTTGCGACAGGCAGGGGTCAAGACCTTCGTCGAGCCTTGTGTCGGTGAAGGTCATCTGCGTGATTACCTGGTGCAGAACGGCTTCCGCTGCGTCAACTCAGGCGACATCAATCAAACGCAACGCAGTGATGCACGCCGGTGGGGTAAGGAGAATTTCAAAGGCGCTGATGTCGTGGTCACCAACACACCATGGAGCCATGACCTCATGGAGGCGATCATGCTGCGTCAGACCAATTACCTACCCGGTTGGTTTCTTGTTTACAGCGACTGGGTTTTCACCAAGCAGTCGGCGTCGATCATGCGGGAGCGTTGTACCGACATCGTGCCAATTGGCAGAGTCAAGTGGTTCCCGGACAGCGCCAGCGTTGGCTTCGACAACTGCTGTTGGGTCCGCATGACCGCCTACAAGCAACCCGACCAATTCGTTGAGTTCTGGCCGTTTCCATAGGGAGGAAGACATGAAGCACCACTATTTACTCGGAGTAGAACCAGCTTCCGGCCTGCACATACATGGCTATCTCATGACCAAAAACCCTGCCGACATAGAGCGAGTCCTAAGTTACATGTGCAATGAGGCAGAGAAAATGGCCACGCAGCTAGGGGCGTATTTTCTGCCAATTTGTCTATCGACACAACTGGACCCTAAGAGCGTTAAACTGGTCAGGTCCATCGCGACGAAGAGGCCGGCGATTAAAACGTCGCTCGCACGGGCAAAAGAATTTCATTTCTCAGCCTGGACATCGGTCATGGAGGATGCCGACGACGAACGGCTGTGGAGCCTCCATTGATCCTGTCCATCGATCTGGAAACCCGCTCCCCGGCCGACCTCAAGAAGGCCGGCGCCTACCGCTATTTCGAGCATCCCTACACCGAGATCCTGTGCGCCAGCTACGCCATCGACGACGGCCCGGTGCAGACCTGGTTCCCCGGCGACCACGTCCCACCGGACGTGGCGCGGGCGGTGGTCAATGGCTGCGAGATATCCGGCTGGAACGTCAATTTCGAGCGCCAGGGCTGGAACTGGATCCTCGGCCCGAAGCATGGCTGGTTGATGCCGAAGATCGAACAGTTCCGCTGCACCGCCGCACAGGCCGCCGCGCAGGCGCTGCCACGCAAGCTGGAGAAGGCAGCGGAGGTGCTGAACATCCCCGAGCAGAAAGACCTCGGCGGCTACAAGCTGATGATGTCGATGGCGCGGCCGCGCAAACCGCGGAAGGGTGAGCCGTACCAGCAGTACTACTGGAACGAAGGCGACATCGACCGGCTTGCGACGTATTGCGAACAGGATGTCCGCGTCGAGCGCGCCATCCGGCAGAAGCTGCAGCCGCTGTCCGATGCCGAATTCCAGTTGTGGCGCTTTGACCAGTTGATCAACGACCGCGGCATCATGCTGGATCTTGATCTCATCGACGACATGCTGGCCGTGGTCGAGCAGCACATGCGCAAGGTCAACGCGCAGATGGCCGAAATCACCGGCGGCGTGGTCACCGCCTGCAGCCAGACCGAACGGCTGAAGGACTGGCTCGGCACCCACCAGCAGAACGTCACTTCGCTGGCCAAGGGCGTCATCGGCGAGGTGATGGCACGGGAGATGCCGGAGCAGTGCCACCGGGCACTCGAACTCTGGCAGGAGGCCTCGCGCGCCTCCGTTAACAAGCTTAAGGCGGCTTTGACCTGTGTCGGGGGCGATGGACGCGCTCGCGGCCTGCTGCTCTTCCACGGTGCCCATACGGGGCGCTGGAGCGGTCAGCTATTGCAGCCGCAGAACCTGCCGCGCGGATCTGGAACAATTGGCAATATCGATCTGGCGATAAACGTCATTCGCAGGCGCGATCCGGGAATCCTTGAACTTGTGTATGATTCGCCGCTGACGGCGATATCAGACTGCCTCCGGGGTATCATGTGCGCCGCCCCGGGCCGGCGGTTGATCGCCGGCGACTTCACCAGCGTTGAGGCGCGGATTACGGCTTGGCTTGCCGGTGCGACTGAGAAAGTCGACCAGTTCCTTCGCCAGGACAGTGGCGTAGGCCCGGAGGTGTACAAGCTGGCCGCCAGTCGGATCTACAATCTGCCGGTCCACAAGGTTACCAAGGAGCAGCGACAGACGGGCAAGACGGCGGAGTTGGCGCTCGGCTTTGGTGGGGGAGTCGATGCGCTCGCCCAGATGTCTTTGAACTACCATGTCGATATGGCCGATGCATGGGAACCGCTGTGGGCTGCGGCGCCACCGGAAGAGCGCGAGCAGGCCGGAGCCAGGTTTAACGACTCCTTCGCCAAGGGCAACACGCTACTGTCGCGCCGGGCGTGGCAGGCCTGCTGGCTCACCGTCAGGGCCTGGCGCCGCGCCAACCCGGCCATCGTGCAGATGTGGGATCAGTTTCACAGCGCGGCGTGGCACACGCTGGATGAGAAGAACAAGGACTTTGTCGCCGGCAAGGTGACCTTCCGCCGGTCTGGCGGTTTCCTGTGGCTGGTGCTGCCCTCCGGGCGGGCGCTGGCTTATCCGACACCGATGCGGGAAAACCGCGAGGTGCCGTGGTCCGACAAGCGCCTGCCGAAGGCCGAGCGCGAGCATAAGGACATGCTGACCGCGCTGTCCTACGAACAGGGCCGTTTAATTCGACCCTCCTTTTATCCGGGCGTGTTGTTCCAACACTCGGTGCAGGCGATTGCGCGCGATCTGCTGGCCAACGGCATGAGCAATGTCGAGGCCGCCGGCTACCCGGTGGTCATGTCGATCCACGACGAGGCGATTGCCGAGATTGCACCGGGCTATGGTTCGGTGGAGGAATTCACGGCGTTGCTGTGCCGGCAGAAGCCGTGGGCCGACGGGATCCCACTGCGGGCCGACGGGTGGATCGGCGAGCGTTACCGTAAATAAGCGAAGGGGCGGGACACCCCCGTGTCCCGCCCCAAGCATGCGGCGCATCTTTAACCCCAGCGCCGCTGTCTATGCCAGAACGTCGACGCTCTTCTTGTACAACGTCAACGTGGTGACCGGCGATTCCTTGGTGCACTTCGCCACTTCCTCGCGGCCGAAACGCGCCTCGAGCATCGGGCGATCCAGAAGATTCCGGGTCGAGTGCTTGACCATGGCGACGTTCTCGTCGCCGTTGGTGTCACCACTGGCGAGAATATCATCGCGCAGATTCTTCTCTTCCGCCTGCAGGATCTTGATCTGCTCGCGCACGTCGTTGAGACGGTCGACAGGGTGACGGTTTTTTGCTTTGATTGCCTTGGGCATTTCGAATCCTCCTAACAGGAATTGTTTGCCAAGTGATGGCTCGGCGGCTGATTCCGCCGGGCCATTGCGGTCATATAACCGTTACCTCACCAATTGACAAGACCATAATCGTAAATAAGATTCTGATTGCGTGTCGGTGCATCCGATATGGTCCGCGTGAACACCATACTGGACTCGCTTTCACAGGCTCTGTTCAATGCCCGCGACAGGCTGTTCTGTTTGATGGAGAACTTGCGGCCCATCAATTCGGCCTCTGATAGAATCTCTTTCAGGTTCATTGGCTGACCGCGCAGGCGCAATATTTCGATGACGATCAGCAGATTCTTGTCACCGGGGGTACTCTGTCCGAAGGCGCCGGCGCCAGCCAGCCAGTTGACCGTGCAGGTGGTCACCTCCCTGCCGTCGGGGAAGGTTCCGACCGGCACCGTGGCCAGGTCGAAGCGGTAGTCGAGATGCTCACGGTCGCGCATCTTGGTCGAGCGGAACACACGGTCGGCGATCTCGACCTCGATGTCGGTGGCGGCGAGCAGGGCGCTCGAACCGCGGGCACCGAGCGCCTCGTTCTTGCCGGAATGATGCACCCAGGCAATGGCCGCACCGAAGGTGTTGCGCAGGCGATCACCGTTCTCGATCAGCGCCGTCATGTCCTGTGCGCTGTTCTCGTTGCCACCGCCCATGGCGCGGGCCAGCGTGTCGATGACGATCAGCCCGACCTCCTTGCCGACCGTGGTGTGGATGTTCTCGACCAGCGGCTTCAGGTCGAGCCGCCGGTCGAACATGTTGACGCTGGACGGGATGATGTAAAAATTGGCGGTGTCGCCATAACGGTCGTACAGCGCGTGCAGGCGAAACAGGATGCCGCGCGCCGATTCGGTGGCGATGTAGACCACCTTGGCCTGACGCACCTTGCGCTCGTTCCACGCGGCTCCCTGTGCGATGTGGTAGGCCAGGTCGAGCATGACGAAGGTCTTGCCGGATCCCGGCTTGCCGTACAGCACCATCAGTTCCTGCGGCCCGATCAGACCCTCGACCATGTCGGTGTGACTGCTGTCGAACAGGCCTTCAAGCGCCTCGGCGATGGTCAGCGGCTTGAGGCGCTCGTGCCGCTGGCGGCGTTCCGCCTGGTCCTGTTCCTTGACCGCCTCCTCTTCGTAATCGTCGAGCAGATGGCTGGTCTTGACCCGCGCCACCGCCTTTTCGACGGTGTGCACGACATAGGAAAACAGTCTCTCTTCCTGAAACGTCGATACCACCTTGTGGCCATAGGCACTGAGCAGGATGGCGGTGTGCTTGGGCGATACGTTGAGCCGCAGCAGGCTGCAGGCCATGCTGAAATCGCTGGCCGAACGGTCGTCGGGGATCGGATTGCGCCGCAGCACTTTCAGCACCAGAGGATCGCTGACCAGGTCAACCAGAACGCCGGGCAGCGCCGACGGGTCGTCAAGCACGTCGGTCAGGTCGGATTCGGACAGGTCTTCGAATTCCACCGGGGCCGATGCAGGACCGTCGTCCGGTGACACCGTAGCCAGCGTCCGCAGGGCCGCCAGCGCGCAGCGCGGGCCGCCGCTGAACCACAGGCCGGACACACTGCGCTCGCGTCCTGCGGCCTTCTTTGCCGGCGTGGGCCAGTTGTAGGTGAACGGCACCCTAAACAGGTTCTTGGCGGTGCAGGTGGCGGTGTCGGCGCCGAGCGAGCGGGCAAGGTTTTTCATCAGCAGTTCGATCTCGGCCACCATGCCCTCGGTGACCGGAATGTGGTCGAGCAGTTCGTAGACCACCTGCATGCCGCCGCCGGTATCGACGATGGCGCGCGGCTGCAAAGGCCCGGTTATCAGGTCGTGCGCCACCGTGCGCAGGCGGTCGCGCTCGTCCTCCAGCAACTTGCTCTTGTCCGGGTCGAAGTCCAGCACGACCATGCGGATGGTGGCGATGTCGTCATTGCCGGGCACGGTGTGACAGCCGGCCGAAGCGACATTGGCGAGATAGAAAACCTGGCAGGGCTGGGTTTCCTGGAAAGCGATAAACGAGCGCATGTCGCGCATCGAATCGGGATCCGCGGTGTCGAAGACACGGTGCCGCACGGCACCACCGACCGCGATGCAAACCAGGGTCATTGGGCCGTTTTTGGCAATGGAACGCAGGAAATCGACCGCTTTGTGGGCGTCAACCGCGGTGTGGTCGGGGTAACGAGTCTTGATATTCGCCGAATGTTGGCTAGTGTCCATCGCGGCTGGGATCCTTTGCTGAGGGTCGCGTCACGGGTTGGTTTTCCCTTCACTAAGCGGGTTGGGGAATCAATTTAACGGCGGGTTGAGTGGCCTCAACCCGCCGTTTCCATATTCAGCATTCGGCTAAAAGCTTCAACCCTCTTCGGGCAGATGCTTGAGCTCCCGATCTCGTTGGTTCTAGGTTCAAGCCTTGCCAATCGGCTTGGCGATGTGCGGATAGGCGACGATCTTGGCGATGCGCCCGTCAGGCATGGTGACCTCGCCACGCGAACGCTCGTCGGCAAGCTCACGTGCCAGCTTCTCGTTGCTGGTCACGGAGCGTGAGAGGTAGCGATGGGTACCGTTGCCGAGCACGCGGTAGACGCCAAAGTAGGGCTCGCGCCCGACATAGCTGTGCGTCACCGGCAAATCGCTCTCGACGGCGCCGTGTTCGGTGACGGCGGTCCAGCGCATCATCAGGTCGAAGGCGCTGTCCTCGGCCTCTTTCCGTGTCTCGAACACCAACGCGTTGTTGTACCATTTGTCGTCGGAGACGGTTTTGACCTGTGGTTTCCAGCTCATTGCTCTTGCTCCCGCATGAATTCGAAATGGGTCCGCATCGTCGTGCAGATATGCAATTGCACCCATTTTCCGGTTTTCTGATCGATATAACGCATGCCCGGTTTATGGGTCGCTGCGGCCTCGTCGGCGCTGACGCGCCGACCGTCCAGTGTCCATGCTTCTAACTTCATTTCGATGCCCCCTTGATTCGCTTCATCACCATGTCGGTGAGAATGTCGAGCCGCACCGGGTGCATGCCGCCGCCGCTGTGCAGGTCGGCGGCGTCGCGCACGGTGTACCAGTCAACCGATTCACCGACCGTGAAGCGGCTGGCAATCGCGTCGGCCACCGGCCCCATTGGGTTGCTTTTCTTCGCTACTTTTCGTCCGAGTCTCATGCTGTGGCCTTTCGTGGACGTTTGGCGGTCGGGGAAACCTCGACCTTGGTGAACGGTGTGCGGCACTCGCCGCAGTAAACGCGCATGTCGTCGCGCGCGGCTCTGAGACGCACTGGCGGGTCGCAGCGGCAGACCCACAGGCGCAGCCGGGATCCCGGCCGGAGTATCGGATTGATCATTTCAACCCTCCCAGGATAACGCCGACCACTGCGACAATGCCCAGCAGCGGCAGGCCACCGATAAAGGCGACGATAACGGAGCAGACGGCGGTGCTGGTGAGAAAGTCACCCAACGTGACCCAATGCCCATGCGAGGCCCAGTAGGCGCCGATGGACACCACCGAGAGCAGCCACAGGCGGGCGACGCGGGTCAGCAGCGACGCAGAGCCACCGAGCATCTGGCGAAAAAGCGTTTCCATCACTTCACCTCATTGAGGACGGGAACGGCGTTCATCACGGCGAGCAGGGTGGCGCGGCCTTTTTGGCGCAGCGCCTCGTCAATGTAATGCTGGGCCGACTCGCGCCATGCGTTGAGCGTCTCGGAATAGGCGTAGGGGTTGGCGACATATTTGCGCAGCATGTCGCCGGACAGGTTGGTCAGGCGATAGCCTGACACATAGTCGGCGAGGATCTTCGGCTTGCCGTCCTCGATCTGCAAGGCGAAGGCGCGCTTGTCGTGACCCATCCAAAGCCAAATGCGGTAGCACTCACGGGATTCAGGACCATCGACGGTGGGGATTGTGTAGCTGCGGCGTTTCACGGTGTGGCCTTTCTTCGAATGGGAACAACTTTGATATCGAGCTTGCCGGCGACGCTGCGCTTTCTGCGCACGGTTTGAGCGGCAATCTGTAAAGCGGTGTCAGGTGTGGCGAGGATCTCGCCGGTCCACAGACCGACGGATCCGCACGGTGTGGCGTAGGTGGCCACGGCATAGAAGCGAGTCATGCCTGGAACCCGCGCCGACGCAGACGCGCCGCCTTGAAATGCATGGCCGCGCGGCGGCCAAGCTCGGTAAAGATTTGCTCGCGCAGGATCCTGGCACGTGGGCCGACGGCCCGGCCTGTGGCCTGCAACACGCGGCACAGACGCATGTCGGAATATTTGGCGAGCGGATTCATACCGTCTAATGTTTCGCGCATGGGTCGGATCCTTTCCTAGATCGCTGCAGGGAGGCGCGATCCAATGCCGTGCGGTAGGATCGCAATCGATACTTTGGCTTTGGCTGACAGGCCGCCACAGGCCTTGCACGAGGCGCAATCGGTTCGGTAACCGGCCTCTTTCGATGCGGGGCACATGATCTCGACGGCGCGATCAAGCGGCGCCATGGTGTCGCGGACACGGAATGTGCGCCATCCTGCGGCGTGCGCCGTATCGCGCTCGCTAGCGGTGTCCGCGCTGGCCATGACAAGCGTTTTGAAAATGGCAAAACGCGGATCCTGCCATTGATGCGTGTAGCCGTTGACAAATGCTGCCCTAAGCGTTGCCGCGCGCCAAATCCGATACGGCGCCGCGCATGGGTCGCCATATGTGCCCATGCGGAAAGCAAGGCCTGAAAAGAGCTCGGGCAAAAGCTTGATGTCGTAATCGATGCCCGGCCGGGCATAGCGCCCACGTGTCAGGGCGCCATAGACGCTCAACACGGATTTGGCCACCTGCACGTAGCACGGCGCGGCGCCGGTAGCTTTGGCAAGCAAGGGCCGGTGCTTGCAATCACCGCAGACCGATGCATCGGCACCGGTGCGCAAGGCGGACATCGGATCGATATCGGATCGAACGATAAAGGTTTGCACCATGGCACCGGTTTTTTCATTCTTCGATTTGGCCACGATACGGTTGGCAATCACCGCGATAGGCGCGCCGTCAATGAGTGAGGCGCCTTCGTACAGGACGACACCGGCAAAACGCGGTTTTGCACCGCGCAAGGCATGTCTGAATTCATCGATTGAAGAGATCATTTCCGTTATCCAATTGCGTTACAGTCTTATGGCATGGCAAGCGTTACCCTGTCAACAGTTTAAATTAAGGCCTTGTCCGCGCTTTTGTCCGCGCTTTTGTCCGCGCTTGTCCGCGCTTTTGTCCGCGCTTTGGCCATTGAAAGTAAACGATAAAACAAGAAGCGCGGACAAAGCGCGGACAGGCCGGGACGCAAAAAGAGCAAAGCGCGGACAAGATTCTTGCGTGTATACACGCAATTTGTCCGCGCTCCGCTTTGCCACCTGTCCGCGCTTGGCCCTGATACCAGGTATTTTTCCAGCTCAAAATTTGCCCGGTGCCTGACAGGCCTTTGCGCCATGTCGCGGTGACTCGCGCCTCGATTGCAATCCGTTACTGCAGCACGGCCAGGGCGATTACACTATCATATCCGTTACTAATGGACTCGACTCCACTATGTGTATGTAACGGATAGTGGAGCAACCTGGCACAACCGTTACCTGTGCGACACTCTGTCCCTTGACAAGTAACGCTTATGCACGTGCCAAGTAGAGCGGAAAACGTAATAAAATCAATGGGTTAGGCCATGTCCAGGGCAGTATAGACGGGGGTAGGGGGTCGTCGCAACCGGGGTGGGTACAACCTACGGTTACCTCCCCTAGCTGCGCAAAATCTGAGGTATATAATTCCGTTACCTCTCAGAACCCCGTGGATCGAAGCGGATAATTTCCACAGGATTTATCCACGTCAGCGTCATCCGTACTCGAACGGATACCTGTCCCGGATTTCACGATTGAAGAAGCCGCCTTTCGACCCCGCGGCGACAAAGTCTTCGTAGATACCCTGTGGCACCTCGGAGTAGACCAGCACCGAGCCGTCCTTCATCGCAATCGCCAGCCGCTCGGTGGATTCTTCCCAGTCGATGGATGCGATCGCGGAGCTAGTAACCCCAGGCATGGCCGGTGGATCCTCTCTACCCCGCCCTGCGCTCCCAGACCCGCACCGCGGCCTTGGTCTTGCCGGTGCGCGCCATCTTCAGGACGGCTTCCTGGATGTGCAGCGGGATCGGCAGCGGGTTGGTCGCCCGCTCGTACTCGCTGATGCGGATCTTGTGGCTGTAGCCGAGCGCCTGCGCAAGCTCGAGCTGGGTCATCAGCAGGCCCTGCCGCAGTGTCTTGAAGTCGTGGTTGGTCAGTTCGCCGACGCTATAGCTCATACGGCTTTCCTTCGTCTTAAATGGATGTGTTCCATCTTTCCGGCCTGGTTCCGGCGGACCAGTTCCTCGAGCGCCTCGGCGGCGATCTCCGGTGGCACATTGGCGCCCAGCATGAGGGTCATGTTGTCGTCCTCGTCCTTGCCGATGACGATCTGGATCAGGCCCACAGCTTCGCCGTCAATGGCGCGGTGGTCGTCCCATGCGAGGTCGAGAATTTCGAGAAACTGACTGCGTGACATTGTGCTTTCCTTGTGGCCTAAATAAGCGTTACGCTATTGCGTCGCAAGGAGGAAGCCATGAAGAAGGTGAAACCGTTGGGCGTACCCGGCGCCGAGACAGGCTTTAGCGGGTTGCCGAAGGCGACGCCGGCGGCGCCGAAAAAGAAGCCCGGCAAAGGCTCGCCGTTCAAGCTGCAGAGCCGCAAGGTCAGGAACCTCAATGACCGACAGAAGTGACGCCGGGCTGGACATCCTGACGGTCCACACGGATATCCGCACCGGCAGCCATATCGGCGATCTCGAGCCGCCGGCGGTGGACCCGCTGCTGACGGTGCTGGGCGACATGCAGCGCAAGCTGGCGCGCATTGAAACGCTGATGGAGACGGTCAATATGCGGCTGGCCGGCTTTGTGCTGCGCCCCGGTGGAGGGAAACCCGATGAGCGAACATGACGTCCGCGCCTGGCAGGACACGCTCAGGCAGATGGGCTACGACATCGTCTCCGACGGCGATTTCGGGCCGGCCTCGCTCGAGGCGAGTATGGCCACCCTCGGTGACGCCGCGCCGCCGGCGGTTGTCTCGCCGGTCGAGATTCCGGAAGGCTGGCTGCCGGCTTCGAAGAAGATGGTGCGGGTGATCGCCCACTGGACGGCCGGATCCTACACGGTGTCCTCCACCGACAAGGAGCATTACCACTTCATCTGGAACGGCGACGGCGAGCCGTACCGTGGCGATCACAGCGTCACCGACAACGAAAGCACCTCGGACAACGACTACGCGGCACACACCAAGAACTGCAACACCGGCAGCATCGGCGTCAGCCTGGCCTGCATGGCCGGTGCGGTGGAAAGCCCGTTCAACGCCGGCGCCTACCCGATGCGCAAGGCGCAGTGGGACGCCATGATCCGCGGCATCGCGCAACTGTGCGCGTTCTACAGGATCGAGGTGACCGAAGAGACGGTCCTCTCCCATGGCGAGGTGCAGGCGACGCTCGGCATCGCCCAGGACGGCAAGTGGGACTTCACCAGGCTGGCATGGGATCCGTCGGTGCAGGGCGCCAAGGCCTGCGGCGACCTGATGCGCGAGCAGGTGGCGCTGCTCATGCCGGCATGACACGCGGGCAGAACGAGTGGCTGGCGGCGATTGGCGTCTTCGTCATCCTGACGGTGGGGATCGTGGGGGTGCTGATATGGATGCTGTGAACGGCAAGAAATGGGGTCCGCACAACAAGCCGTCCGGCCAGGACCGGCGCACCAAGAAGCGCACCCAGCCGCTGACCGACCGCGAGAAGAACCTCGCCCGCAACCTGGTCGGCGGCATGGTGAAAAAGGCCGCCTTGCTGAATGCCGGATATTCACCATCGGTGGCCGCCGACCCCGACAACATCATGACCCGTCCACGATTCGTTCGCTATTTGGACGAGTTGCGGAAGCAGCAGGTCGAGCGCTTCGACTACACCATTGAGAACCTCTGCGCCCGGCTCGAGAACATCGCCTTCGCGGCGATGGAGAAGAATCAGTACGGCGCCGCGGTGCAGGCGGTGATGGGCATCGGCAAGATGATGGGGCACCTGGCCGACAGGACCGAGATCGAACTGCATGTGCTGTCGAAGCCAAGCCGCGAACCGACGGATGTGCTGACCCTGTCGCCCGAGGAATGGCAGCGCCAGTTCACCCCGGTGAAGCAACTGCAATGATGAACGTCCATGTCAGGCTAGGCTTCGTTCCACAGCCGGGGCCACAACTGGCGTTCATCAAATGCCCAGTCGACATAGTCGTCTATGGCGGTGCACGCGGCGGCGGCAAGACCTATGCCTCGCTTGGCGAGTTTTGGATCCACGCCGAGGATCATGGTGCGGAGGCGGTGGGGCTGATCGTCCGGCGTTCCCGTGAAGACCTCAAGGACACCATCGCAACCGCAATCCGGATGTACGGCAATGCGGCGAAATACTCGGAGAAGGGAAACGTCTTCCGGTTTGCGAATGGGGCGCGGCTCAATTGCGCCTATCTCGAAAATGACCGCGACGCGGAGAATTATCAGGGTTGGAGTCTGACCCGCGTCTATGTCGAGGAACTGACCCAGTTCCCACTGCCCGACCCGGTGTTCAAACTGCTTGCGACTCTTCGATCTTCGGCCGGAATCAAGCCTCAGTTCCGCGCAACGTGCAACCCAGGCGGACCAGGTCATGGGTGGGTCAAGAACTGGATCATCGACCAGGGTGAATACCAGCTTGTCACCGACGAGGAGTCGGGCCTTGTGCGGACCTTCATTCCGGCCAAGCTCATCGATAATCCCGCCCTGCTCAGCAATGATCCGAATTACGTCAATCGTCTCAAGGCCGTGGGCAGCTCGGAACTCGTCAAGGCATGGCTTGATGGCGACTGGACGGTCATCGAGGGTGCCTTCTTTCCCGAATTTTCCGTCAATCGCCACGTCATCGAGCCTTTCGATATTCCCGACCACTGGACCCGGTGGCGCGCGATGGACTGGGGTAGCGCCAAGCCATTCTCGGTGGGTTGGTATGCTCACGTGCAGGACGATACCCCACATAACGGCCGCATGTTGAAGCGCGGCGCCATTATCCGTTACGCTGAATGGTACGGCGCCAGCAAGCCAAATGTTGGCCTGCTGATGACCGCGGAGGAGGTTGCGCATGGCATTGTCACACGTGAAACGCAGGGCGGCGTCCGGCAGAGGATGGCGTATGGCATTCTGGATCCGTCTGCGTTTGCGGTCATATCGGGTCCGTCCATCGCGGAGACTCTGGGCCGCCACGGCGCCGCCTTCCGACGCGCCGACAACGTTCGCGTCTCGAAAGACAAGAGGGCAGGGGGTTGGGATCAGGTGAGAAACCGCCTGAAAGGGGATGAGGACGGCAATGCCATGCTGTTCATCTTCTCGACCGGCCGGCACCTGATCCGCACCCTGCCGATGATGCAGCATGACAGCTACAACGCCGAGGATCTCGACACCGAGGGTGAGGACCACGCGGTGGACGAACTGCGTTATTCCTGCATGTCCAGGCCGTTCGGCGCCCGCACCAGCAAGCCGGAAGACCGTAATCCCTACCTAATCGCCAATATCTTCAAGCTGAAGGAACTAGCCGATAACTAAATCTGGGTGTATTCCGGAATCTCTTCCGGAGATATGCCATGGCCAGCGCCTTCAGCCTGCCTCGTTCCAGCCGCGATTCTGGCACCAGCAGCAGGGATGAACGCGTCAGGCGCGAGAATATAGCCGCCGGGCGGGGCAGTTCCACCGCCGAGCGCCGTGCCAAGCCGAAAGCCAAGTCAAAACCGAAAGCCAAAGCTGCACCGGAAAAGAAAGCCGCCGCGCCCAAAAGCACGCCGAAAAGCCCTTTCAAGCTGCCGTCA
>Ga0105104_10000809_pt1 | contig 24287 bp, 22 predicted proteins | sample PPLLaktember2015_3_FD_87034 | JGI IMG/M metagenome (GOLD analysis project Ga0105104, IMG submission 87034) | Freshwater sediment microbial communities from Prairie Pothole Lake near Jamestown, North Dakota, USA - PPLs Lake P7 Core (6) Depth... | ecosystem: Environmental > Aquatic > Freshwater >...
GATGAAAATTCAGTTGTTCGGAATTTCCGAACAACTGCCGCAGATGGAAAAAACTACGATGTTGCCTATTATAATCTCGATATGATTATTGCCATCGGTTATCATGTCCGCTCTCATGTGGGCTAAACCGTTGGATTTCTCGCCTGACACCTTTTTTCCGATTGCACGCTTTCCGAATGCGATTGCACGGGTTCCGAATGGGAATACCCGGTTTAAAAAAGTTTTTGGGAGTCTATAAAACCAACTAAAAATGAGTATAAACCGGTATAAAATAGTCACGTTTTAGTCACGTTTTTTGGCTGATATTTTTGTCATGCATTGGAAAAGATGTAATTGCCTTTTATTGAAGAATTGAAAACAGGTATTCAACCGACTGCTTGTGAAATATCAATGATATTTGATTCATTTTCCGGCACCTGGGGAAACCGACTACAGCCCCAGCGATTCCAAAATGAGAATTACTGCTTCCCCTGGATTTGCACGCACCGAGCGCGTTTTTTTATCGGGATACCTTATATAAAAAATCATTGAGCTTTAAGATATGCAGGTTCGCACCTTTAAACGCGTTTACGTGTTCCGGGTTGATACAATATACACTTAAACCGGGGGGCGCGTATTTTCGCTGCTCCGGCAAATAAATGGGTTTGTTGTCGATGAGATATTGTTTGACCTGGCAAATATCGACGTGGTGCATCAAAAAAATTCCTTTACGGGCTTCCACTCCTTCCCCGATGAGGTAATACCAAAAATATTGCGAGTAATAATCATCGGGCGAAACAACCAGGGCGTTTTTATTCACTTTTCGCAGGATATATTCCACTTTATGAGCATGGTGGGGACTGTTGAACCGTTCCATTTTCGGGAAATTGAACAACAAGAAAAACACGGGGATAACGGGGAGAAGATAACGGACCCATGCGATTTGTTTGGAGTGCAATGCTTTTAGAACTGCATTTAAACCGATACCGGCATATACGGCGATGATAAAATAGTTGGGAACGAGGTAAGTAAATATTTCCGCTGCACTATAACTCATGGATAAGATCATATTCACGATAAAGACGAGGAGGAAAAAGATATGGATGGTTTTGTTTTTTAATTTAATAACACCCCAAATAGCAATGGGGATTAAAAAAAAGAATTCATTGAGAACAAATTTAAAAAAGAGGGGGAGCTGTTTCAATATCATCTGGGGGATGGAGTAGGCGAACATCCCGGATTTGTACTGGGCGCCGGTCACATACCAAAAAAAACGCTCCAGGTTTGGTGTTGCCATTTCAATGTAGGGAGTATTGGGATCGTAATAGCGCCAAAAAAAATAAGCATATTGCAGGGCACTGAGAACGATGAAAACCAAAACCCACAGGATTTTTTTAATATCCAGGAAAGCTTTTTTGTCGGTTCTCCAAACGAGGAAAACGAGGCCGGGCAAAAATGCAAGAACCAGCGGGTGATTCCCGAAAGAAAGGGCGTACACGGCGCAAGCTATATAAAAATACCGCTCTTTTCCAGTTTCATTCCATCTAAAAAAATAAAACGTCACCATGGTTAAGAAGAGGATGTTTAGTGAATTAACTTCGGCCACAATGGATTGAGACCACAGGGTGTAGGTCAAACCGAAGGTTAAAGCGGTAATAAACGCACTGGAGTTCTTGAGTTTGAAACAGTGCTTTAACAGGAAAAAGAAGAACAGGGAAGAAATGGCAGAAAAGAGCGCCGATAACAAATTGGCTTTATAAGCCAGGGTTCCGAAAGGGAAAAGAGAGAGGAATAGATGGTTTAAAAAGAGATACGTTGGGAAACCGGGGGGATGGGGCGTTCCCAATACTTTCCCCACGAACTGGAACTTTGCGGTGTCGCAATTGTTCCCGGTTCCCGGTAATAATGTAACACTATAAACCACCATTAATATAACAAAAAGCAAAACGCCCCAGTAAAAACCGGGTTTAAAAAAAGTTTTTGGGAGTCCAGGACCCTCGCCCTCCGTGAGAGCCTTTTTACAAAAAGGGTCCTGGCCGCCGGAGGCAAAAATACTATTCATATCGCAGCGCGTCGATGGGGTTCAGCCTCGAAGCTTTCATGGCGGGGTAGAAACCGAAAAAGATTCCTACGGCACCGGAGAAGAAGAAAGCCCCAAAAACAATGAAGGGATCCACAATCGTGGTTATATTTATCAGGTTAGAGATTAATTTCCCGATACCGATACCGGAAAGAATCCCGATTAAACCGCCTAACATACTGAGGATAACGGCTTCGATGAGGAATTGGATTAAAATATCGCCGCCGCGAGCACCGATGGCGAGGCGAATCCCGATTTCACGGGTTCGTTCCGTCACGGATACCAACATGATGTTCATGATCCCGATCCCGCCTACCAGGAGCGATACACCGGCTATGGCGCTCAAAACCATTGTCATTATCCCGGTTACGCTGGTGGCTGTTTCCACGATATCGGTTTGAGACCGGATATTAAAATCATCGTCTTCGCCGGGTTGGATTTTGTGAGCGGATCGTAAGATACTTTTTATCTCTTCGGAGGCCGCGTCCATTTTTTCGATTGAAATGGCGCTGACCATAATGGTATTAATATTTTGCCCGTCGCTCATCCGGTAGAGTACGGTGGTATAAGGAGAAAGAATGACATCGTCCTGGTCCTGTCCCATTACGCTTTGTCCCCTTTCTTTGAGCACCCCGTTAACCACGAAAGGAATGTTCCTGATGCGGATTCGTTGACCCACGGGGTCCTGGTCGCCGAATAATTCTTTGGCCACGGTTTTGCCGAGGACTGCTACTTTTCGGCGGGAAAGCACATCGCGGGGTGTGATGAATTCTCCTTTATCCATGCCCCAATCCCTGATTTCCAGGTATGAAGGGGAGACGCCGCTGACGTTGGTGGCCCAGTTTTTATCACCGGCGATGACCTGGCCGCCGGCGCGGATCATGGGAGAAATTCCCTTGAGGAGGGTGGTTTCTTGTTCCAAACGTTTATAATCATCCAGTGTGATGCTCCGGTGACTCTGGGCCCCATAGCTCACGCCCCCGGTTCGCCTTTCGCCGGGAAAGATCATTAATAAATTGGACCCCAGGCCGGAAATCTGTTTTTCAATGGATGCGGAAGCTCCTTGACCGATAGAGACCAGGGCGATGACAGCCCCGACACCGATGATGATGCCTAACACCGTCAACAAGCTGCGCATCCTATTTTTCATAATGCTTTTAAATGCTACTTTAATAAGATTTTTCCATTTCATAGGGTCATCTCCTCTTTTTCGCCCAACCCCCTGATATTGCGTTCATTTTGTAGGGCTGCCAGGTCATCTTTGGCTGATCTCACGTTGGTAATGGGTTCATCTTTGATGATGTGACCGTCCCGCAGCATGATAATGCGTTTGGCATAATCGGCGATATCGTGTTCATGGGTAACCAGGATGATGGTGATGCCTTCTTGGTTGAGTTCCTGGAAAACCGACATGACTTCGATGGAAGTGACGCTGTCGAGGTTACCGGTGGGTTCGTCGGCCAGGATAATGGAGGGTTGGTTGACCAGGGCTCGGGCAATAGTGACCCGTTGTTGTTGACCGCCGGATAACCGGTTCGGTTCGTGGTCCATACGGTCTTTCAAACCGACACGGATTAGTGCTTCAACCGCCAACTTTTTGGGGTCTTTTATTCGTTCCGTTCGATTGTAGAGCAGGGGGAGTTCGACATTTTCCAGGGCTGTGGTGCGGGGGATCAAATTAAATCCCTGGAACACAAACCCGATTTTTTTATTCCTGATATCTGCCAATTCATGTTTATCGAGGGTATTGACGTATACTCCATCCAGGTAATAATCGCCGCGGGTAGGGGAGTCGAGGCATCCGATCATATTCATTAAAGTGGATTTCCCGGAGCCCGAAGCACCCATAATGGCGACAAATTCTCCTTTTTTGATTTGTAAGTTCACTCCCCGCAGGGCGTGAACTTCCACGTCGCCGCCCATATCGTATACCTTGGTTATATTTTGTAAATCGATTGTGTGCATTGTTTTTATCCTTCGAAACGAGGTTGTCGATAAATTTTGTTTTTTAGTGCCTACCGCCGCCGCCCATCGGTCTTCCGAAAGGCATCATCATGGGCATGCCGGTTTGTTGGTTTTTGGTTGTTGACCCGGCTGAAATGATGACTTTCATTCCTTCTTTTAATTGCCGGCTTCGTTTGATTTCGGTATGCTTCCCGTCGGTGGAGCCTTTTTCGAACATGGCGATGGCGGGGACGCCGTTTTCATCCAGGATAAAGACCCGGCCGAAGTTTCCCGGCATTTTCCCGTTGGACATCATACCGCTCATCATACCGCCGCCGCCGCCCATTATGCCGCCGCCTTGTCGTCTCGATTCGCCGCTGCTGTTTTGTTCGCCGTTCCTGGGTCCTCCTTCCGGGTTTCTTTCAGCCCTTCGTTTTTCCATCTGGGCTTTCAAATTTTCCATTGCTTTTTGAAGGACTTCGGTGGAGGGTGTAAAGCTCAGGGCAGAATTGGGTACCAGCAGCACATCTTTTTTCTCTTCTATTAAGAAGTCGACGGTAGCGGTCATACCGGGGAGGAGTTTTTTATATTCATTGGGGGCGTCTACCATGACCGTGTAGTTGACCACATCCTGGACGGTTTTAGGGCTCAAGCGAATTTGTCGTACTTTACCGGTGAAGGATTCTTCGGGGTAGGCCTGGACAGTAAAGCGAACGCTTTGGTTTTCCAGGATTTGCCCGATATCGCTTTCGTCTACGGACGCTTCGATACGCATTTGAGTGAGGTCTTCGGCGATGATGAAGAGTTTGGGGGCCTGGAATGACGCGGCTATGGTATTTCCTGCGTCAACCGTCCGTTCGATAATAGTGCCGTCGATGGGAGATGTGATTTCTGTATATCCCAGTTGTGTTTTGGCCCGTTCCAGAGAGGATTCCGCAGATTTGAGCGATGCGGCTGCGGTTTCTGCATTGGTTTTTGTGACCAGGAATTCTGTTTCGGAGAGGTACCCTTTTTCAAAGAGAGGCTGATTTCGTTTTAATTCGGCTGCCGCCTGGGTATATTGGGCTTTCGCTCGAGAAACGCTGGATTCGGCGTCGCGTACGGAAGCTTTAAACATTGTTTTATCGAGCACAGCCAATACCTGTCCTTTTTTTACGTTGTCGTTAAAATCCACGAATACTTTTACTACGATACCGGAAACCTGGGAGCCGACATTCACGGTACTGACTGCGCCGAGGGTCCCGGTGCAGGATACGATATTTTCCAGGTCTCCTCTTTTTATTTCTTCCAATTCGAACTGGGCTGTTTCTTTCTTTTTTGAAAGAAGTTTTATGGATACGAATGCTAATACTATAATTACTAATATAGCCAAAGTGATAATTATTTTTTTCTTTTTCATGCTGTCCTCCGGGTTATTTTTCGAGCGAACGAATCATTCCGTCGTTGTCGCCTTTGTAGAAAGAGATGGCTATACCGCGGATCAAAACGTTGAACCGTGATTGAACGCGGTCATAAATGGATTGCAAATACCGGGACCTGGCCTGGGTTAATTCCACCATGGTGGCGGCATTTACTTTGTAACGCTCTTGCATGCTGTCCAATGCATCTTTGGAATATTTCAACTGGTTTTCAGCGACGTCCAGTTGTTTCACGGCCGTTTGATAGTCATGTAATGCTTGTTGTATTTCCACCTGGACTTGCAGCCGGGCCGATTCCAGTTGAAGTTTTTGGTTTTTCAATTCGATGTTGGACAAAGCAACGCTGTAACGGGTCCTGAATTTATCGAAAACCGGTATAGAGAGCGATAAACCCACAGAGCCCCCTATATTGCCTTTGAAGAATTGATCGGGAAAATTGAACAGCGCATTTTGGTTGGAATAGCTTGTGCCGATATCTGCGGATAGCGATAATTTGGGGAAATAACCGGAGTAAGCGATTTTTAAACCTTTGTAAGCGGCTTCTACCTGGAATTGTTGGGCTTTGATATCGGGGCGTGTGTCCAGGGCTTCATTTAAAGCCTCTTCGCTGCGGAGATTCAAGATGCGAGAGACCAGTTCGTCGATACCGGGATTTTCTACTTCGTAATCGATGGTGGGGGGTAAGCCCAGGGTTTGCATTAACAGGAGTTTGTTGACGTCCAGGTTTCTCTGGGCATTCAGCAGTTGTAATTCGGCGCGGGAAATCTCGGCTTGTTGTTGGTAGAAATCCGTTATCGGTCTTTTCCCGGATTTGTAGAAATTTTCCACCTGTTGTGCCAGCAAGCGTTGTGCTTCCAGGTTTTCTTTTTCAACTGCGATGAATTCGCCTGCGGTGACTACCTGGATGAATCGTTGGATCGTTTCATATATAATGGATTGCCGGGTCCTGGAGACATCCTGGCGGGTTGCGTCGAGTTCCAGTTTGGATTGTTGAAGGGAAGCTATATCGTTAAAACCGTTAAACAGGTTTATGGATGACGATGCGCTTAAACTCAAGGAACCGGAGCTGGTTCCGTCGAAAGACCCGGTGACTTGATTATATTCTTTTGAATATCGTTCAGTAGATCGTGCCGATATGTTCATATCCGGGAGAAAGTTCGCTTTTTTTTGTCGGACCGCCAGTTGTCCGGTTAAAATCCGGTTCGATGCCTGTTGAAGCTGCAGGTTTGATTCCAATGCTATTTTTAGCGCTTTGTCCAGAGTCAGGGTTTTTCCCGGTTCTGCAGCATTAACCGGGTTCCAGCACATCAGCATTAGTGGAATCATTACAAATAGTAATATTTTTCTATTCATAACACCTCCGTATCTTTTTTTTGATCTTATTGTTATTGGTATAACAATTAAGAAAGCGTTATATTGCAATAAAAAAAAATATTACGAAGATTTATGGTAAATGGTTTTTCCCCGGAGCCCCACTGCGTGGGGATTTATTATGGTACGGAGCCACCGTGCCGCCTGGCGGCTTCCTTATCGGTCAGCCGCTGCATCCAAAATAGCATCCAGTAATTGTCATTTTGAAATCGCGGGGGCTGCAGTCGGCCCGTCACGGACGGGTTTTATTATTGCATTGCTGGAATATACTTTATTTTTGGGGCGTGATTAGAACACGCTCCTACTTTCACCTCGCGCTTCTCTTCCCAACTCATCATTCATCATTTCAAAGGCACCGACACGCCCCCTTTGCGTATAAAATCACTTTTCAAAATTAGAACTGCTGGAATAGCATCTTTTTGACTGGAATTTCAAATAAATTTATGGTACGATTATTAATATTTGGAGTATTGGAGGATTAACCATGAATAATACCCGTTCCATTTTCCCTTCGCTTCATAATCCCATCTACCGCGTGGAATTGGGAACCGATAACCCGGACCAATCCCGCGATTTTGAAAAAAAGACAAAAGAAGTATTCCGTTCACTAGAACAAGATGTTCCCGATATACACGGGGATGTCATCGAAATCGGCCAACCGGTTTTCCTTCGCACAATTAAACACAATCCATCCCTGGATTCCCTGGTTGAACTCGGCTTGATCGAAATACCCTGCGCCTTTTTACCGGTTGAAGACCATCATTTTATTTCCGTCAAACTGGAAGTCATCCTAAAAAACAACGAAACCGGCACCCCCTTTTCCATTTACGACATCTACCCGCAGCAAGTGGAATCACGACTGGTGAATATTTCATTGACCCTGGCCCAAGACTTTCGATTTTTGGAAGAATCCAACCCTTCACTCCCTCACTCTGTGATTAAAAGAGGATTGAAAATCGCTCCATTCATATATGGATTGATCACCAACCCGACCTCGGCGAGCTGGACCTTCGAAAGCGAGAACTCAAGCGATATGCGCGGGATAAAAACCATCTTTTCGATTCTAACCAAAGATACTTCCGCCTCCCAAACCCTGGAAATCGAGTTTCGCTTAACAGCTAAAGTCAGGACGAAGTGGGGTATTTTTCCTGTATCGGTTTTAAAGCAACTCAGCGGCCAGAAGTTTTTTTCCCTTCCATGGAAAAGTATAACGGTTTCATCTCCCGCCGTTACGACGCCATCACCGGCGCCTTCCGGGAGTTCCACCGGTAATGATATAAATAACCACAGGGAAACACACTTTAAAGTATACCTCAGTTCGACCTGGGAGGACCTCAAACCGGAACGTCAAGCGGTTGAAAAAAACCTCCACCGGATGAGGGATTTGGAGTTTAAAGGAATGGAGTATTTCGGTACACGCCCGGATACTCCTGGGAATGTTTCCCTGGATGAATTACGAGATTGCCATATCTATATCGGTTTATTTGCCCATCGCTACGGTTCAGGGATAACGGAAAAGGAATACCGGCTGGCTAAAAAAATGGGTATACCGCGTTTGATATATATTAAAGATTCCAATGTCCCGGTACTGCCTGCGCATTTCGAAAGCGATCCTTCCAAAGCCGCCTTACTTGAACAATTAAAAAGGGAACTCCAACAGGAGCACATTGTTTCGTTTTTTTCCAATCCCGATCACCTGGCGTCGACCATAGCCGCGGATTTACACAACCAGTTGAACCGGTTACGCCAAATCGACAAATAGAGATGATGCAGGCAGGTTGGTTGGAGTAGGGGAGTCGACGGGTGGGAATAAATCAGGATGCACCCAGGATGTTTTGAAGTGTCGATTCCAACTGCTTCACCATAAAGGGCTTAGTCAGTGCGCCGAGAAAACCGTGGTGTTTGTATGAAGAAAGCACAGGGCTGTCGGAATAACCCGAGGTAGCGATCGCTTTCACTCCCGGGTCGATCTCCCGGAGACGTTTTATCGCTTCTTCGCCGTCCATTCCTTCATTAACCGTCAAATCCAGGATCACGGCATCGAAACGCAGCCCCTCTTCTATCGCTTTCCTGTACATATCCAGTGCAATATCACCATTTTTGGCCGTTTCGATATCATATCCCAGTCGCCCCAACATAATAGCGGTTAATTCCAACACCAATTCATCGTCATCCATGATCAGGACGTGCTTCTTATGGGGCGGCGTTTCTTCCGGTACTCCCGGTTGAACGGGTTCTTGCACGGAAACGGGGAAAGCAGCCGGGAGATAAATATATACAAGAGTTCCGATCCCGTGCTCTGATTCTACGTGGATATACCCTTCATGTCTTTTTATTATCGAATAAACCACCGTGAGGCCCCCCCCAATTTCATGATCCAGGTCTCCTCTTTTCGTTGAAAATAAAGGGTCGAAAATATTGGGGATATCGCGCCGGGTTATACCTTTTCCACGGTCCATTATCGAAATTTTTACATATTGCCCCTTCCGGATAAATATGCCCCGTTCAATACTGTTTAATTCATGGGAATCGATATCGATATTGGAGGCACTGATATCGATAACCCCCTCTCTTCCCATAGCTTCCCGGGCATTTTTTATTATATTAATAAAGGCCTGTTGAATCGATGCGATTTCCACTTCGACATCCCATAAATCCTGGGGAAACGAAAACTTATACTTGATCTGATCCCCGGCATTGTCGGTCAAAACGATGTTTTCAATGAGTTTCTTTATGGATAACCGTTTCCGGTCCAGGCCCTCTCCTTTGGAAAAGGATATGTATCTTTGGGAAATATTCTTCACACGCAGCGCCATTTTTTCGAGATCATCCAGGAAATAATACAGCCGATTTTCGGGTGCAACTTCTTTTTTAGCCAGGGATGCATTTTGCCGGATGACCCCAAAAAGATGGTAAATATCATGCACGATTCCATCGCCGAATAACTTCACCAACTCCGTTTTTGAAGGACGGAAGAGCAAGTTCGTCTTCCTTTTATAAGAATCGATTTCATTTTTAAGCATTTTGTTGGACACCATGAGCATTTCATTCTCGATACAAGCGGTGCAAGCGTAAGCCAGGTTTTGATTCAACGGTTTTAACATATTCATCACGCTGCCGTCCAGTTTGGCGTTCCTTCTCACCAGGAAAAGAAGGCCAAAACCCGGGAGCTCCACGAAATGAAAGAACTCTTTTTCGCCATATTGACCGGAATAAGGGAGATTGTTGGAGAATTCGGTGTGTTGGGAAAGAGAAAAGGTAGTGGGTATATTTCCCAGGGCATAAAGACAGGTGGAACCCTGGTAGAAATCGGTAGGTTTCGAGTAAATCGGTTTATACCGGTATTCTTCCTCATTTGTGGTTTCCAATTGAAATACGACCCCGCCGGTACAATCCAATTTTTTAAAATAAGTGGATAACGCTTCTTCCAACATTTTTTCAATATCCGGATTTTTCCCTATTGAAAGCGCAATTTCGAGTAAATCATCCGCCTGAATCAAAGCACGATCGGTTTTATCCATTTCAGCCGCCTCCACTTTCCGTGCGATATATTCCGTATTTGCATAAAAGAAATCATAATCGAAGTTCTATTTTAAACAAAAATACTTTTTTTTTCAATAGAAAACTCTTGATAAATAAATGCGGTTGTGTTAAAAATATAGAATGATAAAACGTTTCAATGCTTTTCAAATTTTTCCACCAAGCCGTCGAAATTCGATACATACTATAAAAACATATCACGACAGAAATGAAATTAAGGAGAACGAGAAAAAATGGTAACCTTTGGAATATTAGATTGGTTCTGGTTAACAACATTCATCTTGTTGATGATAGGGTGCGGGGTTCTTTTTTACCGGTTGGGGAAACGTTCGGAGTCGGATTTTTTCCTGGCTGGGCGTGGTTTGCCGTGGTGGTTGCCGGCCGCATCGGTATATGCCACACATACAGCCACGGATACGCCGATGTGGGTATCCGGTGTCATTTATAAACACGGATTTTCCGGGATTTGGTACACATTTTTTTCAGCATGGTGCGCCATCAGCGCATTTGTTTCGACGCGCATATTCCGGCGGTCTCTCGCGTATACCCAGGCGGAATGGCAGTCGCTGCGGTTCGGAGGTATGGCCAGCGAAATGCTCAGGGGGTGGATTGCCGGGTGGCAAGTATTTTTAAACATGTTCATCCTCGGATGGGTGGGAATGGCTATGGGAAAAGTGTGTAATTATGCTTTTGGGTGGCCCACCTGGATCGGGTTGATATTTTTCTCTGCCATTTGTGCGATTTACGTCCTGGCAGCCGGGTACTGGGGAGTGGTAATGGCGGATTTCCAACAAGGTGTCATCGCATTTATCATGATCCTTATCGTCAGCATTTGGGGAATAGTCGCAGCCGGGGGACCGGAGGCCATCATCGATAATCTCCACAAATTGGGCCAGGCCGGTAAACTGAATCCTTTTAATTTCACCGGTTTTTTTCAAGGGAGCTTCCCTGTCGCGTGGTTTATCACCATGATGATTATTGCCGTGATAGGAGGATTCGGAATGGGCACTTCCATCGATTGGTTCCCTGAAGCCCAGCGCATCCAATCCGCCCGAACCATTAAAGACGCTTCCTGGAGCATCTGGTCCGGTACTGCATTGGTTCTCACCCGGAACGCCATTTGGGCTGCTGCGATCCTGGGCTTTTTCGTGATGTATCCCAATCTCACCGAAGTTAAAGATTACGAAATGGCCTGGTTCAGGATCGGGTTTGACAACTTACCCACCGGCATGATGGGATTCTTTTTTGCCGGGATCGTGGCCATTCACATTTCAACGATTGCCACCCACCTCAACCTGGGTGCGGTCTACATGACCCGCGACCTTTACCATCATTATATCGATCCCAAAGCCAAAGAAAAACAATTAATCCGGGTCGGCAGAATTTCTACGTTTATTCTTTTGCTCGGGTCATTTGTTTTCGGGTCGATTATGGACAATATTACCGAATGGTTGATTTTCGCATTATGGATCATGGCAGCCGGGGTTTGGCTTCCCAATATTCTCCAGGTTGTCTGGTGGCGGTTCAACGGGTGGGGATATCTCACCGCATGGGTCTCCAACCTCGTTTTATCCTGGCTCGTGGTATGGGTACTTCCTGCCTTCGGGGTTCTTCCCAAATTGCAAGATTACCAACAATTCTGGCTCTTGATGCTCCTGGGTGCCGTCATCTATATCCCTGTTACTTTCTTCACAAAACCCGAAAAGATGGATCGCCTGGTTAAATTTTACGTCATGTCCCGCCCCATCGGTTGGTGGGGACCGGTTAAACAAGAAGCCCAAAAGCGCGGGCTGCTGTAGAAGGAGGAAATTATGGCTTTAATACGACGAACCTGGACCCCGAAAGAGGCTGATAATTGGACTAAAGAAGACGTGATGGCCATTATTATTTCTCCCATCACCTATATTCTCCTTACCCTTGGCGTGGCCTTCAGTGCTTTACTCATGCCCATCGGTTTTATTTTGTTCTTCCTGGGGGTGGCCCTGACCCTGTTCATGGCTTTCATCATAAACCCCAAACTCTCGACTATTTCCGATGAATATGAAAAAAAACAGAAACACTACATCGAAGACCTTGAAAAACAAGTAAAATGGGAATCACCGGAGGATTAACATGGATAACAGTTTAAAAATGGTAATTGGTATGACGATGGCCTATATTACATCCTTCGCCGGGTTGATTTTGGCTTATTTTTCTTATAAAAAGCACCATAAACAGGAAAAAAAAGGAGATGACCATGAGTAAGCTCCTGTTTGGAATAATTATACCCGGGACTGTTTTCGGGATCTCGTTTGCTGTAACGTATGCATTATTCCGGCATTTCTCGAAAAAGAGTCATTGAAATCGATCCCGCTTCGTCATCGACATGCCGGCGACATTTGAAAAAAAAACCGAAAAAATGTTTTTTTACAGGACAAAACGTTTTAACTCTTGAAATTCTGTTTGGAATATTATATTATTTAAGACATGAAAGTTAAAAAAACACTTCCCGGTTTAGTAGGGCAACCTTGCAAAAAATTGAAGCAAATCTTTTATATAAAAATAGAGATTAGAGGAGATTGAGAAATGAGAAGAGTAGTGGTTGGTCTTTTAGTTTTGATGTTAATGGTTTTTATCGGTGCTTGCAGCAAAAAAGAAGTTAAAACGGAACCTGTTCAACAAGAACAAAAAAAAATTGAGAAAGTAGAAGAACAAGTAGCTAAAGTCGATAGACCGGAGTTGACAGAAGAAGAAATCTTCCAGCGCCAAACCCTGGAAGAGCTGAACAGGAAAGGTTACCTCCAACGGATTCATTTCGATTACGATAAATACCAGGTTCGCGATGATATGAAACCTATCCTGGAAGCCAATGCACAATGGTTATTAAAATTCAATACCGTTATCGTCGCTATCGGCGGACACTGCGACGAACGAGGCACGGAAGAATACAACATGGCCCTCGGTGAAAAACGTGCCGAAGCCGCAAAAAAATACCTGGTCTCCCTGGGCGTTTCGGAAGATCGCTTAAGAACCGTATCTTACGGTAAAACTCAACCGCTGGTCAAAGGACTCGACGACCAAACCTTTTATCAAAACCGACGCGATGAGTTTGTGATTATTAAAAAATAACGAGAAGTTGATAAACCTATGAAACAATCAATCATCTTATTTCTTTTATTGATATGGGTGGCTTCTGTTCCTGCTTACCCGGTCAAGAAGGATACCAAACTGATCCTGGACCAACTGCTTAAGCTTGAGGAACTACTTACGACCTTGAATGAAAAAGTGTCTACCATCACGGATGAAACGGCGGCCATGTCGAAGCGGGTTCAAGTGATCGAGGATAAAGTGACCGCCATTACCAAAAACCAGGCAGATACAAGGGAAAATAAAGAAAATGTTTTATTGAGCCTGCAATTCCTGAAAGAAGAGATCAACGAATTAAAAAACAGTATCAATAAAATCAATGATCGATTGATGTCCATGCCGACTGTTAACCCCGGCCCCACCTCGGAAGTACCCCCATCGGGCGATGCTTCCGAAAACCAGGATACCAGCATCCAGGCAGCGGAAAACATGTACTATACCGCGTACTCCGATTATATTAAGAAAAATTACCAACTGGCCGTTGAAGGATTTAAACAATTCCTGAAAAAATACCCCCAAAATGGCCTGGCCGATAATGCACTCTATTGGATCGGAGAATGTTATTACGCTCAAAAAATGTTCCAGGAAGCCGTTTCCACTTTTTCCGAATTGATCGACAAATACGGCGACGGAGATAAAATCCCGGATGCCATCCTTAAAAAAGGCTATTCCTTAATCGAAATGGGCAAACAATCCGAAGGAATTGCCGTCTTAAAAGAACTGATTTCACGCTACCCTTTATCGGAAGAAGCATCCCTGGCGCAGCAGCGAATTAAAGAAATATCGGAATGAAAAAATGGCAAACAAACGAAGTTTAAACCGTGTGATCCTTGTCGGAACTGTAGGCAGAGACCCTGAAATCACCCACATCCCCGGGTTGGATAAAGATGTAGCCAAATTCGGCCTTGCCACTACCGACGTATTTATGGATAAAACCACCAACCAATTCCAGGAAGTTACCGAATGGCACAATATCGTTGCCTGGGGCTATACCGCTAAAAAAGTGGAACGAAGCGTTTCAAAAGGAAGCCTGATCCTGGTGGAAGGACGGTTGAAAACCAGGAAATGGAAAGATCAGAATAACATAGAACGACGCACCACCGAAATCTATGCCGATTCTGTCGTTGCACTAGAACGGAGCAGTACCTCTAAAGAAAGAGAATCGGCTCCGTCAATGGGCAAAAGTACCGGATCATCCCCATACAACAACAGTCCCTCCGGCCCTATTAACTATGACGATTTCCCCTCTTCTCATCCAGGTTACCAGGAACCGCCGGAAATGCAAATCGACGATTTGAACGACATCCCTTACGATGACAGCGATCCCTTTTGATTCACCGGTATTATGGGAGGATTAAAAAAGTTAGATGGCTTTTGTAAATTATAATAATAAAGAAATCACGGTAAAGATTGTTTATTACGGCCCTGCGCTGAGTGGGAAAACGACCTGCTTGAAATATATCTACGAAAGCGGCGAATATAAGAAAAAAGGAAAATTGATCACCCTCGACACCGACGGCGATCGAACCCTTTTCTTTGATTTTCTCCCCATCGAAATCGGTAAACTGGGCGACTATTCAATCAAAATGCAACTCTATACTGTCCCGGGACAGGTGGCTTACAATACCACTCGAAAACTGGTTCTCCAGGGATCGGACGGCATTGCCTTCGTCGCAGATTCCCAGGTCGTCATGCGGGATCAAAACCTCGACAGCCTCAATAACCTCAGGGAAAACCTCAAAGCCAATAATATCGCTTTCGAAGAAACTCCCCTCATCTTCCAATACAACAAACGCGACCTCCGGGAAATCCTCCCCCTCGAAATCCTGAATAAAGACCTGAACCCCGAAAACAAGGCGTTCTTCCCCACTGTCGGTACCAGCGGGGAAAATATCCTGGAAGCCCTCCATACCATCATGAAAATGGTCATCATCCACTTGAAAAATAAACTCTCTATCTTTCAAAAAGATAAAACCGTCATGTTTTCACGAGATGAAGTCACAGACCATACCATCAAAAAATCTCAAACTCCCACCCCAACCCCACGGACCATCGATCGTAAACCCGAACCCATGATCACTCCTCGTCCAGCTCCTCCACCTCCTCTCGTTACTCCCAAAACTCAACCCAAAGCCGGCGGAGTTCGCGACGCCGATACGGAAAAAGAAGAAATCTTCGAACTCTCTTCTTCCCTTTCTATGTCGGAAGAACCATTGAAAACCAGGGATTACCCCAAGATCGAAGACGATATTTTTAACCTTGGCGACGATAACCGGTATGTAAGCGATGGAATTAAGATAGACCTCGACCTCCCCGAATCCGCGGACATGTTTCCTTCCCCGCCGGTTAAATCGAAAGAAAATACCGATTTCAAAGCCAAAAACCCTTCGAGAATCATTCCCCCTGAACCCATTATCGAAATCGAAGATACCGGCAGGGAATATGATGTGAAACAGGATGATATCGCTTTCGAAACCCCTTCACGGGGTGAAAAAATCATGGAAAATGCTGCTCCGAAAATTCGCACCGGCATCGATGTCCCGATTTTTATCGAAATACCCGAAGATAAAGATGAAATCAAAATAAATCTCAATCTTCAAATCGTAATTAAGAAAAAATAATGGCACTTATCGGAGGCGAAATAACGACTTGTCCAAATGAATAAAAAAATATCTTTGCGGTGGGTAATTTTTTCTATATTCATTCTTGTGGTGGCGGGGGGAAAAGAGAGGATTCACGCACAGGGCTTAAGCGAACTCGCCGACAAAACTTCCCAGTCCATTATCGATTTTTTTAACGACAAATACAATATTAGAACCTCCATTACCCATTTCGAAAATGTCTCCGGGATACCCGACCTTTCCGCCCAAAAATTCTACCAACTGGTCATCGCAGAATTGGAAACCGCCGCGAAAATCTCTTTTACCGATTTACTGGTCAATTTCTCCCAAAACAAAGGTGAATTCAACTTGAACCAGGTTATTTCCCTGAATTACCTCATTTCTATCCGGCTCTCTCGAAATAAAACCAGGATCGGGGCAGGCATCTCCATTTTTTCCCGCACCCTGGATAAAGTCATTCATGTCAAATACCTGGAAACCCTCTTTGAAGAGCAGGAAACCGATATGTTAAATACAACCCGGTACCCCTTCGAAGGTTTGGGGTTTTCAAAAATCATCGAATTGGATGCCCAACCCAATTTGTTGGATGTCAAGTCTTTCCTCGACGCGGATGGTCAACTGGTTATCCTTTATTATTTCCCCGAAGAAGTCGAAATCTATAAATTGCAAGAAAATCAATTAAAAAAAAACCGGACCCACCCATTCAAATGGGCACGCCCCTATTATCCTACTCTCGCCAACGAAGGCAAAGCATCGGTTTTTTTAGATAATGGCATGCTGGTCCTAACATTCGGAAATAATTTCTCTAAAGTATCCAGGGTGCTCATTTTTAAAAACGGGCGTGTGGACCCTGATCCGCCCAACCTCATCGAAGCGGATGTGGATTTTGTTCCTTTCAGGCACATCGAATTAAATGGGGCCCAATACATAGCAGGGACACGTTATGCCGTGGGTAAAAACTATTTTGAAGGAAAATTGATCCTGGCACCCTATAACCCGGAATGGAAATTCCAGGATGATAGTTACCTGGAAAAAGACGTTCCTTCGTTTTACGCCCTGGATTATGCCACTCCGGGCGACTCCCGTGTGCTAACTTCCATCCATATAGTGGACCGCAGCTATAAGTATAAGTTTTACGCCGATAATTTTGAACAGTTGGTGGTGGAAGGAAAAGAACGCGGCGCGTCTTTGTGCTGCTTCAACGGCCAGTGGCTGGCGGTCAGCGATTTTTCCTCCGGCTCCGACAGGCTTTATTTTTATAAGATTCAAGGCGGCAGCAGGAACCTCGTTTTTGAAAACCCCGTCGACGGCGAAATCGTTTTTATTTCAGAAGGCGCCTGGATGACGGCAAAGGGTTTCTGGGTTTATACCTGTAAACCCGGTGCTAAAAATGCCTCTTCCTACGTGCATGCCGATTGTAAACTGCAATTCTGGAGTAAAAAGAGTGAATAGCACTGCAAAAATTTCTATCATACTCCTGGCCTTGTGCCTTATTTGTGCGATTAAACCCCATTACGGCGGGGAAATCACCATCCGACTCAATGAACCCGATGACTTTATTTTTAACCCTTCCAGCTATTCGAACCTGATCTTCTATTCGTTGATTTATGAAAACCTGTTCTATTTAAAAAAAGACGGACGGATCGAAACGAATATTTTCAAAGAATATAAATATGACAGCCAAACCCGCATTTTGAATCTTGTATTAAAGGATAATCTTTCATTTTCCAATGGAAAACCCATCACGCCCCAGAATGTCAAATCATCCCTATCGATTTACCTGGATATGAACCTCGTCTCGTCTCGAAAACTGCGGAAAATGTGCAAACGAATCGATATATTCCCCCGGGAAAATCGGATTATTATCGAATCGGTGGTGGATAACCCTTCGATCGTCGATTCTTTAACCGCCCCGGAATTGGTCCTGGTGTCCGGGAGCGACCAGGTTTTCTCCGGCGTATTCCATCCCGTCGAATGGGTGCAAAACCAGTATCTTCTTTTAAAACCTAACCCGTTTTACCCTGGAGGACGCTCATACCTGGATTCGATTAAGATTATTTTTTATGATTTCCATTACCCCGATGTTTTTATCTCTACCCCCAATGCCTCCGAGCCGGTCATTAAAGGAGGTTTTGATGAAGTCAATGCCGGTGTCTTTCAAAATATATACCTCGCTTTCCCCAAAAGCGAAGGCAGCAATAATACACGGATTGCTGTTTACTCCCTCTTAAAAAATTTCTTCCTTGACGGCAGAAGCGATGAAAATCCCGGTAAACCTTCAAAAAAAGGAGCAAAAAATCTTTCGCTCCCGGACGATCACCTTGAAGCCGCTTCATCTTCTACAACTCCTTATATGGAACTCAATTCTTTGACCTCGAACGATGAATCTCCCATAACACTGAATATTCGAACCTTTCCTTTCTCTCAATCCCGAACGATTTTGCGTTATTCAAAAGTCAATTTATACATTCTATCCTCCCTGAAAGATATCGAAAAACCTTTTAGCGATTTTCTCACCCGGAGAGGGGTACCCCTTGATTCAGTTTTTATCAATGATTCCCAATTAATTAATTTCATGAACAATACTCCCATCGATTACCTCTTGATGGGAAAGATTTTTACTCGGCAGCTCCCCCTGGAAGAGAAGATTAAAATTATTCTCAAAGAAATGAGTTTTGGCCGTTTCGACGAAACTTACTTGAAGTTGCTGAATCAATTGGATGAAGTGAAATACATGAATAACGAAGAACTGGCAATGGATTTAATGGCGGGCATCATCGAGAAGATTGTCGACGATGGCTTTATTCTACCCATATGCCAGAAGCGCTATTCACTCTATATAAAGAAAAATGTCAAAGGGCTAGCTTTGGATTATTACGGTAAACCGTTATTCCAGGAAGTCGGTTTAAAATAGGAGTTCATATCGATAACCTATAAGGAGAAAATCATGAAACGCATAAAAAAAATTCTCTTTTTATCGGCGTTGTTGGGTGTGGTTACGGTGGGATTGTGGCCCATCGAAGCCGGGGTAATGATTGGAAGCAATAGTAAACCCAACCGTGTTAATTATGGTGTCAGCGGTAGTATGGGATTTATTATTCCTATATTAAAATTTGAAGTGGAGTATTACCGTTTCAAGGAAGACGATCTGCTGTTATTGCCGAAAAACACTCTTACAGCGGGAGTTAAATTCCGTCCTAAATTCGGTCGTTTTTCCCCCTTTGCGGTAGTCGGGGTCGGTGGGGATTTCAATCAGATCAGTTTAAAAAAGGATGAGTTCGATACCTTTGTTTTTATAGGCGGAGGCTTATATATCCATTTATCCGGCCCATTTTCCCTTCGCGGCGATGTCCGTTTTTTGAACTATTCGGGATTTAACCGGACGCGTGTGGCTGCAGGGGTCTTTTTCCGGATATAGTTTTAATATCGATTTCGGATGTGGGTTTATTCCCCGTTTCGAGCCTGCGGCGTGTGGTTCAGCCGGTCACATGGGAGCATCGATACCCACTTCGAAGAGAGGAGAACGCAATGAATAAGAATTCCAACCCGGAATATCCGTTGATATTTGCAAAACTCAAAGAAATTTTGCAAAAGTATGAAAGTGCATCATTATATCCCCAGAATAACAAACCGAACATTTACGAACTCGTTGGGCCCCCGGTAGAACGCAGCCGGGGGGAGAACGTGTGTTTCGGGGCGGTACACATAGGCCTTACTTATGTATTGTACCACCTTATGCCGCTCTATGATTTCCCGGACCTTATTAAAGGCATCTCCCCGGAGCTTAAGAAGCACCTTCATGCCAGGGCCATCTTTAATTTTAAATCGATGCCGGACGATCAAATCTTCAATGAATTGGCCAAATTGACCGAAAAAAGCTGCAAGCGTTTCAAAAAAGAGAGATTGATCTTATAGGATGGAGTGATGTTTTAAGAGTGAAGTGTGATGCGGTATTATCTCACGTCTTTCCCCTCAATAACTCAATAACTCAATAACCCAAATAACTCAATAACTAAAAGCTTTCGCGGGGGTCCAGGGGGCGGCTTTCGCGAAAGGAGCCCCCTGGTGTCGAATACAGATTCTTTATTTCACTTTATCAGCCCGGATGTAGTAGCTGGAGCCGACAGTTAAGCTAAAGAAAGGGGGTTCCGCTTTGACTCCTGTGCCTTCGCCTGTTCTCATGGTCACATCGAAAACCCGCGCCAGGTTTTCTCCTTCTTCTTCACCCATCATGATTGCCGCGTATACCGGTATTCCATACATGATGGGGGTTCCCAATATATCACGTTCTTGGACCGACCAATCCCCGTGGATGGCGACTCCCAGGATTTTTTGAGGTTTGGGGTTTTTTGCCCAGTCGGGGCTTTCGTTAAAATATTTTAAAGCGGCTTCTGCGATGGCGCCGGTGCTGTTGCCCGGCCAGGTTCGTTTATCGATGGAGGCGGAAAATGCCTCTGCGTCGGCTTTGAGCTTCGTTTCAAGCGTTTGAGCCATTTCTATAACTTTTGAACTCTCGCTGTTGTACCGCTTTGCCATTTCCAGCCATTCTCTTAATACCGCATGGTTTTGCAGTCGGTGGAAGTCGCTTTTATTTATCAAACCGGGTAATTGTGTTTCCATTCGATCGATGAGGTCGTCGGCTGTATAAACCCGGGTTTCGGGAATTTTCCGGGTTCCTTCGGATAGCCATACCCAGCCTTCAGTTGCATTGGTAACACCTGAGTAACCGGCTTCATCGGTTTTTTGTTTGATTTCGTCCCGGGTGGTGCCGTATTTTTGCTCAAAAGCCGTCAATTTTTCTTTCACTCCTTGAAGTTCATTCTTTTCGAATTCTTCAATGAATCGAATTTGTTCTTTCAGGGGTTCCAGGTCGTTATAATAGGGGATGCCGCATTTATCCAGGGTAGGCCGCAGCCGATCATATTCCTTTCGTAATGCATCGCAGTCGGCGTTGACTTCTTCGGACCTGGCGGCACTGCCGGATAATTGGTCCGCGACTTTTGCCCTGGCTTGGGCAAAGCGGGATTCTGCGTCAGCCAGGTCTGCGGCGATTTTTTCCAAATCGGGGTGGTTGGTTACGCCGCCTTTTTTCGCTTCATCGAGGGACTCTTGCAGCATTTTTTTACCTTCGGAAATGTTATTTTCTATGCGTGAAATGAGTGATTTGGCCACCTGGTTGTCGGCTCCGGTTAATTGTTTGAAATTATTTTCCAGCATTCGCAATTGGTTTTGAGCGTCTTGCATCGGTTTTCGTGCGTTATAGGGGAGGTTGACTTTAGAAGGGCTTTTGGGTGGTTCTGTTTTAACCGGTTCGGGTGTTGCGGCTGCCGCAGGCTGGGTTTGGGGGGATTCGCCGTCGATGGGTTTACCGATCCGGCGTTCCAGGTCTTTTTGGGCTTTAATAATTTTGGGTTCCAATATTTTGAGTTGGGGGTTTGCCGGGTCTGCTTCTTTGGCTCGGTTATAGAGTTCCCGGGCTTCTTTGAATAAGTTTAGTGCTTCATCTTTTTTCCCGCTGAACATCTGTCTTTCGGACTGGCGCAATTGGGCGTCCGCTTGCTTGATGGTTTCTTGGATATTGATTTCGCTCATTGGTTATTCTCCTTCTTCTTATTTAAATGCCTGGGCGCCGTACCCCGGTACCGATTCGAAAAGTTCTATTGCTTTTTTCCAGGGGTAGCGGTTGGCGAACATGGTCACCTGGCTGGTTAGTTTCCCCTGTTTATTCATACCCATAGCCTCCCGGAATAGGTTCGCGGGGGAATTGGGGTTGTAATCCGCTTGTTCGGAATAACGGGCATTAAGGAAACCTTCCAGGTAGGCTTTGTCGATGGCCAGTGTTTTTGGGATCATGGATTTGTTTTCGGTGCAAGAGGATAATTCCAGGTCGCCGAACTGGTCGACTACCAGGTTGAGTTTGGTATTGCTGGCGGGGCTGTATTCCAGGTCACCTGCTTTGTTGGCAAAGAAGATGTTGTTGTCCATTTTTACCCATTCGTTTTTATTAAAGCGGGTGTGGTCTACCCCGGCCAGAGCGTTACCGCCGATAATGTTATGGTGGATATTGTAACTGGCTTTAGTCATGACGCGGATGCCGTATCCCATATCCAGCAGTTCTTTTGTGCGGGTCCAGGAGAAGAGGATGGTATTGTAAGCGATTTCGACTTCTCCGCACAAAGAAAGAGTTTTGGGTCCGCCGGTACTGGGGCAGGTCCCGTAAATTTCGACGGCAGCCATGCGGTTGGCAACAAAAACATTGTTGATAATTTTGATGGAACCTTTTCTAAGTCCTGCCTGGACAGCAAAACTCGCGGAATTAAGGAAGACATTGTTGCGGATTTCGATATCTCCGCCCATAGCTGCGCTGGGGATGGACAAGCAGGGTTCCGTTACAGTGGGGATTTGGCCTGTGGCTTTTTCCGGGGGAAGAAGGAGCATACCGGTTTCTACGCCGTTGGGTTTACCATCTTTGTCACTGTAACAGTTTCGCATACCCATATCGAAGACGAAGCCATCCACCACTAAGCCATCTACATCGCCGGTAAATTGGATTAGTGCTTTCCTGGATTTGGCGCCGCTGGCGTTATTGGGTTGAAAGAGGGAGGGAAATTTTTTGATATCCCGGGTGCTGAAGTCGGGGGAAAAGCTTCCGTACAATTTCACCGGTTTATTGCAGTCGATAAAACCGATATCGAAGGTGCCGCTGTAGGTACCGCCGGCTACATTAATTGTGTCCCCGGGTTCTGCGGCGGAGATGGCTTTATCGATTTCTTTAAACGGGAGTTCTTTGCTGCCGGGGTTGGCGTTTTTCCCGGTGGAGCTTGAAACATAAAGGGTATTGGACATAAGCGGCAGCGACCCGGCAACCAGGGTCAATACTGCGATTATTAATACCGATAGGCTTTTCTTTGTTTTGATTTTCATCGTTTGGACCTCCTGCCCCACTGCGTGGGGGTTTATTAAAGTGTAAATTGAAAATCGTCGATTGAAACTTGTTAATTATTAATTGTAAACAAAAATCGTTTTTTGTTCACCGTGTCCCGTTTCGTGGTTTTCCCAATCATCATTCCAAAGGCACCGGCATGCCCCTGGTCATCGAAGCGTCAAAATTGCACGGCTGCGTCGAGCATTTTTACGATGCCGTCGGAGATGAGTTTAACGGTTTCCATATCGCCTTTTTGAAAATTGTAATAGGAGATATATTCGCCAAGGGCCTGGTCTTTTTTGAAAACGTGTTTGCCTCGGTTTTCGCCGATATAGGTATTGGCTGCGCCGAATAAGCGGATATCTTTTGTTTTGAGAGCTCTAAACCTGGCGTTGATTTTTTTCATCTTTTCTTCGTACGATTTGTAGAGGGTTTCCAGTTTTGGTTTCAGTACGGCGGCTTCGGGTTTGTCTTTTAGTATTTTTGCAGCATCGGCCACAGCTTCATCGAAGGCAGCGAGGATTTCTTTAGCTGTGGTTACACCTTCGTTATCTGCGGGAAGCTGTGAGTCGGGGGAGGGTTGAATATTTTGTGTTTGTGATTCTGCAGCCGGTTTGTTAATATCCGTGGTGCCGGATTTTTCTCCGCATACGGAAAACACGAGGGGGATTAAAGTCAATAATACGGTTAGCAGCAGGTTACGTCTCATGTTTGTTTCTCCTTTCTCGCATACGCCGGTTTTTTTACCGTGCAAGAGATAAATTATGGCATACTGGAAAAAAGGAGTCAACCCACCGCTTAATTTTTATGTGTCCGCCCACCGTTGTTTTGTTAGAAAGTAATAATATACCCTTTTTTGAAAAGAATAAAAAGGGATTGTATTGGTCATCAGTATTTCTTATTTCTCATTTTGAAAAGTGATTTGGTTTTTTTTGACTGTCCCCTTTTTTTCCTTCATCGGGAGGAATCGGGGATTTTTTAATAAAAAGTTTTTGCCCGCCGGAGGCAGCAGGCTGATTTTCTTCTACATATTTTTTAAACTTTTGATCCTTTGCACGCACCGGCTGCGTTTTCTTAGAAGCCTCGTTACGACCGTCGCATTGCTCCGCTCGTTTTTAGAGACGAGAAACTCTTGAAATGAATTTTGGCTGAAAAGCCGCAATAGAATTATCAATTATCAATTATCAATTATCAATTTTTGCGTGCCTTTCGGCATAAAAGAAAGAATTCCAATATTAAAGGGAGTCAGACAATCCTACGAACATCGTGTGATCCCACGGCCC
>Ga0105104_10000810_pt1 | contig 24261 bp, 23 predicted proteins | sample PPLLaktember2015_3_FD_87034 | JGI IMG/M metagenome (GOLD analysis project Ga0105104, IMG submission 87034) | Freshwater sediment microbial communities from Prairie Pothole Lake near Jamestown, North Dakota, USA - PPLs Lake P7 Core (6) Depth... | ecosystem: Environmental > Aquatic > Freshwater >...
CGAACCTTTACTCAACAATGGTTGGGTGGTTCGCAATGATATTCCCCCGCAGATCGTTGATAAATTTTCGTATTTGCTATTTGGTTTGCAGGAAAGTAAAGAAGGTAAGGCGATACTTGATCGGTTGCCTATTTCCCGCTTTGAACCAGCGACCAATGAAACGTATCGTCCAGTAAGCGAGTTTCTTGAAAAATTTTCTAAAACCGTGCGTGAAATCGAGTATTGAGTCGAAAGGCATCGATGAATTTTATTCAAACTTTGCTTGCCCAGCTTCGCCTAAAATGGGGCAGTTCTATTTATCGCCAGATGGCGTGGTCGTTTTCTTTTGTCTCGCTGCTTATCATTTTAGGTTTAGGTTCACTTTTGTACATATATGAGCGAAACGCTCAATATGAGCAAGGCAATCAAAATGCATTTGATTTGGCGCGCAGTTTTACCTACAGCAGTACATCCTGGGTGCTGGCAAATGATCTGGCCGGCTTGCAGGAAGTATTGCAAGGTATTTCAGAAGCAAAGGACATTAAATTTGCTGCTGTACTTACACCGCAAGGTGAGGTATTGGCCTCTACCAGGAAGGAATTTATTGGCCACAATTTTAGTGATGCGGTTAGCCAGCGTTTGCTCCAAGGGCCGGTAGAGCAGCAGATACTGCTAAATGAACCAAATCTGATTGACGTCGCGGTGCCGATAAAGGCAGGCAGCCGTCATATTGGCTGGGTACGAGTCGAAATGACACGCGACACGGTCAATGCCAGATTACGCGAGATTACAATTGCCGGCCTTGGTATTGCCATACTTTTAGTACTGACAATTATTACAATTGCCACTAAATTGGCGCGTAATCTGACAAACGGGCTGGGGCGATTGGTAACGGTTGCTAATGAGATAGAGCATGGGAATCCATTCCGGCGTGAGGAAATCCAGCGTAATGATGAAATAGGCGTACTCTCGCGTCATTTGTATCGTATGTTGGATGCGTTGGAACAGGAAAAAAATACAAGGTTGGAAAAAGAGGCGCGTTTCCGAAAACTTGTGAAAGCCGCACCTGTTCCAATGTGCTATGTTTCAAAAAATAACACGATTGAGAGTATTAACGACCGTTTTTCTGAGGTTTTTGGCTATACGCATGAGGAGATTCCAACGCTTGATGCATGGTGGCAACTGGCATATCCAGATGAAGAATATAGAAAATCGGTTTTATCGACGTGGAGTAATGCTGTTCAGACAGCCATGGATACCAGGCAAGATATCCTGCCGCAAGAATACCGTGTTACCTGTAAGAATGGAGATGTGCGTATTGTAGAAATCTCCGGGGTAACGCTTGATGAAGATTTTCTGGCGATTTTTATTGATCTTACTGTACGTAAGCAGGCGGAAAAAGAATTAATTCAATACAAGGACCATCTGGAAGATATAGTGCAGCAACGTACGGTAGCGTTGGAACTAGCTCGTGAAGCTGCAGAAATGGCGAATCGAGCCAAGAGTACATTTTTGGCAAGCATGAGCCATGAATTGCGCACTCCATTAAATGCCATATTGGGGTTTTCCAACCTGATGCGTAAAGAGCCCCAGTTATCCCCTATGCAGCGTGAGAACCTTGGCATCATTAACCGCAGTGGCGAACATTTGCTGAATTTGATTAACGACGTGCTGGATATGGCTAAGATTGAAGCGGGCAATGTACAAGTAGAGTCTGTACCTATTGACCTTGGTGCTCTGGTTCGTGACGTTGCTGATTTGATGCATGTACGTGCACAAGAGAAAGGACTGCAACTACAGATTGATCAATCATCAAAATTTCCACGCTATATCAAAGGTGATGAAACACGCTTGCGCCAAGTACTGCTTAATCTTGTAGGAAATGCAATTAAATTTACCAAGCAGGGTGGCGTTACCTTGCATTTGGGAACAAAGAACAATGAAAAAACGCATTTATTGATAGATGTTGAAGATTCCGGTATCGGGATTAAATTGGAAGATCAACAAAAAATCTTTCATCCGTTTGTACAGGTTGGCGAAACAAGTCTGCAGAAAGGTACGGGGTTGGGTTTGACTATCACTCGCCAGTATGTGGAACTTATGGGCGGTACTGTCAGTGTGGAGAGCGCGTTAGGCAAGGGTTCAATTTTTCGCGTCAAGATTCCGTTAGAGGTGGCTAATGAATCCGATGTGGTAAAGCTGACGGGTGTTGTCAGGGGCGAGGTAGTGGGTTTGGCACCAAATCAGCCGGAATATCGCATTCTGATTGTCGAGGATCAAAAAGAAAATCAAATATTACTCAGTCAGCTTATGACTAGCGTTGGTTTTTTAGTTAAGGTCGCGGATAACGGTGAGCAGGGCATACAACTCTTCCAGAGTTGGCAACCGCATTTAATCTGGATGGATAGACGTATGCCGGTAATGGATGGCGTAGAGGCAACACGTCGTATTCGTGAGCTGCCTGACGGTAAAGACGTAAAAATCGTTGCAGTTACCGCATCAGCATTAACGGAACAACGCGCCGAAATAATGAAGGCGGGTATGGATGATTTTGTGGTCAAACCTTACCGATTTAATGATATTTATGAATGCTTAATTAAACAGTTGGGTGTGCAGTATATTTACGCTGATTCACCGACAGAGAAAGCTAATCACACAGTAACATTAACCGCCGAGGCTTTAACTGTGCTGCCACCAATGTTACGACAAGAACTTCAGGCCGCGTTGGAAAGCCTGGATAGTGAAAAGATTAATGCAGCTATTCAGCAAGTCGCAACCTATGATGCAGAGTTAAAGAAAACACTGTTACATTTAGTAGATAACTTCGATTACCCCTCTATTTTAAAGGCGTTAAAAGGTAATTAACCGGTACATCTCATGATAGATAATACAATAACAAACAAAGCTAAAATTCTTGTGGTTGATGATACGCCAGCTTCCTTGAAGCTGTTGACGGACATTTTGAAGGGTGAGGGTTATGAAGTACGTTCGGCAATTAGTGGCGAATTGGCGTTAAACGCAGCAACGAGCAATCCACCGGATTTAATATTGTTGGATATTCGCATGCCTGAGATGGACGGCTTTGAAGTTTGTCGTCGTCTTAAATCTACAGCTGAAACAATGGATGTTCCCGTGATTTTTGTGACGGCGGCCACAGAAACCGATGAGAAGGTGCGAGGTTTTGAATTGGGTGCTGTGGATTACGTCACCAAACCTTACCAGCGTGACGAACTGCTATCAAGAGTGCATGCTCATTTAGAGCTGCATCAGTTGCGCCATCATTTGGCAGAAGTTGTAGATGAGCGGACTGCGCAGCTTAAGGAAAGTGAGAAAAAGTTAAAAAATAACCTGCTCGATTCCGTGGCTTTACTGGCAGCCGTTGTCGAGATGCGTGACCCTTATACGGCAGGGCATCAGCGCCGTGTTGCAGAAATTGCTGTTGCTATCGGGAATGCATTGCAGCTTCCAGAAACTCAGGTTGAGGGCTTACGCCTGGCCGGCTTGATTCATGATGTTGGCAAAATCCGGGTACCTGCCGAAATTCTTAGTAAACCAGGCTTATTAAGCGAAATTGAATTTAAAATTATTAAAGAGCACGCACAGAATGGTTTTGATTTACTTAAAACCTTTGATTATCCGTGGCCAATTGCGCAAATCGTGCTACAGCATCATGAAAGGCTTGATGGTTCTGGTTACCCGCAGGCACTTAAAGGTGATCAAATGCTACTGGAGGCCAAGATTATCGCCGTAGCCGACGTGCTGGAAGCTATGATGTCACACCGTCCTTACCGGGCATCACTCGGCATTGATGCGGCACTGAAAGAGATCGAAGTAGGTAAAGGAAGACTTTATGCCCCTGACGTCGTGGATGTATGTGTCAAACTTTTCCGTGAACAAGGGTTTAGTTTCTCAAGTTGACTCACCTGAGCCCAGTGGTATTAGTCCTGCCAGTCACGATATTATCCAGTTGAAACTAACTTGGCATTTAACATAATCTCCGGCAGCCGGGCTGCCTATGGGGTGCAGTTCACGTCGGGACTGTTTTATTTCGTTAATTTATACTTAATTAAAAGTTGCAGCATTTATGGCTACTACTGCCGGATGGCTTGCACGTTTTTCAACGGATATGGCATAAAAGCGTTCAATTACTTCATCGGTTTGACCTAATTTGATCACATTGTGCTGCTGTAGTACTTCATCCTCGATAATGGATGGTGCCGTGAAAATACCAATACCTGCTTGCCCAAAGGCCCGCATCAGGGCGCTGTCATCAAATTCTCCGATAATATGTGGTCGAATACGTTGAGCACTTAGCCATTGCATGAGGCGCTTGCGGATGGCGCTATCTTCCCCCGGGACCAATATAGGAGCGTTATCAATATTTTTAGGGAATTTGCTGCCATATTCTTTACTAAGTTTTTCTGTGCCGAAAAAACTGATGCCGCATTCGCTTAACTGGTTGCTGCGACCTTTAATATCCATCTCGCCTGGCATCGGCCGGTCAGATAACACAAGGTCAAGTTTATGAATGGCAAGCTCACCCAGCAAGGGCTCTAATTTACCTTCACGGCAGACGATTTTAATAGATTCATCAAGTGCCATTGCAGGCGCCAGCAAGCGATAGGCAATAGATTTAGGTACAGCGTCCGAAATACCCACTCTAAATAAGCGGAAGCGCTCTTTAGAACCCGCGCGTAGTGTTTCTTCCAGGGCATTGCCAGTTTGAAAAATATCATCAGCATAAGTGAGTGCTAACTGTCCTGTTTCCGTAAGTTCTATGCCACGTCCTACGCGCCTGAATAATGATACCCCTAATGATTCTTCCAGTATGCCGATTTGTCCGCTTAAGGTTTGCGGGGTGATGTGTAATTGTTTGCTGGCGCGCACGATGCTACCCGCTTTAGCAACAGCCCAGAAATAATGAAATTGCTTGTAATTAATCATGGCAAGTACAATAGCTCGTATAAACCGAATAATCAATCAGAAACATTCTGCTTTTATTGAATGTTAAAACGTACTACATTACGCAGTATTATCTTCAATTGTTTCTGTCTGGCGTTTATCCGGTGGATAGTATTGATGGGTTCTAATCAAAGGAAAAAATATGAAACGGATTATTTATTTTTTAGCAACTAACCTGGCCATTATGCTGGTGCTTTCTTTCACCATGCGCGTGTTAGGTGTAGAGCCATATTTAAATGCGAATGGCCTGGATTTGGGTAATTTATTAGCTTTCGCGGCAATTATGGGTTTTGGCGGTGCATTTATTTCACTGGCAATCTCTAAATGGACAGCTAAGCGTATGTCTGGTGCCGTAGTGATTGAAGAGCCGCGTACACAAACCGAAATCTGGCTAATGAAAACGGTACGCCAGCAAGCAGATGCTGTGGGTATCAAAATGCCTGAAGTTGCTGTATTTAATTCACCGGAAGTAAATGCCTTCGCAACCGGTATGACCAAAAATAGCTCACTGGTAGCTGTTTCATCAGGTTTATTGAATGCAATGACCAAAGATGAAGCGGAGGCCGTGCTGGCGCATGAGATATCACATATCGCAAACGGTGATATGGTGACGTTAACGTTGATTCAAGGTGTAGTGAACACGTTTGTAATGTTCTTATCGCGAGTGATTGGCTATGCGGTAGATAAGATCATTTTCAAGACAGAAAAAGGGACTGGGCCAGCTTTCTTTGTAACGATGATTATTGCTGAACTGGTATTAGGTGTGTTGGCTTCAATGATTGTGATGTGGTTTTCACGTCAACGTGAATTCCGTGCTGATGCGGGTGCAGCTAAACTATCAAGCAGAAGCAAGATGATTGCAGCGCTGGAGCGCTTACAGGCACAGCATGAACCATCAGTATTGCCGAAACAAATGGCAGCGTTTGGTATTTCTGGGGGCGGTGGCTTTATGAAATTGTTTTCAAGCCATCCTGGCCTGGATGAGCGTATTGCGGCTTTACGCGCACAATAAAAATTCAAGATAAAAATTTTAAGATAAAACAGATAACCCATATTTAGGTTATCTGTTTTAGTCATTTGCAGTCATTAATAGTAGAGAGAAGCATGGGCGAACTGCAATCAATAGGTAGTTGGTGGATGTGGGCTGGTTTTGGCGTATTTGTGCTGCTGATGCTGGCCGTTGATATGTTTTTGCTCGGCCGCAATGGCGCGCAAAAGGTAAGTGCTAAAGAAGCACTTACCTGGTCACTGGTCTGGTTTGTTATGGCCATGTTGTTTGGCGCTGTGCTGTGGGGATGGCTGGATCATACTGCGGGGCGTGAAATTGCGGATACCAGGGTAATGGAGTATCTGACTGGGTATCTGCTGGAAAAAACCTTGGCAATGGACAATATTTTTGTCTTCGTAATGATTTTTAGTTATTTTGCCGTGCCCTTGGAATATCAAAAACGCATTTTAGTCTATGGTGTAGTAGGTGCGATCATTCTGCGCGCACTGATGATACTTTTAGGGGCGTGGTTAATTGCCCAGTTCCACTGGGTTCTATATATTTTCGGTGCATTTTTATTGATTACCGGCATCAAGATGTTTGTTTTTGCCGACCATGAGCCAGATTTAGCCAAGAATCCGTTATTAAAATGGGTGCGGAAACATCTCCGTGTTACCCACGATTATCATGAAGATAAGTTCTGGATATTCGATAAAGGTGTGCGCTGGTTCACGCCTATGTTTTTAGTATTAGTACTGATTGAGTTTTCTGATGTGATTTTTGCGATGGATAGCATCCCTGCAATTTTTGCTATTACTAATGACCCGTTTATTGTATTTACCTCTAATATATTTGCGATACTTGGGCTGCGTGCACTGTATTTTTTACTCGCAGATATGGCTGAACGCTTTCATCTGCTGAAATTTGGTCTGGCACTGGTGTTGATGTTTGTCGGTACAAAAATGTTGATTGTGGAATGGTTTAAGATCCCTGTAGCCGTATCTTTAGGCGTAGTCGTGGCCGTATTGGGTGCAAGTATGCTGCTGAGTATAATGACCGCGCAGAAAGAAAAAAGTATCAAGTAAAACGCGCTATATTGATTTAAATAGCTGAGTCATCATATTTTATTGATATGCTAGACTTATCGTAATTACTTTCAAGTTAACAAATCATGACGTTAAGCGAATTACGTTTTGTAGTGGCTGTGGCAAAGGAGCGCAATTTTAGACGCGCTTCGGAAAAGTGCTATATTAGTCAGCCGGCACTGAGTCTAGCTATTAAAAAATTAGAGGAAGATTTAGGGGTATTAATTTTTGAGCGTAGCCGAACGGATATAAGCCCAACGCCAATCGGTGAGAAAATTATTGAGCAAGCAATCAAAGCTATTGAAGAAGTAAACCACATCCGCGAAATTGCAAAGCAAGGAAACAATCAGTTAAGTGGAGTTTTCCGTCTGGGGCTAATTTATTCAGTAGGGCCATATTTACTGCCGGAAGTTATTCCAATACTGCGTCAAAGCGCGCCAGAAATGCCGCTGGATATTGAAGAAAATTTAACGGCACAGCTGGAAATACAGCTCAAAAATGGTGTGATTGATGCCGCGGTCGTAGCTTTACCTTTTGAAATACCTGGAATTAACACTATGCCTATATATGATGAAAAATATGTGGTGATGGTGCCAGCGGGGCATCACTGGGCAAACCGTAAGTCTATCAATGCGGATGAGTTGGCAGATGAAAATGTGCTGCTGCTTAATAGCGGCCACTGTTACAGTCATCAAGTGTTGCAAGCCTGCCCGGATTTATCACGTAAAGGCCAAGTGTTACAAGGTAACTCACTGGAGACTATCCGCAATATGGTGGCCTCTAATTTAGGTATTACGGTGTTGCCGTGCAGTGCGGCTTCTGAGCGCCATATCAACCCGTTAGTGAAGGTAATTCCATTTGCCAAACCTGTACCTGTGCGCAGGGTGGCGCTGGCTTGGCGTAAAAGCTATGCACGAGAACTGGCAGTGAGTTGTGTGGCCGATGCCATTAAAATGATTCAGTCAGATTGTTTGCAAATGATTAATAAAAGTTAAGTCATAGCAATAGATTTTGTTGCTATGACTATTATGGCGGGCTTAAATAAGCTAGGTTTGATTTAAACTTAATCTGGTAATTAAGGGCAAAAAAAAGGATACCTAGGTATCCTTTTTAATTTATTTTTACTTAACTTAGTATGTTTAACTGAATCTTAGCGATTGCAAACGTACATTGTTACTTCGAAACCAAAACGCATTTCAGTAGCTGCTGGTTTTGTCCACATAATAAATCTCCTTGAGTTATTAATTAATTTACATCCTATGGTTCATATACTACAGGGCAATTAAAAACTTGAACTATGTAAACTGCTTAAATCGTACTCATGATTTTCATTAGAAGAAGGAATTTGATCAGATGCTTTATCTGATAATCACTGAAATTTCGTGTTAATTAATAAGTGACAAATACACGGTAACCCGCAACTGCCACATCTTGTGTGGTAATTGCTAGTTTGATTCTGATTTCTTCCCTAGCCTTAAAGCCACCTGTAATGTCTGAATTGGCAGGCAGGTATTCAATGGGTTTGAACATACGACGTAATATCGGTTTGTCATCAACATCTGTAAGAGTGAGTTCAAGGTTGGGATATGCCTGAATAAGCGTGCCAGTGTTGATTAATTTGCTTGATAAATGCATTAAGCCAGGGTGGTCCGGATCTTCCTGCATGTCTGAGTCATCGATGACGATAAATTCAATTTGTCGTGGAAGATTAATGCTGCAAGTGAGTTGTAAACAAGCTTTTATTAGGTAGGGTTTAAGGTTCGGGTAATGAATAGCGATTTCATTGCGTAAAAAATAGATACTTTGCGCACCTGCTAACAGTAGGAAAATCAATGCACCTAAAGCCCATGGCCAGCGACGTGATTTCTTACCGGCTCTTTTAGTATTGAATTTGGTTTTACCAACAAAATCATCAAAATAACTGGGTTCGTGAGTATTGATTTCCGGTTCATTGCTTATGCTGCTGACTTTACTTAGCTCGTTAATCGTATCTGGACTTTCAATCCTACTTAGATTTTCAAGTTGATTTGGTTTTTCAATCTTTTTGATGTTATCAGTTTGATTATTAAGCTCATCATCCAAGATGTAGTCATTCGCGTTTTGCTCTGCTTCTGAAGCAGATTGCTGTTTTTGATTGAGCAGTTCGATGTTTTCTAATGATTCATCATGAATTGCAGGCCATTCAGGAGTGATGGCTATATCGGAAGATTTTGTATTGTCTTCAGGGGGTACAAGAGTGCCAGGGTCATCCGTTGCATTGGGAGTGATAGATACAAATTGAGACTTGGCATCAAATACATGCATGCATTGCCCGCAACGCACTTTACCATCGTGCTTATTCAGCTGTTCTTCAGTAACAAAAAATTGAGTTTGGCAGGCTGGGCAATGAGTTATGGCGCGCATTTTTTTGTGCCAGTGAGTAACACCCAGGAATCCATATACTGTGGTGTCTCCATATCAAACCATTCGGCATAAATGTTAGAAACAGCGGATTCTTGTTCTCGTAAAATGCCAGAAAGTGCAATTTTGCCACCTGCTTTGCATGATTTTGCGAGTGCGGGTGCTAGTACGCTTAATGCACTGGATAAAATGTTAGCTACAACAATATCAAACTCTTGTGATTGGTATTGGCTCGCATGGTAAAAGTCTGCAGTTACAGCATTTTGTTCAGCGTTATACAGGCTGGATTGAATGGCCTGTGCGTCGATATCAGTACCGACTACATGACCAGCGCCTAGTTTTTTAGCAGCAATGGCCAGAATGCCTGAGCCGCAGCCGTAATCAAGTACGGTTAGACCTGGTTTAACGGTTTCTGTCAGCCAAGCTAAACACAAGTGCGTAGTTGGGTGGCTGCCAGTACCAAATGCCAGACCAGGGTCCAAAATAATGTTAAGTGCATCCGGATTGGGCGAACTGTGCCATGTAGGTACAATCCATAATGAGTCCGTGATTTTGATAGGGTCGAACTGAGATTGGGTTGCACGCACCCAATCCTGTTCTTCGATAACCTCGGTGGTGTAGTGCAAATTAGCTAACTTTGTTTTTTGCTGTAAATCAGCCATTACTGCACGGACGTCAATACCTTCGTCAAACAATGCGCTTACCAGGTTTTGCTGCCAAATACCAGGCGGAGGATCACCGGGCTCGCCAAAAATCGGCTGCTCATCAACTGTTTCTGCATTGGCGTCTTCAATAATCGCTGACAGTGCGCCAAGTTCCATAAGGGTATCGCTGATTAAATCAGCGGTATTATCCTGTGCCTCAATTTTTAACGATACCCAAGCCATACTTACCTTGTTTATTTATTGTAAATACCTAGTTTTTGTTCAAGGTAGTGAATGCTGGTGCCGCCTAGGTGGAAAGCAGCGTCAGCCATTAATTCCGCATGCAATGGAATATTGGTATTGATACCATCAATCATCATTTCAGATAGTGCAATACGCATACGTGCAATTGCCTGCTCACGTGTATCACCGTAAGTAATGAGCTTGCCAATCATAGAGTCATAATGTGGCGGCACGGTGTAGCCTGCGTAGGCGTGGGTATCAATACGCACGCCCGGCCCCCCTGGCATGTGGAATGTCTTGATTTTTCCTGGTGACGGTACAAAACTATACGGATCTTCAGCGTTTAGACGGCACTCAATAGCATGGCCACGCAGCTGAACATCTTTCTGGCGGAATTTAAGTTTTTCACCAGCCGCGACAAAAATTTGCTGCTGTACCAGATCAATTCCCGTAATCATTTCGGTGACTGTGTGTTCAACTTGCAGACGGGTATTCATTTCAATGAAATAAAATTCGTTGTTTTCGTACAGGAATTCAAAAGTACCTACGCCGCGGTATTTGATTTTGCGGCATGCTTCAGCACAGCGTTCGCCGATTTTGTCGCGCAATCTGGTATTCAATAGCGGTGCAGGCGCTTCTTCAATGATTTTCTGGTGGCGACGTTGCATTGAGCAGTCACGTTCACCTAAAAATACTGCATTACCATGCTGGTCAGCTAAAACTTGAATTTCAATATGACGTGGTTTTTCCAGATATTTTTCCATGTATACCATGGGGTTACTAAAAGCGGCTTGTGCTTCGGCCTTGGTCATGCTGACTGAGGTGAGCAATGCTGCTTCAGTGTGTACCACACGCATACCACGTCCGCCGCCGCCGCCGGCCGCTTTAATAATGACCGGGTAGCCGATTTGTTTTGCGATTTTAATAATTTCGCTAGGGTCATCAGGTAATGCACCTTCTGAACCCGGCACGCAAGGAACGCCAGCTTTACGCATAGCATCTTTGGCAGAGACTTTATCACCCATCAGGCGGATAGTTTCAGCACGTGGGCCAATAAATACGAAACCGCTTTGTTCTACACGTTCAGCAAAGTCTGCATTTTCAGATAAAAATCCGTAACCTGGGTGTATTGCCTGTGCATCTGTGACTTCCGCCGCGCTTATTACAGCAGGTACGTTAAGGTAGCTTTGGTTAGAGGGCGCGGGGCCTATACAAACAGATTCGTCCGCCAATTTTACATATTTAGCCTCACGGTCAGCTTCTGAGTGTACTGCAACCGTTCTGATGCCAAGTTCGCGACATGCGCGCTGAACGCGTAGTGCGATTTCACCGCGATTTGCGATTAAGATTTTGTCAAACATAGCCATGAAAGTGTCATTCCATTCTTTTAAAAATTTTAGGCAATAATGAAGAGTGGTTCGCCGTATTCAATGGCTTGACCGTTATCGACTAAGATTTTTTTCACGACACCGGCTTTGTCAGCCTCAATCTCATTTAATAATTTCATGGCTTCAATAATACAAAGCGTGTCGCCTACGGCAACAGTATCACCGATCTCAACAAAGGCCTTAGCGTCCGGTGATGGTGAGCGATAGAAAGTGCCTACCATTGGTGACTTAACAGCATGGCCTTCTTCAACGGCTGGTAAGGCTTCTGCAGCAACAGGTGCTGCCTGGGCAGAAACTTGCGGCGCAGGGTTGTAATGCATCGGTGCATAATGCTGGATAGGGGCGTTGGATGTAAAATTACGGCTGATGCGTACTTTTTCACCATCCTCTGTCAGTTCAAGCTCAGAAATGCCTGATTCTTCAACAAGATCGATTAACTTTTTAAGTTTGCGTAAATCCATGGTAACCCCTAAAAATCTTATAAATTATAGTATTAAGAATGATTGATGTGATGAATGGCATAATCAAGTGCCAATGTGTAGCCTTGGGCACCCAAGCCACTGATAATGCCAACGGCGATATCGGTAAAATATGAATGATGGCGAAAAGCTTCGCGCGCAAACACATTAGATAAATGTACTTCTATGAACGGCACTTTAACCGCACTCAATGCATCGCGCATGGCAACAGATGTGTGGGTAAATGCAGCAGGATTGATAATGACAAAATCGGTCTTTTCCGTTGCTAAAGTTTGAATTTTAGCTACTAGTTCGGCTTCAGAATTGCTTTGAAAAGCTTCCAGTTCAACATTTGCCAGTTTTGCTTTGTCTGCTAGCGCTTGGTTGATGCTGCCAAGCGTAGTGTTTCCGTAGTGTTCAGGTTCGCGCAAACCCAACAGGTTGAGGTTGGGGCCATGTATTACTAAAATGGATTTAGATGACATGGTGAATTGCCTTTTTGAACGAATTGTTGCGTAAATTACTGTATTTCATAAACGCAAGTTTGCCGAAGTTAATGGATTTTGTCCAGCAACTTTAATGTAATTAAACGAAATTACATAAGATTGTATGAATAATATGATGAAATTTTTGTATCAACACAGTTTAATTATAAGGCCATCATCAATGTGGTAATAAAGTTTTTAGGGTTTCCTCAAGCAATGGTTTGCTGATTCTGCCGAAAAAAGTCTTTATTACGTTGCCATCAGCGTCGATTATGATGGTATAAGGCAACACGCCTTGGTTATTACCAAGCTCCGTACCTAGCTCCATACTTTCATTTTCAGCGATAAAAATCGGGTAATTCACTGGTGAAGTTTGTAAAAAGTCTTTTACTAAAGCCAAGTCATCCATTGCCAAACCTAGCACCACTACATTTTTATTTTGAAACTCTTGGTACAGCCGAGATAGTTCCGGCATTTCTTCACGGCAGGGCGGGCACCAGGTGGCCCAAAAATTCAGCACTATGATTTTACCCTTATATTGATTCAAGTTTTGCTTTGTGCCTTGCGTATCAATAAGACTAGTTTTATATAAAAGGGCAGTGTTGATATTCGTGTTGTTATTAATTCTGCTGACAGAAAAATGACGGGTAGCTAAACCTAAACTAATGAGTAAGGTCAGGCTGGCTAAAATAAAGAGTGTTTTTTTTAGCATTGTAAGGTTCCAGGTAGACAGCTGCCACGCTGGTTAAGTGTTTGTAAAAATTCTTCGGCATTTTGGTAGCCTACAACTTTAAGATGCGTTTCTTCTTGTGCCTTGGCGTTAAAGAATAAAATACCAGGAGGGCCAAACAGGTTGAATTTTTGTAATAAAGCTTTATCTTCTTCAGTATTTCCAGTGACATCTGCCTGCAATAGTACAGTATCTTTCAGCGCTGCCTGCACGCGCGGGTCGCTAAATGTAAATTGTTCTAGCTCTTTACAAGATACGCACCAGTCAGCGTAAAAATCGAGCATCACCAGTTTGCCTTGCGCGGCCTGGAGTTGCGTGTCCAGTTCGGCCAGGTTTTTAATTCGGGTAAAGTTGAGACCGGTGAGTTGTTGAGCTGAAGTGTCTCTTGCCAGCAGGCCACCAAGCGGTTGTAATGGTGATTTAGCATTAGACAATGCACCAATGAGCATGGCTAAGCCAGTTATCAGCAGCATCAGGGCGATGCCTTTCCAGAATCTGAGCGCAGGTTTTGCATCGGTGGGTAAAGGATCTAAAGCGTGCATGAAAATAGCAGGCACAATGAGTAAAGCGGCCCAAAGCACCATTTGCACACTCATGGGAATAATTGGCGCGATTAGCCATAATGCAACACCTAACATGAGCACACCAAACAGGTTGCGTACGGCATTCATCCAGCTGCCCACCCTTGGTAACAGGGTGCCTGCCGATGCACCAATAAGCAGGAGTGGGGCGCCCATGCCCAGTGACAGTGAAAACAACGCAACGCCACCCAATATAACATCATGGGTTTTGCTGATATAAAGTAATGCTCCTGCCAGTGGTGCTGCGACGCACGGGCTAATAATGAGCGCCGACAGTATGCCCATGAGAAAGTCGCTAAAGAACCGTCCGCCTTTAATGCGGTGACTTAAATTCATAAGGCCGTTTTCAAGATTGCTTGGCAGTTTGAGTTCATAAAAACCAAACATGGAGAGGGCAAGCAGTGCAAAAATCAATGCACCAAAACTTAATGCCCAAGGTGTTTGCAAGGCATTGCTTAACATTTGTCCAGAAAGTCCTGCAGCGATGCCAGCAAGCGTGTAGGTGAGGCACATGCCTAATGTATAGGCGAGAGATAAGTTAAAAGCGTGTAAACGCGTTACATGTGCGTTTTTGCCAATGATAATGGACGACAGAATGGGGATCATTGGAAACACGCATGGCGTAAATGCGAGTAACAGGCCTGCGGTAAAGAAACCTAAAATAATCAGCCACCATTTACCGCTTTTGAGCAAGTTGGCGGCCTGACTATCGCTGCCGGATGCATTGTTAGCATTAGGTGCGCTGTTAATGTTGTTAGCGCCAGGTGCTTCTGAGTCAGAAGGGGTGGTAGTTAGCTTGGCAGTTTCGAGGTTGACGGTGAAAGTTTTGTGCTGGGGTGCATAGCACAGCCCTTTTTCGCTGCAGCCCTGGTAGGTAGCCTCAATGGTTATTGGGGTGTCTGCAGCACTCTTTGTGACAATATTCCCCGTAAAATCATGGTGGTATACTTCCATCTTGCCAAAGTTTGGGTCATTTTTAATATCACCTTTTGGCAGGCGGATTTCATGATCCTGAGTAGGAGATAGAACAAATTTAATGCGTTCTTTGTATAGATAATAGCCAGGGGCTATTTTAAAGTTTGCGTTGATTTGATTGTTTGCCCGGTCAATTTCCAGCCCGAATGCTGCATCCGGCGATAAAAAATCATTTTCAGAAGTATCGTTACTAAATAAGCTTTTGGCAGCGTTGCTCACATTGCCGGCATTGCTTATCGGTGTGGATAGCACCGTGAATGTAAGTAACAAAAGATAAGATAATTTTTTTAGCATTGTGAGCCTTAAGCAGATAATTGTGCATTTACCCATTGTAAATATTGAGATAAACCACCATCTACGTTGATAGTGATTATTTCAGGAAGTTCATAGGGATGTGCTTTTATAATTGCAGCTTCAAGTGCATGATATTGCACTTGATTGGATTTAATCAGCATTGGAATTTCATCAGTGTGTTCCAGCTTGCCTTGCCAAGAGTAAATGGATTGGCAAGGACTCAATATATTGACGCAAGCGGCGAGCTTTTGTGTGACGAGCGATTCTGCTAACTGCTCGGCACTAGCTTTATCAGGCATATTGGTCAGTACCAATATAACTTTTTCTTGTATAACAGTTTTTTGATTTAACATTTAGGGTAGCACATCATGCGTATTTTTATAGGTCTAATTTTACTCGCTTTTCCAATCGCAGAGATATGGCTATTGATTGAATTAGGGCAGCAGTATGGCTGGTGGTTATTGTTTTATTTAGTCGGGATTGGCTGGCTGGGCTTACAGCTGATTCGGGAAGAAAAATTATTGTTTTCTGGCCGCATGATGCAAAACATGACTCTGGGCGGTAACCCAGTCAAGGCTATGTTTGGTAGTGCGCGCAATATGCTCGCAGGGGTATTGCTGATGCTGCCAGGGGTAATCACTGATATTATCGCGGTTATTTTGTTATTGATCCCGATTAAAAATAACCGGCCATTAAATGACCAATCTCAGTATGAACATTCAAATGCATCGCCATATCAAACAGAAAAAGCAGCTAATGATGATGTGATAGAGGGCGAATTTCGCCGTGAAGATTAACTTGATTATTTAAATATCAATTGAACCCATAGAAACACATAACATGACACACCAGATTACTATTCAGCCAAGTGGACATACTTATAGCGCAAAAGCGTACGAAACCATTTTAGAATCGGCTATAGAAGCAGGATTTAACATTCCTTATGGGTGCCGCAACGGTGCCTGCGGCAGCTGCAAAGGGACTATCCTGAGTGGCGAGGTCGATTATGGCGACTATGCGGAAAGCGCGTTGACCGAAGTAGAGAAAGCAGCAGGTAAAGCACTATTTTGCTGTGCAAGGCCATTAACAGATATTACTATCGAATGCCGTGAAATAAACGCGGGTGTTATACCGCCACGTATATTGCCAGCACGGGTAGAGCGTAAACAACAGCTTTCCCATGATGTAATGGCCTTGTTTTTGAAATTGCCAAGTAGTGAACATTTGCAATTTATGGCAGGGCAATATATAGAGTTTTTATTAAAAGATGGAAAACGCCGGGCTTTTTCACTCGCAAGTGCGCCACATGTGGATAATTTATTAGAGTTGCATTTGCGTTTAATTCCGGGCGGCCAGTTTACCCAGTACGTGTTTAATGAAATGCCGGATAAGGCTATTTTACGTATTGAAGGGCCATTTGGCAGCTTCTATTATCGTGATGAATCTGAAAAACCGATGATTATGGTGGCGGGGGGCACAGGATTTGCGCCGGTCAAAGGTATTGTTGAACATATGATTCACCATAACATTAAACGAGAAGTCACCATATATTGGGGTGCAAAAACGCAAGAAGACCTGTACATGCCTGAGTTACCTCAAGCTTGGGCTGAGGCGTATCCTCACATTAAATTTATACCGGTGTTATCTGATGCCTTGCTTGAGGATAAGTGGCAGGGACGTACAGGCTTGGTGCATCAAGCGGTGCTAGATGATTTAGCCGATTTAAGTGCCTATGAAGTGTATTGCTGCGGTGCACCCGCGATGGTGGAAGTGGCGCATATCAGCTTTTTACAAGCTGGCTTGCCGGAAGATGCCTTTTTCTCGGATGCATTTAATTATGCCAAACCGGCCACAACAGTCCAGGTAGCCAGTGTATAGGCCATATACCCAGTTGCTGGGAATATGGCTTATTAGGTTAGCGTTGGTGACAATTTAAAGTTCTTTGTACTGTTGAGACTAAAAGTCTGTTTTTTTGTCATTTGATTATTTAAATAATAACCCTTGCTTGTTTTTTGCCACGGCTAGCGTTTGAATCAGTTTTTCAAGATCTGTGTTTTGTATTAACTCCTGTGCCAGCTTGGCAGAGGCTTCTGCTTTTTCAAAGTCTCCTTCTGCCAAGGCGTGCATGCCTTCCAATAATGCAGCGTTGCCCGCTTTTAAACGTAGGGATGCTTTTTTGCTGCGCTTGTTTGAAGGCATGCGGCGTAAAAAATGCACAAATCTCAAGCTGTAATGCAAGCCCAGGAAGCTCAGGACAAATACAATGAGTAAAAAATTGAATGAAATCTGCACGCGATAAGGCGAGCGCACGATAAGTACATATCCCTGATTGTTACTTGCCAACCACACCATGATGACCAGTAATAAAGGCATCAGTAACCACCAAAAGATTTTGCGTTTAATCATGGTGTATTAATCGTTTTTTTCAAGACTCAGTTTGTAGCGGTTAACAGCGGCGAAACTCTCAGTAAGTTGCGGTAACTCGATGCTGATATTGTTGCTGGATAATTTTTTTAGCATGTTCAGTGCTTTGATAGCATTGGGGTGCTTGGTATCAAAGTATTGATTGAGCCAGTTTTTTACAGTGTTTAAATCTGCCTTATAAGTGGATTCATCATGTTGCAACAAGGCGATGCGTGCCGTGAGTAACCTTAATTTCAAGTTTTCACGTAGATAGAATGCGTGGTCTGCCGCAAGCAAGGGCGGTTCAGGTTTGTCGATACGCTCTACAGTAACCAAATTTTTAATGTCTTCCCAAATGGGATATGCGAATTTTTGTAATGAATTTAATGGTTTAGCCGAGTGATTTTCAATGGAAGCATTCGCATTGAAAGTTGGTTGGCGCTCGCTAATTAAAGGTAATGTTCCGCATAATTCGGATAAATTTGTGAGTTGCGCGCTCATGCTGATGACGTCAACCTGCGGTAGTTCACGTAGATTTTCAATTTCCTGACTAAGTGTTTCACGTAGTTGAATTGCGCGAGGCAAGTCGAGTGCTTCCAGGCGCTGTTGCGCTGCCTGTAACGCGAGCAGGGCTGATTTCACATTGCCGGTGAGCTGTAGTTGTTGGCTGGCAATGGTTAAAAGCTGTTCTACATCAGCAACCGCAGTTGATTCACGATTTTCTGCCAGTTGAGTGTAAAGCGTTTGCAATGCCTCTTGCTGGTCGCGCGATTCCGCCAGTTTTTGTTCCAAAATTACTGTGCGTGCGTTTGCCTGTGTGCTGCGTTCTTCTGCCTGTTTTGCCAGCACCAGGCTTTGCTGGTTTAGCGCTTGATATTCATCCAGTTTATGGCTGAGCGATTGTTCAATTTCATTAAATTTATGTCGAGTGTTCAGCCATTGCCATGCCAGCGTGAAAAGGGCAACGATAATGAGCGCTATCGTGCCGATAGTAAACATGGAAGGTTTACCTTTTTGTACCAATAGCGGTTGAGTCTGTTGATCAGTCATGGTGTTTAATCAGTTGTGATAGGCATTGCAGCATTGCTTCATCCCCTGGCGCATTGGCTACGGCAACTTTTAAGCCAAGTTGCCTGGGCAGTTCAGCTATTCTCTCATGATTGACGCATATTGTGATATGCCGCAACCATTCAGCATTTCCCGCCATTTCCAGCAAATAGCGCATGGCTTCGCTGCTGGTTACAATCACAGCGTCAAGTTTGTTGTGTTTCCATTGTGTGTCCAGTAATTCGGTATTTCTCTGTGGATTTACCCGACGATAGCTTTCTGCAAAGTAAACATTTGCGCCACGTGCTTTTAGTGTTTCTGCCATGAGTTCACGTCCACCAACGCCGCGGAATATGGCAATGGATTTACCCGCAACGTTTTGCAATTCAGCAAGTGCCAGCAGTGTTTCGCTATCAAAGCGGGCATGAGGGGTGAGCACTTTGTTAACGCCGTAAGTGGCAAGTGCTTTGGAGGTTTGGTGCCCGATAGCCGCAAATTTTAAATTTTCAGGTAGTTTGCCATACTTTTTAAGTACGCGTGGCATGGCAAAATCTACGGCGTTAGAGCTAATAAATATTGCCCAATCTGTGCTTTCCAGTCGAGCGATTTGCTGGTCGAACGTCTGGTAATCCTGTAAGGGTGAAACAGCTATCAAGGGAAACGGTATTGCAAACCCACCATGCTGTTGAATAGCCTCACATAAACTTCGCGCCTGATCAACTGGCCGCGTGACGGCGATATATAAATCCTGAAGTAAGTGTTCAGTCGTCATGATTAAGCGAGCTAAATGCACTCTAACGCCATGTGGCGTTTTAATGTCATTTACAGTTCCGCAAGAATTTTATCTGCACCTTTTGCAATTAACTGGCTGGCTAATTTCTTGCCTAAAGCTTCAGCACTATTTCTGCCGCCGGTAACCGTTTCAATTAACATCTGTTTGCCATCAACACTGGCTACAAAACCAGTGATGCGAATATTGTCGGCTTCACATACCGCATATGCTCCCAGCGGTACTGTGCAACTGCCGGCAAGTGCCCGGCTCATGCCGCGCTCAGCCTCTACACATACTTGTGTATCTGGATGGTTGAGGGGGGCAAGTGTGGCGATTAAATCCGGACGGTTTGCGCTAATTTCAATGCCAAGTGCTCCCTGGCCAACGGCTGGGATGCTTTGCTCAGGCGCTATGAATTGACGAATTCTATGACCTAGCTCCAGCCGGATTAAACCTGCGGCAGCAAGAATAATTGCTGCATACTGTCCTTCGTCCAGTTTGCGTAAACGTGTTTGTAAATTACCACGTAGTGACTCAATTTTTAAGTGGGGGAAACGCGCCTGTAATTGGCTTTGGCGGCGTAAGCTCGATGTGCCCACAATGCTGCCGGCTGGCAGGTCTTCAAGTGAGGAAAAGTCATTTGAAACAAATGCATCGCGCGGGTCTTCACGCTCACCGGTAGCGGCCAACATAAAGCCTTCTGGCAAGTTCATGGGCACATCTTTCATGCTATGAACGGCTAAGTCTGCACGCCCGTCAGCCAGTGCTGTTTCCAATTCTTTTACAAATAATCCTTTGCCGCCTACTTTAGCTAAAGGCGTATCTAAAATTTGATCACCCGTCGTGGTCATGCCTAGAATAGTAACTTCTGTTTCAGGATAAAGCGCCTGCAAACGGCTTTGAATATGGCGTGCCTGCCACATGGCTAGCGCGCTTTCACGAGACGCGATGACGAGTTTTTTGCGGTTGATGACTGAGGATGAGTTTTGCATGATGTGAATTTTAACACAGTGACTGCTAGCTAGCGTAAGGCTAAAAAAGATTGCTATCTGTTAATCAATGATGTTAACTTTGGCACAGGTTTATGTTTGGAAAAAAGTTTGTATAAAGTGATTTTACATTTAAATTTAACATAAAAAAGCTGATGCAAACATCTTAAGGATTAGGAAAAATTTAGATTTTTACACGGTATTAGGAGGTAATTATGCATGACCAACTAGATGTTTTTGTGCTGTCACTCAATCAATTTTGGGTACAATTGGTACAGTTTATACCTAAATTATTGGCAGTTACTGTCATTATATTTTTTGGCTGGGTTGTTGCAAAGCTGTCCAGGCTTGCAGTGAAGCGAATATTGGAATTATCTCATTTTGATAATTTTGCAAGAAAGTCTGGGTTTGAGGCATTTATCAACAGTGGCAACTTGAATGTAAGTTTAAGCGGAATTATCAGCCAGGTAGTTTATTGGTTAGTGATTATTTTGTTTTTTACTACGGGCGCCAGTACATTAGGGTTGAGCGAAGTTGCCATTTTGCTGCAACAATTGTCTGGTTACTTACCGCGTATTATTTTAGCGATTCTGGTGATGATATTTGGTACTTTGCTAGCGCGCTTTATCAATAGGTTGGTATTTGCGTGGTTGCATAGCACTAAATTTCCTGCGGCATTGACGGTTAGTACATCTGCAGAATATGGTATACAAATATTGGCAATATTTGTTGCTTTAGAACAACTGGGTGTAGGGACACAGCTTATTCATTCACTATTCGTGATTGTATTTGGCGCGGTTTTCTTGGCATTAGCTTTGGCATTTGGTTTGGGTGGAAAAGAATGGGCAGCTAAAACCATTGCGGAATTAGATGCAAATAGAACCAAAAAATGAATGCCCAGCAATATTCAGTCGTTATTATTGACGAATTAAATGTTGCTGGCGGCGGCTGACTGCAATGGTTTCCGGCACATTCTTTAATAGTGCCACCCATTGCTTTTCGCCATGTTCATCATAGTTGCGCTTTTCATAGCCCGTAATATAAGCGCTAGCGACTAAACAATTACGATGCAGCCGTATAAAAGTATCACCAAATTCCTGCTCTAAATGCGTGAGTGATTCTTCAATCAAATACTCATGTTCGGCGGTGCGCACGGTAATGTATTTGAGTTCGGCACGCAAATAAATGATGTCGGTAAGCGGTACCAGTAAAATGCGGCCGCGCTCTGTAATGCTTAAGTGTGTTCTTTGTGGGGATAGCGGAGTGAGCGCCGCAAGCTGTCGCGGCAATAAAGTATGTGCTTTTTTCAGTGCTGTTTGCAGTCGTTCAAAGCGTATGGGTTTTAATAAGTAATCCACAGCATTCATGTCAAATGCCTGTATGGCATAGTTATCAAATGCGGTGGTGAAGATGATGGCAGGAGGCTTAGGTAATTTTTGTAAATGTTGCGCAGCCTCTATACCGTCCATTTCAGGCATGCGGATATCCAGCAACACTATGTCAGGCTGTAACTCACCCGCGAGATCAAGAGCCTCTTTGCCGTTTTTTGCTTCCGCTACGATGTGAACATTATCCATATCAGCCAAAAGGTCACGTAAACGGCTACGGGCAGGCGCTTCATCATCAGTGATTAAAATGTTAAGCGTAGTCATCATGAATTTTGTTTTTGGTGAGGCAGGGTAATGTGTACTTCATATTCACCGTTTTCCTGGTTACTTTTTAATGACGCCTCAAGGTCAAAGTGCAGGATCAGACGTTCTTTAATATTATTTAGCGCCATTTTATTGCCATTATGATGATTACTTTGGGTGCTGCATGGGTTTTTTAATACCAAGTGGATTTCATTCTGTTTGGTGTAAATCTGAATGTTGATAGTGCCGCCATTGGCTAGAGGTTCAATGCCGTGATATACCGCATTTTCAATGAGCGGCTGCAGTATCAGTGGCGGAATAAGTGCATCTGGAGGCATGTCATCAATTTGCCATTGGACGATCAGGCGTTCATTCAGGCGCAGTTTTTCCAGGGCCAGATATTGCCGGCATAAAGCGATTTCCTGGGCAAGTGGTACCAAGTTGCGATTGTCAGCCATTAGTACGCGGAACAAGTCTGCCATATCCTCTAAGGCAGTTTCAGCCTGTTTGGGTTGGCTGCGGATGAGTGACAGTACTGCATTCAGGCTATTAAACAAAAAGTGTGGGCGTATGCGTGCCTGTAGCGCTTGCAGTCTTGCTTCGCTTACTGCGGGTGAATGAGCGCGTTGGTGCAGGTTGAAATAATAGAGCGTTATCGTACTGATAATAAACGCACAGATCAGCACGCGCGACAGTGCAGGTAAGTCACTGAAAATCCAGAACTGGGCAAAAAAGCTATATATCCCGGTGGCGCTGAATAATACCAGTGCCAGCACTGCGATAAGACCTTGTTGATACGATAATTTTTTGAGTAGTGGGTAACAGCCGTAAAGCAAAAACAAGCTGGTTAATAATATGGGTTGCGCCAGCGTTGAAATGGCTGCAATCTTTTGAATGAAATCAGCCAGGTTCGCACTTAACGTATAGGCTACTAGCGCCAACGCAGTATTGGCGATGATTAACATACGCAGCGCAATACCTAAATTGCGCATATTGGGTAAGCGGCTGGCGTTTTTCATATTAATTTTATTGGTGTACTGGCTGCCTTGTTTAAGTCGCTGTGTCTTAAAATCGGTTGTTTTGCATTATACTAATGCATATAAGTATATTGTTATTAAGCAATTTTTTTAATATTTAAGTTTAAAAATAGTTTAGCCCATAGGGTTTAGTTTAATGGGGCTATTCATTAGACTCAAAGATAAATTACAGTCAAAGACAAAGTTTAAGTAGATAGGCGAAGTAAAGTGACAAAAAAAACAAGTGCGCTCAATAAAAAAGACACCAGCTGGTCGGGACGTTTTAACGAGCCAGTGGCCGAACTGGTAAAAAAATACACGGCATCGATCGGTTTCGATCACCGATTGGCGATGTATGACATACAGGGCTCAATCGCCCATGCACAAATGTTGAGTGAGCAGGGCATTATTTCGCAACAGGATTTTAAAGCGATAGAAAAAGGTTTGCTTGAAATTTCAGAAGAAATTAAGGCTGGGGAATTTGAGTGGCTGCTGGATTTAGAAGATGTGCATCTCAACATAGAAAAACGTCTGACAGACAAAATCGGTGATGCGGGTAAGCGCTTACATACTGGTAGAAGCCGTAATGACCAGGTGGCGACAGATGTTAGGCTTTGGTTGCGTGCGACTAATCAGCACGTGATTAGTGCGTTGGTGAAGTTGCAAAAAAGTTTGCTTGATTTGGCTGAAGCGCATTTTGATACCGTAATGCCGGGTTTTACGCATTTACAAGTAGCGCAGCCGGTGACATTTGGCCATCATTTGATGGCCTATTATGAAATGTTAAAACGGGATGTCACCCGTTTTGAGGATTGCGAGAAGCGGATTAATCAACGAGCGTTAGGTGCAGCGGCTCTGGCAGGCACCAGTTATCCGATAGATCGTGAGAAAGTAAGCGTGGCACTGGGTTTTGCCGGAGTATGCGAGAACTCGCTGGATGCTGTTTCCGACCGTGATTTTGCCATTGAATTTACTTTTGCTTCCTCAGTGGTAATGATGCATCTATCACGGTTATCTGAAGAGCTTATTTTATGGAGTTCGCCAAGATTTGCGTTTATTGATATCGCCGACCGTTTCTGTACCGGGTCATCTATCATGCCGCAAAAGAAAAACCCGGATGTGCCGGAGCTGGTGCGTGGCAAAACCGGCAGGGTGTATGGACATTTAACGGCATTGCTTACTTTAATGAAG
>Ga0105104_10000811_pt1 | contig 24252 bp, 31 predicted proteins | sample PPLLaktember2015_3_FD_87034 | JGI IMG/M metagenome (GOLD analysis project Ga0105104, IMG submission 87034) | Freshwater sediment microbial communities from Prairie Pothole Lake near Jamestown, North Dakota, USA - PPLs Lake P7 Core (6) Depth... | ecosystem: Environmental > Aquatic > Freshwater >...
CCTTGCGCTCGCGCCTGCTGCGCGCCTTGCGCTCGCGCCTGCTGCGCGCCTTGCGCTCGCGCCTGCCGCTCGCCGGGTGCGCGGACCGCCGCTCGAGAAGCCCGAGCAGCGCCGATACCCGTGCCCGCACGAGGTCTCAGCTCACCCGCCGGAGCACCGGCGGGACGGCCCGCACCGGCCGGTGCCGCGCCTCCCACCGCTCTCGCAGCGCCAGGAACGGCTCCTCGATCAGAACGAAGGTCACCGCCGCGACCAGCGCCGACGACACGATTGCCACGAGGTACGCGATCGCGGCGAGCACCCATCCCGAGCCCACCAGCGGAACGAGCTCGCGCGTCAACCGGGGCAGCAATCTCGGCAGTACCTCGAAGTGGTTCAGGTACATCCCGTAGGACAGGCGGGACAGGACGTGGAATCCCCTCCAGGCGGCGAGCTGCTTCACGCGCGGGCCGGCGCGCAGCCCGAGCGCGACGAGGCCGCCGTAGATCAGCGCGAGGCCGCTGAAGCTGAACAGGGCCTGATCGATCCCCCGCAGGACGAAACCACCCACGATGGCCACCAGCGGCCAGCGCCACGGGTGCGGGTGCTCGGGCGACAGCGAGGCCGGGCGCTTCACCGCGGCCCAGGCCAGGAACAGCCCGACCAGCAGACCGTCGCAGTGGGTGTGGATCGGTCCGTAGATCCGGTCGAACCCGGCCTCGCCCGCTCCGTGGAGAGTCACTGCACGGACCACCGGCATGAGCGCCAGCAGCACGATCGGCACCCACGCCAGGCCTCGCGGACCGAAGAGCCGGTGGGCACCCAGGAGGAGCAGGGGAACCACCAGGTAGAACTGTTCCTCGGTGGAGAGCGACCAGCCGCCGCTCACCCGTCCCTGAAAGTAGTTGGAGAGGAAGACCAGGTCCGGCCAGATGCCCTGCCACTTCCCCAGCGCGAGCACGAGGAACGCGACCCACGCGAAGTAGAGCGGCCAGATCCGCATCCCTCGCCGGAAGAGGAAGCGGGGCACGTTCACCGAGGCGGTGCGCTGCAGCTCGCGCAGGAGCTGCCGGCCGATGAGGAAGCCGGAGAGGACGAAGAAGAGGTCCACCCCGGTCCAGCCGTACCGGAAGAGGGTGAAGCTCCAAGCCGAGGACGGGGCCAGCTCGGCGCCGCCGGTCGCGAGGTGGTTGCCGATCACCAGGACGATCGCCGCGGTGCGGAGCGCGTCCAGGGAGGGAAAGGTTCCGGGCGGCGGCACGAAGAGTGACCGGAGTGCGCGCCCCGGCCATCGTTCCCCCGAACCTTCGCTGATGCTCTCGCCCACGCCCGCTGGCGAAGGTGGGCTCCCCGCGGCGCCGGCGCAAACGCCACGCGCATGGAGCTCGGGCCACCGTCGGATCCCGGACGGAGCAGCCGACCGGGATCCGGACCGTCCTCAGGCGAGGTCGAAGAGGAGGACCTCGGACGGCTCATCCCCGGTCAGGGTGACGGACCGTTCGTCGGAGATGGCCGCGCCGTCACCGGCGGAGAGCACCACGTCGCCGACCCGGACCTGCCCGCGGGCGACCTGCACCCAGGCGTGGCGGCTGGTGGCGAGCGCGTGGCTCACCGTCTGTCCCTTGCCGAGGAGCGTGCTGTACACCCGTGCGTCCTGGTGGATCTTCACGCTGCCGTCCGCCGCGTCGGGCGAGGCGATGAGACGAAGCTGCCCCTGCCGCTGCTCGGGCGGGAAGTGCTTCTGCTCGTAGCCGGGGGCGATGCCGCGCCGCTCGGGGACGATCCAGATCTGGAGGAAGTGGACCGGCTCGGACCGCGAGGCGTTGAACTCGCTGTGCATCACGCCCGTGCCCGCGCTCATCCGCTGCACGTCTCCGGGCTTGATGACCCCGCCGCCGCCGGTGGAGTCCCGGTGGGCCAGGCCCCCCTCGAGCACGTAGGAGAGGATCTCCATGTTCCGGTGCCCGTGGGTGCCGAACCCCTGCGCCGGCTCGACCCGGTCCTCGTTGATGACCCTCAGGGCCCGGAAGCCCATGTTCTGGGGGTCGTAGTAGTCGGCGAAGGAGAAGGTGTGGTGACTGTCGAGCCAGCCGTGGTCGGCGTGGCCCCGCTCGTTGCTCTTGCGAACCTGGATCATGGCAGGGAGTGCTTAACGCAGGCCCGGGAGATGGCTCGTCGCTCGCCAGGCAACGGTGCGTCTCACGACGAGCAACCGGGCCGGGCCCGGGTATGGTGGCCCCCCGTGCTCCGCACCCTTGCCGCCGCCCGCTATGTCACACCGCTCCGGGAGGGCGGGAGCCTGCCGGCGATCGTCGAGGGGGATGACGATGGCCTGTACGTGGTGAAGTTCCGGGGCGCGGGGCAGGGGGGACGGGCGCTGGTGGCCGAGCTGCTGGCGGGGGAGATCGGCCGGGCGCTCGGGCTGCCGGTGCCGGTCCTGGCGCTGGTGACGCTCGACCCCGACATCGGGCGGACGGAGCCGGACGGCGAGATCCGTGACCTCCTCAAGGCCAGCGTGGGGCTGAACCTCGGCGTGGACTACCTGCCCGGTGCGCTGGGGTACGATCCGGCAGCGTCCACCCCACCACCCGCGGAGCTCGCCGCGGACATCGTGTGGTTCGACGCCCTGGTGCTGAACGTGGACCGCACGCCGCGGAACCCCAACCTGCTCGAGTGGCACCGCCGGCTGTACTGCATCGACCACGGCGCGAGCCTCTACGTCCACCACGACTGGGCGGGGGCCGCGTCCCGCGCCGCCTCGCCGTTTGCCCAGGTCAAGGACCACGTTCTCCTGCCGGTGGCGGGGGATATCCGCGCCGCGGGGCAGCGGCTCCGTCCGAGGCTCTCCGGATCGCTGTTGAGGGAGCTGGCCGACGCGGTGCCCGATGCGTGGCTGCCGGAGGATCCGCACCTGGGCGGCGCGCGTGCCCAGCGACATGCTTACGTGGAGTGGCTGTCCCGCCGTCTGGGAGACGCCGAGCTGTTCGAGGAGGAGGCCGACCGTGGCCGCGCCCTGCGCATTTGACTACACGGTGGTCCGGGTGGTGCCCCGGGTCGAGCGAGGCGAGTTCCTGAACGCCGGGGTCATCGTCTGGTGCCTGACGCAGGACTATCTCGCGGCGCGCGTGGCGCTCGACGTGACGCGCCTCCGGGCCCTCGACCCTGGCGCCGACGTCGAGGCGATCTCCGCGCATCTCGCTGCCGTCCCGCGGATCTGCACCGGTGATCCCGCGGCGGGACCGGTGGCGCGGCTGCCGGCCAAGGAACGCTTCCACTGGCTCGTCGCGCCCCGGAGCACCGTGATCCAGACCTCGCCGGTCCACGCCGGCCGGGCGGAGGTGCCGGCGGCAGCGCTGGCCCGCCTGTTCAAGACGCTGGTGGAGTCCGGATCATGATGCGGCCCGCGCCAGTGCCCGTGCCCCGGCGGGTGTTCCTGCTGTCCCCGGCGCGCTGCGATGGCGTGCGGATGCTGATGCTGCGGCGGAAGGCGGCGAGCTTCCGGCTGGCGATGGAGCTGCGCTCGCCGACAGGTGCGGCCGTCGGCGATGTCTTCACCTTCACCAGCGGCCTCTACTTCCGGGGCAAGATCACCTACGCGCGGGCGTTCGGGGTCTCGTGGGTGATCACTCCCGGCGCGGGCCTGGTCGAGCCCGAGCGCCGCATCGGGCCCGCAGACCTCGACGCCTGGGCTCGGGTGCGGGTGGACCTCGAGGACCGACGCTACCGGCGCCCCCTCGAGCGAGATGCGCGAGCGCTGGCGGTGCGGCTGCCCGACGCCGAGGTGGTCCTGCTGGGGAGCATCGCGAGCAACAAGTACGCGAACCTGCTGCTGGACATCTTCGACGACCGGCTCCTCTTCCCGGTGGATTTCGTGGGCCGCGGGGACATGAGCCGGGGCGGGCTGCTGCTGCGCTCCGCACGGACCGGGACCGAGCTGCCCTACGGCCCGGTGCGTGGCGCCATCCGTCACGGCCCTCGCCCGCCGCGCCTTCCGAAGCTGCCGTCGCGACCCTCCCGGACGGCGTGAGCGTCAGCCGGGGAGCGCCACGAACGCCCGCACCAGCCCGACCGCGCCACCGGCGAGGACGACGTACGCGACGTTGACCCGCTTCCCGCCGACGGCGAGCACGACGAACGCCAGCACCCCGAGCACGAGCGTCACCCAGTCCAGCCGCCCGGCGTGGAACACCGTCGCCTGGGCCAGCGCCAGCGACACCGCCGCCATCAGCGCCAGCACGCCCGCGGTCACGCCCTGGAGGAAGGGCTGCACCCCCGGCCACGAGGTGATCCGGTCCAGGTGCGGCGCTCCGATCAGGACGAAGGCGAACGAGGGCAGGAACAGCCAGAACCCCGCGGACAGCGCCGAGGCGAGCCCCACCCCCAGCGGATGCCCGGCCAGGTATCCGATGAAGACGCCGATGCTGATCAGCGGCCCGGGCGTCGTCTCTCCAAGCGCGAGCGCGTCCACCATCTGGTGGTCGGTGATCCAGCCGAACTGCAGCACCGCGCCCTCCCGCAGGAGCGGAAGCACCGCGTACGCCCCTCCGAACGACACCAGACCTACCTTGAGGAAGAAGAGCGAGACGTCGCGGAGACGCTCCAGCGCCGGGGCCGCCGCCTCCGCCCGGCCCGCGGCGACCATGGACAGCAGCGCCACCGTGCCGAGCGGCCCCCGCAGGCGCGACCGGAGGATCGACACTGCGCCGCACCCGAGGAGCAAGGGCACGAACCCGACGTGCAGGAACACCGACGCCCCGAACGCCAGGACCGCGAGCACCTTCTGGAACGGGGTCCGGAGCGCCGCCTTGCTCAGACGGAGCATCGCCGCGCCGAGCAGCGCCAGCGCCACCGGGCGGAACCCGGACAGCACGCCGACGAGCTCCGGCCGCGAGCCGTACCGCACGTAGATCGCTGCCAGCGCGGCGAGGGTGATGATGCCCGGAGAAATGAACAGCACGCCGGCGAGCGCGCCGCCGAGCACCCCCAGCACCCGCCAGCCGATGAAGATCGCCATCTGCGAGGCCTCAGGGCCGGGCAGCACGTGGACGAAGTTCAGCGCCCGCACGAAGTCGGCGTCCTCGATCCAGCGGCGCCGCTCGACGCACTCGTCGTGCATGAGGCCGAGCTGCGCGACTGGCCCCCCGAACGCCAACCAGCCGATGCGGAAGAAGACCCTGATCAGCTCGGAGAGGGAGACGTGGGCGGCAGGCATGCTGGCGCCGGGACCATCGCTCGTTTCACGGGAAGTGCGCCAATCCCTTGCGACAGCCACCCTCCGTCCCCACCCTCCGGCGTCATGGGAGGACGCATGACTCTTCGAAAGCAGTGGTGGCTCGTGATTCCGCTGGCGGCCGCGCTCGGGTGCGCCGGCTCCCAGCAGTCACAGCAGAAGGTGACCAAGGCAGGTGGAAACTCCACCCTCATCGACGAGGGCCCGGCATCGGCCAGCCCGCAGGGCGCAGGCGCGGCCGCCGCGGGGGCGGCAGGAGCTGCCGGGCAGGCTGCGAACGCGCAGCTCGTTCCCTTTCAGGGAGCCAACGGCTTCACGGTGCTGATGCCCCCCAACCCCGAGCTTGACCAGCGCACCCAGGAAACGCCGGGGGGTCAGGTCCAGGTGCACATCGCCCAGGCCCAGGACGCCTCGGGCAAGTACATGACCACCCTGAGCGAGTTCCCGAAGGGCAGCCTGAGCAAGGTCAAGAGCAAGGACCTGCTCGACTCCCTCCAGCAGGCCACCGTCCAGTCGATGGGCGGCACCCTGGTGAAGAGCCAGGACGTCCAGGCGGGCGGGCTCGCGGGGCGTGAGTTCACCGCCACCGATCCCCAGGGCCGCGAGGTCACCGCGCGCGTGTTCCTCGGCGACTCGCGTGTCTACACGCTGGCCGGGACTTACCCGCAGGGCCAGATGCCCGGCTCGATCCAGCAGTTCCTCGGCTCCTTCGAGCCGCCCGCCGGTGTCGCGGTGGGTGGAAGCGGCATGCCCGATCCCACCGGTGGCAGCGCCGCGGCGGACGTGAACAGCTCGGGCGCCGACACCTCGACGGCGGGCAGCGTCAGCGGGACCTCGTCCGACTCGGCGAGCACCGCCCCGGCGGCGCCGCAGAAGAAGTCGAAGAAGAAGGCCAGTCGGAGCACCGGCTCCACCAGCACTGCATCGAGCCCGGCCGACACCGTCTCGGGCAGCCGCTAGGCTGACCGTCGAGATCACGACCCGGCCCGCGGAGAGCACCTCCGTGGGCCGTTGCCATCGTGGGTCAGGTGGGCGCCGACCAGTCGCCGCCGGTGGGGCGCAGCACCAGCTCGTGAGTCCAGGCGTCCGGTCCCTGCCCGTGGAGGAAGTCGCAGGCTTCGGCGATCGCCTCGGACGAGATGAGCCGCTCGGCGGCGAACCCGGCGGCCCGCGTGCGCTCGGAAGCGATGGGGCCGTCGATCGGGAGGTACGCGACGTGGACGCCGCGGCTCCGCCACTCGCGGGCCGCGACCTGGACCAGCGCCCGGAGCGCGTGCTGCGCCGTTCCGAGCGCGGCGAATCCCTCCTTGGTCCGGACGCCGGAGGACGTTCCGATCTGGAGGAAGGTGCCACTGCCCCGCCCGAGCAACCCCGGTCCAACGGCGCGGAGCAGGTTCCACGTGCCCTGCGGATAGGCGGCCAGCGACTGCGTCAGCTCGGTGAAGGGAATCTCCAGCAGCGGGAGCGCCCCGAACCGTCCTCCCATGGTCTGCGCGGCGACGACCAGGTCCGGTGGATCCTCTCCGAAGCGGACCAGCGACTCCGGGCGCTGGAGATCGCACACCACCGGGACGCCCTGGCCACCCGCGGCGGTGACGTCGCGCGCGAGCGTCTCGACGTCGGCGGCCGTCCGCGAGGCGCACAGCACCCGCCACCCCTTGCGCGCGAAGTGAAGCCCAATCGTGCGTCCGAGCTTCCGGACTCCGACGATCAGCAGGGTCTCCCCCACGGCCTGCCTCAGCGCAGCGAATCGCGCAGCGCCTTCAGGCGGTTCAGCGCGTCGTCCATCAGCTTCTTCGAGGACTCCGTCGCCTGCTCCGCGGCGCGCTCGACCTTGGACAGCTCGGGCTCGAGCTTCGCCCACTGGTCCCTGACGTCCATGCCGGCGAGGTGGAGCTTGACCTTGATCTCGTCACGCAAGGTCTTCAACAGATCCACGCCCCGCTTCATCTCGGCTTTCAGATCGAGCTCGTTGGCCATGGCCGGAGCCTCCTCGGTTGAGTCATAACCCTGGCGGCGAGGAAGTCCATGCCCAACGAGAAACAGCCGGACGGCGTCCTGCTGGTCATCGACCCCCGTCCCCGTGATATCGGCGGCTTCACAGTCCGCCGGCTGCTGCCTGCCGCTGGAAGCCGCATGGTCGGGCCGTTCATCTTCCTCGACCACATGGGTCCGGCGGTGATGGAGCGCGGGTCGGGCATGGATGTGCGCCCGCACCCGCACATCGCGCTGGCCACGGTGACCTATCTCTTCGAGGGAGAGATCATCCACCGCGACAGCCTCGGCAGCGAGCGCGCCATCCACCCCGGAGACGTGAACTGGATGCTGGCCGGGCGCGGCATCGTCCACTCCGAGCGGAGCAGCCCCGAGGAGCGCGCCCGCGGCGTCCGGCTGCACGGCATCCAGAGCTGGGTCGCGTTGCCCGGCGTGCACGAGGAGGACGCGCCGGCCTTCGCTCACCATCCGGCGCGCACCCTCCCGAAGGTGAGCCGCGACGGCGCCGAGCTCACCGTCATCGCCGGTACGGCGTACGGCGCCGAGTCACCGGTGGGCGTGCTGTCTCCGACGCTCTACGTGGACGCGCGCCTGCAGCCCGGAACCCGGCTCATGGTCGACGGGACGCATCCGCAGCGCGCGCTCCACGTCGCCGAGGGCACGGTGCGGATCGGCGAGCGCCGGCTCGGTCCGGGAGTGATGGCCATCCTCCGGTCCGGGGCGGAGGTGACGGTCGAGGCGGCGGGGGGACCGGCCCGGGTGATGCTCCTCGGGGGCGCGCCGCTCGACGGTGACCGGCACATCTGGTGGAACTTCGTCTCCAGCTCGAAGGAGCGCATCGAGCGGGCGAAGGACGACTGGCGGAGCGGCCGCTTCGGCAAGGTGCCAGGGGACGAGAAGGAGTTCATCCCGCTCCCCGAGAGCTGACCCCGGACTCGACGGACGTCGGCTGCCAGGATCGCCGGATGAGGCCGGTGATGGGCCAGCGGCGGGTCAGCCGTGGACGCCGCCTGAACGCGTCCGTCTCCCGCATGACGCTCACATTGTCGCCAGGGCGGAGCGGAAGCAGCTTCGCGGGATGCCAGTGGACTGGGCCGCACTGTGGAGAGTGGAACAGCCGCCGCTCGAGACCATCGTACGCGCGAGCCTGATCTACCTCGCCGTGCACCTTCTCCTCCGGCTCGCCGGTCGGAAGGAGCTCTCGAGGTACTCGTCCTTCGACCTGGCGGTCATCTTCCTCGTGACCGTCGCCGTTCGCCGGGCGATCACCGTCGACGACGCGAGCATCTCCACGGCGGTGCTCGCGCTCACGACCCTGATCGCGTGGAACGTCTTCTTCTCCTGGCTCACTTTTCGCAGCCAGACCGCCGCCAAGCTGCTGAAGGGCTTGCCCCGGCTCCTGGTGCAGGATGGTCGACCGCTGGAGGATGCGCTCCGCGAGGCCCGGATCGGGATGGACGAGCTCATGGCCCGGCTGCGGATCTACGGCACCCAGGACCTCGCCTTGGTGCACGAGGCGTATCTGGAGACCGACGGAAAGGTCACCTTCGTGTTCGCTCACCCACCCGGGGTTCGCCGCTCGTCCTGAGCGTCAGCGCATCCGGGGAGGGCGGAGCCGGTCGTGCAGCTCGCGCTCGAGCTGCATCAGAACCTCCGCCACCGGCCGATCTCCATCGATCACCAGATGCGCCCACTCCCCCAGCGTCACCGGCTCCCAGCGAGCCTTCTGCGCCAGGTACACCTCCCACCCGGCATCGGAGACCGCGCCGGGCTCCTGTGTCCGGGCCTCGAGCCGCGCGCGGATCACCTCGTCGGGGGCACGCACCTCGGCGAGAAGGAAGAGGGCCCCGTGCGCCCGCGCCGCCTCGGCGAGCACGGCCCGCTCCCACGCCGCCTGCGCCGTGGCGTCGACCACCACGCACCTTCCCCGTTCGAGCGCCTCGCCTGCGCGCGTGGCGAGCGCGGCGTAGGTCGAGCGCGTCGTCTCGGGAGTGTACAGCCCCTGGTCCACCGCGGCGCTCGCCCGCTCCTCCACGACGAGCCCGTGCATCGACTTCCGGACCACATCCGAGGACAGCACCTCCCAGCCGCGGCGCTCGCCCAGCTCGCGGGCCAGCGTCGACTTCCCGGTCCCCGAGAGGCCGGCGACCGCGAGCAGCACCGGCGGCAGGTCCTCGCTCGCGGCCTCGCAGGCCAGGCCGAACGCGCGCCGGGCCAGGCGCGCGGCTTCCTCGCGCTCGGGAGCAGAGATCTCCGGCTCCTCCGCGCGCAGGCTCTCCACCTTCCCTCGCACGCAGGCGCGGTAGCAGGTGTAGAAGGGAACGAGCCGCCTGAGCGCGCCATCGCCGGAGCGCCTGACGTATCGCCCGAGGAGAGCCTCGCCCAGGTCGCGACGCATCCGGAGGCGCAGGTCCATCGCCAGGAAGGCGACGTCCGAGGCGACGTCCGAGCAGCGGAGCCGTGCGCTGAAGTCCAGGCAATCGAAGATCGTGAGCGGTTCGATGAAGCACACCGACGACGTCCGGAGATCTCCGTGACCGTCGCGGATGCGCCCACCGGCCACCCGCGCCTCGAGCAGTGGCCGCTTCCGGATCGCCCAGGCCTCCACCACCGCGCGCAGGTAGCCGTTCTGGAGCCCGGAGACCGTCTTCCCCACGAAGGGTGCGACCTGGGCGAAGTGCTCGTCCCAGAGCGTCTTCACCGCCTCGGGCGTCCCGAACGCGGCGACGGCGGGACCCGCCTCCGCCGAGGTGTGAAACGGGACCAGCGCGTCCGCCACCTGCTGGACCATCTGCCGGGTCAGCCCGCGCGCCGCGAGGAGCCGATCCATCATCCGCTCCTCGGGGAGCCGGCGCATCTGGACCGCGAACTCCACCGCCTCTCCGCCGCCGCCCACCACCAGCCCCTCGGGGCCTCGGGTGATCGACACCACGCCCAGGTACAGGTGAGGGCTCAGGCGCCGGTTCAGCTCCACCTCCTGGCGGCACATCTCGCCCCGCCGCTCGAGCAGGTGCGCGTCGAGGAAGTCGAAGTGCACCGGCTTCTTCACCTTGTACGCGTACGGGCCGGCCAGGAAGACCACCGAGACGTGGGTCTGCACCACCCGCACGTCGTGCACCGGGTGCGGATACGCCGCGGGGCGGGAGAGGGAGCTCAGGATCTCACCCAGGTGGCGCGCGGTCGGGTCCACGCGGGGACCATCGCACGGCTCGCTGGAGGTCAGCGCGGGCGGCGGAGCTCCATCACCCAGTTCGTCTCCCAGCTCGCTCCATCGAGCGAGAAGGCCTGCTCCCAGTGGGCCTGCTCGCCCGGGCGGCGCTCCCAGACGAAGCGGACCCGGACCGGGCGGCCGCCCTCGATGTCCCCGCCGTAGAAGAGACCGCGCTCGCCGTCGAACCCGCCGCGCACCGGTGGATAGAGCACCGCGCGCCGGGTATCGGTCCAGTAGATGCTCCACCGCCGCTCCTGCACGTCGAACAGCCGGACGGTCATCCCGGTGAAGCCCCGGGTCGGGAAGTCGATCTCGTCGACGTTCACCAGCCCGCCGAGGTGGAGCTCGCACCGCGCGCGGCCGGGGAACTCCTCCCACACGTGGTCGCCGGTGAGCCGGCTGCGGAGGAACCGGTTCTGGACGACCCATTCGCCGGCGAGGAAGTCGAAGTCGTGTGGGCTGCCGGTCGGAACTTCCATCGACAGCCCTCTCAGAAGAGCGCCGAGCGCGGAGTGGCGCGCAGGACCAGCTGCTCCGGATCCCGGGCAATCCTCCGGCGGAGGCCGGGAACGACCTCCTCGGCCCAGGCGAGGTCCGCGGCCAGCAGCGCCAGGTGATGCCGCAGCGCTTCCTCATCGGGCAGCACCGACAGGCACACCACCACGTCCGCGTCCTCCCGCACCGGCAGCCGGGGGTAGTCGTTCCGCTCGTCGTGCGTCTCGAGCCAGGCAATGACGGGGGCGCCGGTGCCCTCGAGCGCGGGCCCCACGTGCTCCAGGCAGAAGTCGCGGAGGTCCTTCGCTCCCGGAACGCGGTGGAAGACGCGCACCAGGAGCCGGCGGTCCTCGCGCGTGCCTGGCGCCGCGCGGTCGCGCCGCGGAAATCCGCCGGCGGGTCGCAGCGGGCGGAGGAGCAGCACGTCGTCCGAGTCCACCATCGTCGCGTTCGCCCCGTCGCGGTGCTCGGCCCAGACCGGTCCGCCATAGAAGGCGGTGAGCGCCGCGTGCCGGCCGGCCATGCCGGCGAAGCCACGGAACCAGACGAATCGGTCCGGCCGGTCCAGGTCCTCGAACTGCCCGAGCACGCGGATGCCCACCGCCTCCTGCGACTCGATGAGCTCGCGCTCGAAGAGGGACACCAGCGTGTCCCGCTGGCCCGGGTGGAGTGTGTACTGGCGGAGCTCGACGACGGAGCAGGGAATCATCCAGAGTAACCTGCGCCCACCCTGGTATTCTCCTCCAGGCCAGATGCGAACCGTCGGGGCAGACCAGAAACGCGCGCTCGCCAGCTTGCTCTTGCGGGTGGACCGGAAGACGTCCGCGCCGCTGCACGCGCAGATCGACCAGGCGCTCCGGGCGCGCATCCTGGCCGGGGCGGTGAAGCCCGGGACGAGGCTGCCGTCCTCGCGCACGCTCGCCGCCGAGCTGGGCGTGGCGCGCACGACCGTGCTCCTGGCGCTCGACGCGCTGCAGGCCGAGGGGTATCTCGTCGCCGCCCCGCGCTCGGGAGTCCGGGTCGCTCCGGAGCTGCCGGAGCAGGGGTTCGCCCCGGCTCCGGTGGGGACCGCGCGCGCGCCTTCGGCCCCACCGCGGCTGTCACGGGCCGCCCGAGCGCTGGTGGGGCTCGGGACCGGAGCGCCCCGGCTCGGCGCCGCACCTCGCCCCTTCCGTCCGGGGCTCCCCGCGCTCGACCTGTTCCCCATCGCGCTGTGGTCGCGCCTGGTCGCCCGGGCGCAGTCTCGCGCCAGCGCCCGGCTCCTCGAGGGCGGAGACCCGACCGGACACCCGGGTCTGCGCCAGGCGATCTCCGAGCACGTCGTGGCTGCGCGAGGCGCGCGATGCACGCCCGAGCAGGTCTTCGTCACCGCCGGAACCCAGCAAGCGTTCGAGGAGGTGCTCCGGCTGGTGGTGGACCCGGGCGACCCGGTCTGGCTCGAGGATCCGGGCTACCTGGGAGCACGCCGGGCGGTGCTCGGCGCCGGGGCTCGTGCCGTTCCCGTCCCGGTGGATGACGAGGGGCTGGACGTCGAGGCGGGAGTCCGCCGGGCACCGCGGGCGCGGCTGGTCATCCTCGCTCCCTCGCACCAGTACCCGCTGGGCGTGACGCTCTCGCTCGGACGACGGATGGCGCTGCTCCGGTGGGCGGAGGCGGAACGGGCGATGATCCTCGAGGACGACTACGACAGCGAGTTCCGCCACCGGGGGCGTCCGCTCACCGCCCTCCAGGGGCTCGACGATGCCGGGCGTGTGCTCTACGTCGGCACCTTCAGCAAGACCATGTTTCCCGGGCTGCGGCTGGGCTACGTGGTGGTACCGCCAGCCCTGGTGGACGTGTTCGGCGCGGCGCGGGCCTCCCTTCCAGCACCGGCCTCGGCCCTGGAGCAGGCCGCGCTGGCCACCTTCATGGACGAGGGGCACTTCGCCCGGCACCTGCGGCGGATGCGCGGCGTGTACCGCGAACGGGCGGAGGCGCTCCTCGACACGCTTCGGTCGCGGTGCGGGGGCGTGCTCGAGCCGAGCCCCTGCGACACGGGCATGCAGCTCTGCGCGATGCTCCCTCGGGGCGTATCCGACCTGGTGGTGCGCGATCGTGCCGCACGAGCGGGCATCGAGGTCGCGCCGCTCTCGGACTATCGGCTCACCCGCGGCGGCCGAGGCGGCCTGGTGTTCGGGTTCGGGGCGATCCGGCCCGCGGCGATCCGGACGGGGGTGGAGAGCCTCGCCCGAGCGCTGCACAGCGCCTGAGGGCTGTCGCCTTCGGGATCAGCCCTGGACGCTGTCCCGGGCCTCGTCGCACTCGGCGCATGCCTCGTCGCGTGAGTGGAGAAACAGCAGCGGCTCCCGGGCGAGCTCCTCGATGGCGAGCCTCACCAGGTCCTGACTCCGGAACAGCCGCGCGTGGGCGTGGCCGACCTTTCCTTCCTTCTGGAGCCCGGCCGATCGCAGCCACCCGTCGGCGAGCTCGAAGCGCCGGCAGCAGTGGTCGTTCTCCCCGTACTCGATCCGGACCGGCACTCCCTCCTGCAGAACCGTGATCGCGTTCGTCACCCGGTACGGCACTCCGGCCATGAGCTCGGCGAGGTGCAGGGTGGTGTTCCCGTCGTGCCCCACGCCGAGGAGGAGCACCCGCCCGTCGAGCGCATGCACCCGGTCCACCGGGCTTCCCGGTGCGTGCGGCGGCAGTGGCAGCGGACCGACGACCACGTCCTCGGCCCTCGGGCCGCGCGCGGCGAAGGCAAACGGGTGCGTGCTGCGCCTCACCCCGGGCATTCGCCAGAACGTGTCGGCGAGCACCCCCAGGTCCGCGGCCGCCGGCGTGGTCCAGGAATCGAAGGACACGTCGTCCCGGCCCGTCCAGGAGGGCATCACCAGCGTGCCGCGAGGACCGAGCGCCTCCAGCAGCGCCTCCAGCACGCCGCGTGGACCGCCCTCCACCGGCCGCAGCGCCCGGAAAGAGCCATGCACGAGCAGGACCTGTCCCGGCGCCACGCCGAGCGTCCGCAGCTGCGCGATCAGCATGGCCCGGGGCACGTGCATCGAGGTACTCCTGCAACAACCGGGGGAACGCTCCGCATCCCGGCGAGACTTGCACCGGCCCTCCGGCGTGCACACCCCGGGTGCATGGCACACAAGCGACTCGAGGGACTCAAGGTGGCGGTCCTGGCAACGGATGGCTTCGAGCAGGTCGAGGTGACGCGGCCGCTGAAGCACCTCCTGAAGCACGGCGCGGTCGTGGACATCGTCTCCCTCCACCGCGGCCGCATCCGGGGAATCAACTTGCTCTCCCCGGGCATCAAGCTCCGGGTGAACCGGACGGTCGAGCAGGTCAGCGCCTCGGACTACGACGCGCTCCACATCCCCGGCGGCTTCATCAACCCGGACTTCCTCCGCCAGAGCGAGAAGGCGAAGATGCTGGTCACCGCCTTCGACGTTGCGGGGAAGCCCATCGCCACGCTCTGTCATGGACCGTGGGTGCTGGTCTCCGCCGGGCTGGTCCACGATCGGAAGCTCGCCGCGTGGCCCGGCATCCAGGACGACATCCGCAACGCGGGTGGAACCTGGCTCGACGAGCCGCTGGTCCGGGACGGCAACTGGGTCTCGAGCCGCTCGCCGCTGGACCTGGCCCACTTCGAACGAGGCATGGTGGAGCTGTTCGAGGAGGCGCCCCGCCGGAGAGCACTCGGGGCGAGGCCGAGGAGATTCGCGCAGTACCGACCCAGGTCGGTGCTCGGCTTCCTGCTGGGCGTGGGACTCCACACGCTGGTGCGCCGCAGACTGCTCGCTGCCTGACGGACCTCCACTCCCTGCCCAGGGTGGCACGGCCACGGGCCCCCGCTACACTGGCCCGGGCCATGCCGGAAACGACGACCCTCGACAGCACGCAGCTGGAGAAGCATCGCGCCGCGCTCACCGGGCACTGCTACCGGATGCTCGGCTCGCCCGAGGAGGCGGACGATGCGGTGCAGGAGACGTTCGTCCGCGCCTGGCGGAACCTGGACCGCTTCGAGGAGCGCTCGTCGCTGAAGACCTGGCTCTACAGCATCGCCACCCGGGTCTGCCTCGACGCCCTCGCGGACCGCGCACGCCGCGTGCGGCCGATGGAGCTGGGTCCGGTGGGGACGGTGCGCGACGAGCTGTGCACCCGGCCGGCGGCGGAGTTCATCGAGCCCGTCCCGGAGTCCGAGGTGCTGCCCGGGGATGCCAGCCCCGCCGAGCGCGCGATCCTGCGCCAGAGCATCCGGCTGGCGTTCATGGCCGCGCTCCAGCACCTTCCACCGCGGCAGCGGGCGGCGCTGCTTCTGATGGAGGTGCTCGGGTGTTCCGCCGCCGAGGTGGCGGCGACGCTCGACATGTCGGTGCCGGCGGTGAACAGCGCCATCCAGCGCGCCCGGGCGACGCTCGAGGAGCGCCGGCTCCAGGAGGAGACGGTGGCGGCCGGGGCCGAGGATCCGGAGCTGGTCCACCGCTACGTCGAGGCGTTCGAGCGCTACGACATGGACGCGCTCACCCGGCTGCTGCACCAGGACGTGGTGATGTCCATGCCGCCGTACGCGATCTGGCTGCGTGGGCCCGAGGCGGTGCGCGACTGGATGCTCGGGCGGGGCATCGGGTGCCGGGGCTCGCGGATGCTGGCGACCGCGGCGAACGGTGCGCCGGCGTTCGGCCAGTACCGGAACAGCGGTCCCGGGAAGGGCTTCCACGCCTGGGGGCTGGTGGTGCTGGAGCTTCGCGGCGAGAAGGTGACGGGGATCAACACCTTCCTCGACACCGAGCGGCTCTTCCCGCGCTTCGGCCTGCCGCTCACGCTGCCGGCGTAGCCACCGGTCCATCGGTCTCCGTGCTCGGGGCGCAAGCAGCCGCCCCCGGTCGACCGGGCGGCACCCGGTCAGGCGGACCGATGATTTTCCGGCGCCTGCGCCGTCAGTTCAGGCAAACGCGCAGAAACCGGAGACCTCCCATGCCCGTGAAGACCCCCCGCAAGCTCTTCGTGAACATCCCGGTCAAGGACCTCAAGACCTCGATGACCTTCTTCGAGGGCCTCGGGTTCGGCTTCAACCCGCAGTTCACCGACGACACAGCCGCCTGCATGGTGCTGAGCGATGACGGCTACTTCATGCTCCTCACCGAGCCGAAGTTCCGCCAGTTCAGCAAGAAGCAGATCTGCGACACCCGCACCCACAACGAGGGGCTGTTCGCCATCTCCGTGAACAGCCGCGCCGAGGTGGACCAGCTGGTGAAGAAGGCCGTGACTACCGGGGGGAAGCACGCTTCCGACCCGATGGACGAAGGCTTCATGTACGGCTGGAGCTTCCTGGATCCGGACGGGCACCACTGGGAGGTGTTCTGGATGGACCCGGCGCACGTCCAGAAGACGGGATAGCCGCTGTCCAGCGGAGGAGGCGGAATGTCGACGAGAGACCACCTGGGAAGCTGTCACTGCGGAGCGGTCCGCTTCGCCTGCGCGATCGACTGGAGCCGCGGGACGAGCCGCTGCAACTGCTCGGTGTGTGCGAAGTCGCGGTTCTGGAAGGCTGTGACGCCCTCGGCCGTCTTCCGGCTCCTGTCGGGGGAGGAGGCCCTCGCGCAGTACCGCTTCGGCCGGGGAGAGATCGTCCACCACTTCTGCCGGCACTGCGGGGTGAAGCCCTTCGGCACGGGCGCCCACCCGGCGCTGGGAGGTCCGTTCCACGCGGTGAACGTCGCCTGCCTCGACGACCTCGACCCCGAGGCCCTCGCGGCGCTTCCCGTGACGTTCGAGGATGGTCGCCACGACCGATGGGACGTGGCGCCCGGAGTGACCCGGCATCTCTGACCGGCGGGGGCCCGTGAGCGGCTCGTGCTGCCAGCACGACGAGCCGTTCAGCGGCCGGCGCGCTCGCGGTCCAGATCGGGCAGCGAGTGCTCGGCGTAGCGCGCTCCCGCCACTGCCTCGGCTGGAACGGCCCGGGCGAGCTCCTCGAGGTCCGGCGCGGTGAGGGTGATCTCCAGCGCCCCGAGCGACTCGTCGAGTCGCTCGCGGGTACGGGCACCGACCAGCGGCACGATTTCCTTCCCTTGCGCAAGGACCCAGGCGATCGCCGCCTGCGCGACGGTGATGCCCTTCCGCTCGGCGACTGCCCTCAGCGCCTCCACCAGCTTCAGATTTCTCTCCAGATTGGCGCCCTGGAACCGAGGGCTGTGGCCCCGGAAGTCGCCGGCGGTGACGGTGCGGGCCGGCGACCAGTGCCCGGAGAGCAGCCCCCGGGAGAGCACGCCATAGGTGGTGATCCCGATGCCCAGCTCGCGCGCGGCGGGAAGGATCTCCGGCTCGATGTCGCGGGAGACGAGCGAGTACTCGATCTGCAGATCGACGATGGGGTGCACCGCCGCCGCCCGCCGGAGCGTCTTCGCGCCGATCTCGGACAGGCCGATGTGCCGGATGTACCCCGCCTTGACCAGGTCGGCGAGCGTGCCGATGACCTCCTCCACGTTCGTGCCCGGAGGCATGCGCGCGGGCCGGTAGATGTCGATGTGATCGGTGTCCAGCCGCTTCAGCGAGTAGGCGAGGAAGTTCCGGATCGCCACCGGCCGCAGGTCGACGCCGGTGAAGTTGCCCTGCGGATCCCGGAGCGCCCCGAACTTCACCGAGATCACCACGTCGTCCCGGCGCCGCCCCCGGAGCGCCTCGGCGACCAGCAGCTCGTTGTGTCCCGAGCCGTAGAAGTCGCCGGTGTCGACGAGGGTGATGTCCTCGTCGAGCGCGGCCTTCAATGTGGCGATGCTCTCCGAGCGGTCCGCCGGGCCGTAGAAATCGGACATCCCCATCGCGCCCAGGCCGAGCGCCGAGGCGGTCGGGCCGGTCCTGCCGAGGGTTCGAGTCTTCAGGGGGGTACGCATCGTGGGTGCTCCTCGAGGAGGGGGTTGCGGACTGGCGCAGATGCATTGTTCTTCGGATCGCGGAGAATCTCGCCGGGCCGAAACACACTTGTCCGGATTACGGAACAATGGACCGGCCTGCACGGTCCCGAGCCGTCCGTTGGCCATCGGCGGCTTCGGGGGAGACTGGAGTCCGGGAGCCCCCCGAACCGGGAGTTCAACCGTGCGTGGTCGCCTCCTCTGCCTGGACACCCGACCAGCATCGGGGGGCTTGCAGATGATTGCCGATAGAGTTAATCATTGCGCGCACAGACAACCTCGGCAAGAGGAGGAAACGATGAAGAAGCCACCTGACGGCTGGGCGCAAGTCTGCCCGGCGGTGTTCTACGATGACGCGAGCACGGCCATCGACTGGCTGTGCCGGGCCTTCGGCTTCGAGGTGCAGCTGAAGATCGAGGGCGAGGGCGGGCGGATCGAGCACTCCGAGCTGCGGTTCGGAGAAGGTCTGGTGTGTGTGAGCCAGTCCGGTGGGAGTTCCGAACGGAAGACGCCGGTCCCCGGCCGGAGCCCGCGGTCGGTGGGCGGAACCAACACCCAGATGCTGGCCATCTTCGTGGACGACGCGGACGCCCACTGTGCGCGGGCCCGGGCCGCCGGGGGAAAGATTCACGAGGAGCCGACCACCAGCGACTACGGCGACGACTACTGGTCCGATCGGACCTACCGCGTGGAGGATCCTGAAGGCCACCACTGGTGGTTCATGCAGCGGATCCGGTCCGGCGCGCCTCGTGGCCGCTGACCTCGACCGGACGCTCGCCGCGCTGGCCGACCCCACACGGCGGGCCATCGTCGAGCGCCTCCGGAAGAAGCCCCAGCGACCCAGCGAGGTGGCCGAGGCGCTCTCGATGAGCCGCCCGGCGATGAGCCGGCACCTGCGGGTGCTTCGCCGCGCCGGGCTCATCGCCCAGGAGACGCTGGAGGACGACGCCCGTGCGCGGCTCATCCAGCTGCGTACCGAGCCGCTGGCCCGGCTCCGGGCGTGGGTGGAGGATGTCGAGGCGATGTGGGGTGACCAGCTCGAATCGTTCAAGGCGCACGCCGAGCGCGTGCACCGGAGCCGGCGATGATGACCGCCGTCCTTCCCGGAGATCAGGCGAGAGCGACGGTCGCGGTGGCCGTCCCGCCGGATGTGGCCTTCCGCGTCTTCACCGAGGAGATCGACCAGTGGTGGCGGCGCGGGCTCAGGTACCGCGTGGCCGGCGGCAACCGCGGCTTCATCCATCTCGAGCCCGGTCTCGGAGGCCGCCTCTACGAGTCGTTCGAGACCGGGGGAACCACCCGGGTATTCGAGACCGGGACGGTGAAGGTGTGGCAGCCGCCTTCACGGCTGGTCTTCGAGTGGAGGGGGGTCGCCTTCGCGCCGGGCGAGCGCACCGAGGTCGAGGTGGTGTTCGTACCGAGCTCGGGCGGGACCACCGTGACCGTGACCCACCGAGGGTGGGCGAGCCTCCGTCCGGACCATCCGGTCCGTCACGGGTACGACGTGCCGGCATTCATCCGGATGACCGGGCTGTGGTGGGGCGACCTCCTCACCTCGCTCCGGGAGCACGCGGCGCAGCGGAGCGGCACCCGGCCCTGAGAGGCGGCAGACGGCAGCGGGGGCGGATCACCCGAGCCGCCGGAGCGCCGGCTAGAACGCTCGCCCGTCGACCAGCTCGATCTCCAGGGCCAGCGGATCGATCCCGTCGATGCAGCCGAGGTTGAAGCGGAGGAAGCCTCCCCGAGGCTCGCCCGGCTTCCGGATGATCTCGCCGAAGGGATGGATGCCGCAGGTCCGGCAAAAGTAGTGATTCATGGTCAGGTCGCCGAACCGGTACACCTCGAGTGCGTCCTTGCCCTCGAGGAGCTCGATGTCCGAGGGCGGAACGTACGCCGGGGACATCACCGCGCCGCGGCGGATGCAGATCGAGCAGTTGCACCGGAGCCCGCCCGCGATCTCCTCGCTGCGGAACCGGAAGCGAACCGCGCCGCAGTGACAGCGTCCCTCGTAGATCCGGACCATGGGAGCGACCCCCGAGCGTGTGCTAGTGCCCGGGCGCATGATTGATCACACCGGACTGAAGGTCAGCGACCCCGTGAAAAGTCGCCGATTCTACGAGACGGCGCTGGCGCCGCTCGGTTACCGGGTGCTGATGGAGATCCCCACCGAGCACACGGGCGGCTTGGTGGTCCTTGGATATGGCGTGCCTCCGAAGCCGGACCTGTGGGTGGCGCAGGGGACGCCGGAGACTCCCCGGGTCCACATCGCGTTCCGCGCCGCGTCGCGCGGAGAGGTGGACGCGTTCTACCGGGCCGCGCTGAGTGCCGGGGGGCGGGACAACGGCCCGCCGGGACCTCGGCCGCACTACCACGCTGGCTACTACGGCGCGTTCGTGCTCGATCCGGACGGGCACAACGTCGAGGCGGTGTTCCACGGAGGGTAGAGGATCATGCGGCGCTACGCGGCGTTCCTCCGGGGCGTGGGCCCGATGAACGCGAAGATGCCGGAGCTGAAGCGCGCCTTCGAGGAAGCCGGCTTCGGCGAGGTCCGGACGGTGCTCGGGAGCGGCAACGTGGTGTTCAGCGCCCGGGAGGCGTCCGACTCGGCACTGGAACGGAAGGCCGAGGCCGCGATGCAGAAGCACCTCGGGCGGACGTTCCTCACCATCATCCGGTCGGTCGACGAGCTCCAGGCCCTGCTGGCGTCGGACCCCTTCGCGAAGTATCGCCTCCCGCCGGCCGCGAAGCGCATCGTCACCTTCCTCCGCCAGGCCCCGGCCCGGGTGCCGGCAGCGCTCCCCGCGCAGGATGGCGTCCGGATTCTCCACCTGCGCGGGCGAGAAGCCTTCACCACCTACGTTTCGACCCCGAAAGGACCGGTGTTCATGTCCTTGATCGAGAAGACCTTCGGACAGGACGTGACGACCCGAACCTGGGACACGGTGAAGAAGGTGGCGCGATGAGCGGAACGATCATGACCAGGCACCCGCAGGGGAAGAGCGGGAGGAGCATCAGCCGCGAGAAGTACGACCAGGTTCGCACCGCGATCCTCGAGGTGCTCGAGCGCGGCGAGATCACTCACTCGGAGCTGATGGCCCGGCTGGCCGCGCGCCTCCGGAACCGGTTCGAGGGAAACCCCCACTGGTACGGCGAGACGGTGAAGCTCGACCTGGAGGCCCGGCGGGTCATCGAGCGGACGGACTCGAGGCCGCAGAGGTATCGCGCAGCTCCGCCGCGGGCACGGGGTGGGCGAAGCCCTCGAGCGCCTGGGGGTAGTGCTCGAAGAGCTCGGGCGGGGCAGGGACGTCCTCGCCGGTGAGCATGGACTCGAGCATCAGCGCGTTGGCCGGCGCCTTGCCGAAGTTGTGGTTGTTGTTCACCGCGTAGACCTCGCGGACGTCGGGCTGGCGGGCGATCTCCCGCGCCGTCCGCGCGATGTCCTCGAGCTCGTGCCGCGTGTAGAGGTAGTCGAAGCGGGCGTTCTTCTGGTCTTCCTCGGCGCGCCGCTGCTCGGGGGTCTTCTTCTGACGCTTCTCCACGTTCTCCGCGGTCTTCTTCGAGCCGCGGCCGAAGAAGCGCATCCAGGTCTGGTAGTTGCGGCCGTGCATCCGGATGTAGCCGGTGGAGGTGGTCGCGTACGGCCGCAGCCGGAGCGAGTCCTTGGGGAGATGCGGCTGGTCCACGTTGACCCAGCCGATCTTCCGCTCCCGGAGCTCGGCCAGGACCTCGGGAGCGTCCCAGCTGTCGTGCCGGAACTCCACGAAGACCGGTAGCCCCTGGAAGGCCGCCGCTGCCTTGAGGAGCCACTTCAGCGCGTCCTCGTCGATGGTGTGGTCCTTCCGGATGCGCTTGAAGCTGTAGGCGAACTGGAGCACCGCGGCGCCGAGCCGCCCGGACTCGTTCAGCACGTCGAGGCCCTCGCGGGCGCTCGCCACGTCCTCGCGGGTCCAGCTCTTTCCCGGCGCGACGAACTGCTCGGGGATCTTCGCGGCGAACATCACCTCCGGGCGGTGGGCGACGCGCTCGACCCAGGCGCGGGCCTCGGCGGCGCTCGCGGCGCGGTAGTAGGTCCGGTTGATCTCGAAGAGCGGCAGGTACAGCGAGAGGTACTCGAGCTTGTCGAACGCGCGGCCCGGGCGCTCCGGGTACACGGTGCCGTTCCAGTTCTTGTAGTCCCACCCGGCGACGCCGGCCTTGAACATGGCGATCCGGAACCTAGGCTCCGGACGGCCGGTTCGACAGTGTCAGTCGGCGGCGGCGGCGCCCACGGGTCCACCTTCCGTCAGGCGCGGACCCCCCAGGGCTTCGAGCTGGGCGGCGACCGCGACCGATGCCCCGACGACCAGCACCCCCGGGAGGCTCGGGTGGAGATCCGGGAGCTCGCAGCAGCCGAGCACAGCCAGCGTGCCCCGCCAGGTCCGGGCGTCAGATGTGCCGGCGGCGAGGAGGACTGCCGCCGGCGTCCCCGGCGCCCAGCCGCGAGAGAGCAACCGGCCGGCGACGAGAGCGCGGGTCTGGAGCCCCATGAGCACCACCACGGTGGCCGTGCCTGGCTCGAGCGAGCCGAGCACGGGCGCGAAGGCCGCCTCGGAGTGCCCGGAGACGACCAGGAACGCCGCGGAGAGACCTCGATGGGTGACCGGGATTCCGGAGAGCGCGGGAGCCGCGACCGCCGTGGAGACCCCGGGGACGACCTCGCAGGGAATCCCCGCCGCCGCGAGGGCGAGCGCCTCCTCACCGCCGCGGCCGAAGACGAACGGGTCGCCGCTCTTGAGCCGCACCACGCGCTCGCCGCGGAGCGCACGTCGAATCATCAGCGCCTGGATGGTGTCCTGCGAGATGGAGGGCCGGAACGCCCGCTTCCCGACGTAGGCCCACCGCGCCCTCGGCGCGTACCGCAGGGCCGCGCGATCGACCAGCGCGTCGTAGAAGACCACGTCCGCCTCGCCGAGCCGCGCGACGGCGCGCAGGGTCAGGAGCTCGGGATCGCCCGGCCCCGCGCCCACCAGGGAAACGAGTCCCGAACCGCTCATCCCGTTTCCCCGTACCGCTGGTCCAGTGCGCGCAGCAGGAGGGGCCGCCGTTGCTCCATCGGGACGCCTTCGGCACGCCAGCGCTCGCGCAGGCGCTCGGCGAAGGTGACCCAATCGCTCAGCGTGTCCGGGAGCAATCGTTCCAGCGCCTCGCGGAGCAAGCCGGCCAGCGCCGGGGCCCGGCCGCCGGTGGAGATCGCCACGGTGGCTCCTCCTCGGCGCACGACGCCTCCGAGGTAAGCGCTTGCCGCGTCGGTGTCGTCGGCCGCGTTGACGAAGATCCGGCGCAGGCGGGCGGCCTCCGCCACCTGGCGATTGACCTCCGGTGGCGCGGCCGAGACCACGAACCAGCAACCGTCCAGATCCTTCGGCTCGAATTGGCGGCGCAGCAGGCGCACGAAGGGACGGTAGAGCTCCGGGGAGATGGCGGGCGCGACCACGGTCACCACCGCTCCGGCCTCGAGGAGCCCGCGGAGCTTGCTCGCCGCGACCTTGCCGCCGCCCACCAGGAGAACCGGGCGACCCCACAGCTTGAGGAATGCAGGGTAGAGGCTCACGCGGCGCTCCTCTCCGCGAGCCGGCCGGCGAGGGCCTCGAGCATCGAGCCCATCTTCGGCGGGTCAGGCACGACGTGCGGCGGGACGCCGAGCTCGTCGAGCACCCGGGCGCAGGTCGGTCCAACGGCGGCCACCAGCACCCGCGAGCGCAGGGCGGCGACCAGCTGGTTCCTCCGGCCGATCCGGCTGGCGATGCTCATGAGGTGGCGGGCCTGGACCTGGGTGGTGAACGCGGCGGCGTCGAAGTCGCCGCGGATGAGCGACTCCACGGCACGTGCCAGCGGTGCGGTGTCCTCTGGCATTCCCCACTCGTAGACCAGGAGCTCGAGGAGCACCGCCCCTTGCGCGGCGAGCGCCTCCACCAGCGCCTCGTTCCGCTCGCCGTAGTGGACCAGCACCACCGGATGTCCGGTGAGCTCGAGTCCCGCGACCGCCTCGATCAGCTCGACGGTGGTGTATGGGGACCGCGCCTTCACCGTCGCGGCGAGCCCTTCCCGGTGAAGCGCGGCGACGGCCTTCGGCCCGCGGCAGATGGATCCTCCGCGCCGGATTGCCTCGACCAGCTCCGGGGCGCGGCCCAGCGCCCGCGCTTCGTCGAACAGCGCGCGAGCGCCCACCCCGGTGGAGAAGATGAACACCGGCGCCCCGTCCCCGCTCCGGAGCATGTCCAGCAGCGCCGCGACCTCGTGACCGCTCTCCCGCCGCAGCTCGACCACCGCCGGAACGCACACCGGGACCCCGCCGCCCCGCCGCACCAGCTCCGCGAGCTCGTCCTGGAGCCGGGCCTCGAAGAGGACGATGCGCTGTCCGTCCAGGGACGCTCTCATCGGACCGCCGCGACCGGCAGCGGCTC
>Ga0105104_10000812_pt1 | contig 24238 bp, 21 predicted proteins | sample PPLLaktember2015_3_FD_87034 | JGI IMG/M metagenome (GOLD analysis project Ga0105104, IMG submission 87034) | Freshwater sediment microbial communities from Prairie Pothole Lake near Jamestown, North Dakota, USA - PPLs Lake P7 Core (6) Depth... | ecosystem: Environmental > Aquatic > Freshwater >...
ACAGGCTGGGATGGTTCCGGAATTGCGGACAATGAAGGGGATGTTTGTGATCTCCTCATACATTGCCGGGCCTTTCTTATTCAGTCCGTGCGCGAACATCATCTCGCCATGGTCAGAGGTGTAGATCACCAGCGCATCTGAGGCATCTTTATCGATCGCATTTAAGACTCGCCCGATCTCATCATCCACAAATGCGTTGCAACCAAAGAACAGTTGGAAAAATTCCTCGCGAGTGTAGCTGTAAGTCTTGCTGGAATATTCAGACCACGCCTGTTGGTGCAGCGGTTTTTTGGTAAGATCGTCTTTTTCATTCGAAAAAGTAATAAACGGAATATCTTTGTACATTTCAGAGAAAGGTTTTGGGCAAATAAAGGGGTCGTGAGGCTCATCATAAGAAACAACCAGGAAAAAATCTTCGCTTTTGTGTTTTTCAATGAAATCTATTGCGCGGTTGGAGCAGCGATGCGCGTAGGTAAAATCAGCAGTCAGGTTTGGATCGCGGCTAGTGGATGATTTGCGCGAGCGAACGCGGTCATCGTCCGAGAGTTCTTCGAGATAATTGCGCATGTCATACCAGTATTTTTCATCCCAGCCCTGCGGGCATTTGCCCATGCCGAAATAATCGCTCCCCTCCAGATGCCATTTTCCGATGTAGGCAGTATGGAGACCTTCATCCGACAATCGCTCGCCAACTGAATGGATATTGCTGTAAAGCGCCATGGAATTAGCCCAGATGCCGTTCTCATGCGGATAATTCCCGGTGAAGATAGCTGAGCGGGAAGGACCGCACACCGGTGACACGGTATGAGCATGGTTGAAACGCAGGCCGCCTTCAGCGAGGCGGTCCAGGTTAGGTGTGGGGGTAGGCTGGGATTGTGTAACGAAAGGGGAACCGTAACAACCGACCATATCCCGGCGCTGGCTATCTACCATGATCAGGATCACTTTTTTGGGCATTTGGGAATCACTCCAGGTGGAACAAAGTTATCTAATTATAATTTGTAATCTTAATTTCTTTGATAACAAGCAAAATATTAGATTTCAAGAGTACATATTAAAATTACAAAAATATTAACGTCTTTTACAATCAATCATTAAAAAAGTTATTGAAATTCCTATTTATGAATTCAAGTTATTTTCGATTGCTTTTGGCACCAACCATCTGATTAGCTGCACCTTGATCGAATCGTTTATAACCAAACCCATGATGGCTGCAAAAGTAAGAACTAATAACAATTGCCACCATGGCAAGGGAGTCAACCCGGGAATCCCAATAATTGCAAAGGTTGTTCCAATTAAAAAGTCGAGAAGTAAGGCGTAACTAAGCGCTTTACTTGGTTTTGATTTCCAAAAGCTCTTCCGTTCTCTGATAGAAATTATTGAAAAGACAGCCATATAAAGCATGATTAAAAAACTGAAAGTATGCAACACACCTTCATTCAAACCAAGTCCAAACCATGTCCAGCAAAGCCCCAAAAGCGCCAAAGATTCCAATACCATGGCAATACCAATGATGATCGATACAGTAATAAATCCACCGATCTTCCAGGTTTCAGGATTGCGGGATGGCCTTACTTCGTCAGTTGCCAAAGATATCTTGGCAGAATCATTCAGCAAAACCATCAATAACATTGCAAAAGCTGAAGTTACAAATTTGCCTGTTATTAAGTAGGCTATTGCAACAAAACCAGCTTTTAATATGGTGCGGCTTATTTTGTTTATTATCCAGGTGAGTATTCGTTGATAAATGGACCGACCTTGTTCGACTAAGGCGATAATGTCGATCAATCCCGGGTCTGTCAGAACAACACTTGCTGCGCCCTTGGCGACGTCGGTCGCAGACCTTACCGCAATACCTACTTCTGCCTGGCGTAATGCCGGCGCATCATTCACGCCATCACCAGTCATGCCAACTATGTGTCCAGCGGCCTGCAATTGGCGGACAACAATATATTTATCTTCGGGATAGACTTCAGCCAAACCATCTGAATCCTCTAAAAGGGTTGTTGATCCTTTGGAATCCTGATCTCCGGAAGGTCTGATATCTGAGATCCTGTGAATATTCTTGAGGTCAAGATCATGGCCAATTTCCTGAGCGACATGAAGCCCATCTCCTGTAAGCATTTTCACTGAAATACCAAGGCTATAGAGTTCAGCGATCAACTGTTTGGCATCCGGTCTTAACGGGTCAATTAACGCAACCAATCCGATTATTTCTAATGGGCCATTTTCAGGTCCGCGCGCCACCGCTAATGACCTGGCTCCTTTTTGAGTTGCCTCTCTTAACTTCTTTTCGAGAGGTTTGATATCTGTACTAGTTAAACCGCAAGTATTGGAGATGGTTCGAACCGCGCCTTTCATTACCCGAAACCTCTGTCCGTCTTGCTCAAAAACTGCTTCAGTGCACCTATTACGGGCGTCAAAAGGCTTAAAAGTTATTGGGGTAACTGGTGAAATTTTGCGAAAAACATGCATTGCGCGTGCCTTTGCCAAAAAAGCAAGATCTATAGGGTCATGATTCGCTTCTTCTGAAGCAAGCGCCCCCGCGGCAATGACATCAATTTCTGTTGAATTATTTACTGGAATAATACATGTTACGGCCAGCTGATTCATGGTGATCGTGCCAGTCTTATCGACACAAAGGATATCCATGATCGCCGCATCTTCTGATGCGCTAAGCCGTGTGACAAGAACCCCGCGTTTTGCCAGCTCCGCAGATCCGATTGCCATACTTACAGTGAACATTACAGGCAAAGCCACAGGAACAGCGCTCATCAAAAGAACAAGCATGAGCGGGAGAATATCAACCAAAGGCATCCCGCGGCTTTGCGAGACTAAAACAACCGCCAATATTAGAGAGCTCACAATTATGAAAAGCCATTGAACCATTTTGCCAACAACAGCTTCAATATGCAGTTTGGGTTTTGCCTGTTGAACAAGCTCTGTCGTACGGCCAAAGAAAGTCTTTGCTCCGGTAAGCAAAACAATGCCATTACCTTCTCCACGCCTGACGACAGAGCCAGAAGATAATATGCCGCCAACCGTTTTATCAACATCCAGAGATTCTCCGGTTAGTGCAGACTGATCGATACTCAGCTCACTGGTAAGAAGCTTGATATCCGCAGGGATTATGTCCCCGGTGCGAAGCCGGATAATATCTCCAGGAACCAGTTCGCGGGCTGGGATCAATTGCCATGAACCATCACGAAGCACTCGTGCGCTCACCTGAAGCTTTTGACGCAAGGAATCAAGAACACCCGATGCGCGATTTTCCTGAACAAAACTCAGGATCGCATTAACGACCAATAATACACTCACTACAACAAGGTCTTGATATTTTTTCATAACTACTGAAAGAATGATGATAATTTCAAGCATCCAGGGAGATAAACCCCAGAATTTTCGTAAAAACCTCCATACTGGAGAACTTTTCTTTTCAAGGACTTCGTTATAACCATTAACTTTAATTCTTTCATCAACTTGGGTTTCAGCCAAACCGATCTCAACATTTGATTCCAAGTTTGAAATTGTTTCGGGAATAGATTTAGATGCCCAATAAGAAACTTGATCCTGGGCAATATTAATTGAATGATTGCGTGCTTCAGTGTTTTTTAGTTTTTGAGGCATGATTAATACTTTCTTATGTTAGTAATTTACTGATGAGACAATTATTAATATTTTCTTTCCCGATTGGTTGAAAAAAACTTTTCGAATGATTAATAAAATTAGAGGTTTCCAAATATACCAAAAAATATTTATTTCTTGCAGAAAAAGTATTCAAAAGATTCTTAATGAAATATCAACTGATCTCAAGAATTAGTGAACCTGGATATTTCAGATATTTGTTGGCCAGAACGAAAAAGCGAAACCATTGTTTTCATTGGCTTATCAATGTGTTTAAAAAATGAATAATAACCTTCACATAAATGGCTGATCGGATAGTCGCCTTTTACTGCAGGTATTATGCGGTTCTTGAGGCAATCCCCGTTACAGATAAAGTGCACATCACAGTGCAAGCATTTTTTGGACAGCAAAGTTTTTTTATTGCTGCCAAAAATAGCTTGATCCCGCGAAAAAACCATTTCATTCAGCGAAATTTCTTTGATATTTCCCAGCAGCGCATCTGGCTGGACGTAATGATCGCAGGAATATAGATCGCCTGTATGTTCTACGGCCAGGCATGCACCGCAAGTCTCGGAAAAGACGCACACTGTTGCGGGCAGCCCCAGGTAAACGCCCAGGCAGGTTTCAAAAAGCTGCACGAATACATTTCCGACATCTTTTTGAATCCATTCATCGAAGATAGTGATCAGAAAATTCCCATAATCAGTACCGGTGATGCTTCTATTTGTAAGTTTTTCGCCTTTCTGATTGCCAGAGGCATTGGCGCGTTCCACTATCGGGATGAACTGAAGGTAGGTCATTTCGAGGTCATCTCTGAAGTGGCGGTAAACCCCAAGGGGGTCGCTGACGTTGGAAGAATTAACGCAAGCCAGGATATTGGTTTCCACTTTGTATTTTTTTAGGACTTCCAATCCTGCGATCACTTGGTTATAAGTCCCTTCGCCGGTTTTTGACTTACGGTAAGTGTCATGATAATGCCGGGGTCCATCCAGGCTGATGCCTGCCAGAAAATGCTGGTCAGCCAGGAATCTTCCCCAGTCGTCATTTAAAAGAAACCCATTGGTTTGCAGGGAGTTACTGACTACATGCCCGGATCTTTTATATTTTCTTTGAAGAGCAACCGCTTTTTCAAAAAAGGAAAGACCCATAAGCGTTGGTTCGCCGCCCTGCCAGATAAAGGTCACTTCACCCTCGGGCTGCGACACAAGATAAGAACGAATAAGCGTGTCCAGCGTTCCGTCTGCCATCCTGAAAGTACTGTTTGGATAGAGTCTGGTCTTTTTGAGATAGAAACAATATTCACAAGCCAAATTGCACTGTGAACCTGATGGTTTAACAATTAGACTGAAAGCGATGCGATTTTGCAAAGGTTGATCCAAAGATACCTACAAAAATAATTCTATTTAACGAACAGCGTTATATAATTGGGATTCATCTTACCATGCCTGGAGAGAACTAATGGAAAAAGTAAATTGGAGCAAGTATTTCCCAGCGTCGATCACGGTTACTGATGCGAACGGCACGATAATTGAAATGAATGATGCGTCGATCAATAGTTATTCAAAGGATGGCGGTGCTGCCTTGATCGGCACCAACGCGATCGATTGCCATAAAGAACCAACCCTATCAAAGGTAATGAAATTGTATGCTGAACATGGATTGAACGTATACACCATTACCAAAAACGGAAAAAAGAAGCTGGTTTACCAGGCATCCTATTTTATAGATGGAAAATTCTCGGGAATGGTGGAAATGTCCCTGCCGCTGCCTGAAGAACTGCCGCATTTCGATAGAGATAAAAAATAAAAAAAATCTCTCGAAAATAAAGGCGCTTGAGATCGGACTTGATAGTCCTTTCTTGAGCGCCTGTTTGTTTATCCTTAAAGATTCTTACAAGATCTGGCTGAATTCGACCTTTTCGCCTTCCGGGCCGCGAATGGTGAAATACTTGGTACCTTTCGCCCAGATATTCAAAAATACGGGAGCTGGATCTTCCAGTGCTTTGAAACCCTTGGCTGTCAGTTCTGCATATGCTTTGTCAATATCCTTTACGTTCAGGGCTACATGATCAATGTGGCCATCCTCGCGCGATCCGATCTGTTTTCGCATATCGCCGCCCAGCTCAACGAGTTCCAGCGTCAGGCCGTTCAATTCGAGAAAGGCAAGTTTGACCGCTTCCGGTTCCGCAGGAATTTCGGCGGCCAATTTTTCCTTAAAACCAAATTGCACGTAGAACGCGCGCGATTTTTTTAGATCAGTAACGAACATTGCCAGATGTTGAATCCCTTCCAGATTATCTTGAAGCAACATATTAATACCTCCGTGTTATAAGATGGGTTGACATTATTTTACCTTAAGCGATATCCGGGGATTTTAATTCTTATGATCCTTTTTGATAGTATATAGGCGAAACTGAAGAGGAGATAAATCGTAAATACTATTGGACTTAATAATATGAAAGCAGGCAAATAAAATGGACGAACATAAAAACGCACAATCTGAAAAACAAGAAAAAACTGAAGAATCTTCATTTAGAACCCGATTGGAAGAAAGACGCCGATCGCGGGGCAGAGAGCCCTGGATGGTTGGCGTAATTCTGATCCTGGTAGGGGCCGTATTCTTATTGCAGAACATGACCAATTTCTATCTTAATAACTGGTGGGCGTTGTTTATCCTGATCCCGGCTTTTGGTTCATTAAACAGAGGCTGGCAGGAAGTTCAGGAGGCTGGCGGAAAAGTTACCACACATGCTCGCAGCAATTTATTCGGAGGGTTGGTGCTTACGGCTGTCGCGGCGATTTTCCTCTTCAACCTGAATTGGATGATCTTCGGACCTTTCCTGTTGATCGCAGCTGGCATAGCAATACTGCTCAGTTCTTTACTGCCAAAATAACTTCGGAAAACTGAATACTGGATGATAAAAAATCCATGCTGCAAATACTTGCGGCATGGATTTGTTTTATCCAACTGACTTTAAAGATTTCCAAGTTAAAGGATATTAAGCGGCGCTCTCATAGGCCTGTTTGACCCAGGCGATCAATTCAGGATCCACCTCTTTTTCGCTGGTTAACCGCACCTGATACTGACACATTCCTCCTGGCGGTAATTCCAGCAGGCGTTCGGTTGAAGGAACACCTTTCATATTCAAGCCGACGTCCACTCGGGAATTTGTCGCCGGACCCAGCATAGCGAACTGGCGTTTACGACGCAGACTTAAATAGGTTTTTTTTGGCGCAATCTCAAAATCACCCAGCTTACTAATTTCTGCCATCACTTTGTCATGGATGGATCGCAGGGATGCTTTGGGACCTGTATAAAAACCTGCCACAATATCATCAATCGACATTGAATCCTGATTAATGGTTTCTGGATTTAGTTCCTTTAATGCAAATCCGGCAAGCACTTGAGCATCGCCATATCCTAGATTCAGGTCGCGTTTAAGCATCTCGCGGATCTCACTAAATTTGCCCAATCCGCTGGCGCGGATCAACTCATAAAGCTGCGGCAATGTCTTTCCGGTCCGTTTTTCAATATTGGAAAGCTGAGTTTGGGTGGCTTTATCAACGATATTCATATTTCGCTCCTTATTATCTTTTTAAGTCCTTCAATTATGTTATCCTATGGGAAATATTAAAATAATTAAAGATTTATATGAAGCAAAAATGCAATTTTTTATTTTTTCTTTGGAATTAATTTACAAAAGAAAGTGGACAGATTTAATCACCAATGGCTTCATCCAAAAAATCCAATAATCCCTGCATGGCTGAGGGTACTACATAGCTGCTTAAAAGATCATTTCCATGGCCGCCACCTGGAAATTCAAATATTGAGAAGGCAGGATTTTCGACATCCTCAGCCAATTCGCATTTAAATTTATCCATATCATCTGCAAAGCACCAGACTGGTGAAGATCCTTGGGCTTCACCCATCATTTCAACCGTTTTACGGTAACCAATTTTTAGACAATTGCAGGGTGAAAGGGATAGAGCGCCTTTACAAGAACCGGGTTGTTGCGCGTTTACCAGGGCGCAGGCTGCCACTACTGCATCAGCACCGATGCTGGATCCTACGGCAGCTATCCTGTCAGGATCTACTCCATCTAATTCAGCCGCCTTTTCAAGCGCAGCCTGAGCGTCGAGAGTCCAACCTTCTTCATAAAAAGCTTTGCAACCAATGGGATATGGCCAGCAATTACGGAAGGAAAAAATAAAAACACCATAGGATTTGTCATCAGGGATTTCAGGGAACCAGGCAGAGTTCAACCAACCATATCCGGTAGGGGACTCAAAGGGATTTTGAAGACCACGGTTTTGCAGCCAGGGGGCAATAACATACCAATCGCTCATGTCTCCCATGATCCAATGCATCAGCACCACTAATGGAGCAGGTTGATCAGATGCAGATGGAAAATAATATCCCCTTAATTCTTGTCCATCCGATGCTTCAAAATTGATTTCTTGCGGAAGGGCAGGTAACAAAGGTTTTGATTCCTTGGTGGATGCCGGAGTCGCTAATCCAACAGTTGTAGGAATAATTGGTGTGACACCCACCTTTGAATATGGAAATGTTTTTATCTCAGTTGCAGACGTAAACTGCAATAGTGCTGCGCTTGAATTGCAGGAAGTGATAAAAAATGCCAAAATGAAAATCGAAAAAAAGAAAAATAATCGCTCGTAAGTAATTTTCATTAATAAAAATTGTACTTATAAAAACTTCTGATGCTGGAACAAACCCCGTTATGACTAACTTAAAGGTATTGCATCACGATCGAAATGCGGAACTTCACTTGGCAGGTCGAGAACCATTTCGACGATACCGCTGAAATTGCCATCGATAAAGTAGGGCGATTGGTAAACCAGCTGCTTCTTTCCATTCTTGGTGATGGAATAGATATTGGCTGCCTGGTTCTCATATAACTTGCGGACCTTGCTTTGCGTGGGTTCCTTATGGCAGGTGATGGCATTATGACCGATCAGGTCAAAACCAAGCTGCATTTCCTCGCGACACCTGGATTCGGCATTCATGTTTACAATGATCCCGTTCTCGTCCGTCACCGTGATCGCTCCGGGAAAAGCTTCATACCAGGCATTTTTATCCATCACTTACTCCTTTTGTTTGGTCATTGCCGGTCGTTTTAATTCTTTACCAAGTCATACATGAAATCTTTGAATGCATTTCCGTGGACTTCTGTAACGATCTTTGAATTGATCTCTAATTTGGCTGTCTCGAAAAATCCAACGCGCAGCCGAAAAACAGTTGTGCCACGAGTATAAACTCCGCCCAATTCAATAAGAGTCTGGGCGATAAAGGTGGTTTTTATTAAAGCGGGATTCGAAAAAACTGCGTATGCAACCGCGTCCGGCAGATCAAGTTCTTCATGGCCACGGGCTTTTCGCGAAAGGTTGATCACTGATTGATTACAGTCCACACAAAATGCTGCAGAACCGCCTGCCGCTTTGAACTTGGCGATGTCTTGGCTATTAAGTATTGCATTATTAGTTTGGCAGGCTTCCAAAGTGACCATGGTAACAGGAATGCCAAACTTGAATACAACATCCGCGGCTTCGGGATCGGTCATGATATTGAATTCGGCGCATGCCGAATGCGGATTGCTGTAAAAATGTGCGCCGCCCATCATTGTTATCTGAGGGATCTTTTTCATAACTTCCGGCGCCTGAAGCATAGCTGCTGCAATATTGGTCAAAGGACCCAGTGTGACGAGTTCAATTCTGCCATCACCGCTATCAATTAATCGGATCAATGCATCCACAGCATGTTCGTTTACAATTTTTTGACCCGGAATCCCGAACCCCAATTTTCCCATCTCATCCACATTGTGCAGCTGTGCTGCTTCGCCAAGATCACAAACCAGAGGTTTGGCAATGCCTTTGTACACAGGTGGTTTATATGACCCGGCATTGTCAATTGCGATCAAAGCATTTTCGGTGGCCTGGTCTACTCCAACATTCCCTGCAACAGTTGTCACTGCGATCACTTTTACTGAAGGGTCGCGCAGCGCCATAACCAGGGCAACGGCATCGTCTGATCCTGTATCTGTATCAATAATGATATTTTTCACTTTTCTGATTCTCCCATGTCAATCCACGATCAGGCTGAAGATATAGTCTTTATATGCCCGGCTATCGAGCTGATAGACCACTTTACAATTGAATTTTCCGATAGCATTATCCTTACTTGCACGAAATGGATTGTTTTCCAAGGTACGCCGGTCATTGACCGTAGTTCCATACACATATTCGCTTCCTTTTGTTTCCACGCGCGTATAGCTGTCAAAACTGCCTGTGATCATTTCGGGTTTGATCATTACTGCAATGGCGGTCGGGTCGGGCAGCGTAAATGAACGGATGCCGGTATCTTTTTCAGTGAGCGTATAGACCGTACGGTTGCATTCCATACAGAACTTAGCCAGCCTTGAACCGGAATTGATCAGCCGGTCCATTTCATCTGCGAAAACCTCACATTCGCCGCGGCAGGCTTCGATCGCGGCCATGACCACAGGCACACTGAAGGCGAACATGATGTCGGCGGCTTCAGCATCCTGCCAGATATTGAACTCGGAAAGCGGGCTTGTATTCCCCTTAAAAGCAGCACCGCCCATGATGGTGATGCATGGCACCTTTTTCATGACCTCGGGTGCTTTAATGATCGCCATGGCAATGTTAGTGAGCGGTCCAAGTGTTACCAGTTCAATATCGCCGTTACCTTCATCAATCAATTTGATAATGGCATCAACTGCGTGACGCTTTTCTTTAGTAATGGTGGGTTCCTGCAAATAACCTAGATCACCCATGCCGTCATTCCCATGGATGACCGCAGCATCATGATGCTCGCGGAACATGGGTTTTGCCATGCCCTCGTAAACAGGGGGATGATAGCTGCCGGCATATTCCACGCACATTAAGGCGTTGCGTGTCGCTTTTTCCACCGACACGTTGCCCATCACGGTTGTGATCGCCACGACCTTCAGCGCCGGTTCGCGCAGTGCCATAACCAGGGCGACTGCATCGTCAGAAGCGGTATCGGTATCAATAATGATCTTTTTCAATGGAAAATCTCCTAACTTGTACCTTTTATAATAGCGTCGGGAATTATATCCGAGATGTATTTATCAGCATGAGTAATGTGATATTCATCCCGGAATTTTTATTATTTTTGAGAGGGATTGATAAGTGTGGTTTAATCACTATGTCAAAGCAAGGTTCCCAGACATTCTTTTTGTGGAGGTTAATGATGAAAGACGAGAAGCGCGAGAAGTTATCACTGGAAAGTAAAATGGTCTACTATCCACCAGAACCGGGGTCCATGTCGATCAGCGATCCGATCTATATGGCCAGCAATTTTCAATACACCGAAGAGATCTATCAGCGCGTCCTGGATGGCGAACGCAAAACGGTCAATATTTATTCCCGCTGTGGAAATCCAAGTGAATATAAATTTGAGGATCAGATGTGCTGGATCGAAAACGGTGATGCATGCCTGGCAACCGCATCAGGGATGGCGGCGATCGCCATTACTCTTTTCGGCCTGTTGAAAAGCGGCGACCATATCGTTTCGGACTGGACAACCTACAGCACAACACATGAGTTCCTGGATCACCGCTTTACCGATTTTGGTGTCACGACTTCTTTTGTGGATACCGCGGATGCGGAAAACGTCCGCAAAGCCATTCAGCCCAACACCAAGGTGATCTACTTTGAAACGATTGCCAACCCTACCATGAAGATCCCGGATATGGAAGCCATCATCAAGCTGGCGCATGAAAAAGGAATCATCGTCATTTGCGACAATACCTTTGCCAGCCCCTATGTCTTCCGTCCACTCGATTGGGGCGCCGACTTGGTGCTGGAATCCGCCACCAAATTCATAGGCGGCCATAATGACGCTTTGGGCGGAACAATAACCATGAAATCAAAGATCTTGCCCGAAGATACGTTGGAAAAGATACGCTGGTCAACCCTCACCAAACTCGGCGGTGCATTGTCACCTTTCAATGCCTGGCTTCTTCTGCGCGGAATTCAAACCCTGCACCTGCGTGCCGAACGCATGTGCCAGAACGCAATGGTTCTGGCAAAACACCTGGAAAGCCACTCCAAGGTACAGAAGGTATGGTACCCGGGCTTGACGTCCCATCCGCAGCACGAGATCGCGAAAAAACTGCTGCCAAAATTTGGCGCCATGCTGACCTTTGAAGTGGGTGATGAAGCTAAAGCGGTGCATGTCCTGGATGCGCTGGAATTAAGCACCTTTGGCGCCAGCCTGGGCGGTGTTAGAACCACAACACAAGTGCCCGCGACAATGGCATTTTTGGATGTGCCGCCTGAGCAGAAAGCCCAGATGAATATTAGAGATGGAATGATCCGCATTTCGGCAGGTATTGAAGATCCGGGTGACTTGATCACCGATTTTGATGAAGCCTTGAAAACGATATAAATTCTTATTTTTCAAATTAACCAGGAGGATGGGTAATAACAATTTATTATGACATTCCTCCTGTTTTCTTAAAAATAGTTGATATTTCTTTCAATTATTGGTATTATCATCGAAACCATTGCGCAATCGTATTTATTGGAGGGTTCGATAGCGACGATCAAGGAAGTTGCCAAAAAAGCAGGTGTTTCCGTATCCACGGTGAGCCATGTGGTCAATGGAACACGCTTTGTCAGCGATGACCTGCGCAATAAGGTTCTCCCTGTACTGGATTCCCTCGATTACCAACCAAACCGCCTTGCCATGGGTCTGCGGAAGAAATCCAGCAGTGCCATTGGCCTGATCGTCGCAGATATTACCAATCCCTTCTTCTCAGAGATCGCCTGGCGTGTTGAAAACCTCTGCCATCAAAAGAATTATTCAGTGATGCTCTGTAATACCAATGGCAGCCCTTCAAAGGAAGAATTTTATCTCAGCCGCCTGGCTGAATGGCAGGTAGATGGGATCATCGTGGTTTCATCCACTTCACCAGTCGCTCATTTGAATACCTTTAATAAACCCGACATGCCGCTGACACTGATCGATATTGACAGCTCGGGCTATGAGATGGATTCAATCTCGGTTGATAATTTCAGTGGTGGCAAACTTGCCGCACAACATTTGGCCTCACTTGGACACAAGCGCATCGCTTGTATCAGCGGAAGTGTTGATACTCGTTATAACCAAGGACGATTAAATGGTTTTCGTGAGGGTTTGATGGAAGCAGGAGTTGAAGTTGACGAAACTTTGTTCGCAAGAGCAGACTTTAATACATTCAGCGGTTTAAATATTGCAAATCACCTTTTAGAAATTAATGATCGTCCAACGGCTATTTTCGCTTGCAGCGACCTTTTAGCCTATGGCGCAATGAAATCTGCTCATGTTAAGGGATTAATTGTTCCTGATGACCTTTCGATCATAGGCTTTGATGATATTTTCTTGTCTCCCTATACTAACCCAGCGCTCACAACAATACGCCAACCAATTCCCGAATTGTCTGAAGAAGCTGTGAATTGCTTTCTGACAAGAAAAGAAGATCCTGGAAAAACCAGCCGGACAATCAAGCTTAAGTTACATATTGAAATTCGGGATTCAACTGCTCCGCCGACATTTTCTGTATAATTACAACCATGCAAAGGAGGTGAATTTAATAAATTAATTTAATATATTTTTCTTACCAACCAAACAAAAAAATTTGAGGAGAATAAATGAATACCAAACGTTTCACAATTTTTGGACTGCTGATCGTAGCCGCCATGTTAATCGCGGCTTGCGGCGGCGCTGCTGCCGGCCCTAAAGCTGATGACAAGATTAAAGCCGTATTTGTTATTGGCGGTACACTTGGCGATAAATCCTTCGTCGATTCCGCCAACCGCGGTCTAACCAAGGCAGTAACTGACTTCGGGATCGAATATGTTCCGATCGAAGCTTCCTCTGATCCCGCGAAAATTGATGCGGCTTTCACCGATGCATTGAATGATGAATCCATTGATATCATCATCCAGAGCCAGGGCGACCTAACCGAAAAACTGTTAGAGATCGCACCGCAATATCCCGATAAGAAATTCGTTGTTTTCGACAATCCCTTCGATTTCGAGGCTTGCCCGGATTGCAAGGCCAACGTCTATGCCATTCAGTATGCACAGAATGAAGGTTCCTACCTTGCCGGCTATTATGCCGGTTTGATGAGCGAATCCAAGATCATCGGCGCAGTCGGTGGTCAAGATATCCCCGTCATCCAGGACTTCATGATCGGCTACAAACAAGGCGCAGTTGATGCTGGCGTCAAGGAAGAGAACGTACTTGTGCAATTTGCTGCTTCCTGGTCTGATCCTGCCAAAGGCAAGGAACTCGCGCTCACCATGTACCAACAGGGTGCGGATGTAGTCTTCCAGGTCGCTGGCGGCACCGGTGAAGGTGTCTTCTATGCGGCTGAAGAAGCCGGCAAATGGGCGATCGGTGTTGATTCCGACCAGGCTCTGATCATTGAAGAAACCAATCCCGATCAGGCCAAGGTTATCCTGACCTCCATGCTCAAGAATGTTGACAATTCCATGTACCGCTTCTTCCAGTTGAACAGCGAAGGCAAGGTACCGTGGGGCACCAATGAACTGCTCGGTATTGCCGAAGGTGGTGTTGGATTAGCGCTGAATAAGTACTATGAAGAGAACACTCCCCAGGAAGTTAAGGACAAGATGGCCGAAGTCATTCAGAAAGTGACTGACGGCGAAGTAACAGTCAAGACTGTATTCTAGAACCAAGCTTTTCAGGCAGGGGTGATAAAACCCCTGCCTGATTTTTTTATTATTATCGCTGGAGGTTAAATGAAGCCATTAATTGAAATGAATGACATTTCGAAGATCTATGATAATGGCGTTGTCGCGAACGATCACGTCAATTTTTCTGTAAACAAAGGTGAGATCCACGCCCTGGTGGGTGAGAACGGTGCAGGTAAAACCACCTTGATGAAGATCCTTTTTGGCATCGAAAAGCCGACAGAAGGCCAGATTATAGTTGACGGAAAGGAATTGCATCTTAACTCGTCTCATGATGCTATAGCTGCAAAAATCGGCATGGTGCATCAAAACTTCATGCTTATTCCCTCATTTACCGTTGCCCAAAATGTAGTATTAGGCAGCGAGCCTGTAAAAAAGGGTTTAATCGATAAAGCAGAAGTGCTTAGAATATCCAAGGAATTATCCGATCAATTTGGTCTTTTTGTTTTTCCTGATGCAGTTGTCGACGGAATTAATGTAGGAATGCGGCAGCGTGTTGAGATCCTTAAAATGCTTTATCGCAAAGCCGAGATCCTGATCATGGATGAGCCTACCGCAGTTCTGACACCGCAGGAGACCCAAGACTTATTTAAAGCGATCCATACCTTGGTCGAACAGGGAAAAACCGTTATTTTTATTACCCACAAGCTGCGTGAAGTCAAGGAAATTTCTGACCGGGTAACAGTCATGCGAATGGGCAAGGTGATCGGTACGGTCGACACCAAAGATGTGACCAAAGAGCAGATCGCCAACATGATGGTCGGCCGTGAGGTTTTTCTGGATATCAAAAAGCCAAAGATTTCTCGTGGCGAGAAAAGATTGAGCGTCAAAGATCTGACCTATGTCTCCGAGACTGGTCGGCCTGTTTTGAAAGGGGTTGACTTCAACCTGTATTCCGGTGAAGTACTGGGGATCGCAGGTGTTGAAGGCAATGGCCAGACGGAACTGGTTGAGATCATGACCGGATTGCGGGAGGCCGCCGGCGGTGAAATAACAGTTAGTGGTAAAGATATAGTCAACCAAACCCCGCGTACGATCCGTATGTTAAAGATTGCCCACATCCCTGAGGATCGCCTGACCAACGGAGTTTCTGTTAATTCTTCAATTAAAGAGAATTTGGTTGTTGATCGATATTTCAAGGCTCCCATGAAAAAAGGCCTCTTCATTGATTATTCTGTTGTTGATCAAGCCACTGATGAGTTGATCAAAAGATTCGGGATCAAGACCCCCAATGGCAATTTGCCAGTTTCATCGCTTTCAGGCGGCAACATGCAGAAGGTAGTTGTGGCGCGGGAGCTTTCATCTGAACCTTATGTACTGATCGCCTCGCAGCCAACGCGTGGTATTGATGTGGGTGCGACAGAATTTATCCGAGAACAATTGGTTGTCAACCGCACCGAAGGTACGGCTGTACTCCTGGTATCGGCAGATCTAAGCGAAGTCATGAGCCTTTCAGACCGCATCATCACCCTTTTCGAGGGCTGTGTCACCGGTGTATTCCCGGATGCCTCAAAGGTCACTGAGGAGGAGTTGGGTGCGTATATGCTGGGTGTAAAGCAGCAAACCCCTGAAGAAATGGAGAAGTTCTTATGAAAGCGCTTCTAAAAACAAAAGGATTTCGAGAATTCCTTAGGGTCCTTCTCGCCCTGGCGATCGGTTTGAGCCTGGGATTCATCATCACCTGTTTTGTGTCCAAGGATCCTCTGGCATCCTATAAAGCATTCTTGTTTGGTCCCCTAAGCCAATTGAACCGGATCGGTGATTGGCTTGAAGAATCGACCACTCTGGTGTTCTTGGGACTGGCTGTTGCGATCGTTTTCAGTGCTAAGCAGTTCTATATCGGTGTGGAAGGCCAGATGATCCTGGCGGCACTTGTTTCAGGTGTGGTAGTTTTATATGCACCATTTCCGCCTGCCATCCGCATCGTATTAGCCTTCGCAGCAGGTTCGTTGATGGGTTTTATCTGGGGTGTTGTTCCGGCATACGTAAAAGCTTACTTGAACGCCAGCGAACTGGTCTCGTCATTGATGATGAACACCATCGCCCTAAAGCTGTTCGAATATTTGCTTTCAACTTACCTGCAGCTTCCCAAAGTGTCCGGCATCATGTCTGAACTTTTCCCGAAGGAAGTCAGGCTCGTAAGTTTTATTCCGAATCTGCCTTTCCTGGCAGAAACGCGGGCGCTATGGGAAAAGCAAACGTCTGTAACTGTGATGGTGTATGTTGCCATCGCAGCGGTGCTCGTCGCTTACCTTCTGCTTTACAAAACCCCATTCGGATATGAACTGCGCATGGTTGGTTCGAACAATAAATTTGCCCGATATGGCGGTGTGAATGTTAAACGCATCATTATGCTGGCTATTACCACCAGCGGCCTTTTTGCCGGCCTGGCAGGTGTGCATGTGGCACTTGGAATTCACCACAGGATTGTCTTGAACATGTCCGCCGGATTGGGTTTTGAAGGCGTAAACATAGCCATTCTTGCCTTTAATAATCCTTTGATCGTGCCCTTTGCCTCGCTGCTTTACGGCTATTTGAGGGCGGGTGCAGATGTTATGGAACGCACGACGGATGTCTCGCGGGAACTGGTAACCATTGTGCAAGCAGCGGTGCTTCTACTAATTACCGCAGAACGGCTTCTGCCAGTGATCCAGCAACGTGTGACAACACAAGATGATGAAGAGCATCTACAAGAGAAAGGAGAAGCCAATGTCGCTTGAATTGGTCATCCGTAGTATTTTCAGTACCTTCTTTCTGGCGAGCGTGATCCGTATTTGTACACCGATCATTCTGCCAGCCATGGGAGGTTTATTCGCAACTGCTGCCGGAACGTTCAATATGGCGCTTGAAGGTATCATGCTTTGGGGCGCTTTTACCGGGGTCTTTGTTTCGGCTTATACAGGAAACGTATGGCTGGCGGTCCTTTGCGGGATCCTTGTTGGTATCCTGGTTTCCATGATCCTGGCGGTTTTTCACCTTGAATACGGGGTTAACCTCGTTCTTGGCGGCCTGGCAATCAATTTGTTCTCATCAGGCGGCACTGTCTTTTTGATGTACACACTCATCGGTGAAAAAGGCAATACTTCCATCCTGCCGAGCTTGTCTGTTCCAAATGTTGCGATCCCGATCATTAAAGATATTCCCATTCTCGGAGAGATCTTGAGCGGGCATCCTGTTTTCACATACCTGGCATTTTTTATGGTGTTCGTGGCTTATATCGTCATGTTCCGCACCCGTTTCGGAACCCATGTGCGGGCTGTTGGTGAAAACCCTGAAGCAGCCACAACCCTGGGCATAAATGTGAAAAAGGTTCGCTACTTCGCTATCGGCATCAGCGGAGCGCTCTCAGCGCTAGGCGGTATGAGCCTTTCAATGGCTTATCTGCAAATGTTCCAGCGAGATATGTCAGCCGGCCGTGGTTGGATCGCTCTTGCAGCGGTTAATTTAGGCGCCAGACACCCGATTGGCACCCTGGCAGCAGCCATGATCTTCGGTCTGGCAGATGCTGTTGCCAACCAACTGGGATCGCTTAACATACCATCCCAGCTTGTACAGATCATTCCCTACGCCACTACGATCATTGCTCTGGCGGTTTATGCAGTACAGCAAAAAACTGCAGCAATCGCCCGTATGAAAAAGTTCCAGGAAGCGCATTTTGAAGACATAAAAGCGCACGGCGAAACTGCCGATTAGGGGTCACTCGATCGAAATGTCAAAAAAACTTATAAAGAATTGCGATACCCTCAGCTTCGCCAAAAACGAAGCTGAGGTCTTAGATAGACAGGACATTCTGGTCAACGGCAATTGCATTGAAGCAGTTGGGAATACGGACACACTTCAAACTCCACCGGATACCGAGATCATTGATGCAACCGGTTTATTGGCAGTTCCAGGTTTCATGAACACCCATGCCCATACGCCCATGGTGCTTTTCCGCAACTTGGCGGAGGATGTCTCGCAAAAAGAATGGTTCAATGATTACATCTGGCCGATGGAATCGAATCTGACCGAAGACGATGTTTATTGGGGCATGCTGCTAGGCATGGCTGAAATGATCGAGAATGGCGTCACCAGCGTAGCTGACCATTATTTTAATGTTGACCATATTGCCCGAGCTGTCGAATCCGCCGGGATGCGCGCCAACCTGGTTTGGGCCGTATTTGGACATCAAGGCGAGAAGAAGCTGGATGAAACCGTTGAATTTATCAACCACTGGCAGGGCGGGGCAGGTGGGCGCATTACCACCTGGCTGGGACCACACGCGCCGTACACCACCGGACCTGAATTTCTAAAACTTTCAGCTGAAAAAGCTGCAAAAAACAATGTGGGCATTCATATTCACGTTTCCGAGACTGCCAATCAGGTGGCATTAAGCCTTAAGGAATTCGGCATTACCCCTGTGAAAATGTTGAAAGAAGCTGGCGTGCTGGATGTTCCTACGATTCTTGGTCATTGCCTATACCCCCAGGATGATGATTTTAAAATTCTAGCGGCTTCCCCGACAGGCATCGCACAGGCGCCCAGGACTTATATGAAGCATGGTTCAGGGCTGGCACCGATCCTGAAATACCTTGATCTTGGTATTCCAATCGGGCTTGCAACTGACGGTGCGGCAAGCAATAACACCATGGATATTATGGAGCAAATGCGCTTGATTCCCATGTTTGTTAAATATCAGGCATCTGACCCGACGATCATGCCAATGCATCAAGTTGTGGATATTGCCTTCCGCGGTAGCGCCAAGGTGCTGAAACATGAGGGCAGATTGGGTGAAATCAAAGCAGGAATGCTGGCAGATATTACACTTATCCGCCAGGATGGGCTGCACATGACCCCGCGGGCAAATCCTCTTGCTGCGTTGATATACTGCGCCCGAGCGACGGATGTGGACACTGTTCTTTGTGATGGCAAAGTATTAATGCGCGGCAGAAAGCTGCTGACGATTGATAAAGACGCCGTCAGAAAAGAGGTCCAGGCGCGCCTTAGCCGCCTGAGCCAGCGTGTACCTAACGCACGGATTGCGTTTTACCCAACCTTATAGACTGTTCTTCAGGAGAATTCATGGTGCAAAAAGTCATTATGGATGTCGATACCGGCTGCGACGATGCTGTGGCAATGCTGCTCGCCGGGCATCACAAAGACCTGGAACTTGTAGCAGCTCTGCCAGTGCATGGCAATGCACCTTTGGAACAAACCATCGATAACACGCTTCGTCTTTTAGAAGCTGGCAAACTCGCACATGTACCGGTGTACTCCGGTGCAGAAGCGCCCTTGATCGGGCCAATCATCCGCGGCAGCGGCGACCAGATCGTAAGATTGCCTTTTCCGGAAGCAACGATCAAGCCCCAACCAAACCATGCGGTCAATTTTCTGATCGATTACTACATGAGCGGCGCGGGGAATGAAACGGTCTACATGCCCATCGCACCTCTCACCAACCTTGCCCTTGCGTTGCGAATTGAGCCCAGATTAAAGGATCGCATCCCGCGCATTGTGACGATGGGCGGCGCCTATTCATCCAATTTTGCTGAATTCAATATCGCCGCTGATCCCGAAGCGGCTAATATGGTGTACACCTCGGGGATTCCGATAACGATGGTCGGTCTGGAAGTGACGGATATTGCGAAAGTCCAACAGATGGATGTCGACAGCATTCGCAAGCTAAACACACCCTGGGCGATCGCTGCGGCGGATGTAATGGATATTGTGGTGGATATCCATGTAAAGCATGGATTAGGTGGAGCGATCATTTTTGACGCCTGCGCTGTTGCGGCACTGATCGAACCATCGGTGATGGAAACCCGCCAAATGCATATTGAAATTGAACTGCGCGGTGCTGCAACGCGCGGCTGCACTGTTTCAGATTTCAAAGCATGGAAGAAACTAACACCAAATGTTGATGTGGGCATTGGCATCGACCGCGATCGTTTCATCGAGATTATGCGTGAAGGATTGGTATAGATCGATTGATATTCTTGACTGGAAATTATGGAGTGGACAATGACTTATAAAGTGATTCTGGATGTTGATACTGGATCAGATGATGCCATCGCAATCATGGCAGCGGCTTTGTCAAATGAGATTGAATTACTGGGGATCACGACCGTGAATGGCAACCGGAATATTGATACAACAACTGACAATACCTTACGGGTTGTCAGCTTGCTCGGTAAGAACATTCCGGTCTATAAAGGTTGCGCTTTGCCCCTGGTTTCAACCCTTTTAAAAGGAAGACGAAGCAATATTCCGTATAAAGGGCCGGAATCCAAAGAAGAAGATGTCCATGGCGACCACATTCCCTCGCCGGAGACCAATATGAAAGCACAACCGCAGCATGCGGTTTTTTGGCTTGTGGATACACTTCTGAAAACAAAAGAAAAACTCACACTCATTTTTGTCGGTCCATTGACCAACCTGGCCATGGCACTCCGGATTGCACCAACCATCATAAATAATATTAGAGAGATCATCATAATGGGCGGGGGATATCTTGTTAATAACATCACCTCGGGTGCAGAATTCAATTTTTGGGTTGACCCCGAAGCAGCGAAGATCGTCATGGATTGCGGTGCGCCTATTCGCCTGGTGCCGCTGGATGCGACACATGCGGCATACGTTACACGGGCAGAAGCTGAAGCGATCAGGCAGTTCAATACGCCGCCCGCGATACTGTGCGCTGACCTGATCATCCGCAGGATCAACGGATACAAAAATTTCCAGCCATTAGCGGTACCTGATGCAGTACCAGTTCATGATGTTCTGGCGATCTGCGCGCTGCTAAAACCTGAAGTTCTTCAGGAGTGCATGGAAGTAAATGTGGACATCAGCTTTTCGCCCGGCATCACTGACGGGATGAGCCTATGCGATGTTGGAAACAGGAACAGGTCAGCAGCTCACAATGCGGTTGTTGCAAGGAGCGCTGACCGTGAGCTCTTTATCACGATGCTGAATCAGCTTTTTGGAAGTTCCAGATAGTATTTATTAAATTCATCTGACTGAGCTTTGGTTTTACAAAGTCGGATATGGTTATGCTGTAAATCTTCTTGAGATGAGGCGCGCAATTTGATCACTGAAAAGGGAAATAATTCCACACAGACAACCGCAGCAGCCATGCTGAAAGATACGCTCTTTCACACGACCGCCCACTTTTCCAACGATTTTTTCCTTAGTTTTTTTGCGCCCACGCTGCCGGTGCTAATCACGCAAATGGGTTTGCTGAAGGTTCAGGCCGGCATCCTTAATTTAAGCCTGGAACTGACGGCTTTGTTCATGCCGTTCATCGGACGGCTAGCGGATAGAAAGGACATCCGCAAGTTCATGGTTTTCACCCCGCTGGTCACCGCCTTGTGTATGAGCATGTTGGGCGTCATCCCTAATTTTTACCTTCTCTTTCTGGTATTAACCATTGGCGGGGTGAGCATTTATTTCTATCATGCCATTGGCCCCGCAGATATTGCCAAGGTCAACCAGGCTGCCTTGGGACGCCTGATGGCTATTTGGAATATTGCCGGACAGATCGCGTTTATGATCGGACCTCTGGTGGTTACAGCAGTGCTCACACGCTGGTCCACGCGCCAAATGCCCTGGCTGGCTTTGCTGGGCGCTGCGGCAAGCCTGGCATTGATCATTATCCGAAAAAATCTGCCAGATGTTCCTTTTAAAGAGGCGGCTCAAACAAATTTGACTTCCGAAGTGAACAAGAACTCAAGAAAGCGGATCATCAGGCAATTCCTGCCGATCGCAGCGATCACTTTGGCGATCTCACTTTCACACGCTTGCGCTTATGCATACCTGCCGGTCTATATTGTTGAACGGGGTGCCAGTTTATGGATGTCGGGATTTGCGATCTCGCTTTATTTTGGCGCGGGTGTGGTGGGAAACTATATTGGCGGGCTGCTGCATGACCGGATCGGGGCGAAATGGGTGGCTGCGATATCGCTGGCAGGTTTTGCAGTTTTCTTTACGTCCACGATCTTCACTACTGGTGTCTTGCAGCTGGCGCTGATCACCTTAATGGGCGTTTTTAGTTTCATGCTCATGCCTGCCATGATGGCGATGCTGCAGGAAAACAATCCTGAAGATCGCTCGCTGACCAATGGTCTTTTCCTGGGTTTAAATTACGGGGTGATCGCACTCGGTGGCGTAGTCGCCTGATACATGCTTGACCGCATGTCCACCCCGACCGTATTTCTCATCAGCGCGGCCTTTGCGCTTTCGGCTTTAGTTTTTGTACCATGGCTGAAAGATGATGTGGTTGGGAAAGCCCCTCCCGCTTGAAAACTTACTACTATTACCCGTTGGTGGGTATTTAGTTTTTGTGTCAACTAGCAAAGCATTCTTAAGATTCCCATTTTTTTCTGCCAATAAGCAAGAGTCAAGAGATAAATTGCTTTTTAATATCACTCCCACAACCTATTTATAGATGGAAATATTTAATACTTCTTTATGAAATAGTTTTTTACCTTGATCATAGAATAGAAGAAACGGAGGTTCTATGGCAAAGAATACCGTAACAAATGAGGCTATTTCACATAAGCATTTCTCAACAAAATTCTTTAACCAGGCCTGGGAACTTATCGACAAACCGGAACGCACCCTGGATGAGGATTTTTTTATGGTCCATCTTACGCATGCTTCACTCAGCCATTGGTTGATGCGCGACGACTGCACGGATGAAAATCTTTCAACAGCTTACTGGCAGCTCTCACGGGTCTATTCGCTGATTGATGAACCTGAACAAGCGCTCAAATATGCCTTGCGATGCTTGAATTTTAGCGAACGCAGAGACATTGGGCAATTCTTCTTGGGTTATGCTTATGAAGCGCTTGCGCGCGCCTACATGCTTTTGGAAAATTCAGACAAAAAAAAGGAATGTTTGGAAAAAGCAAAAGCAATCACGAGCTTGATCAGCCCGGAAGATGCCAGATCATTACGAGATGATCTTGCCTCTATAGTGTAAATCCTGAATTATTAACATAGCCTTCACGATTCTCTTCAATGGAGAAGAGCGAGGTTATTTTCCTGAGGCCTAATTTATACTTAAAAGAGCCTGCATCTTGCTCTTATGCTCAATCAAATCAACTTCCAGACTTGTTCTTATGATCATTTAGATTCGGCCATTGAGCTCTAGGTATTGTGTCGTGGCTGTAGGACGAATCCATGAAGAAATATAAATTTTTTATTGCCATTTCGTCTAAAATTAACAATAATAAGGAATATTGCTATGAAAAAGACTTGGTGGATTTGGGTATTACTTGCAATCAATTTAAGTGTGCTTATCGGCGGTTTTCTTTTTATTCGCGGGATCCTAACCACAACCCTTCAGCCGATCTCTGCTGCCAGCAGCAGAATTAGCACCCAGGTCTCCTCCATCCTGCATCCAACTCCAACGATCGTTCCCGATCCAGTGACCATCATCAATGAGATCCGCCCGCTGGCGCGACTCGAGACCATCCAGTACACGCTTGAAAAGGTCATAACCGCCGAAGAAGGGCAGGAGCCGATCGCTGAACTATTCGGTGACCGGCTGCTGCTGGTGGCGCATGGAACGGTTATTGCCGGGGTTGATCTAACTAAGCTCACTGCGGAGAACCTAAAGTTCAGGGATGGCACTATAGATATTGATCTGCCTGAAGCGGAGATCTTCAGCGCGAGCCTGGATAATGATAAAACGTATGTATATGATCGCGATACAGGATTGTTTCGAAAGTCCGATCGCGACCTTGAAACCCTAGCGCGGCAGGCTGCCGAAGCCGAGATACTGAAGGCAGCCATTGATGACGGTATTCTCAAACAGGCAGCGATCAACGCTCAGGTGTTCATGGAGAGGTTGCTGAACGATCTCGGTTACA
>Ga0105104_10000813_pt1 | contig 24231 bp, 19 predicted proteins | sample PPLLaktember2015_3_FD_87034 | JGI IMG/M metagenome (GOLD analysis project Ga0105104, IMG submission 87034) | Freshwater sediment microbial communities from Prairie Pothole Lake near Jamestown, North Dakota, USA - PPLs Lake P7 Core (6) Depth... | ecosystem: Environmental > Aquatic > Freshwater >...
GAGCCCGAGACAATCGGGCTCGGGTCCGCCTCCAGGAGCCGGTTCACGTACTGCATGAAGGGCCGGGCCACGATGACCACGTGAACAGCCTGCAGCGACTGCATGTCGGCGAGGCTCACCTTGCCGCCGCTGGCCAGCTTCTCGTCCAGCACCTCCTGGATGCGGGCGATGCGGTACCCCTGGTCACCCCACTCCATGCTCAGGTACGGCACGCCGCCGGTGTTGGAGTAGGGATTGTTGTCCTGCGAGACGCCGAGCGGGTCCGCATTGGCGGTGGCCAGGTAGCCCTTGGCGGAGCCGGTGCCACCGTCGATGGGATACGCGCGGGGGAGCTTGTCGTTGGGGACGCAGAGCAGCCCGCCATCCGGACCGCTCGCCCACTCGAACATGCCGCGCCCGTCCACCGGCACCACCGGGTACGGGTACACGACGTTGCTCGCCGCGAATGGCCGCTGGGGCACGCAGGCGTGCGGGACGTAGCCGATCTTCCCCTGGTCGTCGGCGAGGACGAAGTTCTGCGCGCCGGTGTAGTAGCCGGTGTACGAGCCGCCGTCCGGCTTCGGGTCGCCCTCGAGCGCCAGCCGCGCGTCCTCCACGCTGGCGGCATTGTTCAGCCGGAGGAAGGCGCGCAGGTCGTCGGTCAGTGTCTCCTGGCCCGTCCACCGCGCGCTGATGGCGGTGGTGGCGGTGGGGCCGGCCGCGATGATCGGCCCGTGCGGAGGCGACACGGTCACCGGGGGCGGGTCGCTCAGGGAGGACAGGCCGGCGGCGGTCCGGAATTTGTACGTCTGCGGCACCTGGATCAGCGCGACCGGCTGGCCACCGAAGCTGACCGCCGGCGCGCCAGCGCCGGTGACGGTGAGCGTCTCGAGGTAGAGGTCGGTCACGTCGTACCCCACCACCGTCACGCCCCAGCCGACGTGGGCGCCGCGCCCGATGAGCGTCGGGGGCACGCCGGGGAAGATCGCGCCCTGGACGTTGAGCTGATCCTCGCTGCCGATCAGGTGCGAGAGATGGAAGTTGGAGGGGTAGTTCAGGCTCAGGTGCGGATCGTTCACGACGAAGGCCTGGCCGACGTCGGTGTGCTCTCCATCCACGACCCAGTTGTTGGACCCCGCCGGCGAGCCGATGAGCCCGCGGAGCTGGCGGAGGGCGTCCAGCTTCCTGCTCGCTGCTCCCAGCGTGGCGCCTGCTGCGCGCAGCGACTCGAGTGTGGAGGGCGAGGCGACGAGGCTGGGCGGCGCGTTCGCGGCCCCGCTCCCCGCCAGGGTGAAGGACTCGATGGGTGACTTCGCCTGGATCCACAGCCCGATGGTCAGATCCCGATCCGTCGGGGTACCGGCCAGCAGCGCGCTCCAGGTCGACACCCACCTGCCGTAGTCGCCGTCCTGCTCCGGGGTCGCGGAGAGATTGAATTGGAACAGGCGCGCCACGGCGACCGTATCCACGTCGGTCCAGTCCGGGAGGTCATCCGTGCTGGCGGGATCGATGGTGTAGACGAGCTGTCCGTAGGCCGCGGGAAGTTTGGACGGCTCGTTGCGGACCTGACCGATGAAGGCGTTGATGCCGTTGGTGTACGCGGCGAGCCGCGGGGCGACGAGCGGATCCTCCTGTGAGTGGGCGTAGAGTGCCTCCGGCACGGGCTGCCCGGTCCGGGTGGTGAAGAAGGTCCGGATCGCCTCGTCCTGCTCGAGCGCAGCGTCGCCCAGCAGCTCGGCCAGCCGGCCCCGCGCCGCGCGCCGGAAGAAGTCCATCTGGAACAGCCGGTCGCGGGCGTGGATGAAGCCCAGCACCGCGTAGCAGTCCACCGACTTGGTGCAGCTGATCGTCGGGATGTCGCGCTCGTCGTAGGTGACGGTCACCGACGAGACCAGACCGGTCACGCCCCCGACCGACGCGGTGGGCTTGGTGATGGTGATCTCCACCACCTGCTTCGCGTCCTTGTCGTCGCTGGCCGACGCGGTGAGCGTGGCCTTGTTGGCGCTCGGGTCGTAAGTCGAGGGCGCGGTGTAGACGGTGCTGGCGCCGGAGGTGTTGGAGAGGGACCCCGGCCCGTCCAGCGTCCACTGGATGGTCCCGCTCGAATCCTGGACGATGCCGGAGAACACCAGGCTTCCGCCCACCGGAACCGAGACCGCGCTGTTCTGGTCCAGCGCGACGTGCGGACTGCTGCAACCGGCCAGCAGCGCCGCGGAGACGGCGGCTGCGGCCCAGACGACGCTCTTCATGTACGACCCCTCCCTCACCCCTGTGAGACTGCGCATCTCGTCACGGCCGATTCGGAAGTCAAGACGGAACCCGGGCTCGGCCCACCGTGCTGACGCGCGGCATCATGCTCCCGCACCTGGACGGCGTCAGTTGCTGCCGGACTTCACTGCCCGCGCCGCCTTGATCGCCTCGCCGGTCGCGTCGCGCAGGGCGATGCCCCCGAGACCGAGCGCCTCGAGCCGTGGCCGCAGCTCGGCCAGCGGGCCCACCACCACGATGGCCAGGGTGCGGGTATCGAAGCGGGCGCGGGCGGCCCGGGCCACGTCCTCGCGGGACACCGCCTCCAGCTTCTGCACGTAGCTGGCGAAGTAGTCCGGCGGGCGGCCCAGCGCGACCAGCTTGCCGAAGGCGAGCGCGGTGCTGGTGGTGGATCCGAATTCCGCCGGCAGGCTCTGGATGAGCCCCGACTTCGCGTCGGCCAGCTCCGCGGCGTCGATGCCGCCTTCGCGGAGCCGTTCGATCTCGCCGAGGAGCTCGCGGAGGGCCTCGGGCGTCTTGTCCGCCACCACCGGAGCGATGGCGGCGAACAGTCCCGGCTCGCGCCGCACGTCGAAAGCGCTGAACGCGCCGTAGGTGTAGCCCTTGCCCGAACGGAGATTCGCGTTGAGGCGCGACTTGAAACCTCCGCCCAGGACCTGCGACGCGACCTGCGCGGAATAGAGGTCCGCGCTCCCCGCACCAAGCCCCAGCTCTCCCACCCAGAGCTGGCTCTGCGCCGCACCCGGGCGGTCGACCACGGTGACCACCCGCGGGCCCTTGCGGGCCACCGGTGCGAGCGAGCGACGCTTGGGGAGAGCCGCCGGCTTCCAACCGCCGAACCGGCGCTCGAGCTCGGGGAGGAGCGTCGACGGGTTCACGTCACCCACCACCACCAGCACCGCGTTGTTGGGGCGGACCCAGCTCCGGTGCCAGGCGGCGAGCTGCTTGCCCCGGGCCGCCTTGGTGGAGGCGACCGTTCCGGTGGTGGGGAAGGCCCAGGGGTGGCCCTCGCCGAAGACCGTCCGGTTCAGCACCGTCCTGCCGATCTGTGCCGGATCCGCCTCGAGCTGGGCGATGTCACCGAGGCGCAGCGCCCGCACTCGCTCCAGGTCCGGCTTCTTGAACGCGGGCCGGAGAACGGAGTCACTGAAGACGTCGAGGACCGGAGCCAGCGACGCCGAGGGGAAGGAGACGGCGGCGATCAAGGAGTCCTTGTCCGCCTTGGCCCGGAAGAGCGCTGCCTGATCCTCGAAAGCGGCGGCGATGGCCGTCGCGTCCCGCAGCGAGGTGCCCTCGTCGAGCATGTCTGCCACGAAGCTCGCGGTGCCTGGCTTGCCCGCGGGGTCGGTGTCCTCGCCGGCGCGGACCACCAGCTCCACCGTGGCCAGCGGGAGCTCGTGCTGCTCGACGATCCACACCGTGAGCCCGTTCTTGAGCGTGCGCACCGCAGGGACCGGCGCCTGGAACGTCACCGGTTGCCCGGGCTCGGGCAGCGTCTGGCGGAAGGGAGCGTCGGGGGTGCCGGTCTCCGACACGGGGGCAGTGGCATGGGCGGGTGCCGGCGCGGTGGCCGGAGCGGGAGTGCTGGAGGTCGCGCAGGCGACCAGGATTGCGGGGGCGAGCAGCGCGAGGCGGGCGAGGCGTTCCATGGCAGTCGTCCTCCTCACTGGGCCGAGGCCGTGCGGGCGGCGGGGTTGACGATGAGGACGACGCGCGCGTCGCGAGCGAGGACGCGACGGGCGGTCTCCCGGACCTGGGCCGGGGTCACGGCGCGGTAGCGGGCGACCAGCTGGTTCACGAAGCCCGGGTCCCCCCGCCACATCTGCATCGCATTGAGCAGGTCGGCGCGGCTGCCATTCCCGTTCAGCCGCTCCAGCCCCCGGTACAGCCGCGCCTCCAGGTTGCGCTGGGCGCGCCGCAGCTCGGCGTCGCTGGGCGGCGTGCTGGCGAGGCGGTCCAGCTCGGCGTCGACCACGGCCTCCACCTCCGCCGGCAGGTGTCCGGGCTTCACCGTCACCCGGATCTCCGATGCGCTGCCGAAGGTGGACTTGTCGGTGGCGATGTCCACGTCCTGGGCCAGCTCCCGGTCGAACACCAGCGCCCGGTAGAGGCGTCCGGTCTTTCCGCCGGCGAGGATCTCCTGGACCACGTCGTAGGCGAATCCCTCGTCGCTCCAGGCGGGCGGAGCGATCACCCCGACGAAGAGTCGCGACAGCTGCACGTCGTCGGTGAGGGTCTCGCGGATCTGCCGGGCGACGGGCAGCGTGCGCACCGCGGGGGCGGGAGGCTTCGGCGCGCGGGGGATGGGGCCGAAGTACTTCTCCACCAGCGCTCGGGCCTTCGCCGGGTCGAAATCGCCGGCGATGACCAGCGTGGCGTTGGCGGGGGCGTAGAAGGTGCGGAAGAAGGACTTCACGTCCTCGAGCGTCGCGGCCTGGAGGTCCTCGTGCGAGCCGATGACCGCGCCGAAGTAGGGGTGGGGCTTCGGGAACAGCAGCTCGACGAGGCGGATCTCCGCCTTCCCGTAGGGGGTGTTCTCCACGCTCTGCCTCCGCTCGTTGCGGACCACGTCCCGCTGCGTGTCGAGCTTGGTCTTGTCGAGCCCGTCGAGGAGGAAGGCCATCCGCTCGCTCTCCAGCCACAGCGCGAGCTCGAGCCGGTTGGCGGGAAGCGTCTCGAAGTAGTTGGTCCGGTCGTTCCAGGTGCTGGCGTTGAGATCCGAGCTGCCGGCGGCCTCGAGGAGCCCGGCGAAGTCTTGCTCGTTCCCCGGCCGGTGCTTCGAGCCCTGGAACATCAGGTGCTCGAACAGGTGGGCGAAGCCGCTCCGCCCCGGCATCTCGTTGGCCCCGCCCACGTGGTACCAGAGGTTCACGCCCACGGTCGGAAGTCGCCGGTCCTGGGTGAGGATGACGGTGAGCCCGTTGGGCAGGGTGTAGGTCTCGAGCTGGACCAGGGGCGGCGCGGCGGCGAGCAGCAGGCTCGCGAGGAGGGCGGTCATGGGTGTCCCGGCAACAATAGGAGGCCGCCACCATTGCACCATTCGCCGCCGGCGTTCGACCACCCGCTGCGCGGGCGCGGGGACCTGGAAGCCGCAGGCGCGGCCGTGGCAGCGTTCCGCCCGATGACGCTGACCACGGCAGTCCTCACTCCCGCAGCCTGGAAGGACGTGGAGAGGCTGTTCGGGCCGCGCGGGGCCTGCGCCGGGTGCTGGTGCATGTTCTGGCGCCTCGAGAAGGGCGAGCGCTTCGACGCGCTCAAGGGCGAGCCCCTCCGGGAAAGGTTCCGGGCCGGGATTCTCGAGGGGCGCATCCAGGGCGTGCTGGCGTACGAGGCCGGTGTGCCCGTGGGCTGGGCCACCTTCGGGCCGCGGACCTCGTTCGCGCGGCTGCAGCGTTCGCCCTCGCTGGCCTGCGACGACGCCGAGCGGGTGTGGGGCATTCCCTGCTTCTTCGTGCGCCGCGAGCACCGAGGCCGGGGCGTGGCGCAGGCGCTGCTCGACGCGGCGGTGTCCGAGATGCAGCGCCGGGGCGTCTCGCTGGTGGAAGGCTACCCGGTGAAGCCCAGCGCGTCCGGCGCGCCCATCCCGGCGGCGTTCGCCTACACGGGAACGCGCTCGTTGTTCGAGGCGGCGGGCTTCCGGCCCGAACCGGCCACCGAGGGCTACAGCCGGCAGCGTGTCCGGCGCGCGCTCCGTCCGTCCGGCCCGGGAGCGCCGACGCCGAGCGCCTCGTCTCGCGGCTCTGTGCGGCGTCCCCGTGGGTCGCGCGCGACGACCCGACGGCGCTGACGGACGAGGTCAGCGGGTGCAATGCCGGACCGCTCACGCGGGCGCGGGTCAGGTATTCCCCGGGGCAGGACTCGGCGCCTCAGGCTCCCGGTGTCAGCCGCCCGAACAGGAGATTCAGCACCAGCGCCAGCACCGCGGTGTTGAAGGCGAAGGAGAGCAGCGCGTGCCCGAGCGTCGCCCGCCGCATCCCGGACTGGGTGACGGTGACGTCCGACACCTGGAAGCACATCCCCACCGTGAGGGCGTAGTAGGCGAAGTCGAGGTAGCAGGGCATCTCCGTTCCCGGGAAGCCAAGGCCACCGAGGTCGCCGTCGTCGCGGTAGTAGAGGTGCGCGTAGCGCATCGCATAGTTGGTGTGACAGACGAACCAGGCGGTCGCCACTGCGAGGAGGCAGAGGACGACCAGCGGGCGCTCCGCCTGCGGCGCCATCGCGCTGGCGTTCCTCACCGCGACGGTCGCGGCGAAGATGCTGACGGTGCTCCCCAGCACCACCACCACCCAGACGAGGCTCCGGCCCACGTCCTCCGCCGCGGCCCGACGCGCGGTCTCCTCCTGGCCGGCGCCGAGGATGATTCGCCAGAGCAGGCCGAGGAGCACCAGGGCTGCCACGTCCCAGCCGGCAACCGCCCGGAGCGGGCCCGCGATCCGACCCGGGAGCACGGCGGCCGTGATGCCGCCGGCGACGATGGCGAGAAGCAGACGCCCGACGGCGCGTCGCGGGCTCCAGAAGGCGGCGGGCCTGTGGACCCACGCGGTCCCTGTCTGCACGGTCACCCTTGCACTCCGGGCAGCGGCATGGGTCGCAGACTAACCGGGGTGCGCCAGAACGAGCCCGGGGCGGCGCATCGTTTCGGACCGCGAGGTCGGCCCCAGAGGCCTCCTGGCTCGGCGAGGGAGCGGTGCCCCGGGGAGGGGCGCCGCCCGCCCCGTCTCAGGCGCTCTTCTGCAGCCGCGGCGCGGACTCGGCGAGCCGGTGCGCGATCTGACCCAGCGTCCGGACCGCCGCCTCGACCTGCTCGAGATCGGGGTTGCCGGTGTTCAGCCGGATGCAGCTCCGGTAACGCCCGGTCGAGGAGAAGATGGGGCCGGGCGCGACGCTGATCCCTCGCCGGAGCGCCTCCTCGTGCAGCTTGAGGGCGTCCACGCTCGCCGGCATCTGCACCCAGAGGATGGCGCCGCCCTCGGGCCGGGTCATGCGCGTTCCCTCGGGGAAGCTGGAGCACACCACGTTGCGGACGTGCTCCATCTGCTTCGCCAGCTCGCGCCGCAGCGAGCGGAGGAACCGATCGTATCCGCCCTGCTGGAGGAACTCGGCGATGGCCATCTGGGGCAGCGTCGGGGTGGCCACGGTCTGCGCGAACTTGAGCAGCTCGAACCGCTCCCGGAAACGTCCCGGAGCGGCCCAGCCCACCCGGAACCCGGCGGCGAGCGTCTTGGAGAAGCTGGAGCAGTACAGGACGTTGCCGGTGCGGTCGAAGCTCTTCGCCGCCCGCGGACGGGCGGGGCCGAAGCAGAGGTCCCCGTAGATGTCGTCCTCGATGAGGGGCACCCCGGCGCGCTCGCAGATCCGGACCAGCGCTTCCTTCTTCTCGTCCGGCATGCAGCCGCCGAGCGGGTTGGAGAAGTTGGTCACCACCAGCACCGCCTTGATCGGCTGCTTCTTCAGCGCCACCTCGAGGGCATCGAGCTGCATGCCTTCCCGCGGATGGGTGGGCATCTCCAGCGCGCGGAGCTCCAGCATCTCCAGCGCCTGCAGCGTGCCGTAGTACGCCGGGGACTCCACCGCGACGATGTCCCCGCGGCAGCAGGTGGCGAGCAGGGACAGGTGCACCGCCTCGGCCGCGCCGATGGTGGTGACGAAGTCGTCGGGCCCGAGCTGGCAGCCCCAGGCCAGCGACCGTCGGGCCAGCTGCTGGCGAAGCGCGGGCCAGCCGGGCGGCATGTCGTACTCGATGCCCACCCCGCCGGCCTCCCGGGCCAGCGCGGCGATGAGCCGGGACAGCTTCCGGGTGGGAAGGAGCTTCGAGCTCGGGCGCGCCGAGCCGAGGTTGACGATCCGCTCGTTCCCCGCGGCCATGTACATACGCCGCACCAGCTCCACCACGCTCGGCTCTCGGGCCGACGGGGGCGGGCGGCTCACCGGCGGCTCCTGGGGCGGGGGACGCCGAAGCAGCCGCACGTAGTGGCCGGACTGAGGGCGTGCCTCCACCAAGTCCCACGCCTCGAGCTGCTGGTAGGCCTGGAGCACCGTGGAGATGCTCACCCGCTCCTGCTGGCTCAGCTCCCGGACCGACGGGAGTCGATCGCCGGCGGCGAGGATCCCGGCGTGGATGGCATCACGCATGCGCGCGGCCACCTGCTCGAAGAGGAGCGGTTTGTGAGCGCGGGCGACGGCCATGAGCGACTCCTGGGGTGTCGGAGGAGAAGCGCTACCTATCCGGAGCCTTCCCGGCAGACCAGTACAGTTACATCGCCGGAGTGCTGAACAGCACCTGTGCTGTGCTGCGTCGCCCACACGGCTGCGGCGAACGGTGGCTGGCGTGCGGTCAGCGGCAGGGGAGGCGCCGCTGGAGGATCGCGGCGAGGTCAGCGAGGTCGAAGGGCTTGCGGAGCACGTCGACCAGCTCCGGCCAGGACTCCTCGGTGCCGGGGCGCAGGCGCGCGGTCATCAGGACCACGGGTGGAATCGTCCGATGCTGCGAGCGAAGCGCATCCAGCAGTTCCGGCGCGGACATGTCCGGCAGCTCGTGGTCCAGGAGAATGAGGCCCACCGGCTCGCTGGCGAGGAGGTCGATGGCCTCGGCTGCGGTGCGCGCGAGCACCGCCCGGTGTTCCCACTCCTCGAGCGTCTCCTGGAGCAGCGGCCCGAGGTCCGGCGAGTCCTCCACCAGCAGGACGGTGTGCGTCGGGGAGCTCATGACTCGAGCGAGGTGTTCTCCAGCGCCGCGGCGTCCGCCGTCTCGAGCGTCGTCCCGTGGAGCAGCACGTCCTGGATGAGCCAGGCGTGCTGCCGGAGCGCGGCGGCCTTGTCCCGGAACCGCGGGGCCAGGCGCTGGTCACTGGATTTCGCCAGCCGGTCCGCGAGCTGCGCGCTCTCCTCCAGGCATCGGACCGACGCCCACAGCGCCGCCTCCAGCGACTCGCTCTGCTCCGTGAGCAGGCTGTCCACGCTGAAGGCGTGCCCCACGTGACAGCGAAAGCGAAGGAGGCCACCCTCGACGGTCTCCACCATCGAGCCGTTGCAGGACGGACACACGATCAGCGAGGTCCGTGGAACGACCGTCTGCGCGGCGTCCGCCTCGGCCTGCTCGGGCATCGGTTCGGTGACGAGCCGGCGGATGAGGTCGGCCATCTCCACCAAGGGGACGACGTGGTCCACGTTGACGTGCGCCAGCGCACTCTGCGCCATCCCCGGAAATTGCGGATCTGCCTGGACCACCGCGAGCCCGCCGCTGGCCTTGATGGCCATGAGGCCTTCCGTCCCGCAGCTGAGATTCCCCGTGAGCACGACTCCGACCACCCGGGAGCCGTACCTCCGGGCAGCCGTCCGGAACAGGGGGTCCACCGCCGGGGCCCCCACCTGGAGAGGAACTCGGCGAGCTCGCTCCCGCACTCCGCTGTCGAGTGCATGACGACGAAGATCGCCGCCGGCAGGTCCGCGGGCAGGGCGGAGACGATCTCCCGCAGCGCGCCGAGCCCGCCCGCCGAGGTCCCGATCAGCACGATGTCGCGATGGGGGCCGAGGTCCCCGCCGTTTTCGGGAGACATCACCAGAAGCTAAGCCTCGACAGGCAATCAGCCAGGATTGCACGATGGTTGACTTCGTTCGGTGGACCCGCGATCTCTGGGTCCGTCGAGGACTTTCCATGAGCGATTCGGCCAAGCCACCCTCCGCCCCGGTCGACGGCGAGGAGCGGTCATCGGCCGGCGCTCCGGAACTCGAGCTCGCTGCGCAGTTCCACGAGCCCGCGCATCGCGGCGGGCCCACGTCGTCCGTGGACGGACACGACGGACAGCTTTCGACGGAGAACACTGCACCGGTGATGGAGTCCTCGACCGGGTTCCCGGTGGTGGGTGTGGGCGCGTCCGCCGGGGGGCTCGAGGCCCTGGAGACGCTTCTCGGTCGCCTGCCGCGCACCGGGATGGCGTTCGTCATCATCCAGCACCTGGCGCCAGCGAAGGAGAGTCACCTCTCCGACATCCTCTCCCGCTCCACGCGGCTTCCCGTCACCCAGGCGACCGACGGCGTCACCGTCGAGCCGGATCACGTCTACGTCATTCCCCCCGGCGTCAACCTGGCCATGTTCCAGGGCAAGCTGCACCTGATGGAGATCTCCGCCGCGCCAGCCGGTGAGCCGCTGCTGCCGGTGGACTTCTTCTTCCAGTCCATGGCCAGGGACAGCGGCGCACGCTGCATGGGCGTGGTGCTCTCCGGGACCGGCTTCGACGGGATGCGCGGGCTCCAGGAAATCCGCGAGGTGGGCGGGCTCACCTTCGCGCAGGATCCGGCGACCGCGCGCTTCCAGGGGATGCCGTTGGCGGCCGCCGCGGGAGCGGACCTGGTGCTCGCCCCCGAGTCCATCGCCGACGAGCTGGTGCGCATCAGCCGCCACCCGTACGTACGTGGCGCGCTCCCGCCGCAAGCGGAGGAGGGGCTGAAGAAGCTGTTCCTCATCATCCGCTCGGCCTTCGGCACGGACCTCTCCTTCTACAAATTCGGCACCGTCTCGCGTCGGATCGAGCGCCGGATGGCGCTGAACAAGATCGAGCGCCTGGAGGACTATGTCCGGCTCGTCCAGGGGCACCCCGGGGAGCTGAAGACGCTCTACCGGGATCTCCTGATCAACGTCACCAGCTTCTTCCGGGACGGCGAGCCGTTCGACATCCTCCGCGAGGTGGTCTTCCCCCGCATCGTCGAGCGGAAGAAGCCGGGGGACACCATCCGGGTCTGGGTCCCGGGCTGCTCCACCGGGGAGGAGGCGTACTCCCTGGGGATCTGCCTCCTCGAGGCGCTGGGCGAGCGGGCGCAGGAGTTCCGGCTGCAGATCTTCGCCACCGATCTCGACGAGGAGGCGATCACCCGGGCGCGCACCGGACACTATCCGGCGAGCATCGTCACCGACGTCTCGGGGGACCGGCTGCGGCGTTATTTCCAGCGGCGCGAGAACGGTTACGAGGTGGGCCGGCGTCTGCGCGAGCTGGTGGTCTTCGCCACCCACGACCTCACCCGCGATGCGCCCTTTTCCCGGCTGGACCTTTGCAGCTGCCGCAACGTCCTCATCTACCTGCAGGCGCCGCTCCAGAGGCGGGTGATGCGTGTCCTGCACTACGCGCTCGCACCCGAGGGGTTCCTGGTCCTCGGGACGAGCGAGACGGTGGGTGACAGCGCCGAGCTGTTCACGACCTTCGACAAGAAGAACCGGATCTACTCGAAGAAGAACGTGGCCGGCGCGGGCTTGTTCGAGCTCGACGGGGTGATGCTCCGGGGCCTGCGGAGCGCCCGCGGCGCGCAGCCGGATTCTCTCCGGCCCGTGGCCAACCTCCAGCAGCTCGCGGACCGCAAGGTGCTCGAGCGGTTCGGCCCTGCCGGGGTGCTGGTCAACGAGGCGCTGGACATCCTTCAGTTCAGGGGCCGCACCGGCCCGTACCTCGAGCCGCAGCCGGGAGCGGCGACCCTGAACCTCCTCCGCCTGGCCCGTCCCGAGCTCCACGTCGAGCTGCGGACCGCGATCCACCGCTCGCTGGCGGAGAACGTGCCCACCTCGGCACGCCACGTTGGCCTGAACGTCGGCGAGGAGAGCCAGACGGTCACCATCGAGGTGCATCCGCTCCGCGACGCGGAGACGGGGACGCGAAGCCTCCTGGTCCTCTTCCGGGACGAGAAGGGCAGCCCTTCTCCGGACGAGCCTCCGCCGGAGCCTCGCGCACCCGCGCCCGAGAGCCGCACCGAGGAGCTGGAACGGGAGCTGGCCAGCACCAAGGAGTACCTCCAGTCCACGATCGAGGAGCTGGAGACCTCGAACGAGGAGCTGAAGACCGCCAACGAGGAGCTGCAGTCTTCCAACGAGGAGCTGCAGAGCACCAACGAGGAGCTGGAGACCTCCAAGGAGGAGCTGCAGAGCACCAACGAGGAGCTGTCCACGGTCAACGACGAGCTCCAGAACCGGATGGAAGAGCTGTCGGTCAGCAACGACGACCTGGTCAACCTGCTGGCCGCGGTGGATACGCCGGTGGTGATGATGGGGATGGATCTCCGGCTGCGGCGATTCACCGAGGCGGCCGAGAAGCTGTTCGGGCTCTCCAGCGAGGATCTGAACCGACCGGTGTCCATCCTCCGGCCGTTCCTGCCGCAGGTGGAGCTGGAACGGGTCTGCCGCAACGTCATCGACCGGCTGGTGGCGGTGCAGCAGGAGGTGCACGCCGCGGACGGTCGCATCTTCGAGCTCCAGGTCCGACCCTATCGGACGGTGGACCACGTCATCGGAGGGGGGGTGCTCAGCCTGGTGCCCCAGGACACGGGAGAGGCCCGCGGCCAGACTGCGGCTCTCTCCACCCTGCCCAACCCGGCCCTGGTGCTCGATGCCGACTACCGGGTGCTCGCGGCGAACGACGCGGCGCTGCTCGTGCTGGGTTCCGGAAAGGTGACGCTGCTGGGCCTGCCGGTCGAACGGCTCGGCGACGGCGCGCTCGCCGACCCACGACTGCGCAACGCGCTGGCGCGAACCTTGCGCGACGGGGAGCCCTTCCGGGCGCTCGAGCTTGGCCCCGACCGGTACGCGCACGGATCGCGGCTGCTGGCCAGGGACGGTGTGGGGGGGCCGCAGCTGCTGGTCCTGCTCGACGGTTTCGAGAAGGCGGCCCGGTGAGCGGGGAGGCCAGCGACCCGAAGAAGCTCGAGGCCCAGCTTCGGGAGCTCAGCTCGCTCCGAACCTCTCTCACCGAGACCGACCGGCTGGTTCATGAGCTGCGCGTGCACCAGATCGAGCTGGAGATCCAGAACCGTGCGCTCCGCGAGGCGCAGGAGCAGCTGGAGACGTCACGCGAGCGCTACATCGAGCTGTTCGATTTCGCCCCTCTGGCCTATCTCACCCTCGAGGCGGACGGTCGCATCTTCGAGGCGAACCTCACGGCGGCGCGGATGCTCGGCCTCGACCGGTCAGCGCTGGTCGGCCGACGGCTGCAGACGGTGGTCGGAATGTCCGAACCGCTCGCCTTCCGGGCGGTGCTCCGGATGTGCGTCGAGCAGAAGCGAGAGAGCCGCAGCGAGCTGACCTTCCGGACGGTCGGCCAGCAGAGCTACACCGTGGACATGGTGCTGGTGCCCGTCCCGAAGGAAGGCCACTCGGGACGGGTGCGGGTCGCACTGCACGACGTCACCGGGCGCGCCGAGGCCGAGCAAAATCTCCGCTTTCTCAGCCAGGCCGGCGCGCGGCTCAATCGCATCCCCCTGGGAACGACGCATCTTCTCGAGGAGATTGCCGCCGCCGGAGCGTTCGGGTCGGTCGATGGATGCTGGGCCGAGCTCGATGGCGAGGAGACGGCAGCCTGGCGGACTGACCCGCTGCGCCGGAAGATGAACGGAGAGGCTCTCCAGCTCCTCCGGGTGCAGATTGCCCCGAGCATCCGCGAGTCGCGCGCCACGCACGCCGCGGTGACCGGCCGATGGGTGGACGAGGCGTCCGTCCGCTCGGTCTGGCCGGTGTTGCGAAGCTGGGTGACGGCCCCACTCGTGCTGGAGCGAAAGCTGAGCGGGACGGTGACGCTCTTCCAGGCACTCCCGCCCGAGTCGGAGGAATCGGGCCGGGCGCTGACCGAGGAGTTCGCGCGGCGGGCGTCGATGATCCTGGAGAACGCGGCCCTGTTCCGGCGGGCGGAGCAGGCCACCCTCGCCCGGGACGAGCTCCTGGCCATCCTCGCTCACGACCTGTCCAACGCGCTCTTCTCGTTCCGCCTGCACGCGCAGCGCGGCCTGGCCCGCGGAGGCGAGCAAGCCCACCGCGCGCTCGGAGTGGTGGCCCGAGGCTCGCAGTGGCTCCTCGGGCTGGTGAAGACCGTTCTCGACGTTGCCGGGATGGAGAGCGGCAGCCTGAGGGTGCAGCGCCAGCGCGGGAACCTGTCTCAGGCTCTCGAGTCGGCGTGCCTCCTCCAGCAGATGGACGCCGACGAGCGGCGGCTCCGGATCGAGCACGCCTGGCCCGAGGAGCTTTCCCTGGAGTTCGACCAGGAGCGGATCCTCCAGGTGCTCTTCAATCTTGTGAACAACGCGGTGAAGTTCACTCCGCCCGGAGGGCACATCACGGTCGGGGCGTCCCGGGAAGTGGGACAGGTCCGGATCTGGGTGCGTGACTCCGGAAAGGGACTGCCTCCGGGCCAGCTCGACCGCGTCTTCGAGCGCGGCTGGCAGGCGGACCCCAAGGCCGGCGGGAAGGGGCTGGGCCTCTACATCTCCCGGCGCATCGTCGAGGCGCACGGGGGCACGATGTGGGTGGAGAGCACGCCGGGTCGGGGGGCGACGTTCCACCTGGTGCTCCCGGCCGAGGCGGCGACGAGCGCCTCCAAGCAGGACGAGGCGTCCGTCTCGCCCTGAAAACCCGGCGTCCCCGGGTGAGTGCCGGCACCTGCGAGGCACGGTCTTCAGCGGACGGCCGTTGCGACGGCCCCGGTCGTGCGCTAGGACCGCGACCCTCCTCGCCCGGTGATGCGCGAACGACGCACAAGCCCTCCGTGGCTCTCGCTCTGCGCGGCCGCGCTCGCGCTCCTGCAGCTCGGCGGCTTCCTCCACCTGGCCACGGCTCCTCACGGCGTCTGCTGGGAGCATGGAGTGGTGGTGGACCTCGAGGCTGCCACGTCCGGCGGCGAGTCCGCTGCCGTTCCCGAGGGGCTCGCGCGCGCTGTGGTGCCGCTCGTCCGGCCCGGCGAGCATCCGCATTGCCCGGCGCTTTGGGTCCAGCGGCCGGCGCGGCTCGAGGTGGCGACCACCTCCGTGGTCGTCGGGTCCCCGCAGCACAGGGCCGTGGTCGCGGCCCCGGAGCAGCTGCCGCCGCCCGCCGGGTGGGCGCTGCGGCACGCCCCGAAACAGTCGCCCCCGGTCTGACGTCGGTTCCCGGAGTGAGTCGTCGCGCCGTGGCAGGCAGCATCGGCCCGGTGGGGCCGAGCCGTCCCGCGCCGTCGTCATTGACCTGTCGAGACCCGAATGTCCGCACCTCCTCACCTTCCAACCCCTTCCGCAACACGACGCGTCGTCCTGACCGCGCTGATCGCGCTCGGGTGGAGCGCGCCCGCCCTCGCCGCGAACCTCGGAATCGTCCATGGCTCGGTTCACGACGAGACGGGAAAGCCCATTCCCGGCGCGCAGGTGACCCTGCTCCGCGGGACCCAGCGGATCGACGTGCACCCGACCGACCCGACCGGTCATTTCGAATTCGAGCAGGTGCCGTTCGGGAAGTACCGGATCACCTTCTCCGCGCCCGACGGACGGATGGACGACCGCGAGGTGCTCATCGCCTCGGGCGACGTGCTGGAGCTCGACGTCACCCTCCCCACGCTCGAGGAGACGGTGACCGTGGTCGCCCCGAAGCGCGAAGCTCCTCGCCCCACCACCACGACCGGCTCGGCGACCCAGGTGCAGCGCGAGGACATCGAGTCGCGCCCGCGTGGGGACAGCGCCTCGGTCAACGAGATCCTCGCCAGCCAGCCGGGGTTCGTCTACGACGCCCTGGGGCAGATCTACGTCCGCGGCAACCACGCCAACATCCAGTATCAGCTCGACGGGGTGCCCCTGCCGGACACGGTGTCCGGGCTCTTCGGGCAGTTCCTCTCCGCGCGATTACTGGAAAATATGGAGGTCATCACCGGTGGGCTCCCTGCCGAGTATGGCCAGCGGCTCTCGGCGGTGGTGAACCTCAACTCGCGGCGGCCCGCGCCGGAGGGCGAGGGTCGGTTCGACCTGCTCTACGGCAGCTTCGACACGGTCAGCCCCGGCGGCTACTGGGGGCAGAAGCTCGGGTCGGTCACCTACCTCGTCGGAGGCAGTCTGAACTGGACGGACCGCGGCCTCGACCCGCCGAACCCCACCACCTACCTCAACGACAAGGCGCAGCAGGGACGGGTCTTCGCGAAGGTGGACGTGGACCTGAACGACCGCGACCACCTCTCCACGCTGATCAGCTACTCGCACGACCGCTTTCAGATTCCGGTCGACCCCACGCTGATCCCGGGCAATACCCAGGAGGACGAGTTCGGCAACCCGCCGCCGCCGTACTTCCCGCCCGACACGCAGCAGACCGAGACCGAGAACGACCTGTTCGGCATCCTCTCCTACCGGCACGACTTCGACGCCAGCCGCTCGCTGCGGATCGCCGGGTACGTCCGGCACTCGGCGGCGAAGTTCTTCGGCGACCCCCAGCACGCGCTCGGCTCCACCCAGGTCTGCCTCGGGGAAACCCAGGACGACTGCCCGGGAGTGAGCAACGTGAACCGCCGCGCGGACCACGTCGGGCTGGTGACCGACTACCTCCAGCGACTGGGGGACCAGCACACCCTCAAGTTCGGGCTGAGCGTGGACCAGCTCTGGGGCAACACCGCCTACGACGCGTACGAGCGCGTGCTCATCCCACCGCCCGACTTCCAGCGGACCGGCCAGGGCGCGGACCAGCCCACCGCCACCACCGGCGGTGCCTACGCGCAGGATCGCTTCACCGTCGGGAAGCTGACCCTCACCGGTGGCCTGCGGGTCGATTTCCAGAGCGCCTCTCCCGGCGCCGGCGCGCCCCGGGGGTCGGACGCCGGTGTCAGCCCCCGGATAGGGGCGGCCTGGGCCTTCACGCCGGACGTGGTGGCGCACGCGTTCTTCGGTCTTCTGTGGATCCCTCCCTCGGTCACCGACGCCGCGGCAGGAGCACGGCTCACGCCCGGAGCGGTCCAGCCTGGGCAACCCATCCCCTACGACCTACGGCCGGAGAAGGACCGCTACGCCGAGATGGGGTTGAAGGCCCGGGTCATCCGCCCGCTGACGCTGGGGGTCACCCTCTGGGGTCGGCTCTCCACCGATCAGCTGGACGAGACGGAGATCGGCAACACCGGCATCACGACGCCGTACAACTTCGCCGAGGGCCGCGCGGGAGGCATCGAGGTTACGGCCGACTGGATCATCACCCAACGGCTCACGGCGTTCGGCAACGTCAGCTTCGGCACCGCCCAGGGGAAAGGGATCGCCACTGCGAAGTATCTGTTCGACGCCGCGGACCTGGCCAACACCGACTGGCAGACGCTGGACCACTCCCAGACCTGGACCGCCAACGCGGGCGCGAACTACCGGGACGGACCGACGCTGGTCACCGTCCAGCTCGCGTACGGCAGCGGCCTCCGCACCGGCGGGGACAACGAAAGCCACGTCCCCGGATGGGTCCGGGTCGACCTGACGCTGGCACACGACTTCCTCGATCTTCCGCTCCGTCCCACCCTGGCGATCGATGTCGTGAACCTCTTCGATGCCCAGTACGCCTACCGGATCAACAACGGATTCAACGGGAGCCACTGGGCGCCGGGACGGAGCGTGTACGTGCGCGGGTCGATCAACTTCTGACCCGGACGCCGGGTCAGGTACGCGCAGGTGGGCATTCAAGGGCGGACGTCCGTTCACGCGGACTCCGGCCAATTTGCGCATAACCTTGGGAACTCAACCGGATGCGGGCCCTCGAGATCTTCGACACCGACGAGCACGGAAAACTGGCCGGCAGCCTCGAGGACATTCTCCGGCTCGCCGATCCGCCGGCGTCGCGCCTGACGTGGACGCTCCGGTACATCGAGGCCCGCGACGAGGTGACAGCCGCCTGGCCCGCGGGTCTCAAGGATCTGGAGGCTCAAGCCTCGGCGCGAAAGTTCGGTCTCGAGCTCTCCTGGGAGCAGCTGAAAGCGCTGGCAGCGGTGCTCCGCGCTCCGGTGGACGTGCGACTCGATGGATGGGCGCGGGCACCGAAGCTGGGCGGCGCTCCCGGAGAGCTGGTGCTACGCATCGAGGTGCTCGACTCCACGCTCTTCCGGGTGGCAGCCCGGGAGCGGCCGGTGCTCACCCGCCTCGAGCGCCGGTTCAAGGACACCCGGTCGGTCGAGGTGAGCGAGATGTACTGAAGGCTAGCGCGTGGGCCCACCCGCGGGTTTCAGGTCCACCGAGTCGATGGTGGCGCCGACCCGGGCGAGCAGCTCCCATGCCCAGCCCACCGCCTCCTCGACCTGGTCGCCGACGGGGAGCGCTCCCCAGACGAGGGTGAGCGTGGTCGTCGTCTCGTCGGAGGTCTTGCTCCGGGTCGAGTCCTTCACCGCGTTGGCGCACGGGCCCTCGGCATCGAAGAGGCACAGCAGCCCCTCCAGAGCGATCTCCTGGCCCGAGGCGTTGAAGACGTAGCGGGCGCCAGCGGGCGCGAGGTCCACCCGCACCGGAGCACGGAGCCGCTCCACGTCGATCACGCTGATCGGGAGGCCCGAGTGGAGCGAGACCAGGTTTCCCACGTCGACCGCCGCGTTGATTGGCGCGAGCTTCCCCTCCGCCGCTGCGCGGACCAGGTACTCGGAGGCGGGCTTCCCGCGGCCCGTGGGCTTGTAGCCGCCGTGCCGGAGGAGCTCGCGGATGGCGGTGCGGACCTCCTCGCTTGGCTGAACCGGCGCCCGGGCGCCAGGGGCGAGCAGGTCGCGGTACGCGTCGCGCGGTAGCTTGCCGAGCGGTGCCGGGAACTCGGTCACGAACGCGCGCAGCGCGAGCAGGGGGTGGGGGGCGACGGCGAGCTCCACGGCAGGCCCGAGCGTACGCCTTCCGGCGCGCGAGCGCCTCGACCATCAGGGGCTCGTGGTAGCCAGGCGAACGTGTCCGGGCGCCCGATCCACGCCGAGCTGCTCAGCGGAAGCGACCTCTACCGAACGGTGGTCCAGGAGAAGATGGCCGGAGCCCGCGAGTCGGTGTGGATCGCCACCGCCAACGTGAAGGCGATGATGATGGAGCAGCGGCCGGAGCCAGGAAGCGACGCCGGAGCGGCTCGCGGGCGCTTCGCCCCCGTGCTCACCCTGTTCCGGACCCTGGCCCGGCGCGGCGTGGAGCTTCGCCTGCTGCACGCCGAGCTGCCGAGCCGGCCGTTCCGGGCGGCGTTCGACCGATCGAGGACGCTGGTCCGGGGCGGGCTCCAGCTGAAGATCTGCCCGCGCGTCCACTTCAAGTGCGTGCGGGTGGACGGCGCCTGGGTGTACCTGGGGAGCGCCAACCTGACCGGGGCCGGGCTTGGTGCGAAGCATCCGGACGCCCGGAACTTCGAGCTGGGGCTGGTCACCGAGGACTTCGACACCGTGGACCGGGTGACCGCGCTCTTCGAGTCGGTCTGGTCCGGCGCCGAATGCGGGAGGTGCCGGCTGCGGTCGGTGTGCCCGGATCCCATCGGGCCCGCGCTCCCCCGGCCGAGAAAGCCCGAGGGGATCCGGCTGGGGCGCGCGCGGCGGCTCCGGAGACGTTGAGGGGCGCCCCGGCAGCAGGGTGGGCCCCGTCGTTCACCCGCTCGCGGGCCGACGCCACGTCCACGCCACCACTGCTGCAAGCAGAGCCACCAGCAGCGCGTGAATGACCGGATCGAAGCGCCCTCCGTGTCCCACGACCGGCGAAGCAAGGCCGAGACAGCCCGGGCTCCGGCGCGCCGCCAGGCGAAGATCGCCGCGGCCGTCACTGGACACACCACCGCGAGCGCGCTGACCGGCAGCCCGGGAAGGATCGGGCGACGGACCCAGAGCCCTGCCGCCCAGAACGGGACCGAGAGCACGAAGACCCAGGCGAAGAAGGGGACCGCGCCGTCGGAGGGGTCCGTGCGCTGAGGGCGGGTCAGGGCGGCGATGTTGCCCGACGCTCGACCCTCGGGGGAGCGGGTCCGCAGGCGCGGAACACCACGTTATGCTCATCGCATGCGCTGCTCGGGACGGCGGAGTCGGTGGTGAGCCGGGCGAGTCGACCCACGGCGCTGGGCGCCCTGGCCGGTCTGCTCTCCGCCGTGCTCTTCGGTGCGAGCGTCCCCATCACCAAGCGGCTTCTTCCTGACGTCGCGCCGGTGCTGCTCGCGGGGCTGCTGTACCTCGGGGGCGGGCTGGCCGTGGGCACCGTGAGGTTGCTCGCGGGCCGGCGCATCGTGGAGGCGAGCCTCGGCCGTTCCGACCTGCCCCGGGTGCTCGCCATCGTCCTCCTCGGGGGAGTGGTCGGGCCCCTTGCGCTGGTGCACGGGCTCCGGAGCGTCTCCGGGGTGAGCGGCGCGCTCCTCCTCAACCTCGAGGGCCCGCTCACGGTGCTCGTCGCCCTCACGGCGTTCGGCGAGCACCTCGGCGCGCGTGCCGCCGCCGGCGCCGGGCTGGTCTTCGCCGGAGCGTGCCTGCTCGCCGTGCCCGGTGCGGGACCCGCGGACGGGACACAGCTCGGAGGCGTCCTGCTGCTGGTCCTGGCCTGTGCCGCCTGGGCGCTGGACAACAATCTCACCCAGGGGCTGGCGGGAAAGGACCCCTGGCAGGTGGTCCTCGCCAAGACGCTGGGCGCGGGCACGGGTCTGGTGTCGCTCGGGCTGATCCTGGGCGACGCGCTCCCCACCGGGCGAGTCCTCGCGGCCGCGCTCATCCTCGGAGCGCTCGCCTATGGCGCCAGCGTCCTGCTCGATGCCTTCGCGCTGCGGCTCCTGGGCGCCGCGCGAGAGGCAGCCTTCTTCGCCACCGCTCCGTTCGCCGGCGCGCTCCTCTCCGTGCCGGTGCTGGGCGAGCGGCTCGGGGCGCTGCAGCTCGCCGCCGGAGCGGTGATGGTCCTCGGCGTGGCGCTCCTCGTCCGGGAGCGGCACGGCCACGAGCACACCCACGATCCGCTGGAGCACAGCCATCGCCACGTGCACGACGCTCACCACCAGCACCCGCATCCCGACGGCATGGACTCCGCCGGGCCGCATGCGCATCCGCACCGCCACGCGCCGCTGACCCACGCGCATGCCCACGTGTCCGACGCGCATCACCGGCACGCGCACTGACCACTCCGGCGGCGCGCAGGCCAGGGCGACCGAGCCGAGCGGGGCGGAAGCGAGCACGGAAAGGTCGGGATGCGAGCTCGAGGGCTCCGTCCGCCGTGTGGGGGCGCAGCCTGGCGCGGATGCGGTCTGAACGGGACCGGTCATGTTCCCTCGCGGAACAGTGGCGCGGCGGGCGCGGGACCGGCAGATTCGGCCTCCGAGGCGAGGACAGGACGTGAGCGACCGGTTCGAGGCGGACGTACGGCGGATGCAGCGGGCCCTGGCGGCGGAGAAGGATCGGCGCGCTCGGCGGCTGTCACGACGGGACGAGCGCCGTGAGCGTCGCGCCGCCCGGAGAGGGGATCGCCAGCGCAAGCCTCGAAGCGGCGTGGGCCTGCTCATCGGTGCGGCCGTGCTCACCGTCGTGGTGGTCGACGGCGCGCCGTTCTGGCTCCTGTTCATCGCCCTGTGGATGTTCTTCGAGGGGACGCGCCGCCTGATCGGCCGCCGCGGGCCGGAGGTCGAGGCAGAGGCGGTCCGGGAGGAGACGGGAGTCGACGCGCGGCTGGCGCGGGTGGACGAGCTCTGCGACCAGCTCCTCGCGGACATCCAGAGCGCCCCGCCGGTTCTGCGGACGATCGTCCAGCGTCCCGAGGAAGCGGTGCAGGCCCTGCGCGAGGGCGTGCACGCGCTCGAGCGCCGGGAACGGGAGATCCGCGCCCTCGCCCGGCCCGAGGACGACGCGCGGCTCCAGTCCGAGCGGGAGTCCCTGCAGCGCCGCCTCGCCTCGGAGCAGGACGCGGTCACCAGGCAGCGGCTCGGTCAGGCCCTGGAGGCCCTCGACCAGCAGCGCAGCCAGCGAGCGTCGCTCCTGACCGCCGCGTCGCGCCTCGAGGCCGAGCGCACGCGCCTCCTCTACACGCTCGAAGGCCTGCACACCCAGGTGCTCGCGGTCCGCTCCACTGCCGAGGCCGGCCAGGAGCAGGCTGCGGCGGATCGTCTTCGCGAGAGCCTGGACACGCTCTCCAGCGAGGTCTCCGCCGTGGCGGGAGCCCTCGAGTCGGTTCAGGCGGTGGACGCCGGCACGGTGTCCACGCCCGAGTCCCGCGTGTCCGACGCCCGCATCCCGGAGCGGGGATGACGTCGCCGGGGTCGCCGTGGCTGCGGGGCGAGGGCCCCGATCGGAGCGACGCGTCCGCCGAGGAGCGCGTCTCGGACGAGGCCAGCGCGTCGGGCGGCGCACCGGAAGACTCGCCGGAAAAACGCGAGCCGAGGAGCTCCGTCCCTCCCGCCTTCACGCCCACCGAACCCTTCCGGCCGGCCTGGGGCGCCGCCGGCCCCCAGCGCCAGACGCTCCTGGCGCACCTGGTTCGCCGCCCGCGCCCCCCGCCGCTCCGCCGTGAGCGGGTCGACACGCACGACGGGGACTTCCTCGACCTGGACTGGCTCGACGCGCCGAGGGAGGTCCCCCATGTCCTGGTGCTGCACGGCCTCGAGGGAAGCCCCCACTCCGGCTACGTGCGCGCCACGCTCAACGAGATCGCCCGCCGCGGATGGGGTGCGGTGGCCATGGCCTGGCGGAGCTGCAGCGGCGAGCCGAACCGCACCCTCCGCTCCTACTGCTCGGGGGAAACGGAGGACCCCCGGTTCGTGTGTGCGCGTATCCGGGGGGCCGGAGTCCGCGGCCCGCTCTTCGCGATCGGGTATTCGCTGGGCGCCAACGCGTTGCTGAAGCTCCTCGCCGAGACCGGGGAGGACGCCCCGGTTGACGCGGCGGCCGCGGTGAGCACGCCCTTCGACCTCGCCGCCTGTGCGCGAGCGCTCGATGCTCCGTGGGGAGGTGGGGCGCTCTATCGGAGGGTGTTCCTCCGCACGCTCAGGCAGAAGGCGCTGGGGAAGCTGCGCGAGCATCCGGCCTGCGGACTGTCTCCCGAAGTCGTGCGCCGGGCCCGGACGCTCCACGCCTTCGACGACGCGTTCACCGCGCCGAGCAACGACTACCGCGACGCAGACGACTACTACGCCCGGGCCTCGTCCGGGCCGCTCCTGCCGCGCATCCGGCGCCCGGTGCTCTGCATCAGCGCCGAGGACGACCCGATGATCCCCGTCGAGACCCTGCCCACGCCCATTCCCAACCCGTCGGTCCAGCTGCTCCGGACACGGCGAGGAGGCCACGTGGGATTCCTCGCGGGCAGCCTCGTCCGTCCTCGGTTCTGGGCGGAGGCCCAGGCTGTGGAGTTCCTCGCCCAGGTCGCGAGGACCTGACCCCGCCTTCCCTCGAGCCATCGGCCCCCCCCCGGGTGGCCTGTTCGTCGGCCGGTCCTGCGTCGGGCCGCCGGACGAGGCCCTGCGGTCGGTGGAGCGCCTGCCGCACGCGCGCGCTCGACCTACCTTGCCTCCATGGCCGAACACACCCGAGGTCGCCGATGAGGAGCGAGGAATGAGAGTCCAGATCGTGACCGCCTGCGCCTTGCTGCTGGCCGCGGGCTGCGCCCACAGCAGCGGCACGGGAAAGAGCGCGGACGGGAAGGACGCGACCCAACCCCCGTCGAGTGACGCCGCGAGGCGCTCGGGGAAGGCGACGCCAAAGACGCCGCCGGGACACCCGCCGCTGGCGGCCTCGCCCTCGGAGATGATGAACCCCGACTCTCAGCGGAAGATCTCGCAGGCTCTCGAGAGCAAGGGATTCGCTGAGCGCGACGACCTGAAGGGAGAGCAGCTCTCCGCCGCGCTCCGGAAGTTCCAGGAGAGCCAGGGGCTGGCGGCCACGGGATTCCCCGATCACGAAACTCTCCTGCGCCTGGGAATCGACCCCAAGGAAGTCGATCAGTCCCTGGAGAGCTTCTCCGGGACCAAGCCCTCGGACGACGCGGGGAAGGGCGGCTCGGGCACGCCCCCAAAGGACGACCCGGGGAAGGCCAACGGCGAGAAGGGTGGGCGCTGACCGGGCCCGACACAAAGGGCCTGTCAAGTCCACTTGACATCGAGGTGTCAAACACCTCGTTACGCCCCGTGACGGGTCAAATACGTCGTTACGCGAGCCACCTCGTTCCGGCGCCCGCCTCAGCGCCGCCTTGCCAGGAAGCAGCCCTGGACGTGGTCGTCCACCAGCCCGCAGGCCTGCATCAACGCGTAGCAGATGGTGGAACCCACGAACCGGAAGCCGCGCGCCTTGAGCGCCTTGCTGA
>Ga0105104_10000816_pt1 | contig 24210 bp, 12 predicted proteins | sample PPLLaktember2015_3_FD_87034 | JGI IMG/M metagenome (GOLD analysis project Ga0105104, IMG submission 87034) | Freshwater sediment microbial communities from Prairie Pothole Lake near Jamestown, North Dakota, USA - PPLs Lake P7 Core (6) Depth... | ecosystem: Environmental > Aquatic > Freshwater >...
CCAATTGACGACTCCCGTGGTCCTGCCCCCGTTCTCGCAGACGGCGAAATTCGTCAGTGAGCTTTTCCCGGACAAGACGAATTTCCGCGGCTCAATGGGAGTCTCCGCCAGCGGCGGCATCGTGGCGGTTGCGCTGCGCCAGAACTCGACGCCCCTCTGTTTCACGACGCTGCCGGTCGTGGACGGCAGCGTCGGAAGCACGGCCCTGGGTCCTGCTGAAGTGCTCGGTGAGCCGAGCGGCGTCGGGTCACCTCGTTAGCTTTCCCGCTACGGCGGGAAGCCCCGTGGCATTCGGCTTTGAGTCTGGCCGAGACCGGCGTGTCATCGAGAATGGGATGTAAAGTAGTTTACACGGCGGAAGGGAGCCGAGTTTCCCCGAAAAGGGTCGGGGGGTTCTTGAAGAACCTCCCTGACCAACCCCGCCCCGAGACCTGTTGCGGCGCGGCCTGCGGCTCAACGAGCTCGGTTCACGCCTCCCGCTTCGACAGTCCCTCTCTCGCGCGCAACTGGTCGAGCCCTTCGTTCCGCTATCCGTCCCAGGCCATTCGTTTATCCTGCTGAAATATAGTCACTTAGTCGCGCCTGATGTTACTCCTCGCAATCGAAGTCAAGCAGATGACAACGGTTGTCAACTGCTAGCCAGAGCGCCCCCCGTCATTTTTAGGCTGCGGTACGGTTGATTCAGGCAGTTTTTATAAGGCGAGAGACGTTTCGAATTAACTCGAAGCTACATTCACCAAAAACGATTCGCCTCGGGCGAATCACCCGACGGGAGGTAGATCATGAGTTTACTGGAGAGTTGTCTGGTTCGGCGGTCGTCGCAATCATGCCTCCGACCAAAGTCCTGGCCGCTTGTCAAATGGTGTGCGTTCGTCGCCATAGTTTTCTCAGTATTCCTTCCTGCATTGGGCACATCCTGGAAGAACCTCGGTCCGGAAGCCGGCACCGTCTTTAGCCTTGCTGTTGACCTGGCTAATCCTCAGATTGTCTATGCCGGCACGGACGGAAGTGGAGTGTACATCAGTCGCAATGGCGGACTGCACTGGGAGCAAGCCTTTCCTGACTCCTTTGTTAATGCTATCGCTGTCGATCCGCGGGCCAATGGCTTTGTTTATGCGGGTTCGGAAGCCGGAGTGCACAAGAGCACCGACCAAGGGGTCACGTGGCAGACTGCTGGGTTAGATACCGAAGACATTTCCTCTCTGGTTGTCTCTCCGAGCGGCGCCATTTGGGCAGGAACGTGGAGCAACGGCGTGTTCGCGAGCACTGACGGGGGTCTGAACTGGTCGCCTTCCAGTACAGGGCTCGCAGATCCCAATGTGAATGCCCTTGTCATCGACCCCACGAATCCGGCTGTGCTTTACGCAGCGACGTTGACTGCCGTTTTCAAATCAGTCAATGGCGGCGCCAATTGGACCGCTGTTCTCGTCGAACCTGATGCCTTCACCTCCCTGGCAGCCGATTCTTCGGGAAACATCTATGCGGGCCTGGCAGGCGGGGACGTTCGGAAGACTACGAATGGCGGAACCAACTGGGCTCCCGTAAACACGGGGCTGGGGTTTGATGTTGCCAGCCTTCTCGTAGACCCGATCTCTTCTACTACGGTCTATGTCGGCCTCGCGGGCACCGGAGTGTACAAATCGACCAACAGCGGCGGAAGCTGGGCGGCTGTGGACAGTGGGCTCCCAGTCGATTGCGCGGTGCTGGCCCTGGCATCGGGCGGGGGGGCGATTTTCGCCGGCACGATCAACGAGGGCGTTTTTAAGAGCGTGAACGGAGGCGGCTTCTGGATATCCTGCGGGCATTTTCGCGGCACCATTTACGCGCTGTTAGTCAATCCCCAGAACAAGGCCAACATTTTTGCTGCAGGAATCGACGGTAAAGTGCAGCAAAGCACGGACATGGGCGCCACATGGCAGACCGTGTTGCTTGGGACTGATCCCGTTTATTCCTTGGCGGCCGACGGCCAGAATCCGCCGGTCCTCTACGCCGGAACGGACCTCAGCGGTGTGTTCAAGTCGACCGATGGTGGTGCGACTTGGGGCCCCGGCGGTTTGGACGGGGTCCCTATCTACGGGCTTTGGGCCAGCCCCACCAACCCAAGCCGTCTGCTTGCAGGCACTTATGGTTTGGGCGTTCACGTGAGCACGGACGCCGGGGCGACCTGGGATCCGACCAACACGGGCCTCACGAATACCGCCATTTTCGCGCTTGCAGTGGCCCGGAGTAACAACAACATCATTTACGTTGGTACGGACGGTGGCGGAGTCTTCAAAAGCACGGATGGCGGCCTCAACTGGCAAGCTGTGAACAACGGGCTTACTGACGATGTGATTTGGACGGTTGCCGTCCATCCGACAGATCCGTTGACGGCGTACGCAGGGACGAACACCGCCGGTATCTTCAAAACAACCGATGGCGGTTCGAACTGGACCGCGGTGAATAACGCGACTGACCCGACCGGCCTGTTTGCGGTCAATATCCTTGCCGTTGACTCGCTCGATCCCAACCGGGTCTATGCGGGCACTTGGGGATACGGACTCTTCGAGACCCAGAATGGGGGCACCAGTTGGACGGATAACAGCGAGGGCCTCCCGAGCCGGTTTGTCTGGGCCTTGGGCCTCGAGTCGCAGACCCGAACATCAATCTACGCAGGAACTGAGGGCGGAGGGGTGGCTGGGCTTCGATTCGCCTCGTTCGCTGATGTCGCGGCCGATCACATCTTCAACCCCTACATCGTAGAGATTGCGGCCCGGGAAATCACTGTGGGCTGCGGCGGCGGAAATTTCTGCCCCGATTCCACCGTGACGCGGGCTCAAATGGCAGTTTTCCTCGAAAAGGCCATGAAGGGTAGTGGGTTCGTGCCCCCAGCGGCCACCGGAATCTTCGTCGATGTCGGCACAACCCATTGGGCCGCCGCGTGGATTGAACAGTTGTTTACCGACCAGATCACGGCGGGCTGCGGGGCAGACACTTTCTGTCCCGAAGATCCAACGACACGTGCGGCAATGGCGGTTTTCTTGCTGAAGAGTAAGCACGGGGCAACATACGTTCCCCCGGCTGCTTCAGGAGTTTTCGGGGACGTTCCAACTAGCCATTGGGCCGCGGCATGGATCGAGCAACTGGCCGCGGAAGGAATCACGGCGGGTTGCGGCGGCGGGAACTTCTGTCCTGACAGCCCAGTGACAAGAGGGCAAATGGCTGTATTCCTGTGCAAAACATTCGGGTTCTAACGATCCCCGATGAGCGGGTGTCTTTGGGGGACAAACTCCGAGGACCGGCGGTCCTCGGGGCTGGGTCCCCCCGCCTTCATGCTTTCAGTGCCATTCCAGAATGGAGGTAACAGTGCGAATCGGGTTCCACCTCACGAAGCAGCTGCTATGCGCGCGGCTGCTCACTTCGGTGCTCCACAGCCGCAAGCTGCGAGGATTTGAAAGGAGGAGGGTATGACGGGTTTGATAAAAGGCTCCACGCCTTTATGGAGAATTGCGTTCTTTATCTGTTTTCTCCTGATTCTGGGCAGCCAGATCGGGACCCTGCTAGGTCAGGGTGCGACATTTCAGCTCACAGTCGTCGACGGAAACGGCACACCTATCACTGTGGGCTTTAAGTGGCTGGTCGAAGTCGACAATACAGTTGTCGCCGTTCCAGGTGTCCCTACCGCGGCGCCTATCAGCCTGAACATCCACAAGAGTCATTTCCCGGTCGTGGCAACCGGGCGGGCGACGGCGACACCCGCCAGCGTCTCTGCCCCGACCAACGAGCGGTTTGTGGTCTCGGTCCTGCCTGATAGCGGGTACGCGATGGGCGCGGCAATCCGTGAGCCCGGCGCCACAACCGTCACCGTGATCTGCCACGAGTTCCCGATACCCACGGCGCAGATTTCGGTTCTTGCGTTTGTCGACCAAGGCCCGATCAACAACGTCTTCGATGAGGGCGAACAGGGACTAGGCGGCTGCCGTGTCAGACTCGACGAAGCGACCGGCGGAGGCCCGATATCCCAGGACGCTTTCGGCAATCCGCTGGGGACCCGTTACGATGCTGGCGGCAACGTCACCCACATGGGCGACGGGTTCATCTATACCCTTACCAAAGAGGACTTCAACGCTTCGCAGGGCCTGGACATTGACGGCAATCCGCTACCAGGCGGGGCAGATCTTTCCCGCAACCCCTACAACCTCAAAGTCGGTGAGGCCCTCGTCAAGTACCTTCCTCCCGGCAAATATGGTGTCGTTCTCATTCCTCCCAGGCTGGACGATGACAATAACATCATCAACTGGGTCCAGACGGCCACAATCGAAGGCACCCCGACGATTGACGCATGGGTCAAGGCCGCCGAGCCCCAGATGTTCATCGAGGGGTTTGGCCAGGGGTTCAAGCACGTCGTCTTCGGCTTCGTCATCCACCCGACGCAGGAGCCTCAACAGGTCACCTTCAAGGGACAGACTTTCGAGAGGACGCCTTGGAACAAGGACCCGATTGAGGACCATCCCGGAGGACCCACTGGGACCATTACCGGCTTCCTGAAGGAAAACCATTTTGCCAAGCCACCGATGACGCAGGGCTGGCATGTCGGCCGGCCAGTGCCGGAAGGTTGGGTTGGTTTGAACGATGCTCTGCTGGCGCGCGAGATCCCGGCGCCCGGCGGAGTCGGAGAAGTCTTCACGAAAAATGGTCGCTTTATCGCGGAGTGCAATGCGGACGGAAGTTTCACGATCCCGAATGTCCCGCCCGGCACCTATCAACTGGTCTGGTGGGATACCCCTCTGGACTACCTGTTCGGCTTTCAGAGCGTGGTAGTTCCGGCTGGCGGCGGTACCGTGAATGTAGGCGATTGCTTCGTTTTTCGCTGGTTCGGGACCTTCCAGGGCAGCGTCTTCCTGGACGCGGACGAGGACGGGTTCCGCGATGACACCGAGACCACGGGTCTGGTGAACGTCCCCGTCAACATCCGTTACCGCAATGGCGCCGTCTACCAGGCACAGACGACCGACATCAACGGCGAATACGAATTCGCCGAGGTGTTCCCCTTCTTCAAGTGGTTGGTCGTCGAAGTGGGCTTCACGAACCACAAGGCGACCGGTATGACCGCCGTTACGGACGGCGGTGGAGGTATCACGTCGGGCGGTAACGCCATCGTCCCGCCGCACAACGGCTGGGCGATGCCTTCCTACGACCAGTTGATGCCTCAGGCCCAGGTCGACCCGCCGGCGTGGCGTGCCGACCAGCCGGTACCCCCGCAGACCCCGGTCAACAACCCGAACACCGGCAACAACCTGTCTCGAACTGAGACCGGTGTGGTGTTGACCCAGGCGATGCACTTGTTTCTCAACCAGACAAATGTTATCGACTGGGGCAAGAAACCTTACGTCCCGGGAGAGAACGGGGGAATCTCGGGCATCGTTTTTTACGCGATCACACGCGCCGAAGATGATCCCCGGTACGCGGCAGCCGACGGCTGGGAGCCCGGTGTGCCGGGCGTGACCGTCAACCTTTACCTGGACGACGATGCAGATGGCGTGGCCGACGACTTCGATGGAAGCGGTACCGTCGACGCAGGCGACGTCCTTAACAGCGTCCTCACCGACAGTTGGGACGCGGATCCCCCGACTGGCTGCATTCAGCCTCTCCCCGTGCTTCACGGAACGGTTGCCCAGCCGTGCGCCGACGCGTACGGGACATGGAACCAGACCCGGCCCGGGGTGTTCGATGGAGGGTACGCGTTCAGCACCGTGTTCACGGATCTGGACGGCTTCATAGTCCCATTTGGGACGGCGGGCGCTCTAGAGATGCCGCTCCCCGCTGGCAACTATGTGGTCCAGATTATCGTCCCGGACGGGTACAAGCTCGTCAAAGAGGAAGACAAGAACGTCGAGTTCGGTGATGAATATGTACCGAGCCCGCTTGTCATTCCATGCGAGTGCGTTGGCGCACCGCATACCGTTCCCCTCTACTTGAGTCACCAGACCGACGAGGCCGGGATTCCCCTGCCGAGCATACCGGCAGAGGAGTTGATTCCCGCGCCCTATACCGGTCAGACTCGACCTTCGTGCGATATGAGGAAGGTCTCGGTGACCGATGGCCAGAACGCTGCGGCCGACTTCTTCATTTTCACGGACGTTCCGAAGGCGGCCAGGGTACTCGGATTTGCGCTGAACGACTTTACGGCCGAGCACAACCAGATGAGCCCGAACTTCGGCGAGAAAATGGGCGCCGCCTGGATCCCGGTTTCCTTCCGGGATTGGGCCGGCAAGGAGATTGTCCGGGTCTATACCGACGAGTACGGCTCCTACAATGCGGCGCTGCCGTCGACGTTCACCGCGAACGCTCCTTCGCCCTCCGGCTACTCTCCGAATATGATCACGCTCGTCCTGAATGACCCCTTCTTCGCGGATGGCACTCCGGACCCGTTCCACAACCCCACCTACGTGGTGGCGCCGTGGACGTTCCACTACCTGCCGGGAAGCACCTCTTACCTGGATACACCGCTCATCCCGCAGGCGGCGTTTTCGGCCGTCGGCTTTATGATGGATACGAACCCGCCCAGTGGGACACCGGTCGTCGCTTCGGTGGACGGCAACCCGAACGCTGCCGGCGAGCAGGGACCAATCTTCTGCAGCTCCCGGCTCAGTCAGTCCGCCACTCAGAGGAGGATTACTATCAGGTCGATGGGAACAGTCCAGGTTCCCAACCCGAACTACAACCCGAACCTGGCGCCAGGTCCCGGCAATCTCTTCCAAATCCCTCGTAATTACGGGTTTGGGACCCAGCGTGGCACGGTCAGGCTTGGTACCCGGACGCTCACGGTCGTCTCCTGGTCGAACTTGAGCATCACGGCCCAGCTCCCCACGAACGCCACGACCGGCACCCTGTCCGTGAGGACCAGCGCCGGAGTCAATACTGAAGTCGGGGTGACTCTCCATGTGGTCAACTGCTCGACTACCACAATCAGGTACGTGGTGCCAGGAACGCCGGACGCGATTCAAGATGTCATCGACGCGGCCAACGCGAATGACATCGTGGTGGTGCCGCCTGGGAGCTACCGTGAAATGGTGATCATGAACAAGCCGATTCGCCTGCAAGGCGCGGGTGCCGGAGCGACGATCATTAATGCCGATCCGAACCCGCTGCAACGGCTCCAGACCTGGCATGACAGGATCGACCAGATGGGAGGCACCTTACTCGAAACCTACCTGCTCAAGAAGATCTTCTGGCAGAACGAGGCGCCGGCGATCGCCGTTATCGGTCGGTTTGAGTACCCCGGCGGAAACGTCATGTTCCCGAACGAGACCATTACCAACGTCATGAATGACGATGGGGGGCCGACGGGGCGGACGGAATTCACCGGAGCCGCCAACCGGCAGGCCGGGATCGACGGTTTCACGCTATCCGGCAGCAAGGTCGGAGGCGGGATCGCGGTTTTCACGGCTGCGCGCGGTCTGCAGATCACCAATAACCACATTACCGGCAACACGGGCAACGATGCGGGAGGTATCAGCCTCGGGGCGTCCAATGTCGGTTCTGACCTGAAGAACATCAATATGAAGGTGATCGGCAACAAGATCGACAAGAATGGAGGCAACCAGGGCGCCGGCGGAATCGGCGTCTTCGAATACTCGAACAACTACCTGATCGACAGCAACCTCATCACCGGCAACTTCTGCAGGTTCTACGGAGGCGGGATAGCCCACTGGGGCTACATTCCTGGCATGGGCATCATCCAGAACAACAAGATCCTGTTCAATGAAGTCCATCACCTCGCCCTGCAGCACAACGCCGGTCATGGGGGCGGGATTTTCATCGGCGGAGAGGTCCTGGGCGTGGAAGGCTCCGGGTCGGTCACGGTCCGAAACAACCTCATCCAGGGGAACATCTCCGCGGCGGGTTACGGCGGCGGCATCCACGCCTTTGCGGTCAATGGGCTCGATGTCTCGGCCAACCCCACCAACCCCAATCTGTGGAACCAGTTGTTGGTCTACGGCAACACAATCGTCAACAACGTCGCCGGCCTTGCGGGTGGTGGCGTTGTCCTTCAGGACGTGGCCAGATCAACGTTCTACAACAACGTCATCGCCCATAATGACAGCACAGCCACAGCGGCGCTTGCGTTCCAGGCCGGACAGGTCAACTCGACGCCGCACCCGGCCGGGTTTGTGAGCACCCTGCATTCCACGCTGCTGGCTGACATCTTGGCGGCGGCTGGTTCACCCCAGACCTTCTCCAACCCCCTGATGTACAACAACACCATCTGGGAGAACCGATCCTTCTTCAACCAGGTGACAAACGGAGTAGGTAGCCTGGCGTTCTGGAATTACTGGGACCTCAACGTGATCGGGTCAGTCGCACCGGGCGACCCGCACCTGAATCCCGGGACGAGTGCCCTGACGCTCCGATTCGATCCGAAGACCGGCTACGACTACGGATCAACCAAGGGTGTCCTCAGCCGGCCCTTCCTCCAGCCGTATTTCAATACGCTTTCGATCGCGACGGTTCTGGATGAGGCGGGTAACAACATCAGCGTGTTAATTAGTCCGCTGGTTCCGACTGGTAACTATGCGCAGTCCGGGCCGCGCTAGTAACAGGAAGAGTGGCTGCCGGGGCACTAGCCCCGGCGGCCCACTGAAAGGAGAGAGCATATGCGAAGACTGTTTTTGATGGTTCCTGTTTGCATGCTCGTCCTGGGCCTAGGGACGGCGCTGGAAGCAGGCATCAGAACTCAATGCAAGCCGGGGGCCGTGTGCCAGCACCTCGTGGGCGTGGACGGATACGTCTCCATGGCCGATGGCTATCGCCAATACGTGTTCGGGTTCACCGATAAGACCGGCGTGCCCGACAATGACGTCTTACTCGAAGCCGAAATGGACGCTCAAAGCCCGGCGCCTCCGATCCGGGTCCAGGAGGGGCAAGAGTTCTACCTGACCCTGAGCACGGCCCCTATGAAAATGCGGCCGGACCTTTTCGACGCGCATTCGGTGCATTGGCACGGGTTCCCGAACATCGCCCCCATCTTCGATGGTGAGCCCATGGCGTCCATTGGGACTAACCCGGGCGCCAGCTTCACCTACTACTACAAGGTTCCGGCACCCGGAACTTACGCCTACCACTGCCACGTGGAGGCGACCGAGCACATGCAGATGGGGATGCTGGGCCATGTGACCGTCACTCCTCTGCAAGACGGAACTCCGATCACGTATGCCGGGAAGACCTACAGCCAGTTCGCCTATAACGACGGCGACGGGTCCACTGGCTATGACGTTGATTATGCGCTGACGGTCATCGGCTTTGACCCGAACTTCCACGACGCGAACGGCAACCCGACCCCGCAGCCCCTGCCCTTCGCGGACATGAGAGACACCTACATGCAGATCAACGGCCGGGGATATCCGGACACGATTAACACCGAGATATTGAATCCTCCGATTCTCCCCGACGGCTCAACGGGTAAGGATTCCCAGAAAGTCAATGCGTTGATCCAAGCGACCCAGGGACAGCGGATCCTGCTGCGGATCATGAACCTTTCAACCGTTCACTTCTCGACCATCACGATTCCCGGCATCACGATGAAAGTCGTGGCGAAGGATGCCTCACTCCTCCGCGCTGGGGACGGGGTCACCAATCTTTACTACGACACCAATACGCTCACCATGGGTGGAGGGCAATCAGCCGACGTGATCCTCGATACAACCAATGTGCCGCCGGGTACGTACTTCCTGCACACAACCGACCATGGCGAGCTCAGCAACAACCAACAGGACTTTGGGGGACTGATGACGGAGATCGTGATCATTCCCTGAACAGATGATCATTTCGGCCTGCCGACCTGCTGGGATCGATCCCAAGGTGCGGAGAGAGCAGGAGGATTTCGATGAAAAGACCTAAAGAAATAATCACACTAATGCTTGGGGTGATGGTCGTGTTGACGCTCCCCGGGACGGCCTTGGCGGCTATCCAGGGTGTTACCGGTCCGAGCTTCACCCTCACCGCCAAGACGGGATTTATCACCGTGGATGACGGTACGATCATCCCGACCTGGGGGTTTGCGAATGGGACCGGGCTCATGCAGTATCCCGGCCCGACCCTGATTGTCAACCAGGGCGACCTGGTGAGTGTTGCACTCACTAATCAACTCACTGTGCCGGTCTCGATTCTTTTCCCTGGCCAACAGGGCGTGGTCGCCACCGGCGGGGTTCCTGGTCTGTTGACCAATGAAGCCCCTCCCGCGGGCACCGTAACGTACACCTTCACGGCCGGCGAACCAGGAACGTTCACTTACTACAGTGGAAGCCAGCCCGAACTGCAGTTCGAGATGGGGTTGGTCGGCGTCCTGATCGTGCGGCCGACGGGGCAACCGAAGAGGGCCTATGCCGACCCGGCGACCGCCTTCGATCGTGAATACCTCTTTTTCCTGAGCGATATGGACCCGCTGATCCACAAGAAGGTACAGCAGGGTTTTGGCGCCACGATTAATCAAAGCTCCGCCTGGCCGATTTGCTGGTTCATCAATGGCCGTGCGGGGTTGGATACCATCGCCCCCGCCTTTGACCCGATTATGCCCTACCAGCCTTACTCCGCGGTGGCCCTCATGCATCCCGGAGAGAAAGTGCTGTTGCGCATGGTCGGGGGCGGAAGGGACGCTCACCCGTTCCACGTTCACGGAAATCACCACAAGGTTATTGCCCGCGACGGCCGTCAACTGAAAGCAGGCGCGCTGGACATCTCCGAAGGTGCCTTCACAACCACGGTTGCCCCCGGACAGACGCATGACGCCCTGTTCACGTGGACAGGCGCGGGCCAGGGCTGGGACGTTTACGGCCATACCGCCAGCGACCCACTTGCGCCCGGTGAATCCGCGGACGACCACGGTCTGGCGTTCCCGACTATCCTTCCCGATATCAAGGATCTGCTTCCTGGACCGCTGTATCCAGGCAGCCCGTTCCTGGGAGGCAGCGGATCACTCCCGCCCGGTGAAGGTGGTTTTAACCCTTGGGGCGCCTTCCCGTTCATGTGGCACTCCCACAACGAGAAGGAGCTGACCAGTGCCGACATCTTCCCAGGCGGCATGCTGACATGGGTTCTGATCGTGCCTCCGGGTACGTTGCCCGCTGAGTAAAAGGAGGAACCAGAAATGAACCAGAATATTCGCTACTGTATAAGACTCAGCCTGATCCTCCTGTTTGCTTTGGCGGTGACGGCCGGGACTTGCCTTGCGGCTACATACAACCTGAGAACCGGGACGGTCACCAAGACCATGCCCGATGGGCTGGTTGTGACGATGTGGGGCTTCGGCCTGGACTCCTATGATCTGGGAGCCGGCGGAGGACTAGTACTCGTCAACGGCCCCATCCAGGTCCCCGGTCCGGAACTCACCGTTCCGCCCGGGGACACGGCGCTCATTGTCAATCTGACCAACAATCTTACTGTCCCGGTGTCCATTGTCATCCCGGGGCAGACTCCAGCCGCCGCGGGCGTGGCGACTGCCATGACGCCGGTCTGGGTCGAGTGGCAGGCGGCCCCGCCCAGCTGGGTAGTCAAGACGATGGCAGTCCCCGGCACCCGAAACGCCGGCGACGTTACGTCCAGGGTGAGGTCTCTCGATAAGGAAACCGCACCGGGCGGGACCGTGACCTACGAGTGGATCGTGCAGCCAGGGACTTACCTCTACAAAAGCGGCACACACATGCAGATCCAGGTGCCGCTGGGTCTCTATGGAGCCATGAAGAAGAACGTCTTGGACGCGGCCCCGCCTGCGCGTGCACAGGCCTATGTTTATCCGCCACCTTCGACGAATCCGCCTGTCGAGTTCGACGTGGAACAGGTCCTGCTCTACAGTGAGGTCGACCCCACGCTTCTCGGTGCGGTGCGAGACAATAAGTACGGAGTTGATTGTGCCGCTGCGCCATGCACAATGACCAGCGCGATTGACTATCATCCCCAGTACTACCTGATCAACGGCGAGCCTTTTTCCGCCGGTCGGAGTCCCATTCCGATCGGGGCGTTCGCACCGACTCCTCAGACCACTCTGCTCCGCCTCCTGAACGCCGGGAACGAGGATTACGTCCCGACCCTTCTCGGGCCGTACCTGACTGTGGTCGCCGAAAACGGGAAGGCCTACCCCTTCGCGAAACAGCAGTACCAGGTCTTCCTGTCGGGTGGCAAGACGGTAGATGCCCTGCTCACGCCGGTTGCTGAAGGGTACCTCCCGCTCCTTGACCGGCGAGGTCACCTGAACAACGCTGCCGGTACGCCGGGAGGCCTTCTCGCTTACCTGACTGTCCCGAATGCCGCACCGGTGACACTCACCGTCAATGTGGCCGGGACGGGGACGGGCAAGGTGCAAGTCACGAGCCTTCCGGGCGGGATAGATACCAGCGTCCCGGATCCGGTCAACCCGCTGGTCATGAATGTCTCCGAAGCGTACAACCCTAATACTGTCGTGGCCCTCACGGCGACGGCGAACAACGGTTCGGCCTTCAGGGGATGGTCCGGCGGTCTGGCCGGGAATCAGAATCCTGCCTACATTACGCTCGCTGCCGTAACCACTATCACCGCTACCTTCGATCTTACGCCTCCTCTGACGGTAATGACGCCTAACGGTGGACAGCTGTGGCGGCGGGGAAGCATCCAGTCGATCATCTGGAACTACGCGGGCAATCTCGGCCCGAATGTGAAGCTCGAGCTCTATCGGGACAATGGCGCAGGCGGCCTGGGCGCACTTCAGACCACCATCAAGGCCTCGGTCTCGATTGGAACCAATGGAGTAGGCTTCTTCTCCTGGAGAGTGCCGACCGCGATTCCAACCGCTCCGACCTACCGCGTAGTCGTCAGGAGTATTAGCAACCCGACAGTCTTCGACGCCAGTGACGGCGTGGTCAGGTTCAGATGACCATGACCACCGGCTTTAACTGATCGAAGTCATGTGACACTGGTACGGGCGCACCGGAGTTGGGTTCGCCCGTATCAGTCTTGGCCTCCGCCTGTCGCTCGGGAGCGAGCGGCGGGTGGAGACAACTAACTGGAAGGGGAGACCATGAACCGAGTTATCAAACCATTCGCCGGCCTCGTGCTGTTGTGGGCAGTGGCCGTTCCAGTCTGTTTTGCTGACGAGACCGAAACTCAATCGCCGCAGGACAAGTGGGGAGTGGAAATTGTAATGCTGAGAACCACTGCCCAGGGATATATGGTCGACTTTCGATATCGGGTCACTGATCCTGAGAAGTCGAAGCCGATCCTCAGTCGAAATACGAAACCCTACCTCGTGGATCAAAAGACGGGAACTAATATCCGTGTTGCTACAAGTCGGTTCGGTTCAATGAGACAAACAACCACCGCACCGGCCACGAACCGCATTTATACCGTCCTCTTTACGAACCCGGGCCAAACGATAAAAAAAGGGGACAAAGTCACGATCGTGATGGGAGACCTCAAGATTGAAGATGTGGCCGTGAACTAGGGTGCCGGGAGACTTGTCATGAGAAGAATCGCTTACACGCTTGTCGTGCTCGCCCTACTCATCTTTTCCTATTCGGTTGTCAACTGGAGCAGTCGGCGTCTTCACGGAGAGAGCACGAGCACACGCGCCAATTCCGTACTTTACTACCACTGCCCCATGCACCCGGGCTTCAAATCCGACACTCCGGGTGTCGCTCCGTGCTGTGGCATGGAGCTCGAGCCGGTCTACGAGGGGACCAAGACCGACGGTGTGGCTGCCAAAGTGGTGCTCCCCAAGGGAGCTGTTCATATCAGTTCTGAGAAGCAGCAGATGATTGGCGTGCGGATCTCGCGAGTCGAAAAATCATCCACGGGAAGATCGCTGCGCCTTCTCGGTCGAGTGGTCCCGGACGAAGCCCGCCTATATAAGGTGAAGGCCGCGGTGGACGGCTGGATTCAGGACGTCTATCCAGTCACAGCAGGAACGCTAGTCAAGAAGGGCGATCCCCTCGCTTCGTTCTATTCACCCGATTTTTACGCCGTCGAGCAGAATTTCCTGTTCGCCTTGACCAACCAGGACAAGAAGGTTTTTGCGGACACGACCCGACAAGTTCAGACCCTGGAGGACAACCTGCGCGGATTCGGGATGGACCCGGAGCAACTGGAGGAGATCAAGAAGACCCGCGTGGGGACACGGAATGTCGTGATTTCCGCTCCCGGAAGCGGTCTCGTCGTGCTGCGCGACGTATCCGCTGGCCTCAGGTTCCAGAAAGGGGACGAGCTGTACCGTATCGTCGGCTTGGACAAAGTCTGGATCTATGCCGATCTCTACGAAAATGAGGCGCGCTACTTCCGGGCGGGCGGGACCGCTCGGGTGACCCAGCCTCAAATGGGTGCGCAATTCGACGCGCGGATTAGCGACGTCCTTCCACAGTTCGACCCCACTACCCGTACCTTCAAAGTTCGCCTGCAGGCGGACAATCCGGAATATATCCTCCGACCCGACATGTTCGTCGATGTCGACTTTCCGTTGGACCTCCCGCCTTCGCTCGCGGTGCCTGCCGGCGCCGTACTCGACACGGGAACTCAGAAAACGGTCTTTGTCGATTTGGGAAATGGCTACTTTGAGCCCAGGCGTGTCGAGACCGGCTGGCGGATGGACAACCAGATCGAGATCGTCAAGGGGCTGATGGAGGGGGAAAAAATCGTCGTTTCCGGCAATTTCCTGATCGATTCCGAAAGCCGTCTGCAGGGATTGGCCTCCGGCTACCAGTCGGACGACGTGGTGGATCCCGTTTGCGGCATGACGGTCGATCCGACAAAAGCGAAGGCGCTGGCGAGTGTTTTCGAGGGCCAAAACTACTACTTCTGCAGCCAGTTGTGCAAAGAAGCGTTCGATAAAGACCCACGCCGTTATCTGCGCGGCGGCGGCACGGGTGACGCCCCGGCTGCCCCGATGGCGATGACCTCAGCAAAGAAGCCGGAACACCACGCTGTCGGTCATCCGGCAGCTAAGAGCGAAGCGGACGAAATGAGTGCGGCGCAGGCCCCCCGCCACCAGCCGAAAGAGGCCGAGGCCGTTGATCCCGTTTGCGGAATGACGGTCGACCCGATGAAGGCGGGTATGCTCAAGACCCTCTTCGAAGGAGAAACTTATTACTTCTGCAATCCGGCGTGCAAAGAAACCTTCGAGAACGATCCCCACAGCTACATGCCTGGTGGGGAAAGCGAGGAGGTTTCAGCCTTCAAGCAAGTCGATCCGGTTTGTGGCATGACCATAGACCTGATGACGACACCTGTATTAATGACCGTTTACAAGGGCAAGACTTATTACTTCTGCAAGTCTTCCTGTAAGGATGCTTTCGAGAAGGATCCCGCCCGCTACCTGTCTGATGAGAAACGTGGCATGACAACCATGGAACAGGAAGGCGGAAACAAGGCGACACTCGATCACGAACAGGGACGGCAGCATGATTAACCGCATCATTGAATTTTCGGCCAGGAACCGCTTCCTGGTCATTGGGATTTTCTTTGCCCTGGCGCTGGCCGGGTGGTGGTCGCTCAAGAACGTGCCGCTCGATGCCATCCCGGATCTGAGCGACACGCAGGTCATCGTCTATTCCCGGTGGGACCGCAGCCCCGACATCATCGAAGACCAGGTGACCTATCCGATCGTCACGGCGATGCTGGGCGCACCACGGGTCAAGGCCGTCCGAGGCTTCTCGGATTTCGGTTACTCCTACGTCTACGTCATCTTCGACGATGGCGTGGACATCTACTGGGCCCGTTCACGCACTCTGGAATACCTGTCCTCGGTCCTTCCTCGCTTACCCAAGGAAGTGCAAACGGAGCTCGGTCCGGACGCGACCGGCCTCGGATGGATCTTCCAGTACGTTCTGGTCGATGAGTCGAAGCAGCATAGCCTGGCAGAACTGCGCTCCTGCCAGGATTGGTACCTGCGCTACCACCTCAAGGCCGTGCCCGGTGTCGCAGAAGTAGCGCCAATCGGCGGTTTCAGCAAACAGTACCAGGTCAATGTCGACCCGAACCGCCTTCAGGCCTATAGTCTCCCTATCAGCCGCGTCGTTGACGCCGTCCGTGAAGGCAATAACGATGTCGGGGGCCGACTGATCGACTTCGGCGGAACCGAGTACATGATAAGAGGCCTCGGCTACGCCCGTTCCGTTACCGACATCGAGAACATCGTCTTGACGGCCAGCGAGACAGGCACCCCGGTACGGGTGAAAGACATCGGACAGGTGGGTCTCGGACCCGACCTCCGACGCGGCGTGGCCGATCTCGACGGAACCGGCGACGTCGTATCCGGCATTATCATTATGCGCCAGGGCGAAAACGCCCTCGACGTGATCAGCCGGGTCAAAGCGAAGATCGCCCAGATTGAGCCCGGCCTGCCTTCCGGCGTGAAGGTCGTGCCGATTTATGACCGTTCCGAGCTGATTGAACGCTCCATCGACAACGTCACCGAGACGCTGATCGAGATCATGCTGACGGTCGTCGTGATTGTCCTGCTCTTCCTGTGGCATGTCCCGAGCGCCCTCATCCCCGTCATCACCCTGCCCATCGCTGTCCTGATTTCTTTCATCCCCTTCCGCATGATGGGAGTCACGGCGAACGTCATGTCTCTCGCCGGCATCGCGATCGCGATCGGTGAGCTGATGGATGCGGCGATCGTCGTGGTCGAGCAGACCCATAAGAAGCTCGAAGTCTGGCACCGCAACGGGGAAAAGGGAGACTATCGGGCGGTAGTCGTCGAGGCCGTGAAGGAAGTGGGCGGTCCCAGCTTCTTTGCCCTCCTGGTCATTGCTGTCTCATTTCTGCCGATCCTGACTCTTGAGGCGCAGGAAGGCCGGATGTTCAAGCCGCTCGCGTACACGAAGAACCTCTCGATGATCGTCGCCGCGATTCTCGCTATCACATTGGATCCGGCGCTGCGGCTGCTCTTCACGCACGTCAGGAGCTTCCAGTTCAGGCCCTTCTGGCTTTGCCGCGCAACCAACGCCGTTCTAGTCGGGAAGATCTATCAGGAGGACAAGCATCCGATCAGCCGCTTCCTGATCCGCGTTTATGAGCCGGTTGTCGACTGGTCTTTGCGGTACAAGTGGGCCGTCATTGGCGGGGCGGTAGTCCTCGTTTTGATTACCATCCCGGTTTACCAACAACTGGGTTCCGAGTTCATGCCGCCCTTCGAGGAGGGCTCCCTGCTCTACATGCCGTCCACCATGCCCGGGATTTCCATTGACGAGGCGCAGCGCCTGCTTCAGGTAACCGATCGGATCATCAAGCAGTTTCCCGAAGTGGATCGCGTGCTGGGCAAGGCCGGCCGCGCCCAAACTTCGACGGATCCAGCTCCACTCTCGATGTTCGAAACCGTGATTACTCTGAAGCCCAAGTCTGAATGGCGGAAAGTGGACACCTGGTATTCGGCCTGGGCGCCCGAGTGGGCCAAGAAGGTGCTCCGACACATCACGCCGGATCACGTTTCGCAGGAGGAACTGGTCGACCAGCTGAACGACGCGCTTCAACTGCCCGGTATTTCAAACGCTTGGACAATGCCGATCAAGGCCCGGATCGAAATGCTGAGCACGGGTATGCGCACACCCGTGGGGCTGAAGATCTCCGGCACCGACCTGGCTGTTATCGAGAAGATCGGGACCGACGTGGAGAAGAAGCTTCAGGCCGTCAAGGGCACGCGCAATGTCTTTGCGGAGCGGACTGGTGGCGGCTATTTTCTGGATTTCGCCTGGAATCGTGAGGCGCTCGCCCGGTATGGCCTGAGCGTCGACCAGGCGCAATCAGTTATCTTGAGTGCGATCGGCGGCGAGAACATTACGACCACCGTCGAGGGACGGGAGAGGTACCCGGTCAACGTCCGTTACCTGCGCGACTTTCGCTCGGATATCGGCGCCCTTTCGCGCGTTCTGGTCCCGGCCTCCGAAGGACGGAGGCAAATCCCGGTGTCCCAGCTGGCTCAGATCAAGGCAGCCACCGGGGCTTCGATGATTCGAAACGAAGATGGGCTGCTGACCGGCTACGTCTACATCGATATCGGGGGGCGGGATGTCGACAGCTACATCAAGGAGGCTGCTGACGTCCTGAGGAAATCGGTGTCCGTTCCGCCAGGATACTCGATACTCTGGAGCGGTCAGTACGAGGCCATGCAGCGGGTCAAAGAACGCCTCGTGGTGGTCATCCCGCTGACACTGTTCCTGATCCTGTTTCTGCTCTACCTGAATACGCGCTCGATCACCAAGACCCTGATCGTTCTCCTGGCTGTCCCGTTTTCAGCCATCGGTGCCATTTGGTTTCTCTATCTGCTTGATTACAACATGAGTATCGGGGTGTGGGTCGGTCTCATCGCCCTCCTGGGAGTGGACGCTGAAACCGGCGTGTTTATGCTCCTGTACCTCGATCTTGCTTATGAGGAGGCTAAGAAGAAAGGACATCTGCGCAGCCTGACGGATTTGCAGAACGCGATTCGCCATGGAGCGGCCAAGCGTATCCGTCCCAAGTTCATGACGGTCGCCACAACGTTCATTGGATTAGCCCCGATATTGTGGGCAACGGGAACAGGATCCGATGTCATGAAACGGATTGCTGCCCCCGTGATCGGCGGCATCCTGACCTCTTTCCTGCTTGAGCTGGTCGTCTATCCAGCGGTTTACGAAATCTGGAAATGGAACTTCGAACTAAAGAAGGGGAATGCCGGACCGCAGGGTGAACCTGAGCCGCAGCCGGTTGCGTAACCCGCCGCTCGGTTGGTGTTTATGCTGAGTCAACCGAAACCTGAAGCTCATCGAGAAGGCGCATCGTATGGGATCTCGCAAATGTCAGCGCTGCCGCATTCCACAGGATTGTCCGTTCGGGCTGCTTTTCGGTCGTGTTCGCACTCTGATCGAATGGCGCTCGTACGAGGCGCATTGTACGGTCTTTAAGCAAGATCAGCCTGCGGAAGGCCTCTATGTCATCCATTCCGGGCGGTTGGGCCTCTATTTCGAGAGCGAAGGCGAGAAGATCTACCTTGGAGACGCTGATCCTGGTTGGGTTCTGGGTGTCGTAGGAACGCTGAAAGGGAGCTCTCATCTTTACACCGCGGAAGCTGAGGAGCGGTCAGAGCTGGAATTCCTCCCGAAAGATCACCTGCTATCCTTGTTGGACAGTCACCCCGAGCTTGCCCCAACCCTCTTGGTGACTGTCGCTCAACGAAGCAATGAACTGATCGCCAAGATGCTGAAAAGGCGGGAGGCGCGGAACACGCCCCCTGGTCAGTCATGAATCACGGTTGTCGGGATCAGTAATTAGCCGCCGCGTTGGCCGACGATAGGCCAGTGACCTTCCGCGACTTGGACGATCCCCTCTTGGCCCGGTCGCCTCGAAGGATGATCCAGCCTGCTGTCCGGCGAATCCACCCCTTGTCTTCCAAATCACTCAGAAGCTTCGAGGTCCACTGTCGTGAACAGCCAATCTGATCCGAAAGGTCTTGAATGGAGATCTGCAGCTTGATCTCGGATCCGGAGTGAGCGTAACCGGCCGACTTGCTCAGATCCACGAGCATTTTCCACAACCTTCGGTCCGCCGGAACGACACCACAGCCCATGAATTGACTGAGAAAGCTACGTGTCTGTTGGACTACAACCTGCAGGAGCTCAACGGCGAGGGCCGGGTTTCCCTTCAGACAGTCACGCAGATGATTGGCAGCCAGAAATTCCAACTCGGTCTCTTCGCCGGTTTCGGCGGAGACCACATACCCCGTTTCGCTGACGATCTCACCCACTCCCAACACCGATCCTGGCCCTACAACACCGGCTGAGACCCGTTTCCCGCCGGCTCCAACAAAGAAAAGCTTTAACCAACCGGAATGCACGAGCATGACACCTGACGCGGGCTGGTTCTGGCGGAACACAACATAATGCCGTCCGTAGTAGCGCCACTCAAACAAGCCGCTTGTGTCAGCCAGTAATCCAGGGATTGCCGCCAAGGGACAAGACCCCGGGAAGCGACAACGCGAACATGCAGACTTATCGGACGATCCGGACATTCGGCTCCCCCCTCCTAACATTCTATGAGTCCTTCCCGCTTAGAACAAGAAAATAGCTGCAGCTGAAGATAAATAGGCGCTGATATTTACGTTTTAGCCAAGGGAGGAACCTGCTGATTAGTTAAAACCCGGATGTGACGGGCATTTGAGGGAAACAGATTATTTCCAGGGCCGTTTCCGGATGTCTTCGGGCCTCCACGCCCGCGGCTCAAAGGACCAGTTCTCGAGCTCCAAGCGATAGACTGCCGGAGACTTACAGATTTATTACTCGGAGGCTCGGTGCTTCGCGCTGTTCGTTGCCGAATTGTGGACATATGCGTTCTTGACGAAAACTTGAACTCTGAGGAGGCACCGCTGATAGAATTTTGGAGGGGGGTTCGTGAACGTCCGGCGGTCGAAGATAACGATCGCCGATAATAACCACGCTGACACCCTTGGTTTTTGCAGGGGGAGGGATGCGGTGAGTTTCTCACTAAATAGATTCGCGTCTTTTGTCTTCATCCTGATCTCTTGTCTGTCGACCGCAGCCGTGTGGTCCCAGCCCAAGTCGGATATCCTGTCGCCCGAGCTTAGGAATATGCTCCCCTCAACCGACCCCAATGCGTCGGTCGCATTGATAGTTCGTTTCGCTGATCAGGTACCCCTGTCCTCGTACGGAACCGAGTCCCGGCAAAGCATCCGCCGAAAAAAGCTGATAACAGCGCTTAAAAAGCTGGCGACCGATAGTAACTCCGGGTTCTTACCCTGGGCCAGGGGCCGCGGCGCCGAGAGAGTCAGGACACTGTGGCTGATCAACGGTGTGGCTTTGACAGTCCCCGCTCGCACGGTGACGACGTTGGCTGGATGGCCGGGAATCGCAGCTATCTCGTTGGACGATAAAATGGCGGCGCCATCGCCCGCGGTTGCGGTTCCCTCTTCTCCGGAGTGGAACCTGACGATGATCAAAGCGCCAGTCTTGTGGAACAGCGGGTTCACCGGGCAAAACGTGGTCGTAGCTGTCCTGGACACCGGCGTAGATGTCGTTCATGACGATCTTCAAAATCGGTGGAGAGGTGGGAACACCAGCTGGTTTGACCCCAACGGGCAACATGCGACCCCTTTTGACAGTGACGGACATGGGACTCGGGTGGCCGGCCTCATCGTCGGAGGCGCCGCAGGTGGCACCTCAGTTGGCGTCGCGCCTGGCGCGCGTTGGATCGCCGCGAAAATCTACGACGACCTCGGTTACGCTGACTACAGCGATATTCATGCGAGCCTGCAATGGGCGTTGGATCCGGATGGAAATCCCGACACCGATGATGGTGCGAGAGTCATCAATGGCTCATGGGGCTTCATAGGATATCCCAATCAATGTCTAAGCGAGTTTCGCCAAGACATTCAAACGCTTGCAGCGGCTGGAATCATGGTGGTGTTCGCAGCAGGAAACTCCGGCCCTTACGGCTCAAGCAGCCTGAGCCCGGCCAATTACCCGGAAAGCCTCGCTGTTGGTGCCGTCGATTCGTCCGGAGACGTCGCTCGTTTCAGCTCCAGGGGGCCATCCGCGTGTGATGGCAGCGTTTTCCCCGAACTTATGGCACCAGGCGTCGCGGTCCGCACCACGGATCTCACGTACGGAGGAGCTTTCCCGAAATCCTATTTGACGATCAGTGGAACGTCCGCAGCAGCCCCTCATCTGGCAGGAGCGATTGCCTTGTTGATCAGCGCTCTCCCAGGCGTGACTGCCCCGCGCCTGACACTCGCGCTGCTGACAACCGCGGCCGACCTCGGCGCTCCGGGACCCGACAACGAGGCGGGATATGGACTGTTAGACGTCGCGGCGGCCCACACCCGGTTGAAAATTGACCTCGCCATTGAGAACGACACTGATAAGGACGGGGCGCCAGAGTCTCTGGACTGCGATGACCACGACCCTTCCATTCATCCGGGTGCGACTGAGATTAAGCATGATAGCGTCGACCAGGACTGCAACGGTTACGATCTGACCATTGACATTACCAAGGCGAGCTTTCAACCTCGCGTTAATTCGCTGATCGTCGAGGCAGTGTCCGGCCTCGGCCCCTTGGCCAAACTGGAAGTGGTCGGCGGCGGTCCCATGGTATGGGATAGAAGGAAGTCGAAGTGGTCGATAACGATTCGCGGCGTCACGGCAAACCCCGGAACCGTCACGGTTTCCGGCATTGAAGGATCAGAGACTGCCGACGTCCGGTGATCGCGCTTTCTAAAGCAACCTGCCTTCGTCGGATTCCAGCCGCTTCGCGGCGGCACCCGAAGATCCCCAATCGGCGTTCCGACCGCCAAACCCCGACTGGTCGTACAAACTGTTGAAAACGCGCTACCGGCGGCGAATTCTTCCCTGCTGACCGGGCGAAGAGAAGTACACGCGTTGACACTGGCGCGAGCGACGGGTAGTCTGCCGTGACGCATAAAGGAGATCCGAGATGCGCAAATTATTGCGGCTACTGACAAGCTGCAGTCTGGTTTTGGGTCTTTTTCTTCAAATCGCTAGTGCCGCCACCCGGCTGGAGGCTCGCATCGTCGACGACGCGAGCGGTGCACCGCTGGCAGCTCGAATTGCGGTCACCGACGTCCACGGGAAGTTCCTGGAAATCGACGGCAAGCATGAGCACGTTCAGCAGCTGAACAAACGGTGGTGCTACGTGGACGGGTCGTTTGCCCTGCCTATTCCCGACTCGGGCGTGACCGTCAATATTCGCAGGGGCCTCGAAACCCGGCCACTCTCCGAGACGCTCCCGGGTCAGGCGATCGATAAATCAATCACTAAGACCTTCCGCCTGCGCCGGTGGACCGACCTGCGCGCTAAGGCATACATGAGCGGTGACCTTCATGCGCATCTACCCGCGCTGGCGAACGCCCCGCTCCAAATGAGGGCGGAGGATCTCCACGCGCTTAACCTCCTGATTCTCGGCGGATTACCTCTGCCAAACGACAATTCCTTCAAAGGCAAGGTTGATGAACATTCGGGGCCGGATTGCCAGATCTATCTCGGCCAGGAAGTAATCGATTGGCACCTGGGCCACTTGACGATGACAGGGTTGAAAAGCCTGGTTCCCGGCTATCCGGCCCCGGGCGGCACGCTGGAGTATTGGACCAGTAATCCGCACCTTGACATCATGCGGGCCGCGCGTGCCACCCGAGAGCAAAACGCGCTTGTCTCCTGGGCTCACTTCGAAAACCTGCCTGGCGCCGAGTCCCCGGTAGCCGTGGCGCTCGGTCTTCTCGATGCCATCGAGCTGCCGACGTGGTCGGATCCGATGCAGCTTCCGGCACACCTGAGCCCTTGGGACACGTCGGGAATGGCGACGGCGGAGTTCACGCCCATGCGCGGAGTCGATCTGTACTATCAGTATCTGAACGCCGGCTTTCGGCTTCCGCTCGCCGCCGGGACGGATAAATCGGGGGAGGACATCCCGCTCGGCAGCAATCGCGTCTACGTTCCAACGAAGGGAAAAGTCAATTACGCCGCGTGGGTGGCGGGGATCAAGGCGGGCACGGGATTCGTGACGAACGGACCGATCCTTGAATTCGACGTGGAGGGACATGCTCCGGGGGAAGTAGTCGAGTTTGGGGGCAGGAAACAGATCAAGGCGCGGGTGAGCGCGCGTTCAATCCTTCCGTTCACGACGCTCGAGATCATCATGAATGGCCGCCCGGTCGCCCACAAGCTGATCCTGGTTCAAAACCAGTCACCGGTCGACGGGATCTATAGCATGCAGGTTGACGCGACCATTTCGCTCGACAAGAGCAGCTGGCTCGCGGCGCGAGCGCTTTCTAATCCCGACATCACGCCGCGGCTGATGGCGCGGGAATCCTCGGTCTTCTCCCACACGAGTCCCGTCTATTTTCTCGAGGCCGGGCACAAGGTTCGGGAGGAAGCGTCAATCGTGTACTTGCGAAAATACGTCAGGGGCCTGCTCCACTGGCTCGCCACCAAGCCTGCGTTTTCACGCGAAGAGGATCGCGACGCCGTCCAGCGCGACGCCGAACAGACCCTGCGGTTTTACGAGGGACTGTAGAGCCTGCATGTGCAGCGTCTAATCAGAGCCTGGAGCGCAGCGGCCTTTGCGGAGCGACGGCCCGTGCCCTTGAAAGACCCTTGATGAAGATCGCCGTTCCGGCGGGCTAAGAAACGGAGCCGCGCACGCAGTGGAGGGCCGCGAAGCGTTTTCCAGCGGAGCAGCCTGGAGCGAAGTAAGCGGGACCACCCA
>Ga0105104_10000817_pt1 | contig 24163 bp, 22 predicted proteins | sample PPLLaktember2015_3_FD_87034 | JGI IMG/M metagenome (GOLD analysis project Ga0105104, IMG submission 87034) | Freshwater sediment microbial communities from Prairie Pothole Lake near Jamestown, North Dakota, USA - PPLs Lake P7 Core (6) Depth... | ecosystem: Environmental > Aquatic > Freshwater >...
CGCGGTACCTGCGCGGCGAGTTCTGGCCGGTGAACCCGGTGACGGTGCGCCAGCGCGATGCGCTCTTCTGCCTCAACGAGCGGCTGGTGACGGTGCTGGACAGCCCCATCTTCGGCCGGGTCGCGGTGGTGAAGGTGGGCGCGACCTGCGTGGGCCGGATCCGCGCCGCGTACGACGATCGGCTCACCCATGCCGGGCACGTCGCGGGACTCCGGACCTACCTCCCACCGCGTCCGGTGGAGAGGGGCGACGAGCTGGGCCGCTTCGAGATGGGCTCCACCGTCATCCTCCTCTTCGAGCCCGGCCGGGTCGTCTGGGATGACTGGCTGGTGCCGGACGCGGTGGTGCGGATGGGGCGACGCATCGGAGGCGCGACGTGAGCCAGCGAATCTCCGGGGTGAAGGGGATGATCGATCTCCTCCCGCCCGACATCGCCGTCTGGCAGGCGCTGGAGGCCGCCGCCCGCGAGACCTTTCGCCGCTTCGGGTACGAGGAGGCCCGGACGCCGGTGGCGGAGGACACGGCGCTGTTCGTCCGGAGCGTCGGCGAGGCGACCGACATCGTGGGGAAGGAGATGTACACCTTCCAGGACAAGGCGGGCCGGAGCCTCTCGCTGCGTCCGGAGGGGACGGCGCCCCTGGTGCGCGCCTACGTCGAGCACGCGGTGGCCCAGCGCGAGCCGGTGACCCGGTGGTGGTACCTCGGCCCGATGTTCCGGTACGAGCGGATGAAGACCGGCCGTTACCGGCAGTTCTGGCAGGCGGGCGCCGAGGCCTACGGAGTCTCCGCGCCGGCGCAGGAGACGGAGCTCATCGACCTGGCGATGCAGCTCTTCCGCGCGCTGGGGCTGGACGGCATCCGCGTGGAGCTGAACTCGCTCGGGGATCCGGAGACCCGCGGCGTCTACCTCGAGTCGCTGCGAAGCTTCCTGCGCGCCCACCGGAGCGAGCTGTGCGCCGAGTGCCAGGAGCGCACGGAGAAGAACCCGCTGCGGGTCTTCGACTGCAAGAATCCCGGTTGCCAGGCGGTCGTCGCCGGTGCCCCGGCCATCACCGAGGCGCTCTCCGACGAGGCCCGCGCACACTTCGAGGTGGTCCAGCGGCAGCTCTCGCTCCTGGGCATCCCTTTCCGGGTGAACCCGCGGATGGTGCGGGGCATCGACTACTACACGCGGACGGCATTCGAGTTCCTCTCCGACGACCCGGTGCTGGGCACCGCCTCCGCGGTGGGCGGGGGCGGCCGGTACGACCGGCTGGTGAAGGAGCTGGGCGGGCCGGACACTCCGGCCGTGGGCTGGGCGCTGGGGATGGACCGGCTCTTCCTGCTCCTCCAGGCGAAGGGCGTGGTACAGCCCGCCCGGCCCGTGCTCTTCGTGGCGGTGGCCGAGGAGGGCGCGGCGGACGCGGCGCTGGCCCTGGTGAGCCGGCTCCGGCGCGCGGGCCACCGGGTGGAGTTCGACGCCCGCGGCGGCAGCCTCAAGAGTCAGATGAAGCGGGCCGACAAGTCGGGGGCGGCGTACGCGCTGGTCCTCGGCTCGCGCGAGCTGACCTCCGGCGAGGCGCAGCTCAAGCCGCTCGCTGGTGGTGAGCCGGTGCCGCTGCGGCTCGACGCGCTCGAGTCGGCGCTCGCCGCCCGCCGCTGACCGGCCCGCAGTCGCCCGCCCGGTCGTGGGACGCCCGCCGTCCGGCCTTTGAACTAGAGTCGGAGGATCTTGCGCCTGATCCCCGGTAGCAGGCTCGGCCCGTACGAGGTGCTCTCCGTCGTCGGTGCCGGAGGCATGGCGGAGGTCTACCGCGCGCGTGACAGCCGCCTCGGCCGCGAGATCGCCCTCAAGGTGGTCAACGAGTTGCTGGCGAGCAGCCCGGACCTGGTCCGGCGCTTCGAGCAGGAGGCCCGGATCGCCGGCTCGCTGAACCACCCCAACATCGTCGCGGTCTACGACGTCGGAGTTCACGACGGCGCGCCCTACTTCGTCACCGAGCTCCTGGAGGGAGAGTCGATGCGGCAGCGGCTGTCGCGCGGCCGGGTGCCTCTGGGCACCGCGCTGGACTGGGGGATCCAGCTCGCCCACGGGCTGGCGGCGGCCCATCGGCGCGGGGTCGTTCACCGGGACGTGAAGCCGGACAACGTGTTCATCGCCGCCGGTGGGCAGGTGAAGCTGCTCGACTTCGGGATCGCCAAGCTCGCCGAGGAGGCGCGGGCCGGCTCCCACGGGATGATGGACGCCACTGTGACCCCTGCCGGCGCGGCCACCCGGACCGGCTCGGTGCTCGGGACGCCGGGATACATGTCCCCGGAACAGGTCCGCGGAGAGCAGGTCGACTCGCGCACCGACACCTTCAGCCTGGGTACGGTGCTCCACGAGCTGCTCTCGGGAGAGCGCGCCTTCCCCGGGGCCTCGCTGGTCGAGAGCGGTTACGCCATCCTCAACCAGGAGCCTTCGCCCCTCCCTTCGACCGTCCCGCCCGCCGTCGGGCAGGTGGTGCTCCGCTGCCTCCAGAAGGAGCCGGAGAGCCGGTTCCAGTCCGCCACGGATCTGGCCTTCGCGCTCGAGGTCGTCCGCAGCCCCACGGCGCCGGCTCCGCCGCTGGTCGCCCGGCGAAGGAGCCTCGTCGGCCCGGTGCTCCTGGGCGTGGCGGCCCTCGCGGCGCTGGTGGCCGCGCTGGCCTGGCGCGCCCGGTCCTTCTCGGGTGACACCCCTCGGCCCGAGGTGCAGCAGGTGATGCACCGGCTCGGGGCGGTGCGCGCCGCGCGGTTCGCGCCGGACGGCCGGATCGTCTTCAGCGCGAGCTTCGGGGGTGGGCCCGAGGAACTCTTCGGCAAGACGTCCGCGAGCTTCGAGCCTCAGTCGCTCGGGGTGACCAACGCGCTGCTCCTGGGGGTCTCGAGCTCCGGTGACCTCGCGCTGTTGCTCGAGCCGAGGTTCAACCGCGCGTTCTCGATGCAAGGGACCCTGGCGCGTGTGGGAGGGGTCGGCGGAGCACCCCGGGAGCTGGTGGAGCAGGTCGAGTTCGCCGACTGGTCCCCCACCGGTGAGCTGGCTGTCGTCCGCAACGTCGGCGCGGCGAGCAGGCTCGAGTTTCCGGTGGGCAAGGTGCTCTTCCAGACGACGGGCTGGATCTCGAACCCGCGATTCTCGCCCGGCGGCGACCGGATCGCATTCCTCCATCACCCCTTCTTCAACGACGACATGGGCGAGGCGAGGGTGGTCGACCTCCAGGGCCTGTCGAAGGCGCTTGCGCCCCGGTGGCCGCGGGTGCTCGGCCTCGCCTGGTCACCCGACGGGTCCGAGGTGCTTTTCACCGCAGGGCGGCTCGCCCGCAACACGCTGCTCGCCGTCTCCGAGGAGGGGAGGACGCGCGAGCTGTACGTGAGCCCTGCGGATCTCCGGCTGGAGGACGTCGCTCCGGATGGAACCGTGCTCGCCACGGAGCAGCTCGAGCGCTCCGAGCTCGGTCTCAGCAGCGTGGGCCGACCGGAGCAGTCCACCCTCACCTGGGGAAACTGGGCAAACTTCGTGGCCCGGATCTCGGACGAGGGCAACGTCCTCTTCTCCGAGAGCGTTCCCGTGGCCCCGGAGAAGGGCGAGATGCCGACCCAGCCCGTCTGGACGCTGCTCCGGCGGTCGGACCGAAACGCTGCGCAGATCCTCGGCCCGGGCTCGCCCCTCGACCTCTCCCCGGATGGCCGATCGGCACTGGTGGCCGCGCAGGACCGCCGGACGTTGACCGCGCTTCCCATTGGACCGGGGCAGAGCAGACCGCTGCAGCCGCACGGGATGGCGGTCGGTGCTGCCCGGTGGTTCCGGGACGGCAAGCGCCTGCTCGCGACCTGCCAGTCTCCATCGGATGAGGACTACCACCTCTTCGTCCTTCCTCAGGATGGCTCCTCCCCGACCCGTCTGTCGGACGTCCCGCTCACGCCGCGGCGAATCCTCCAGCTCTCGCCGGACGACCGCTGGGCCGCGACCCTGGACAAGAACTCCGTCCTGGTGCTGCTCTCGACGCGGGACGGCAGCGTGTCACGCCTTCCGGAAGCCGGGGCCGATGCGGTCCCGCGCGGCTGGAGCTCCGAGGGGCACCTCTGGGTGACCCGGGGCGGAGATCGAACCCCGGCCCGGGCGCGCCTGCTGCGGTTCGACGTCGAGCACCGCCGGCTCCTGGAGGAGCGGACAGTGACCCCCACCGAGACCAGCGGGGCGCTCTTCATTCGCGACGTGGCGATCTCCCCGGACGGGCGCTCGGTTGCCTTCGTCTACACCCGGAACCTCGGCTACCTCTACACCCTGCGCGGGCTGCTCCGGCCGGGCCAGTGAACGATCAGGCCGCGCGTGGATCGGCACCGGCGGGCTCGCCCTGGCTCAGCTCCTATCCGGCGCCGCGCGGAGTCAGCCTTCCATCCGGACGAAGTCCTCGGTCCGGGCCAGGCCCAGCCAGAGCTGGCCGAGCTCGGGCGGAGGAACGATCGTCCGGCGCGCCTCCAGGTCGAACCAGAGGATGATGCTCTCCACCGTCGCGCACGCCGCCGCGTCCGAGCTACGGAAGAAGCGGTTCCGCACCTTCATCTTCCGCGCATCGGGCGTGATGGCCGCCACCGCCATGTCCACCCGGAACGGCTCCAGCAGCCGGAGCTCCTTCCGGTAGGTGAGGAGGTCCTCGACCACCACCGGGCCCAGGCGACGCCTGTACAGCTCGGCCATCGTCCAGCCACCGGACTCGAGGAACCGCAGCCGGGTTTCCTCGGCCACGCCGAGGTAAGCTGCGTTCCGCATGTGCTGGTTGAAGTCCATGTCCGCCCAGCGCGCGCGGTACTCCTGGACGTAGGGTTCGGCCATGGCTCGCGTCCTACCCCAGCCGGCGCTCACCGTCATCGCCGGTTCCACCGGAGCGGGGAAGACCGAGCTCGCGGTGGAGCTGGCCGAGCGGCTGGGGGCGGAGATCGTCAGCGCGGACTCCCAGGCGGTGTACCGGCACTTCGACCTCGGCACGGCGAAGCCCGAGCCGCGGCAGCTCACGCGGATTCCGCACCATCTCGTCTCGGTGGTCGAGCCGACCGAGGCCTTCTCTGCCGCCCGCTGGGCCTCGCTCGCCGACGCGGCGATCGCCGACATCGCGGCCCGAGGGCGGCGCGTCCTCGTGGTCGGCGGAACCGGGCTGTACATCCGGGCTCTCCTGCACGGACTCACCGACACCCCGCCGGATCAGAGGGTGAGACGCATCCTGGAGAACGAGGCGCGGCGGCTCGGGCCGGAGGCGATGCACCGCCGCCTGGCCGAGGTCGATCCCCGGACCGCGGCCCGCCTGCCGCCGGCCGACGTCGTGCGGGTGGTGCGGGCGCTGGAGATCCACGCCACCACCGGCACCCCACCTTCCGAGCTGCGGGCCGCTCATGCCTTCGGCGCGGCACGCTACCCGGCGCACATCCATTTCCTCGACCCGCCCGGCGAGGAGCTGGAGCAGCGGCTCGCCGCGCGCACCCGGCGGATGTTCGAGCAGGGGCTGCTCGGGGAGACCAGGCGCCTCGTCGACCAGGGCTTCAGGGACACCGCGCCCATGCGCAGCGTGGGTTACCGCCAGGCGCTTGCGGTGGTGGCCGGCGAGCTGACCGAGGAACAGGCGGAGCGAGAGACCTTGCTCGAGACGCGCCGCTACGCGAAGCGCCAGCGCACCTGGTTCCGGCGCGAGCCGGGGACGCGCTTCGTGCCCCCACCCTACGCCGCGGTGTGGGAGGAGGCCGGGCTGTCCGTTCCCGGCCACGGGCGCTCGCGCTGAGCGAGCCGGTGCCGCTCGAGGATCCGGGCGAGCATCGCCCGGTCGAGGGGCTTCACCAGGAACTCGGCGGCGCCGGCCTCCAGCGCCTGACGGCGCAGCTGTGATCCGCCCAGGCCGCTCATCACGTACACCGGGGTGCCTCGCGTCGCGGGGTGTCCGACAAGCTGGCGACAGAGGCGGATGCCATCGACGCGCTCCAGCACGACGTCGAGGAGCACCGCGGCCGGAGGCCGATGCGCCACCGCGGCGAGGAGCTCCAGCTCGCCGGGGAAGGTCACCACCTCCGCCCCTCCGAGGCTGAGCTGCTCGCGCAGTCCCTCGCGGGTGTCGGGATCGTCGTCCACCACGTAGATGAGCCGGGGGTCGCGCGGCGGCTGGAGCAACGGCGCGGCCTGCTCGGGTGGGCGGAGGGGAGCCGTCAGCAGCGTCCGCACCACCTGCCAGCGCATGCGCCACAGCACCGGGGTGGCACGGGGCCGGTCGAGCCCGGCGAGCGTCAGGTCCGCGGGCACTGGCCTCGGCTGCTGGCCACCCCGGAAAGCGCGTGCCGCTTCCGGTCCGGCATGCCGGGCGACGCGCCACACCGCGGCCGCCGCATCGTTCTCCCTCCGCAGGCGTCCCACGCCGGCGCGGAGCATCGCGTGGGCGAGGGCGGAGGGCGGCTCGCTCGCCTCCACCAGGGCGTGCGCCACCTGCCCGGCGAGGGCGAGCGCCGGGCCCACGGCGAGGTCCAGCGGATGCCCCAGCGCGTCCGGTCCGGTGGCCACCCAGCCGGGCCCGGTGAGCACCGGCGCGCTACCCGCGGGAACCGGCCGCCGCCCGAGCGAGAGCAGGTCGAAGCCTGGCTCGAGCAGCCCGTCCCGCGCGGCCTCGACCAGCAGGAGGGAGAGGTCGACCGGCTCGACCCCCGGCCCGAACGCGCAGGCCCAGGCTCCCACCGGGACTGGCAGGAGCAGGAGCCCGTCCACGCCCGGCGCCGGCGCGAGCAGGAGCTGCGCGAAGGGAAGCGGCCGGCCAGTGGCGACCCACGCCTCGGCGCCGGGGAGGAGCGGCGCGCGCCCGTGGGGCTCCGCCGCGGCCGCGCTCGCGTCCTGCGGCTCGAGGGCGAAGGCCACCGTGTCCGCCCGGGCGACCAGCCCGTGGGAGCGCACCACCCGTCCCGGCGCCCGGGTTTGCGACATCAGCTCGGTGCGCTCCACCGCCCACGCGCGTACCCGCGCCCCCGCCATCCCGGCGCGCGCGGTGAGCAGCGCGCCCAGCGGGTCCTTCCCCGGGTGGCCCAGGCTCACCACGCCTGGAGGGTAGGGAAGCCAGGCCCGCGCCCCGCGGGAGAGGACTCTCAGCCCCACCAGCGGGGTGGTCGGCTCGGTGTTCGGGAGCGTGCAGCCGAGGAGCGCGAGGCGCGAGCGGCACTGGGGCGTGAGAATTCGCGCCATTCCACGCGCCGGTCCATTGCCGGCATAGAGGAGCGTCTCCACCTGCCGGCCGCGGCCAAGGTGACAGAGCGCCAGCGCGAGCGCCGCGCCTGCGAGTCCCTCGCCCACCACCGCCATCTGCGAGGTCCCGCCCATCGCGCTCCACTCTTCAGTGGGTGTCCGCGGTGAGTCCGTCCGCGGGACTCGCCACCTCCACCCGATTCCGCCCCTTGTGCTTGCTCCGGTAGAGCGCGGCGTCTGCAGCCGCGAGGAGGCTCGCGGGATCCTGCACGTGCATCGCGCCCTCCATCGCCGCGATGCCGATGCTCAGCGTCAGCGGCTGAGGCCACGGCCAGGGGCGCGAGGCCAGTCGCAGTCGCAGCCGCTCGGCCACGACCATCGCCTCGGCCCCGGTCTGGTGAGGCAGCAGGGCGACGAACTCGTCTCCACCGAACCGCGCGGCGAAGTCCACCTCGCGCAGCTCCTCCCGGAACACCTCGCCCGTCTCCCGCAGCGCGGCGTTTCCGGCCTCGTGTCCATAGCGGTCGTTGAGCGCCTTGAGGTTGTCCAGATCGACGAGCAGCAGCGCGAGCGGCTGGGCGTACCGGGCGGCGCGGGCGAACTCCTCGTCCAGCTTGAGCTGCAGCGCCCGGAAGTTGTGGAGTCCGGTGAGAGCGTCGGTCCGGGCCAGCGATTCGAGTCGCGCCACCCGGCGGGCCTGCTTCCAGGCGTGGAGCAGGCGGATCCGCAGCTCCTCCGGCCGTCCCGGCTTGGCGATGAAGTCGGCCGCTCCGTGGCTGAAGCAGTCCACGACGGTGCGGGGGTCAGTCTGCCCGGAGAGGAACACCACCGGAACCTCCCGGGTGCGGGGATCGGTCTGGATCACCTCGAGCAGCCCCATGCCGCCGAGCCGGGGCATCGCCAGATCGGCCAGGACGAGGTCCGGCATGTGCGCCTGGATCAGGGCCACTGCCTCCGTGCCGTCCTCGGCGGTGAGCACGTCCCAGTCGCGGCCCAGGAACTCGGCCAGTCCCCCGCGCGTCGGCGGGTCGTCCTCGACGATGAGGAGCACGGGGCGGGCAGGACGTCGGTCCATCTCGGGCCGCCCGGTGTCCGACCAGGGAGACTGGAGTCCGCTGCTGGCCAGGGTGGCACTCCTCTTCGCAGCACAGGCTCCCGCAACACGCGGGAGACGCTCCGCCGACGAGCAAGCAACGTGCCCCGGTGGCACGAGTCACATCAGCGATTTGCGGAGTGTGCTGGAAAACGACAGGAAGAAACTCCAGCCATCCTGCTCACCGACGCTGGAACTGTACCCGCCTCCCGCCGCCGAAGTCCTGGGGCGGGGCCTCCAGGTTGAACTGCCACCACATCGGCTCCCAGGGCTTCATCTTCAGCCGCTTGTCGTTCTGCAGAGCAGTGAGGGCGGCCTTGAGCTTCTCGTCGCTCGGATTGGCGGCCACGGCGCGGCCGAGGACAGCGATGGCTTTCTCGCGCTCCTTGGACTGCTGTAAACACCAGGCGTAGACGGCCCAGACCAGACCTTCCTTCTTTCCGGCCTTCACCGCCTTCTCGAAGGACTCGGTCATCGGGCCGTACTGCTTCCGCTGGTAGCGCAGCGCCCCGAGCATGGCCTGGGACATGGGGTCGCGGCGGCTCGCCTGGTTGAGGTGGGGCTCGGCCGCGGCGTAGTCCTTCATCATGTAGTGGAGGATGCCGATCTGTCCGTGCACCTGAGACGCGACCATGATCTGCCAGCGATCGTACTGGAGCCCCTGCTCGAGGGTCTTCACCGCCTTGGCCACCTTGGCGTCCTTGTCGCGCGGGGAGGAGATGCTCTGGAGCTCCTTCTGCGCGCTCGTCACCAGGCCCTTGAGCTTGTCGGCGATCCGCTTGGCGAGGAGGACGTACGCGCCGATGAACACCAGGACGCCGGGCACGATGCAGGCGAGCCAGGAGAGCCCGGCCAGCCGCACGGCGACGGTGACCACGACGCCGGCAGCGAAGGCGCTGAGAAGGTTGTACATGTCGGGGACGTGCTAGACCCGCCCCCGCGGCGTCGCAAGGCCCTCTGTCGAAATTGGTAGACGAGGCGGACTCAAAATCCGCTGCGGCTGACCCCGCGTCCCGGTTCGAGTCCGGGGAGGGCCATGAGTTAGCTCCGAGGGCGATTCTGCGGGACGCGCGCCGGAGGCGGTGATAACGGGCGGCGCGGGCCAGCGCCTCTCGAGGGCCGGACGGGCGCTGCGGCGGGCAAAGACACTCGACTCGCCGAAGTGCGTGCGAGGCCTCGGCGCGAGGCCTGGTCCCGATGCGCGGAGGCGAGTCATGACGACTGCTCCCATCCTGATGACCGTGGTGGCTCTCGCCGCCGCGGAGCCCCGGACGCGGCCGTGGCGGGACGATCCGCTCTTTCGCCGGCTAGCGGAGCGGCTCGATCGCGTCCGGGCGATCGACAACCACACCCATTTGATCGAGGAGGGGACGTTCAACCCGGCGAGTGACGCGAGGATGCCGCTTGGGCTGCGCAGCACGGACCCGCGCTACGCGGAGGCGCTGCGCGACCGCTTCGGCTCGCCCGTCAAGGGCGGCGACGTGTCCGCGGCTGCCGCTCGCGCAGCCAAGGTGCGCGCGGAGAGGATGTCCCGCCTCGGCCCGGGAGGATACTGGGCGGATCACCTCGACTACACTCGGACCGAGATCGCCCTCGTCAACCAAGACTTCCGCGAGGGCATCGATGGGCGGCGGCTGCGGTGGGTTCCCCAGGCGACCAACCTGCTCTACCCACTGCCCGCCGAGGCGCTGATGAAGCGCAGCCCCAAGCACCGGACGGGCATTCAGGAGATCCAGGTCGCGCTCAAACGATTCGTGGCGGAGTCGGGACTCGACGCCGTCCCGGCGGACCTCACCACCTATGTCGCCTTCGTCGAGGCGACGCTCACGCGCTGGAAGCAGCAGGGCGCGGTCGCCGTCAAGTTCTGGGACGCGTACCTGCGCACCCTCGTCTTCGAGGACGTCTCGGAGGAGCGGGCGGCGACCCTGTACGCGAGGGGCCGGACCGCGCCGCTCACGCGCGAGGAGTACCTGGCGCTGCAGGACTACCTGGCCCGGCGCATCTTCAGCGCCGCCGGGGAGCGGAAGCTCCCGGTTCACATCCACTCCTCCAACGGCGTGCCGCCCTTCCTTCGCACGATGGAGGCGGACGTGCGCAACCTGGATTCGGTCCTCACCGACGTACGCTACTTCGACACGCAGTTCGTTCTCATCCACGGGGGCAATCCGCTCGTCGAGTACGGGGCCTACCTCGCCCTGAAGCCGCACGTCTGGTACGACATGTCTGCGATGACCTTTCTCTATCCGGTCCCCGATCTCGCCGGAGTGCTGCGGAAGGTGCTCATCTACGCGCCCGAGAAGCTGCTCTTCTCGACCGACGCGGCCGCTTATCCGGGCATACCGGTCGGCAGCGAGGTCCAGCACTCGTCGCTGTGCCGCTCGTCGCGCGAGGCGCTTGCCCTCGCCCTGGCGGGCCTGGTGCGCGACGGCGTGGTCGACATGGACGCAGCGGTCCGCATGGGCGAGAAGGTCCTGCGGGGAAATGCCGAGCGGCTCTACGGATGGTCCTCCGCACGCGGGCGCTGACCTCTTCGCGCTCGCCGCCGTGCACCCGGTGACGCGGGAGGCAGCGGAACTGGCGGCGGCGTCGGACCATCCAGCATTTGCGGGAACGATGGAAGCGGTATACCCGTAGGAATCCGCCGGAAGCCCGGGCTCAAAATCCGCTGCGGCTGACCCCGCGTCCCGGTTCGAGTCCGGGGAGGGTCACTTTCCTGGCGTCAGGGAGGCTTCACGCATGGCGGAGAACAAGCGGGTGTGGTTCATCACCGGGGCTTCTTCGGGCTTCGGACTGGAGCTGGCCAGGGCGGCGCTGAGCGCTGGCGAATCGGTGGTCGCGGCAGCACGAAGAGCTGCCGGTCTGCGGCCGCCGGTTCCGGGCAGCGAGGAGCGCTTCTTCCCTCTCACGCTCGACGTGAGCAAGACCGACGAGGCGGGCCCGGCGATCCGCAAGGCGCTGGAGCGCTTCGGCCGGATCGACGTCCTGGTCAACAACGCCGGACACACCCAGGTGGGTGCCGTGGAGGAGACCACGGAAGAGGAGCTGCGCGCGCTCTTCGATCTCCACGTCTTCGGCCCCTTCGCGCTCACCCGCGCAGTGCTGCCTCACATGCGCGAGCGCCGCTCGGGCTGGATCGTCCAGATGTCCTCCATGGGCGGTCAGATCACCTGGGCCGGCTTCGGCCCCTACTGCGCGACCAAGTTTGCCCTTGAAGGGCTGTCGGAGACGCTGGCCTCGGAGGTCGCTCCCTTCGGTATCCGGGTGCTCATCGTCGAGCCAGGGGTATTCAGGACGTCGATCTTCGACACGAAAGTGGCCTTCGAATCGAAGACCATGCCCGAGTACGCGGAGACGGTCGGGAAGTCCCGAGAGTACGTCCATGACAACGCCGGGCAGCAGCCCGGAGACCCGGCCAAGGCCGCCGCCGCGATCCGCACGGCCATCGATTCTCCCCGGCCTCCGCTTCGACTCCCGCTCGGAGCGGACGCCCTGGAGGCGATCCGGGGTCATCTCAAGACCGTCGGGGAGGAGTTGCAGCAGTGGGAACGCGTGATCACCGACACGCAGTTCTGAAGCTCAGGGGATGACCCAGGAAAGCTTGAGGATCGTCCGCCGACGGTCTTCAGCCACCCGGGCGCGAGGCGGTCCCCTCGTGCGTCGAGGTCAGCGCCCCGGGTGTGGATTCGCCCACGCGCTCCAGCCCGCGACGGCGGGACAGGTGCCCTGCAGCGAGGCGGAGCAGCACCACCAGGGCCAGCAGCAGCGTGGTGGTCGGTTCGCCGCCTCGGGTCGAGGCGCATCCAAAGGTCGGGTCCTCGAGTCCCGTCGTGGGTGCGGAGCTGCCGTTCGGATCGAGTTCCTGCTTCAGCGCGTCGACGTCGAGAATGCCGTCTCCGTCGGTGTCGTGCCGCTCACCGCCCGCAGCCGCGAGGGCACCGGCCAGCGAGCCCTCGTCGAAGGGCGCGAGCCCGCGGGAGAGGAGATACTTGCCGAACGGCTTGACCACCGTGCCCGTTCCGCCGGCGTTCGTGGCATGGCAGACGGTGCAGGCCGGCGGGGCGGAGAGCTGGAGGTCGCGGGCCATCGCCGCCGGGAAGTTCGGGGTCGCCCGGGCGGCGACGGGAGCGGCAACGACGGCAATTGCGAGGACGAGGTCGTGGAGACGCATCACAGGTATCCGTTCAGCTGAACGAGGAAGGTCGTGGTCGACGGGCCCTGGCCCCAGCGCTGGACCACGTCCGCCCGGAGGTCCACGTGAGGGACGACGAACCACCACAGGCCTCCCCACGCGCCGCGCTGCAGCTCGGGCGAGCTTCCGGTCTTCATCGCTTCCACCGCTCCGAAGAGGTGCACGCCCCGGAGCGGTTCGAGGTCCACCTGGAGCCACTCGGCGTGGCCCACATCCTGGGTACCGCCGCCGAGCCGGTTCTCGAAAAGCAGATCCGCCTCGAACTGGAGCACCAGCGGCTGCCAGGGTGAGACGCGGGCGAACCCTCCGTACGACTGCCGGAGGGTGGGGTGCTTCGTGGTCAGCGAGGCATCGGTCCGGGCCGCGAGCGCGCTGAGCCCGAGGGCGGCAGTCGGGGAGAGCGAGACCTCGACGTAGCCTGCCGCGCCGCGCTCCCGGTACGTATCGGGATGGACGGAGAGGTTGCCGAGCAGTGCCATCACCTCCGCCCGCCACGTCGGACGGGAGATGGCGAGGGCCACCCCGTAGGTCTGGTCCTCGTTGAAGTCGGTGTGGGTCGCGCTCCGGACGAAGGACGTGTGCTCGAGGTTGCGCAGCCCGAACGGCACGTTGATCCGTCCGGCCCGGAGGAGGCCCTCACCGCCGAAGGTCTCCACCCCGAGCCAGAACTCGCGGCCCACGAGGTTGGGGCCGGTCGTCGAGTGGGTGATCTGCGCGAGCCGCGGCGTGCCGGTGGCGCTCCCGTAGCCCAGCTCGGCCGCGGCGCGGAACGCTCCGATCTTGAGGTCAGCACCAAGGTCGGCGCGCATCTGCAGCACCCGCCGGTCCACGATGCTGCCCTCCACCGCGTTCCAGATGTAGCCCATGCGCACCCAGCCGCCGGGCCGGAACCAGGTGGGGAGCGGGACGAAGCCGAGGAGCCGTCCAGCGGTCGGCTCTTCCTCTGCGTCCCCGGAGACCTCGTCACCACCTCCGTAGCTCGAGCTGAGCAGCAGCTCGCTCTGCGCCCGGCCGTACTCGTTGAGGAAGGTTCCGCCGGAGGGATCGGTGTGGCAGGACGAGCACTGCGCGTAGCCGTGCCGGATCATGAAGGGGTACGCGTCGGCGGTTCCGGCCAGGGACAGGACGAGCAGCAACAGCCAGCGAGCCGGTCTCATGGTTCGCGGACCGAGAAGTCGACCTGGATGGCGACCGCCGGATCGACGCGGACACCGAGGTACGCGGGGACCTCGATCCCGAAATCGCGCATGTCGATGCGAGTCGTGCCCCGGACGCGGGCCTCGCCCCCTGCACCCCCCTCCGCCCGGTAATGCACGGAGGAGGGTCTGGAGACGCCGTGGAGCGTCAGCGTGCCCTGGACGTCGGACTCGATGGCCTTCCCCGGAGTGGGGAAGACCACCGCCTTCCGCGGGATGCGCAGCTCGGCGTGGGGATGGTGCGCCACGTCGAGGTAGCCGCGCATGTGCCGGTTCCGGAGGCCGATGCCGGTGTCCACGCCGGAGAGCGGCACCTGGAAAACGAGCTCGTCGTCGCGCTCGGAGATGGCCAGCTCGCGGGTGGTGCCCTCGATGCTGAGCCCGGCCGGACCGTGCACCGAGACGAGCACCGCGGCGCCGGAGGGGCTGGTGATGGCTGCGTGGACGAGTCCTCCGACCAGCAGCACGGCAGTCACGATGCGTCGCATGGCGGTCTCCCGGGCTGGTGGTGGGCTAGAGGGTGGTGGGGTCGAGGACGTCGAACGCGCCCTGGAGCCCGCCGCGGCCGAGGAGGTCGCCCGGCGCCGCGTCACGCGCGAAGTAGTAGAGCGGGTGCCCGTCGAACGCCGACTGGGTCAGCCCATCCGGGCGAGTGATGGTGGTCAGCTTGGCGGGGTCAATGCCGGTCGGCAGCGGCCCGTTCCCGGCGGTGAACGGAGGCCAGTTGTTCAGGCACGCGCCGACGCAGGTGGGGCCGGAGCCGTCATTGTCCCGGGCGTCGATGTACAGCGTGCGCCCGGCCGGATCCGCCAGGTAGATCGCGGGTCCGCCGGACTTGGTCATCGCCAGCGCCGAGTAGAACGGGTCCTTGATGACGTACCAGACGTCGAGGTTGTCGCCGTTGGTGTCGCCCGCCTTCGAATCACCGGCGAAGAAGTAGAGCGGCCAGCCCTTGTAGGTGGTCTGCTTCACGCCGTCCTCGCGGACGAACTCGGCGAAGTCCGCGGCGTTCAGGCCCGCGCCGAGCACCGGCGAATCGACATGGAAGATGGGCCAGAGCGGCAGGCAATCGCTCGCGGCACAGTTGGAGACGGCCTTGTGTGTCGCATCTGCCGGGAGGTCGAGCCCGAAGTAGTAGAGCGTCCGGCCGCTGTCCGAGACGAGGTAGTTGCCGAGGCTCGCGCTGGACCGGAGCCCGACGTCGACCCTGTTGTTGTCGTCGTTGTTGTTGTTGTTGTTGTTGTTTCCGCCACCGCCGGAGGTGCCGCCACCACATCCTGCGGCGACGATCGACATCACCGCGGCGAGGGACAGCAGAAACCGACGACCGTTCACACCGACTGCCACTTCTCGAAGCATTGTCTTCCTGGATCGTGCACGACGCTTGATTGCGTCCGTGTTCGTTTGGAAGACACGACGTCGATCTCGAGTTGCGAACAGTTCACGCGCTCGGCGACCGATCGCGTGCAGCACTCTCGGGTGGGAGGTGTGAGTCGATCGCTGGCAATCGAAGGACGAATCGAGATTCGCGATCTCGCTTCGGCGGAAAAGATGTCCGGGGCAGAGTGCGGCGCATCCTCAGATCCAGAAGACGCGCTCTGCAGGCCGTACTAGGGCATCACGGGTCGTCGCGCGGTCCGCGGCTGCTCGCGTCGTCCGAAAGCGGTGCTACTCGGTCGGAGAACATCGCGAGACCAGACGCGTGATTCTCGCCGCGACGCGAGCTCACCGACTTGGCACGCAACGATCCGTCGCTGGTGCGTCCTCAGGGGACGACCTCCTATCTTCGCCAGCTTCATCAGCCTTCGGTTCGGTGATGGCGCGACCCTGTTCCTCGGGTTCGACAACATCCCCGGAATCGCTCCAGGCACGAGTGACCTCGTCCTCGCTCTTCCCGAGGGAGCGCCCCTCGTGTTGACGGCGCGGACGCGGTCGACGGCGTGAGGTCGCGCTCGCGCGCCGCGGGAAAGGCGGGGGGAGGAGGCCTGTCCATCAGATCGGGGAGGTCGGCCCTGCGCTGCGACCCCAGGCAGATCGTGCTGCCAGCTGCAACCAGAAAATGTGCCCGGTCGCTTACCGGCCGGTTCCAGCCGGCGCCCGCCTGTGATGACGCTGTTTACAGTTGTCCCGGAAGCAATCCTCCCTGGACGCAAGGTTGTGCCACCACCGTCCCCGGCAGCTCCACTTCGGCCGCCCCGACCGCAAGCGTGTTCACTGGGTCTGACATCACCCGCCCAACATGTGTCCGGGTTGACGGCGACTGTTTCACGGTGAGCGTGAACGCCCCGGGGGCGGCGGTGCCGCTCCCGGGCGCCCCTCGACTTCTCCGGGCCGCTCAGGGAGGCGAGAGCGGCCGACTGTTCCCGCCGTCGAGGATGTACTTCCACCGTCCATTGGGTTGCCGCGCCCAGAGGGTGAGGTACTTGCTCGGGTTCTGGAAGACGATCCCACCGCTGTCGTCGCGGAGCGTGTAGAGCGCGTTGCCCACGCTCCAGCCGAGGTCCCCGCTGACGGTGGAGCGCGCGAGCACCGGGCTCCAGGCGAGCGTCTCCACCGGGGTCCACCCGGCGAACGCTGCGGCCACCGCGTCGCCGCCCCAGGCGATGGGGCTCGCCATCTGCGCGCCCTGGGGCGCGACGTACTCGGCGAAGGCGATGCTGTACCCGTCGGTGAGCGAGCGCTGCGCGAAGGCGGTGTCGGCGGCGAGCACCTCCTCGGCGCTCCGCCGGGCCGACCCGAAGCGCGGCGCTCCGCTCACGCCTGGCTCGATCAGCGGGAAGCCGGGAGGAGGCGTGCCGGGATCCGAGAGCTGCAGGTTCCAGAGGTACGCCTCGAGCCGCCAGCCGTGCGCGTGGGGCCGCCAGACGGCGATGTAGAGAGCGAAGAGCTGGTTCCGGGAGCCATCGGCGGCGGTCGTCGTGTGAGTCCCGTGACCGAAGGTGTAGCCGAACCGGCCGTCCGCGGAGACGGCGCCGCTGAACTGCTGCCACTCCTGCGTGGTCTGCGCGGCGGGAGGGAACGCCGCCGCGAGCACGGCCTCGACCTGGTCCTCGCCGATGGCGAGGGGCTGCCTCGGTGCGAGGTACGTCGGGTGCCGGCCGAGGAAGGGCCGGAGACCGTCCGCCGGGCCGTGGCTCCGGATGGAGTCGAGGAGTCGCAGGTCGGTCGCGAGGAGGCTCTGACGACGCGAGCCGTGGTGGAAGTCCTGGTCCTCGGCCTCCCTCGCGTCGTCGTCGCTGCCGCCCCGGAGGGCGCTGCCGGACGACGAGAGGTCGGAGGCGGGAGGAGCCGCGCCGCCGCACCCGACGAGGGTGGCGAGGGCGAGGAGAAGGAGGGTCCGGTGCATGCGTGCTCCGTGGCGTGGCGGGTCCCGCGCCGATCGCGGGCCGGCGTGCGGAGGGTGCCAGGACGGCCGCCACGGTCGGGCCACTCTCCCGTCGACCGGATCGCCGCTGCGGTGGAGCGGTCCGTGGGGCCGGCGAGCCGGATGCGGCGCGCGGTCAGCGCATGCCCAGGAGGAGCTGCAGCTGGTCGCGGTGGGTCCGGCTCAGCTTCAGCTCGGTCCCGTCCTCGAGGAGCAAGGCGTACTCCCCATGACTCCTCCGCCGGAGCTGCTTCACGCAGCCGACGTTGACGATGGCCGAGCGGTGGACCCGGGCGAACCGGCGCGGATCCAGCCGGGTCTCGAGGTTGCGGAGCGACTCGCGGAGGAGGTGCTCCTTTCCCCCGGTGTGGATCTGCACGTAGTAGTCCTGCGCCTCGATCCACTGGACGCTGTCCACCGGGATGATGGAGATTCGGCCCGCGCACTCCACCGCGAAGCGCTCGAGCCAGCGCGGTGGTCCCTGCTCCGGAGACTCCCGGCGCGCTGCCTCGACGCGGGCGCGGGCGCGTTCGAGCGCCCGACCGAAGCGATCGTCGTCGAACGGCTTGACCAGGTAGTCCGTCGCCTCCTCGTCGAAGGCGCGGACCGCGTGCTCGCCGAAGGCGGTGACGAACACCACCGCCGGCACGCCCACGTCGCGGACGGCCTCGAGCACGCCGAATCCGTCCAGCTCCGGCATCTGCACGTCGAGGAACAACAGGTCCGGTCGCCGGCTGCGGACCGCCTCCGTGGCGCTAAGCCCGTCTGCGCACTCGCCCAGGAGCTCCACGTCGCGCTCGCGTTCCAGCAGCGCGCACAGCGTTCGCCGGGCCAGCGGCTCGTCATCCACCACCAGGGCGCGCAGGCGGGAGCCGGTCACGACCGCACCGCCGGACGGAAGGGGATGCGCAGCTGGGCGACCGCGCCGCCCTCGTCGGAGGGACGGAGCTCGAGGAGGTGGTCGCTCCCGTAGAGGCGCTCGAGCCGCGCCCGGGTGTTCCCGAGCCCGATGCCCTGGCGCCCGGAAGGGGAGGGGCCGGCGCCGCTGTCGCGCACCTCGATGCACAGCATCGGGGCGTCCACGTGCACGCTGACGTCGATGCGCCCCGGTCGGTTGGCGCTGGCCAGCCCGTGGTGCACGGCGTTCTCCACCAGCGGCTGGAGGATGAGCGTCGGGACCAGGGCCTCCAGCGCGCGGGGCTCGACGTCCACCTGGGTGATGAGCCGGTCGTGGAAGCGGATCTGCTCGATGCGCAGGTAGCGGTCGAGCAGGTCCAGCTCGCGGCGGAGCGGCACCAGCTGCGCGTCGTCCTGCTCCAGCACCCAGCGGAGGAACTCGCCCAGCTCCGACAGCGTGCGCACCGCCGCGCGCGACTCGCCTCCGCGGACCAGCGCCGCCACGGTGTGGAGGGCATTGAAGAGGAAGTGCGGCCGCAGTTGCATCTGCAGCGCCCGGAGATGCGCTCGGGCCAGCTCGGTCTCCAGCTCGGAGGCACGGAGTCGGCGCTCCGCCGCTAGCCGGTAGGCGCTCATCGCCTGGCGAATGGCGACGAGGAGCCCGTAGCTGAAGGTGCAGACGAACAGCTCGCTCGCGAGGTAGGTGAGATAGCTCCGCTCGGGCCAGCCGAGGAGCGGGCGAAGAAGACCGTTGCTCACCGCCGTGTCCGCGACGGCGGTGCTCATCCCCAGCAGGAAATGCAGCGGGACCCGCCGCCCCCAGTTGGAGCGGCTGATGGGCAGGGCGTCCGCCAGGGCGAAGATCGGCGGGGTGAAGGCGGCCCAGAGCCACATGCTCGCCATGATCGGGCCGAGATCCTCCAGGCCAGTCCGCTCGTGGACCGAGTACCGGAACAGGGCCCGCTGCGCGAAGACGAAGACGCCCGCCGCCGTCCATCCGACGAACGACCAGATCCAGAGCTTTGGGTCCCGGAGGACGCGCAGGGGGCGCTCGGGCGAGGGCGACGGGCTCGCGGGGGGCATGATCCGGTCGAGGAGAGCACCCGGCGACACCGCCGCGGCGGCCGATGCAGCATGGCGGCCCGGGGATGCGGTGACCGGCACGCTCATCGCTGGACGTCGGTGGAGTCCCCCGTCCGGTGGTCCGCGATCTGGAATCGCAGGAAGTCGTGGACCGCGGCGAGCGCCTCGGGGTTGCCGGTCCGGATGACGACGCGTGCCCCCCGGGCCGTGGGCTCCGAACGGTAGGAGATCGTCTTCCCGAGCCGCTTCATGGTCTCCGCGCCAGGGGGCATCCGGTCGTGGATGAACATCGGGAGGTCGAACTCTCCGGCGGAGAACGCGTGGGCGATGTGGGCGAAGTGCCCGCGAATGCTATCGCGGGTGTGGCTGTCCGCCGGGTCCAGCGCGTCGGCCGAGATGACTCCGTCGTCCGCGGTGAGCGTGAAGTGGTGCGCGGTGGTCTGATGGGAAAACCCCATCCCCTGGTCGCCGCGCTGGTCCACGCCAGCAGCGTGGTCGTGCGGAGCCGCTGACCCGGCGTCCGGTGCGCCGAGCAGAGCCGCGAAGAGGAGGAGAGGAGGCACCATGGCTGGCTCCGGCGCTGGCCTTGCGCCCCGGAAAGACGGTCCAGCTGCCGGCCGATTGCCGGGGCGGGCGAGGCTCGGCGGCCGGGGGCAGGGGACTGGCGCCGGCGCCGGGGCTACGCTATGAGCCTGCCTCCGTTCGGCAGCCCTCCCAGGGGCGGCCGCTGAAGGGCCTGGGGCTATAGCTCAGCTGGGAGAGCGCTTGAATGGCATTCAAGAGGTCGCCGGTTCGATCCCGGCTAGCTCCACAAGAACTACGGCAGGTGAGGGCGCCAAACGGCGCCCTTCGCGTTTCTGGCTGCGCTCAGCGGGCTCTTCCTGGGGCTGCGTCCGGTCCCAGATGTAGAAGCCGCCATGGCCCCAGAGGTTCCATCAGCACCGGCGGCACAGCCGCGAGCAGCATCGGTCGAGAGGCCGAAGAAGCCGACTTCCGTTTCGCGACGTGAGCGTCAAGAGTCAGACGAGGCGTTGCGCGCGCATCGCGCCGCACAGCGCCGGGAGCTCAGCGACGCCGAGCGCGACATTCTCCTGCCAGGGACCCTCGAGCAGCTCGAGTTCATCCGTCAGCAGTGGATCGACGTGCGCGAAATCGCCCAGCGGCCAAACGTGCACGCCGAGCTCGCGTTCGCGCTGGCGCCGCTGCTGCCGCCCATGCCGGGTGCTGATCCTGATGCGTCCGCTCGGGCGTACTTCACGGAGATGGCCCATCAGGCCCAGCAGATGATCGACAACGTCGATGAGGTACTTCGCGCGAGGCCGGCGAACCCCGATGTGCTCTCCGCGTGGGCATGGCTCTCCCGGGCGTGGAGCGCGGCGTCGGTCGTCCTCCGAAATCGACGACTGCTCTTCTGGAAAAAGCTCCGCAGCTTCGTAACCCTCCGGAACTCGCAGACCGGCGAGATCATCGCGAAGCCGCTTCCGCAGGTGGAGTGGATCGTCTTCCCCTTCGACACCATCGTCGACGAGGCGTGCCGGGTCGCCGAAGCGATTCAGCACAACGTGGCGATTGGAAAGCCGAGCTGCGCAGGTCGAGAGAGGCGCTGCTCGAGCATGCGACCGCCCGCCGCTCTGAGGCGGCAGCACGATGGACGCTATGGTCGCAGATCGTGCTGACTGTGCTGTCGATCATCCTGGTCGTGGTCGGCATCCAGGCATCAGACTGGTTCACCAAGCGCCAGGAGCTCGAGGCCACCAAGGTCAAGCTCGAGGCCACGGCCGCCGAGCTCGAGCACCAGCGGGCGGAGAACAAGGCTGCCCGCGGGCGGATAGGCAAGCTCGAGAGCAACGTGCGCGCGTTGACCGCTACCCAGCCGAGCCCGCCACCGACGATGCGACCATCTCGTTCACCCTGACCGCGACATGCCGCGACGGGGGAAGCGTCAGCAGAAGAAACGCACCGTCGCGGGCTGCCGTCTCCCGCACTTCGCGAAGGGCATGTGCCACGCGCATTTACCGAAGGAAGCGGCGGTTGGACGGGCCTCGCTGCTCCGTTGTCGGCTGCAACCGCCGTGCGTCGGCGCGCGGCCTCTCCGATGGACATCGGGAGGACCCGACGCGCACGATCCGGACGCTCCGATCGAAGGGCGACCGCCAGCTCGCGTGGGGGCGGCTCGTCGTGGACCGCTCGTCCATCCCGGTGTTGGCTGCGGAGGCGAAGCGGCGCGGGCTCGGCCCGAGCGCGCTCATGGCCGACATCATCGACAGATGGTGCATGGCGGTCGCGACCGGCGGCTGGCCGCGGAATAGCCTCGCCCCCTGCGCGTACCCAGGATGCGACCGACCGCTGTACCAGCGGGCGCTGTGCCGAACGCACTACGAGCAGCGGCGCCGGGGGAAGGAGCTGGCCACCATCCGCCCGTACGGGCCGGGCAACGAGGTCGGCGACGCCTTCGGACACCTGCGGCTGACGCCCGAGCTGGCACAGCGGCTGCGCCGCACGGCAACGTCGCGGCGGATCGCCGTCGCCGAGCTGGTGCGCCACTCGCCTTGAGCTGCTGAGCCTGGAACTTCCGGTAGCCGAAGACCGCGAGGACTGCCGTGGAGACGATTCCAGCCATCGTCAGGAAGTCTCGCAGGACTCCGATGACGGCCTGGTGCTCGTAGAGGTAGACGCCCAAGCGATGCCACATGAAGCGACGCTAGATCCTGACCCCGACCCCGACGCCGGCCCTGCCTGCGCCCACTGGGACTGCTGGGGCGCGTGCGGGATGCGCCACATCGACCGGCCCGAGCCGAACAGCACCCCGGAGCAGGCGGAGCTCTGCTGCTGGTGGCCGGCGCCTCGGGGTGATGGGGAGCGGCCGGACACCTACGATGGAATCCAGAGCGTCCAAAGGATACCCAGCGCAAGGGTCTCGGTGGTGCTGCCCGTGTTCGTGCACGAAATCCCGATGTCGACGGTGTGCGCGGCGCCGGTGGTGTCCACGACGTAGTCGGTCCCTTCGGTCCGCATCTGCACCGTCGTGAGCGTATTGTGATTCGCCATGGGCAGCGACGTGCTGGGCTGGGATGCCTGGCGATTCGACCGGCGACGGCTCGCGTCGACTCGGAGTGGCGTCGACTCGGAGTGGTGGCGCTGAGGCGTCGGTCAACCGCGCCCGGACAGCTCGCGGTCGAGATAGTACGCTGCGCTGATCAGCCCGATATGGGTGAACGCCTGGGGGAAGTTGCCCAGATGCTCCCCCGCGGGGCCGAGTTCCTCGGGGAAGAGCCCGAGGTGGTTGGCGTACCCCAGCATCTTCTCGAAGTAGTAGCGGGCCTTCTGCAGGTCTCCCCCGCGGGCCAGGCACTCGGCGTACCAGAAGGAGCAGATGCAAAACGTCCCTTCGCCGCCGAGCAGACCGTCGTGCGCCGCCACCCCGGGGCGGTAGCGGTAGACCAGCGAATCGTCGACGAGATCGTTCTCGATCGCCGCCAGGGTGGACAGCCAGAGCGGGTCCTGGGGGCTGATGAACTTGATGAGGGGCATGAGCAGCAGGGCGGCGTCGGTGGTGGTCGCGCCCTTGTGCTGCACGAAGGTCCGGCGCCGCGGGTCCCAGAAGCCGGTCATGATGTCCTCGAGGATGGCGTCGCGCGTCCGGCGCCACTCGTCGATCGGCCCAGGGAAGGCGCGCTTGCGCGCCAGCCGGATGGCGCGGTCGATGGCGGCCCAGCACATCACGCGCGAGAACAGGAACTCCTGGTTCCCGCCGCGCACCTCCCAGATCCCCTCGTCCCGCTCGTGCCAGTGGCGGCATACCCAGTCGATGAGGCGGCGCAGATCGGCCCACAGGCCATACGAGATGGGCTGCCCGTACTTGTCGTAGAGGTAAACCGAGTCCATCAGCTCGCCGTAGATGTCGAGCTGGAGATGGCGACTGGCTGCGTTGCCGATGCGCACCGGGCGCGACCCCATGTAGCCGGCCAAGTGGTCGAGGGACGATTCGGGGAGCTCGTGGCGCCCGTCGATCCCGTACATGATCTGGAGCGAGCCGTCAGGGTTGAGCTCGGCGCAGCGCGCCTCGATCCACTTCATGAACGCGCCGGCTTCCTCGGTGTAGCCGAGGCGCATGAGGCCGTAGAGGGTAAACGACCCGTCGCGGATCCACGTGTAGCGATAGTCCCAGTTGCGCGCCCCGCCGATCTGCTCGGGCAGACCAAAGGTGGGGGCTGCGACCAGCGACCCGTACCGACGGGAGGTGAGCAGCTTGAGCACCAGCGCCGACCGGTTGACCATTTCGCGCCAGCGCCCCCGGTAGGTCGAGCGCGCGAGCCAGTTACGCCAGAAGTCATGGGTCGCCTTGAACGCCCGCACCGCGTAGTAGGGATCGGCGCTGACGCCAGCGTCGCTTGCGGCATCCTCGAGGACGAAGGTGACAGTGTTCCCGCTGCGCAGAACGAATTCCGCCATCGCCGCCCCGTCCTGCAGGTCGAGTGGGACGAAAGTGCGCAAGCGCAGTGCGCACCGGTCCTGCCCTTCGCTGACGAACAGGGCGCCGTCGGAGGTGCGGGTCACGCGGTGGGACGCGCGGGCGTAGTCGAAGCGCGGCGCGCAGATCATCCGGAACGGGATCTCGCCCCGCACCGTCTTCACCCGCCGCACCAGGCGGTGCGCTCCCTCGCTGATGTCCATGAAGTCGGAGATTTCCGCCACGCCATCGCTGGCCAGGAAGCGGGTAAACAAAATGTTGGTATCGGGGAGGTAGAGCTGCTTCTGGCGCGCCCCGGTCAGGCTGGGGTGGAGCTGGAAGCTGCCTCCCTTCTCCTCGTCGAGCAGCCGGGCGAAGATCGACGGAGAATCGAAATACGGGAAGCACATGAAGTCGATGGAGCCATCGGTGCCGACCAGCGCGACGGTGTCGCAGTCGCCGATGACGCCGTAGCGATCGATCGGGGCGTGGGGCATGCGTCCTGAGCGTAGCCTACGCCCGGGGGGAGGAGGAGCTAGGGCTCAGGCGCGGCGGCAACGGGGCCAGGCCGGTGCCGGAGTCGACGCCCCCTCGGCTCTCGAGCCTTCTCGCTCAGGCGGCGGATCTCGGCGGCTGCCGCGCTTGGTCGGGTGGGACGTCACCCGCTACCTCGCCTCCGGCCTC